>Ga0209829_10000862_pt1 | contig 26130 bp, 23 predicted proteins | sample C_140205_EF_Meta_FD_187311 | JGI IMG/M metagenome (GOLD analysis project Ga0209829, IMG submission 187311) | Freshwater microbial communities from Lake Croche, Canada to study carbon cycling - C_140205_EF_MetaG (SPAdes) (version 2) | ecosystem: Environmental > Aquatic > Freshwater > Lake... | reverse complement strand
GTATATTTTAGCCATTGCATATGTACTAGTATTAAATAAATTTATTTGATCATTAAAGGGAACATCTGCTAACATTAAAACATAATTATTAGGATTGATATTTAAAATTCTAGTATCTTTACGAGGTTGTGTTATCACACCCACACTATTTTCTTGAATATCAACTTCATACAAATCATAATTATTAATAATAAAATTATATTGAGTAACACTATTTGAATCTCCTACATTATTGAATCCAAGAACAGTACCAATTGTATTAGGTACATTAAATAATAATCTGGATTGAATTGGAATTAATACATTAATCGCAGTACCACCACTAGTATTACCAGTTTGTGTTTCTGAATTAAATCTATCTAATTTAATAATAAACGTATTTACATCTATTATAGATTCTATTGTAAAATTACCATTTAGATTCACCGATGGTATTCCATCAGTTCCAAGAACATTGGATAAAATTATTATATTACCTTCTATTAATCCATGATTTTTATAAATTATAGTTACACGTGAAAATCCATCATTATATGTAGTAGGATCTTTTAAAATTGCACTTGTTAAAATAACTTTTTGGTAGAATTGAATATAAAATGTATTTTGAGATTGATTAATATTAATAATTGCATAATTAGTATTATAAGTATATACATCATTTATAAGAGTAGTCGAATCTATATTAGGTCTAACTACTTTATTAATTAATTTTGTTAATTCAGATTGTAAATCAGTTAAACTATAATTTCCAGATGGTATAGAAACTGAATAAATAGTATCCCCATCTCGTAAATTTTGCCAATAAAATAAGTTATTTTGTATATTGATTGGTGTATTATTAATTAATTTTTGTGTTATTGGAAAAATTGTATTAATTAATTTTATTTGCGTCACATGATAAAAATTTCTTTGTAAATTTACTTGATAATTATTATTATCAGGATATCCAGATACAGTAGTTATAATTTTAATTATCATAATAGTTCCACCATCACCTGTTGTTGAAAAAGTATTATAATTAATATTTTGTAAAGTTGTACTATCTGCATTAGAATTTACACTAAATGAATAATAATTACTATTAATTACTTGATCAATAACTTGAAAACCATTAATTCTATCAGGTGATATTGGATAATCTGCATTTATTTGATTTAATGGAATACTTCGAATATTTAAATATGCAATATTAAATGAATATAAATATGTAAATTGTGCTTCTGCTGGTATATTTAATTGAATATAATAATTATTTGGATCAAATTGATCTGTAGAAGATCTGGTAAAATAAACTTGATGTGTTTTATTAATTATATTCACAGGTATATTTATTAAATATGTACCTGAGTTAATATCACCTATTACATTTGATATTTGAATTGTATAGGTATTTCCATTAATCATTCCATGATTTGTTTGATTAATTTTTGCAAATGTAGATCCTTTTTCAAAAATTAAACCACCCTTTATTTTAACTTGTACACTTGTTGCAAATTCCATAATTATTTTATCCTCTACATTATATCCATGATTTGGATGATATACTATTACAGAATTTGAATTTTGGGTAAAGTAAAGTGCGTTTGTTAAATTATTTAATTTGGTATCTAAAATATGTTTAGGTTGTATATTTCTTAATCGACTATCTATATTTATACGTGTATATCTATTTTGAGCTTTATTTTTAGTATTGGCTACTGCTATTGAAGCAGAATTAGATCTTTCTTCTAATACTGTTTTTTCTGTTTTTAATGCATTTTGATTAAGAACAGGATTATTATTAATGGATGATTCTAAATAAGTAACTTGTTTACCAAATTTTGCTACTACATTTTCATCTTGAGAAGTTTCAGATGTAGGTTGAAAAGGTTGATTATTTCTTAGAAAATTTCTTGTTTGAGGATTTCCTAATTCTGAATTTTCTGGTAGAAATTCAATTGGATAATAAGTTGCCATATATTTATAATTATATTAGTTTTAAATAATTTTCTTAAATTAAAATATATAAATGAGTTCAACAATAAATGAAGTTAATAATATATTAAGTGCAATAAAACAAACAGGTGGTAAACGTCGCAAAGCCTCCAAGAAATCTAAGAAATCAAAAAAATCTATGAAAGGTGGTGCTAAGAGAAAATCCAAGAAATCTAAAACACAAAAAGGTGGTTCTCGTTGTTATCCAGATAGACATTGTTTTGATAAATTTAAAGTTGGTGAAGTTAGAGATGCTCAATTAGCAGAATCATGGAATTGTATTGGTGTAGCTAGACCAGATAATAATTTACAAATATTGGGTAGCACCAATTGTAGAATGAAAGATAGTATTGAAGGTGGCATTGACGGTGGAATGCGTTCTAGATGCCCTCCTGTAGGTAACCCTGTTCCAAAAGATCAAGAAAGATCATGTCCTTGGACATACAATAATAATGGAGAAAAAGTAGTAGCTCCTCCATTAGAAGATGCAGATCAAAGTGATATTAACGTTAAAGCGTATAGTAGAAATGGTGGATTTCGTGAATATGATTCATCCAGACCCAGATCTAGATATTTTGATGAATATCGTGGTGGTGATTCAGAAACTGCTCCTGTTGTTGCCCAACTTGGTGGTAAAAAACGCAAGTCTAAGAAATCTAAGAAATCTAAGAAATTATTAAAAGGTGGTGCTAAAAGAAAATCCAAGAAATCCAAGAAATCAATGAAAGGTGGTAATATTGTACCTGCTCAAGTTGGCGGTAAAAGAAAATCTAAGAAATCCAAGAAATCTAAAAAATCAATAAAAGGTGGTAATGTTGTACCTGCTCAAGTTGGAGGTAAAAGAAAATCCAAGAAATCAAAATCATCTAAGAAATAATCATGATATTCAATAATAACAATATTATAATTGAATATTACTTTTTAATAAAATTTTAATTTGTTGTAAAGATAAAAAAAATATATATGTGAGTAAAATAATTATTTTCTATTTCTTTTTTATATACAATGAATTCAAATAATTCTGAAGATGCACAAAACATTTTGAATGCATTACAAAATGCGGTAAATAATGTTTCTGACGGCCAAGCTGGTGGACGCAAAGTAAGAAGAGCCAAGAAATCTAAGAAATCCAAGGCTTCCAAGAAATCTTCTCGCAGAGTTTCTAAAATGTCTGCCATGATGGGTGGCAAACGCAGATCCAAGAAATCTAAGAAATCCAAGAAATCTTCTCGCAGAGCTTCTAAAATGTCTGCCATGATGGGTGGCAAACGCAGATCCAAGAAATCTAAGAAATCCAAGAAATCCATGCGTGGTGGTGCCGTTGAAGTAGCCCAAGTAGGTGTTAACCAACTTGGTGGTAAAAAACGCAGATCCAAGAAATCAAAGAAATCCAAAAAATCAATGAAAGGTGGTGAAGTAGCTGTACCTGCCCAACTTGGCGGAAGACGCAGATCCAAGAAATCTAAGAAATCCAAGAAATCCATGCGTGGTGGTGCCGTTGAAGTAGCTGCACCTGAAGTAGCCGCTGCTCAAGTCGGTGGCAAACGCAGATCCAAGAAATCTAAAAAATCCAAGAAATCCATGAGAGGTGGTGCCGTTGAAGTAGCTGCTCCTGAAGTAGCCCCTGCCCAAGTAGGTGGCAAACGCAGATCCAAGAAATCAAAGAAATCCAAGAAATCCAAGAAATCAATGAGAGGTGGTGCCGTTGAAGTAGCTGCCCCTGCCCAACTTGGCGGCAAACGCAGATCCAAGAAATCCAAGAAATCCAAATCTAAGAAATCCATGCGTGGTGGTGCCGTTGAAGTAGCTGCCCCTGCCCAACTTGGCGGCAAACGCAGATCCAAGAAATCCAAGAAATCTAAATCCAAGAAATCCATGCGTGGTGGTGCCGTTGAAGTAGCTCAAGTAGGTGGCAAACGTAGATCCAAGAAATCCAAGAAATCAAAGAAATCTCAAAAAAAAAACTAAGTATGAGAAGAGTTGATTATGGTAGCATAATGTTGTATGGAGGTTCTGACAAAAAATAAAATTAAATAAAAATAATTATTTTATTTAATTATAATATGATAAATAATCAGGTAAATAATCTAAGAGATCTTATATTAACAGGAGGTCGTGCACGTGAAACAGGTATTCAACATTATATTCAAGATCTATCTAAATCTAATTCAAAATTAAATTTAGACACACTAGATGAAATGGTAACTAGTTTGGAAAGTATGTATATTTATAATAAAAATGCATGTGATAATAGTAATTCATCTAGAAGTGAATACGACAGTGCTGAAATTGAATGTAAAAATAATTCAAATTATGAAGATTTATTTAAGAAATTATACTCAAATGCTAAATCCAAATGGAAAACTACATCTTGTTATAAAAATTCTAATGGTCAATGTATTAACTTTGATGAATTAATTAAGCATTGGGCACCTAAATTATATAGTGACTTTAAATCCTCTATGGGAGGATCATCTGGAATAGATTTTTTATTGTCCCATTATTCTTCCAAATATTAATATTAAATAATAGGGCTGATAAGTATATTTGACTAAAAATAGGTATTTTTTCATCATTGTTTAACAATAATGAAAATGTAAGAAAAAACAAAATTGAATATTGAAATTTTATAATTTAAAGAATTAATACTAATACAATAAATAAAAAATGACTCTTGAAAAGAAATATCAGAAAAAGACACAATTAGAGCATATTTTGACCAGACCTGATACATATGTTGGAGATATTAAGCTTCAAACAGAAAAACTATATATTCACCGAGATGGCAAAATTGTAAAAGAAGAGATTGATTATATTCCTGCATTATACAAGATCTTTGATGAAATTCTTGTTAATGCAAGTGATCATAGTAAGAATGATAAAACCTGTAAAAATATTAAAATTACAATTGCACCTGATGAGATTAGTGTCTACAACGATGGTAATGGTATTGATGTTGAAATTCATCAAGAATATAAAATCTATGTACCTGAGCTTGTCTTTGGTGAACTTTTAACTTCAACTAACTATGATGATACTGAAAAAAGAGTTACTGGTGGTCGTAATGGTTATGGTGCCAAGTTAACTAATATTTTTTCTACTTTCTTTTCCGTTGAAACAATTGATGGTAAAAGAAAGAGAAAGTTTTATCAGGAATATTCTGATAATATGTCCAGTAGAACTAAACCAGTTATTACTGAACTCAAAACCAATATAACTAGTTATACTAAAATTTTATTCAAACCTGATTTTGAAAAGTTTGGTATTGTTGAATTAACAGATAATATTATTTCTTTGTTTGAAAAACGTGTTTATGATTTAGCTGGTACACTAGAAGGTGTTAAAGTATATCTAAACAATGTATTAATTCCTATTAATAGTTTTCAAGATTACATCCAACTTTATTTTGATCCTGAACAAGAGATAGAAATCTTTGCAGAGAAAAATGCTCGTTGGGATATTGGGTTTGTGTATCGTCCCGATGGTGGCTTTGAACATATTTCTCATGTAAATAATATTTGTACTTATCATGGTGGATCTCATGTTGATTATATCAACGATCAGATTATTAATTATATTCAGAAACAGATAGAAAAGAAGAATAAAGATGCAATTAATAAGATTAAATCACACTCTATCAAAGACCATTACATGATTTTTATCAACTGTACAATTGAAAATCCAGCATTTACTAGTCAAACTAAAGAAACGTTGAAAACAAAACAAAATGAGTTTGGTTCAACATGTGAACTATCCGAGAAGATTCTTAAAAAGATTAATTCCTCTGGTATCTTAAATGTACTTTTGGATTATTTAAAGTTCAAAGAAGAGAGTTTGTTAATGAAGAAAACCGATGGTAAGAAAGTTAATGCAATCAAGGGTATCCCTAAATTAGAAGATGCCGAATGGGCAGGAACTAAGAAATCTAAGATGTGCAAGTTAATTTTAACCGAAGGAGATTCAGCCAAAGCTTTAGCAATGAGTGGTAGATCTGTAGTAGGTAATCAAAAATATGGTATCTTCCCCTTGAAAGGAAAGTTATTAAATGTACGTGGTGCTAGTCCCAAAGAATTACTAAACAATGAAGAGATTATTAACCTTAAGAAAATCTTAGGTCTAAAACATGGTAAAGTATATGTAAATTCTGGCAAGGAAGCTAAAGAAGTAAAAGAAGATGAAAAAACAGAAAAAGATGATTCTAAAAGTAAAATTTGTGATATTTCTGAGTTAAGATATGGTGGTATTGTTTCATTATGTGATCAAGATGTGGATGGTTATCACATTAAAGGATTATTAATTAACTTTTTTGCCTATTTCTGGCCTTCTTTGTTAAAAATAGATGGATTCTTTGATAGTTTACCTACACCAATTATTAAAGCTACCAAAGGTAAACAAGCTAAAATCTTTTATAACTTGACTGATTATGATGACTGGAAAAAGACTGTTGATAATGGTTGGCACATTAAATATTACAAAGGGTTAGGTACTAGTACTCGTGAAGAAGGTAAAGAATATTTTACTGATTTTGATGGTAATTTAATTCATTATTTATGGAGACCTCAACCTGGTTCCAATAACGATGACGAAGAACAAAATAATTCAGAAGAATCTGAAGAATTAGTAGGTGAAATTGATCACCCTTGTCATCAAGCAATTATGTTAGCCTTTGATAAAAAGAAAGCAGATAACCGTAAATCATGGTTAATGAATTATGATCCTAATTTAATCTTAACACCTGATATTAAACAAGTTCCTTTCAATGACTTTGTAAATAAAGAACTGATTCACTTTTCAAATGAAGATATTAAAAGAAGTATTCCTAGTTTAATTGATGGATTGAAACCGAGTCAACGTAAAATCTTGTTTGGTACTATTCTAAGAAAGTTATTTACAAAGAATTCTGAAATTAAAGTATCACAACTAACAGGTTATATCAGTGATAAAACATGTTACCATCATGGTGAGCAAAGTTTAAATATGGCTATTGTAAATATGGCACAAAGATTTATGGGATCTAATAATGTAAATATTCTAATGCCTTCGGGTCAGTTTGGTACTAGATTGACTGGTAAAGATGCAGCCAGTCCGAGATATATATTTACTTATCTGAATCCTATTATTCGTATGATCTATAGGGAAGAAGATGATCCTATTCTAAAATATTTGGAAGATGATGGTACACCAATCGAACCAGATTATTATTTACCAATTTTGCCGATGATTCTAATCAATGGTGCAGAAGGTATTGGTACTGGTTTTAGTACTCAAGTGTTACCGTATAATCCATTAGATCTAATTGAAAATATTAAATGTATGATGGAAGATAAACCATTAAAAGAACTTAGACCATATTACCAAGGATTCAAGGGTAAAATATCTCAAGAAGATAAGACGTATTCATTCCAGGGTAATTATGAATGTATTAGTGGTGATTTAATTATTACTGAGTTACCTCCTGGTGTATGGACTTCAGTCTATAAAGAATTCTTGAATGACTTGGAAGAGAAGAAAGAAATTAGTAAATTTACCAATAATAATACGGATGAAGATGTATATTTCAAGATTACATTAGATGGTAATAAATCTGATCATTTATCGGAGAAAGAATTAGTACAGAAATTCAAGTTAAATAAGAAGATTAGTATTTCTAATATGCATTTGTATGATAAAGATAATAGAATTAAGAAATATGGTAACGTCAATGATATTTTACGTGAGTTTTACCAAGTAAGATTAGATGCATATACTACCCGTAAGAATTATTACTTGGATAAGTATCAGAAGGAATTGGATGCACTTAAATATAAGATGAAATTTATTGAAGATGTATTGGAAGATAAAATTGTAATTAATAGAAAAAAGAGAGATGAGATTGTAGAACAGTTAGTAAGGAAAAAATATCCTCAACAAAATAACGATAAATATGAATACTTGTTATCTATGCCAATTCATAGTTTTACGTATGAAAAGATTGAAGACATGAAAGATAAGATTACTAACAAAGAAGAGGAAATTAATTTGTTAGAGTCTAAGACAGAAAAAGAATTGTGGGTGGACGAACTGGAAGAATTTCGGTCGGCGTATGTAAAAGAATATTCACCCGTGGCTACTAATGTGAAAGTAGTGAAGACTATAGTTAAAACTGTAGCGTCACCAAAGAAGACGGTACCTAAGGCTAAGAAATAGTACCGGCAAATACCGATGTTAAGTACTCTAGAAATTTTCAATTTCTATAAACTCTACGAGTTTAGTACTTAACATCTGGTGATCTCGAAGAGATCATAAACTCTAAAGAGTTTAAAATTTGTCTTGTAGCGTTTGTGCTTATCAAATTTAAGAATTCTTCTTTCAGAAGAGTTCTTAAATTTGGCACTACACGGTATTATTAAAAACTGGTAATCCTATATTACGTGCTAATTTTATTAATTCTGGATCACAACCTTTCATACCAAGTTTTTTTATTCCATATAAATATTTTAATCCTTTAATTGTAATTTGTTCACAATAACTTATATCAAGAGTATGAATACCTTTTAAATTTTCTAATCCTATATCTGTAATTTGCGTACAATCATCCATAACAAGAGTATGAATACCTTTTAAATTTTCTAATCCTATATCTGTAATTTGATGACAACTAGCCATATCAAGAGTATGAATACCTTTTAAATTTTCTAATCCTTTATCTGTAATTTGAGAACAATACGCCATATGAAGAGTATGAATACCTTTTATATTTTCGAATCCTTTATCTGTAATTTGAAAACAACTAATCATATTAAGAGTATGAATACCTTTTAAATTTTCGAATCCTTCATTTGTAATTTGCCTACAATTTTTCATATCAAGAGTATGAATACCTTTTAAATTTTCTAATCCTATATCTGTAATTTGCGTACAACCACTCATATCAAGAGTATGAATACCTTTTAAATTTTCTAATCCTTTATCTGTAATTTGTTCACAATAACTCATATCAAGAGTATGAATACCTTTTAAATTTTCTAATCCTTTATCTGTAATTTGAAGACAAAAACTCATAACAAGAGTATGAATACCTTTTAAATTTTCTAATCCTTTATCTGTAATTTTACGACAATCAAACATATTTATCTTACTAATACCTTTTAAATAGACACAGTCATCATCTGTTATATCCATTTGTGGAATATTAATACCTTTACAATTAGGAAATATTTCTCTAAACGATTTTAATGTTATATTATTTGGGAATCGTTCATTAAAAAAATCAAAATATTTGTATTCTTTAAAAGAATCTCTTATTACTTTATTACTAGTTTTATATAAATTAATTAAATCTGGTAATGACATATAATTAAACATTACATCTACGGGTAAATCAGTATATTTTGCTCCACCTAATAATTTTAATTTATTTTGATATTTAGAAAATTTATTTTTATACATATTATAGATTTATAAAAATAATATATAATATTTTGCCATCATATAATAAACTCCACATTTTTATTTTATAATTTTTAAATGAATTATAATATATATTATTTTAATATTTTATTTATATGATCTAAAATAGTTAAATTTTCCACAAAAGTGCATTTTTTAGGGTTTCTGATAGGGGTACTTCCACAATTTTTTGTTTTTGTTTTTTGATTGTAAACATATTGATAAATAAATAATGTAGTTTTTGAATCATATAAAACGGTTAAATTTACCACAATTTAACCGTTAGAAGTCAATTTTGGCCCTATTGATAAAGAAACTTTTTTATTTTTGGATCCACTAAAAAATAAAAAGTCTTTTTTGTTTTTTGATTTCCTCTCTCTCTCTTTTATTTCTAGCATTTTTTCTAGCATTTTTCTCTTCAATAACTCTTTCTCTTTTTTCTATTTATTTATTATTATATTTAATATATATTTATTTATTTTTTTCTTAGCTGTTTAAAAGAATAATATAATATAATATAATATAATATATATAATATAAAAAGTAATTTTATATGGTTTTAATAAGAAAATAGTGCTAGAAAAAAATGGATGAAAATGGATGAAAAGTCTAGCAAAATGGATGAAAATGGATGAATGGGTCATTTTTTCTAGCATTTTTAGCATTTCTAGCATTTTATAAAAATTAAACTTTATAAATATTTATAAAGTTTAAATCATAAATGATAATAATATATTTTTTCAATATAGTACCAATGATATATAAAATGGATGAAAATGGATGAGCCATATAAAGATATAATTTTATATAAATAAAAATGACCAGTTACATATATTGTGTATCAAATCCATATTTAACAAATCTTATAAAAGTAGGTGAAACTTCAAGAACTATACCAGAAAGATTAAAAGAATTAAATAATCAGACCACAACTGTATGTGATTTTAAATTAGAATATTATATTCAAATAAATTCTGTTGATAGATTTAGAATAGAAAAAGAAATACATAATAAAATTGTTGAAAATGGATATGAAAGAATAAAAGGTCGTGAATTTTTTAAATGTTCATCTGAAGAAATAAAGAAAATATTTGAAAGTTATTCTGAAATTAAATATGAATTAATTGATACGAATGAAACTAATACTGAAGATATAATTGAAACTAATACTAATATAATAAATAATAAATATAAAGGCGTTCAATATCAATGTGATAAATGTAATAAAATATTTAATAAAAAATCTAATTATCTTACACATATAAATAAAAAATTTGAGTGTGATAATAATATTATTCACAAATGTAAAAGATGCTACAAAGAATTTAATAAAAAATCACATTATGACGCACATGTAAAACGTAAAATTCAATGTAAATCATTAAATCAACCTATAGAGGAAATTTGTAATCATATTAATGATAGTATACCTGAAAATACAAATATTAAAGATAATCAATGCCCACATTGTCTCAAAGAATTTTATCAAAAAGGAAATGCAATTAAACATATTGAATATAGTTGTAAATCATTAAAAAATAAACTTAATATTACTGAAGTAGATAAGTTAATTCTAAAACGTATTGAAGAAATTTTTCAAAAAATTAATGCTATAAAATAAAAAATCTAGCATTTATAGCATTATTTTTTTAGCATTTTTAGCAAGCAAAGTAATTTATATAAACAAATAAGTTTATATGATTTTAATTATATTATCTTAATATATTATGATATATACATGTGAAAAATGTTTGAAAATATTTGATAAAAAATTCAATTATACATCACATTTAAAAAAAAAGAAACCATGTAATTCCAATAATAATAATGAAAATAACATAAATAATCTAGAAACCATCCAAAATAATCCAGAAATAATCCAAAATGTGCTAAAAATTGTTGAAGATACAATAATTTCAGATGAGATAATTAATAATACATGTCCTCATTGTAATAAACATTTTTTTCATAAAGGTAATGTCATTAAACATATTGAAAGAAAAAGTTGTAAAATTATCAAAAATAAAGAAAAAACACAAGAAATGATGTCAAAAATAAAAGAAATGTTATTAAATCAAACACAAACTATTGTTACTAACAATAATATAAATATCGACAATAGCACTACTAATAACAATAATATCAACAACACCCAAAACATCCAAGTCAATATCTTCTCAGCCGGTAAAGAAGATCTCTCCCGTTTATCTCAAGAAGACATCCTTAAAATATGTACCGCTGGAACTTACTATCCTATCGTAGCTGCTGAAGTAATTCATTGTAATAAAAATTACCCAGAATTTCAAAACTTTTTAATTTCTAACCTTAGAAGTGCTACTGGATTAGTATATTCAAATGATAATTGGATTAGTAAAACATATGATGAATTATTAACTAGTTTAATGCGTATTGACAAAAAACATGTATCTACTTTAATTAAAGACTTGAAAGTTGATGATAAATATAAAGTAAAATTAGAATCAACAAAAGATGAAATAAACACCAATGAAAGTAAAGAACATCAAAAACCAAAAATTAAAGCAGCATTATATAATGCATCAAAAATGATAATAAAAAATAAAAAAACCAAAGATAAAGAATTAATTGAAGAATAATTATATTTATTGAAGACAGTTAGATAGTTAAACATCGTTTTTTAACACTATTTTTTGTCATTGTCTACCAATAACAAAAAATAATTAAATTTAGCATTTTTATATGAAAATATTTTGTTTTTTAAATAAATTAATAATTTGACATATTATTTTGTTTCATGCTCTTTAGGCGGAATTTCCATCAAATCAACAGATCCAAATGATACAGATTTTTTTACAACAGGAATTGTTATTAGTTTTGGTTGTTCTTGTGTAATAGCTAACGGTGACATAGAACCTGATTCTGGAATTGGAGTGTTCGTTGGAGACATATATTTAGGAGGCTCTTTTTTCTCTTCCATTAAATTATTCCATAAATTCCACGCATTCAAAAATGCTACTTCACCAGCAGACTTTATAGATAAACATAACGATTTGGGTATATTAATATTCAAATTCATTTGCATATTAATTACAATATTAATACTAATAATAGTATTAATATATTTTATTTTTCAATTTTTAGAAATAATATAGTTTTAATTATATATGAGTACAAAATCTGTTACAGATAATACATCAAATTATTCAGTAACTAATATGAATATAACAAATATTCCATCTAGTACACCCCCTGTACCTGTCTCTGATAACAATAATAACACTACAGTTATATATATAGTAGTTTTTTTTATACTAGCAATTGGATTAGGTTTAGGAATATATTTTTATACTAAATCAAAAAATACTCTTAAAGGACCTGAATTTGTAAACACTGGTGAATAAAATAATATATAAATTATATATATGGAAAAATTATCAAATTTAGCAGTAACATCAAATACAACAACAGCAACTGCAGTTGCTAGTGGCGTTATAGAAACAAATACACCATCAGGTTTAAAATATATTAAACATTCTAGAATACCATCTAGTACACCTAATCCTCCTAATCCACCTAAAACACCTGATACACCTAAAACACCTGATACACCTAAAACAACCGATACACCTCCTTCAAATAATTCATCTACTATTATATTTATAATTGGTTTTATAATAATAGCAATTATTTTAGGATTATTAATATATTTTTATCTTGGTTCATCAAAACATGGTCGTCGTAGACACCGTATGAGTAGCCGTCGTAGTTATAGACCTACACAGTATAATGACAGTAGTGATTTTCAATCTGATACTAATTTTGAAAGACCGTCATATAATAGACGTGAATTTGACAGAGGGGAATAAAAATTGATTTCGCAAAAAGTCACTCAAATAATTTTTAATTATAGTTGAAGACTATAATTAAAAAATTGAAAAATTTAATCTAATAATCATAAATAATATAACACATAATAAAATGTTTCCAACATTAGCACTAACTGCTGCTTTGCATTATTTAGCACTTATTCCAATATTTGAAAGATATTGGAATAAATCCATACCATTTTTTAATAAAATCTATAAAAATACTATTCTATATTCAACAATCATTAGTATTTTATCAAATTATTTTGATAAATCTATCAACCTATTATATTTTAATTATGGATTAACGGTAGTATGGATTATTCTAGATATTCTATGGAGTTTACTAATTAAAAAACCAATCATAAATTACCTAAATATCCTAATCTATGTAATGTATTTTTGTGTTAAATATTTAGGCAATTATCTTCTATACCAGAATATTTGGCAAATTATATCAGCAATAAAATGTTTGTATATTTCTTATTTAATCGATTACCGGGAAGTACAGAATTCGGTACTATGAGGTTAAATAATAAATTTTTTTACTAAAATAACAAAAATGCATTATATTATCTTTGGTAAATTTCAAACACAAAATAAACCATTAAATGCAAATATAAAAGTATTTTTATGGGATAAAAATAGTTTGGTAACAATGTTTGCTCAAAAATATTTAAAACATAAAGCACAAAGTAATATACATAATCAAGATGTATTTTTTTTAGGTAAAGCTACTGTTTATAAATTAGAAACAAATCACTTTGAATCAAATGGTGATGTTATAATGATAGATCCAACAAAATTTCAAAATTTTAGATATCCAGAAATAGAGATATCTAATATTAATTTAAATGCATACTGTGATAAATTACAAGATAATAATATTGTTATCCAGTTAATAAATGTTATTTAACTTAAAAATTTGCTATCATAAACTAATTCTATATCACATTCAGGATAAGCAAATTTAGCAGATTCTTCATTAGTTCCTTTGAATAATTCAGGAAAGTTAATAATGTACATAGTTGGTAATTTCTTACCACTACCAACAGGCCATTCATGACTTTCTACAATAGCAGTGATTTTACCAGTTAATTCACACAATATATCTTCATTTGATCTAGATTTTCTTTTTACAATATCATTCACTTTTAATTCTATTTTAGGATTAGAACCACCCTTTTGTTGTTGTTGTGAAACAAAATATGTTTCAGTATTTGCATCTAAAAGTTCTCTTATTTGTTTAAAATCAGGATTATTTTCTGCTGGACCACTTGTTGAATTTCCCATATAATACTATATTATATATTTTATTTTATTTTTAAATTAAAACAACTCTTGATTTCATATTTCTCTTATTAGCAATCCCAAGAATATCATACTTTATATAATTTAAATTAGGATCTTTCATATATTCTTGGGCAAGGATGATACACTCTAGTGCACTTTGTGCTATGATCAGCATTTTTATAATTCTAATATCAACATTATTATTGAATGTCATAACATATATAAAATATTTGTCGTCATCAGGTATTTCTTCTAGTGGAATGATTATGGGATCTATTTTAAATATTCAAGGTTTAAACTTGAAAAGTTTAGACTGATAATTTTGTATAAACTAAATCTAGCATATAATTTTTTCAATTATCCTAATGAAAACTAACCAGTAGAATATTGCCCCGAAGTGCAGATCACGTAAGATTCTTCACGCAAAGAAAATCCAATTTTATTGCACACGATATACTTCTTCTGTAGTTCTAAATCTTTTGGACACCAAAATTCATATGTATTATCCAAATAAGATTGAGATTCTTTTTGGTATGCAATTGCCCGTGCCTCATCCTCGCTTTTAGCTGAGATAATTATCTTATACACAGCCTCAATCTCATAATATTTATAATTCTTTTTTTCTAATATTTCAGATGCATCTTTCGATAGAGTCAGACTATAAATATAATATGTTTCATAATCAGATGTCATTTTATATTAAATACCGTGAAGTGCCAAATTTAAGCACAAACGCTACAAGACAAATTTTAAACTCTTTAGAGTTTAATTTGTCGGTACTTATCTATTTAATAATGATTAGACTTTTTAATTTTCAATTTTTAGTTATTATCTTCTTAATAATACCAAGTTCTACTGGATAACCACCTGGTGTTTCTAATACAAGTGGAATACCTGCCTTATACGCAAATTTTATTATTAAACTTAATCCTTTTAATCCAATATTACCTTCATCTAATAATTCATGACGATCTAAATGTGAATTTAATTTAGTTTTACTATCATTCAAGTGAATTAAATCAACATATTTCCAACCAATAAGCCTATCAAATGTTTTTATAAATTCTTTTACTTTTGTAGGTTTACTCAAATCATATCCTGATGCAAATAAATGAGCTGTATCACAACATATTCTTAATCTTTTTTTGTCTTCTTCTGAAAATTTATTATAAATAATTCTGAATTCTTCTAATCTACCACCAAGTTCTGTACCTTGAGAAGCTGGGGTCTCTAAAAGTATTTTAGTATTTTCAGGTGTTTCTTTTAAAACATATTTGAAATTTTGATACATATTTTCAATTGCATCTGATTTATCTAAATCCAAATATTTACCTGAATGAACAACAACACCCATTGCACCTAATTTAGCGCATGTATTTAAATGATCGATTAAAGATGTTATTATCCAACTATTTTTCTTAAATTCATGTGCAAAATTTAATAAATAAGGTGCATGGATTACAATATTTACTTTACTATATTTTGCATAATGATTTACTGTAGCTAATTCTTCATCACTTCTTTTTGTTGTAATTCTTGATTTAGGATTTGTTATAAATATTTGAATAAGATTACCATTATATTTGATAATTTCATCAATTGCACCAATTATACCATGCTTGCTTATTCCAACATGTGATCCATAATAATATCTTTTATTATCCATATTGTAATAAAAGATAATAATTGAATTTTAAGGATTTAAAGCATTGGATACATAAAAACAGTAATAGAAGATGTTTCTAATAGATAAATATTTAATAAATAAAAAACGAGACATTATATTTAACCATGATGTCTACGATAAAGTATTCAAAAAAGATTTTTTAGATAATTTAACACATCTTATAATTCATGGAAAAAACGGTAGTGGAAAACGTAGTTTAATCAAATGTTTAATTAATGAAATATACGGTAATGTTGTAACTGAAAAAGTTCTTTTCAATGTAAATACATACGGTAATAAAGTGGATGAAGTTTTATTAGAAAAAAGTCCATATCATATAATAGTTAAACCAAATAATTCAGCATTTGACAAGTATGTTTTACAAGATATTATTAAAAACTTTGCACAAATAACAACTGTTAATAGTCATACAACGTATCATTATAAATTAGTTATTATTGATTGTATTGATAAATTATCTAGACAAGCTCAGAATGCTCTTAGAAGAACGATGGAAGAGTTTATGGGAAATTGTAAATTTGTATTTATTTGTTATCAATTACATAGAATTATAGAACCGTTAAAGAGTAGATGTAGTTTAATTTCAGTTAAGAATCCATCGGAAGATGATGTATTTAAAACACTATTTCATATATCTACATTAGAAGGAATTAAATTAAGTATTGCTAGATTGAATGATTTATCTAAACATGCTAACAACGACATTAAACAAGGTATATGGTTATTAGAGTATTATCAGCATAATATATATTTGAAAGATGAATTGAATTGGCATAAATATGGACAGATGCTTATAAAAGAAATATTAAGTGGTAAAATAAATCTGAACTATCTGAGAGAATTAAATTATCAGATTTACATGTCCAATATTGATATGAATGAATTAATAATCTATTTGTTAGATAATTTGTTAAAAACAGATGTATCTTTAGAAACAAAGTACAAGATTATAAATACCTTTTCTAAATTTGATATTAGAATTAATCAGGGTAAAAGACAAACATTACATTTAGAAGCATTAATTCTAGAAGTATTTAATATTCTGTAAGAAAAATTTGTTTTATTATTTTTCTTATTTTACTATAATATGAGCAAATTAGACGATATTGACTATTTAACCGGTTTAATTTATGAACATTTATATCAAAAAATATCATCCAGACCGATTGAATCAAAACCATTATCTACAAATTATTTAGAAGATCTCACTATAGTTAAAAAGATGTATACTGGATCTCAATTAAAAGAATTAATTAATATGATTTTTAATACTAATCTTTCATATCTTGGACGTGGAGAAAGTGCTTTTAAATTTAAAAGAATAGATAATCCATCTACTGATATTTTACTTAGACAATACAATAAAGAACAAGATTTAAACCCATCAAATTCTTTAAATGTAGATAAAATAGTAGCTTATTTATTAAGTGATTTGGTTATTCACAAAAAAACAAGTGGTATTATGATTAATATATGTAATGCAGATATACCGGTTAAAGATTTAGATGTATTTATTAAAAAATACCCTGAAATTAAATTTAGCAATTCTAATCCTATAAGTGTTACCATTCGAGAACATTTTTATAAATTAGTTAGTTTAAAAGATTTTTTAAATAAAGATCTTTCTGTACAAAATTTTAAAAGTTCTATTTTCCAAGTTTTACATACATTAGATGTAATTCAATCAATGTATCCTACATTCAGACATAATAATCTTACTATTTCTACTACAATGGTTTATGAAACAAATGAAAAATCCTTAAACTTTAAAGTTGGTTTAAAAGAATTTACAATTAAATCTAATGGTGAAACTAAGATTACTAATTTTTTAAATTCAAACATGAAAGATTATATTATGAATGATTCCTTAGAACCTAAAATGCAAGAACCAAATAAAATATTTGATGTTGAAATGTTTTTAGATTCTTTAATGGAATTAGAATTACCTAAAGAAATAAAAGAATTTGTTAAAAGAAACAGTGATAAAACAGCTAGAGATATTTTATTAAATGATCCTTTATTTAATCAAACTATGCAATTAGGTGGTAAAAAGAAAAAATCAAAGAGATCTAGAAGATATGCAATGACTCAAGAACAAGTTGATAAGATTTTAGGTATGGAACTAGAAGAAGAAAAAGAAAAAGAACAAGAACAAGTTCCTCCTACATTAGGTTTGACAGAAAACACACAACCTGAACAAGAACAAATTCCTCCTACATTAGGTTTAACAGAAAAGACATTACCTAATGTAGAATTACCTGTACCTATTAGAAATTTTAGTGTATCTCAAAATATAGAGAAACCGTTACTTGAAAATATGGGACAAAGTTTGGCCGAAGGCACACGTTCGTTAGCTAAAGGTCTTGATCCCGTTAAACAAATAATTAAAGATTTTGCATCTAAACCTGTACAACTTGAATTATCTAATGAAGCATCAATGAAATTTCCATCCAAACCAGTTAATATTCCGGGTACAAATATGCAATTAAAAGAACAAAGTTATACAAATCCAATTATTCAAGTAAATGTCCCTGCACCTCCACCATTAGAACCTAATTCATTAAGTTCTTTACTTGGTAATCCTGAAAGACATTCTAATGGTATTATGCAAGAATTTGCCCCAAGTAGAGGAAATCAAATTTTAACATTTAATGCTAATCCCCAAGAAGTAAAACCACAAGAAGCATTATTACAAAATAAAAATGGTAATGTAGGGGTTACATTAGTAGGTGGTAAATCTAAAAAAAATAAAAAATCAAGTAGAGTAACAATGTCACAAGAAGAATTTGAATTAATTATGTTATCATCAGAAAAAACACCAGTTGAAGAAACAGTACAATCATTAAAACCAAAAAAAACTAATCCTATAGAACACATAACAGCACAACCTACCCAACCAACTAACAATATTAATTCATTACTAAGTCAACAATTAAAACCAATCCAACCAACTAACAATATTAATTCATTACTAGGTCAACAACCCAGTAATAATGAAGAATTTGGATCTAATTCTATTTCATCTCATTTAAAAAAAATAAATCCAAATAATTCTAGTACATTTGATGCACCATTAAATGTAATCCCTAATCCCTATAAACAAATTGATATGAATTCTCATAGTATATTAGGTTTACCGGAACAAGGTCAACGGGGTGGATTAAGTCAGAATGCTGTAAAGAACCAGTATGCTGGCGCACCATTAATAGTTCCCAGATACAGAGGTAATAAAAATTCACCTTATATTTCTAATGACACTAAGAGAATTCAAAAAGAAACATACTATGAACAAAATCCAGATGCAAAATATGATGATAAAAAAAAAGATTATTCCGAACAAAATCCTAAACTCCCACTTGATATGTCCAAATCAGTATTTGAATTAAAAATTGCTCCTGAATTATTACCTCAACCTCCACTCCCGGTATATCCTAAAGCTCAACCAGATCAAATAGTAAAAAACTATATTTTACCTCCTCCCCCAGGACAACCTATTAATCAAACCTATTCTATCCCTAATCAAATTCAAGCTGGTGCAACTGCCAATGTAATATCTCAAAATACTTATAATATTAGTATGGCAAATCCTGGTAAAATTAATGAATTTAGAGAAGATATTTTACCCAGTAAAGATGAATCAATGACAAAATATACAATGAATACTATCAGTGAAAGATTAATTATATATAATTATCTTAGATCAATTTTAATTAGACAAAATGATGGTGAAAATATAAATTTTATTTCTGATAAATCACCTGAAGTAAGAAATTTATTAAGTTATTTAAGAATTTTAGATCTTCAAGTAAATAAAAATACAGGTAATTTACCCAAAAGATTAGTTATGTATAATTCTTGCTACCCAATTAGAGTTGATCGTGCAAACTATAATGTTGGTTGTGCTAAGAATAATATTGGTATTAATATTCGTATTTATCAATTAATTATGGGTGAAACATTTGTTAATAAATATAAATCATTACCATATAAAGTATTTGAAGTATGGAGAGAAATTTCCATATTTGAACAAATGAGAGATAATATAATTAAAAGTAACTTATCACCCAATTTTGGTATTTTATATGCATATTATTTAACTAAAGATGTAGAGATTGATTTCTTAAAAATTAACAGATTAAGAAATAAAGAAATTGTAAGCAAACAAGAAAAAGAACAAAAAAGAATGTTAAATAACTCTTACAAGAAAGAAATGGAAGAGTATTTAGTAAGTTTACAAAAATATTCTACTAAAGATTTAACAAAAATGGTAGAAGATGTTAATATTCATACACCATCTGATAAATGTTTAATTGCATTAACTGAATCTGGTACACATGATTTAATTACATGGGCATCTAGACAATATGAAGATAATGGTATGGCTAAAAAGATGATTAATACTGGTTATCATTCAGCTGAAGTCTGGCAAAGTATTTTATTTCAAATGTATCAAGGATTTTTATGTATGTACAAATTGGGTATGTCATTTGAAACATTTGATTTAAATAGTAATGTAATGATTAAATCATTAAAAACAGATGAAATGAATAAAGGATATTGGAAATATAGAATTAATGGTATTGAATTTTATATACCAAATTATGGTTACATGGTTTTAATTAATCCTGATTTTGCTGATATTAAATCTAATGATGAAAAAACATTAAATAATTTTAGAGAAGATATTCCAAGTCTTCTTGAGGATAATACTCATAAGGTTTTAGGTGATGATGATATGAAACAATTAGATAATCTAATATATAAATCATATTCTAATGAATTATTAATAAATCAAACAGAATTTAATTTATATAGAAATAAGATTAGAACAATTAAAAATATGAGTGTAGCCTTTAATCCAAATATGTATAATAGTCAATATATATTAAATGGTGGTATTAAACCAGATAACAGTGTAATTACAACTATTCAAAACATTAATAAAAATATTAAAACTGAAACTGAAATACAAGAAAATTTAATACCTGATGAAATACAAACAAAAATTATAAATATATCAGAAAAATTATTATCAACATTAATATCTAATTTTAAAGGATTTCTCCACAACAGAGTAGGTACTTCATTAAAAGAAGGAGAAGTATCTAATATCATAGAATCCGATAGTTTAATGATGGGTGAATTAGTTGTTTGTTTAGATAATAAGAGATGGGGTATAATTACTAAACAATATGAAGATGGATCCTTTGATGTATATACAGTTGATGAACCTGCTGGAATGGATAATAATATTCAAGCTAAATTAAAACCAATAATTTATAATATAGGTGATTTAAGAAGATCAAGTGTAATAGTAGAACAAATATCTAAGCCCAATCAAAAATTAGGAGATAATGATTTGTTGGAAATTTATGATTTAAGTATGTAATATATGTAGAGTCGAAGACCTAAGCTTTTAAGCTGTGTAATTTTAATTTTCATATTTTATTTCTCATAATAAAATATGAATAATCCATTAGACGTAAATACAGGTTTACCCATTTTTTTATTAACAAATAACCACCCTGAAAAATTCTTTGAACGTTCTACCTATCGTTTTGAACCACAAGCTGTTTCAAATGTTAATAAATTAAAACAAGTATTTTTTTCACCTGAAAATGTAAAATATATACAAGAAAAAATGTCATATGAAGTTTTAATGACAACAAAAAAATATAAGATCCCTTATCAAAATGAACAAGATTTAAGAATGATCATGGAAACAATCTATTTTGATAAAACAAGAAATATTGGATATGATTTAAATGAACAATTAGATGAATTAAATACATATATAGTCAAATTTTGCGTTCCTCTTATTATTAATGAAATAAATGTATATTTAAACTATTTAGATGACATTAATAAACCCAGAGAATTAAATACATTACCACAATCAACCGGTAATTTAAGATCAGTTTCAGGCTATGTATCCCAATCTAATTCAAATGAAAATATCTTTTTACCAAATAATCAAGTAAAATATATATTTTCTACAACCGGAGATGTTAAAGAATATGATAGTCCTAAGAAAGCAGTTCTTCCACCTGCTATATTAAGTAATAATCCAGCAAATATATATGCACCTTCCCCATCATCAACTCAAATACCTCAAATGACACCTAGTAATTCATGGTTTCCTTCAGCTGTATTATTCCAAGATGATCCTTATTATATTAGAAATAGTTTATTATCACCTAATGCAATGAAACCTCGTGTTCCTCCTAATGTATATCCAACTGATAAAAATGGATTATTTTCTAATGCGGGTGGATCTGACTTTTTCTTGGCAAATAATAATAATAAATATGCAAATGCAGATATTGTGTCTGAAAACACAACTCATACAGAACCTGCACAACCAGCACAACCTGCACAACCAGCACAAGCTAATCAAGGTACAGGAGCAAAGTATAGAAGAAAATAATAAATTTATTATTTATAAAATTTATTATTTTTGAATTATTGAAAATCAAGAGAAAATAAAAATAATTAACAATTATTTTTATTTATTTAGAAAATAATCTAACCAAAGGTTTAACTAAAAGTACGATTATTACATAATCTAACCAAAGGTACAACTAAAAGTTTAATCAGATGTTTCGTAGAAGAATAATGCACCTTGGTGTTTTTCGAGGTAGGCGGCAGTGAGATCAGCTACACCATTTTCATCACCAAAGGCATTGATTAACATTACGGGGTTGGGGCGGCCTGTTTCATCACCTACTTTGATGGTTGATACTACGCCAGCGGGGTTGTAGTAGTAGATGTCTGTGTTGGCCTTGTTGTATACAATCGCTGATGTAGATGTTACTAATTCTACTACGGCATCAGCATTGTTGGGTGATTGGTAAGGGATTACTTCAACAATTAAGGCTGAGCGTTTGCGTACTACTTGAGATGAGCTGATACGGAGAGCTTCAGGGGCTACTACGGGGTAGCGGTTGAGTTCACTTAAGCCAGAGATTGTTAAGGGGAGTTGAGTGAAGTTGATGAATGTGCTGGCAATTGAGTTGGTGCCAACTGATTGGCGTTGGACAACTGATGATTTACGACGAGGTACATAGATTGAGAGAAGTTTGTAGACAGCTGATACTTCTGTGTCGACTTGTACGTATCTGTCGTTTTCGTCGAGGAAGTAGTTCTTTTGTTTGAGTACATCTTCTAAGTTGTAGGCTTCGCCGTTCTTGGAACGCCAGTCAGACATGTCGAGTGTCATCATTGAGTCTAAGCTGGTGCGGTCTTCGTCACGGTTGGAGGGTACGAAGAGGGAGGCACCCATGTTGGCATTGGCTTCTACGTATTTGGCATTGGCTTTGAGGGTGAATTGGATTGTGTTTAAGCCGAATGAGCCAAAGATACGTCTTAAGGCCGCACCTTCATCGTTAACTACGGTGTTGATGGGTGATACGTATGTTAAGTGGCATTGGTCTAAGGCGGTCATGAAGTCAGAGTTGACGGCATAGTAACGGCCTGAGCGTAAGGCTTGTACACTCGCCCAGAGAGAGTGTTGGAGTTGTACACGGCGGTGTAAATCTTCAGCGGGGTTCATGCTGCATACTTCACGTCTGTTGGTGTAGATGATGTTTTCGAATAATTCCTTGTCTACTTGGTTGATGAGGGGTTCACGGTTGTAGCGGGCTTTGATGATGCCAGCGAGGTGAGCGTGGATGGTGGTGCGTTCGAGTACGTCGAACTTGGGTAAGTATAAGGCAGCTACTAAAGGGTGAACGTGGACAGAGTAGTTGTTGCGTTCAGGGTCGAATTTGCCTGATGTGGCAATTACGTCGCAATCTTGGTATTGTACTGATTGGAGAACTACTTGTTGGTAGAGGGGTTTGCCGACAGCTTCTAAGCGTACAATGTCTTGTACTTTGGCAAAGTCACCTGATGATAAGTTGTCTTTCATGCTTTCTACTTGTTCTACGCTTGATACACCGAAGAGAGAGCCAACTGATGAGATGTGGCGGTATGTAGATGTTTCACTGGGGATCTTGCCTTCAATCATTTCTTCAACTAATCTGCGGAAGGCATCGATTTCAGCATCAGTGAGAGGTACTTTCTTGGCGAAAGGTACCGCTTGCTTTAAGACATAGTCGATTGATTTGTTGCCACCGAGTAATTGAGTTTGAGCATATCTGTAGTATTTCTTGGCTACGTTTAAGATTTTGACGTGGGCTTCGTTAAGGTGTTCCATAACTAATTCAAACATGGATGAATCCTTGAACTTTTCACGGAGCTTTACTGATTCGGCAGGTGATAATTGGTATTTGCCTTCACGGATTAAGCGATCGACTTCGTTTTTGACAGAAGAAGGTGTTTTAGTATCTATTTCATGTGAGCGACTCATTGTATATATTATATAAAAATATAAATTTTTTGATAAAAAAAATATAAAAGATACTAGATATTTTTAGAATTAATCAAAATGAATTTAATTTGGCACTACATGATAAAGACAGAAAAATTTATTTATAATCAGCAAAAACTTAATATAAATAATTGAGAAATATATAATTTAGACTTAAGTTATTAATAGTATATGAATAAACATGAATAATATTTGGTATGAACAAGATCATGATATTAATATTAATAAATCTTATCAGAATCTGATTGAAAAATGGTTATATAATTATATACATATAAAAGACAGTAATTCTGGGTTAGTTATTAGTGGAGGAATTGGAACTGGAAAACACACCATTGTTAAGAATAGTATTAAAAAATTAAATTGGAAATACCATATGCTTTATCTAGAAAATGATAAATCGTGGGATTTCTTTTCTAATTTTATAACTGGTTTAAATGAAAAAATGGTTCTTATTATTTATGATGCTAATTTAATATCATCACCTAGTGAAAAAAGAAATATAATAGAGTTTTTCAGTCAAAATTGTCAAAAAAAGTTATTACCCATTATATTTTTAACTAATTTAAATCATTCAAAATTAATTACTACCTTAAGTGCACATGATTGTGAAACTATACGTATATCTTTACCTAGTGAAAATGATTTATTATTAATTAGTAAAACATTTATAGAAAAACATAATATTAAATTTGATTCTTTACAAACATTAAAAGATATTATTAATTACTCTCAATATGACATTAGACGATTAATTATAATTCTTCAAGATTTATATTATACATATGGACAAAAGATAACTAGAACTTTTTTGCAAAATTATTTGAATATTTCAATGAAAAAGAATGTTGATGTTGGATTGTTTAGTGCCAATAAAAGTTTGATGGATCGTTTTAAATCTATAGAAGAATCAATTAGATTTTATAAATCTGAAAAAGTATTATTACCATTAATGATGTATGAAAATTTTCATACTGCATTAGAAGCCAAGGGATTACCCAATCAAAGAAAGAAAGAAAAATATGCTAAAATTTCTGATATTTTGTCACAAAGTGATTTAGTAGAAACTAGAATCTATTCAGAACAAAATTGGGAATTTCAACCTATCCATGGTTTCCTTGCATGTGGATATGTGTCATATGTCTTAAACGAAGGAGAAACAAAGGAAATTAAGAATTATAAAATTAATTTTAGTTCAGATTTGAATAAGACTTCTTTAAAGAATATTAATAAAAAGAATATTGAAGCGTTATTATCTTCTTTTCAAAATAGAACTCAACGTGATTTACATAATATTAGTAGATTATTGAATATGAGTAAATCTAGCCATAGTAAATTAGCTAATTATGGATTAACAGGAAAGAGTGTGAATTCGATTATTAGAATTGATAAGACACATTCTTTGGATAAGTAGTTTTAAGAAAAACTAATTATCGCTAAAGCGCAAAAATGATTATTATCAGTTTTCAATATTAACATATTGAAAACTAGAAAATTGAAAAATATATTCATTAACATAATCTAAAATAAAT
>Ga0209829_10000861_pt1 | contig 26176 bp, 22 predicted proteins | sample C_140205_EF_Meta_FD_187311 | JGI IMG/M metagenome (GOLD analysis project Ga0209829, IMG submission 187311) | Freshwater microbial communities from Lake Croche, Canada to study carbon cycling - C_140205_EF_MetaG (SPAdes) (version 2) | ecosystem: Environmental > Aquatic > Freshwater > Lake... | reverse complement strand
TCCTCTCGAAGTCTCTAAGGCCGTTCAGTACGGCAACGGCGTCAAGGCCCAGGCGGTCTACCAGTCTCAATATCAGCTGATCCCCTATAACCGGGTTCAAGAGTACTTCCGTGATCAGCTCCAGTTACCGATCAGCCAGGGTTCTGTCTTTCATTTCAATCAACAGGCCCATGCCAAGCGGGGCATGGACGCTATGGAATCGAAGGAAGTCTTGCCGCACTTTGAGGGCATCCTGGTCCATGACCACTGGAAACCCTACTTCAATCTCAAGTGTCAGCATGCCCTCTGCAATGCCCATCACCTCCGTGAACTGACCTATGCCCATGAACAGGAAAACCAGCCCTGGGCCGAGGCCATGAGAACCTTGCTCCTCGAGATCAACGAGGAGGTCAAAAAAAAGGAGGGCGCACTCTCCAAGGATCAGGCCGAAACCCATCTCAAGGCCTACCGAAAGATCCTCGAGGCGGCCCACACCGAATGCCCAGAGCCCATCAAGCCAGCAGGCCAAAAAGGGCGCGTCAAAAAGAGTAAGTCCCGCAATCTCCTCGAAAGGCTCATCCACTTCGAAACAGAAACCCTGAGGTTCATGACCGACCCCGACGTCCCTTTCACCAACAACCAAGGAGAAAACGACATCCGGATGACCAAGGTCCACCAGAAAATATCCGGCTGCTTCAGATCTCAGGAGGGCGCCGATATCTTCTGCCGGGTTCGAAGCTACCTTTCAACCTGCGCCAAGAACAAGGTCTCGGCATCCGATGCCCTCAACCTGCTGTTCGAGGGAAAGTTGCCGGATTTCCTTGGCGAGCCCCTCAGCTAGCCGAGGGACGCTGAGTAATTACTGTTTTGGAATCATTCGGCCTAGGCGATATCCTAGTATTCGGAGGGGAACTTGAGCAGGACTCTCGAGGTCTCAATCGATTTAAGCGCGTTGACTACTATTTCACATTTAATTGAAGTCTAGACATGAAAAAATCGCTCATGGCCCTCACTGGTGGTCTCACATTTTTCCTGGGCAGTATGACGCCCGCCTATGCTTTTGATCCCACTGAGCCACCAACCACTTTCAGAACCTCAGCGAATGGGCTGTCGTTAGCCAAGGCTCAAAGGAACGGACAATGGGTGTGCATCTCGGGTCTACCCTTAGACGTAACACTCTACGACGCTAAGACCCCTTGGGTCACGGGCCTTGATGTCAATACCTCATTGATTCCCTACGTCTCAGGGAGTGTGAGCAATGGGAAATCGATCTTTAAGACTACACTGTCTAAAAAAGAGCGACACTTTAAAGGGAACGGCTTACCCAATCACAAGACCGGTATTTACCCGGTACAAGAGGGGACTCCGGCATATTCATGGTATGCAGCAGCCCCTGCCGATGGTTATTCGAGCGCAGCAGCGATCCCCATTGCGCCTTATAACCTCGACATCACCGTCCCACGAGATCCTCGTTTTTCTGAACAACCTTACTGCATCAATTCTCTGGTGACAGGGGTGGTCACCCAGACAGGTTCTGTGTGGCACGCGAATCTGGCTTATGGCACTTATTGGGTCGATCCTATCGCGGCGCTACCCATTGATGAATGCTGGGGACACCCCTACAACAAGGAATATCACTATCATGGTTACGCTTGGAAATGCTTACCGAACAAAGGGGGTCCTAAGACCCACTCGCCGCTCTATGGTTATGCCCTGGATGGTTTTGGGATCTATGGCCCGCGCGGTGACAATGGCGAGCTCCTGACCAATAACGACCTCGATGAGTGCCATGGGCATACCGGACGTATTAAATGGGATGGCAAGTGGACAACGATGTACCACTACCACGTTAATAGCGAGTACCCCTATGGACTTGGCTGCTACCGCGGAAAGCCGTCTACTTTCGATGCGCTAACGCCGCATACACACGGTTATTCAGCAGCAAGGGCCGCACAGTTTCCCGTGCGTGAGCCACAAGGTGGAACACCGCATTGATGGATCACTGATCTATGCTTGAGAAAAACGGGGACTAAAGTCCCCGTTTTCGTTTGGTGATCAATGGCTCACCACCCTAATGGGGCGATCTTTGCCTGAATCATGTTCGCTTAAGATCTTTACCGATCGCCGACAACTGTCTGAGGTCGGGGCCCGCTCTTTTGACTCGGCCCATGGGCCATCTGGAAAGGGTGTCCGGCGGGGTTGAGCGGTTGGAGGGGAACCTTAATTGATGATTCTTTTTTCCCCTTATCTGTATGAAATGGAACGGAAACTCAAGACAACTTTTTGATAGGGTTTAAGCTGCAGGTTCCATTGCACTTGCAGCCTTTTTATTGGACAGGAGAATTTAACCCATGTCTCAAGCCACTGAACAAACAGATATCGTGATCGTCGGCGCCGGCTTTACCGGCATCTACATGGCCCACAAGGCCCAAGCACTGGGACTCTCCCTTATTGCGCTGGAGCGGGGCGGCGGCGTCGGAGGAACATGGTACTGGAACCGATACCCAGGGCTTCGCTGCGATGTCGAGAGCGTCGACTACTCATACTCCTTCTCGCCCACGCTGCAACAGGAATGGACGTGGACCGAGAAGTTCCCTTCCCAGCCTGAGATTTTACGATACCTCGAATGGGCGGCCAAAAAGCTCGACGTCACGAAATACTTTCGCTTCAACACAGAGGTCACCGCCGCCACCTGGCACGAGGACATCACGCGTTGGCGGGTTACGACAAACTTGGGCGACACCGTGCAGACCATCGAGGCTAAATACATCGTGTGGGGAACGGGGATGCTGTCGATCCCCAAGATTCCCGTCATAACCGGCCTTGAGGATTTCACGGGGCTCGTGCTAAATACGGCAACTTGGCCCCAAACGCCGGTCGACTTTACCGACAAGAAAGTAGCGGTTCTCGGCACCGGCTCCTCGGGAATCCAAGTTATCCCCATCGTGGCGCAGCAGGCTGCTCACCTGTTCGTCTTGCAGCGTACCCCGAGCTTCTCCCTTCCCGCCAACAACAAGGCGCTCGCTCCCGAGCGCATGGCCTGGATCAAAGACAACTATGACCAATATCGGGCGGATGCTCGTCACTCCAGGCTGGGATGCGTCACTGAAAGCGTCGGTAAGAATTTCGCCGAGCTCACTCCTGTCGAGGCCCGAGCCGAGCTGGAAAGGACGTATAACTACGGAAGTCCGATGCGCTTTTCCTCTACGTTCAACGACATCGTCGTCGACCAGAAGGCCAACAAGGCCGCGGCAGATTTTGCCCGGGAGAAAATTCGAGAAAGAATCGCCGACCCTATTCTGGCCAAAAAACTCATGCCAGACCACTACATCACCACCCGCCGCCTGTGCATCGACACGAACTACTACGAGACATATAACCGCCCCAATGTGACGTTGATTGACCTGCGCGAGGAGAACCTAGTCCGGTTTACCGATAGCGGATTCGAGACGACCAAGGCCCCCTACGATATCGATATTTTCATTCTCGCCACCGGCTTCGACGCCATTACCGGAGCCCTAAACCGCCTCGATATCACGGGGCGCAATGGCCAAAAACTCGCTGCTAAGTGGGCTGTCGCTCCCTCCTGCTATCTGGGGATTGCTGTCGCCGGCTTCCCCAACATGTTTGTTGTTGCGGGCCCCGGCAGCCCTGGCCCGCTGAGCAACGTCGTGCTCTCGCTAGAACAACACGTCGAGTGGATCACGGCCATGTTGACGTTCTTAGAGAAAGAAGGCATCACCACCTTCGATCCCACAGTGGAAGCCGAGCGCGCGTGGGATGACCATGTTGCTGAGCTTTCAAACGGAACGCTCATGCGGTTTGCCGACTCTTGGTATACCGGAACGAATGTCGCGGGAAAACCCCGCGGCAACGTCGTATACATGGGCGGTCTCGCCCCCTACGAAAAAGAAATCATCGAGGTCGCTACCCATGGATATCTCGGATTTACCCTCACAAAATAGCGTTGGACTCTCCATGACGGCCAAGGGAGTGTGAAGCAGAAATCCATCGATTAACTTTTTAAATGTTGATGGTTTTTGATGAAAATCCATCAAAGACTCTTTGGCGGTAGCATTGACAGTGGACGAGCACTTTCCTCTTTATCTAGATCGCTCCGGGGATCTATCGCCAGATGACTCGTGCCCTTCTCTGTCAACTCACCAGCATCGCCGACATCCACTCCTGTAGCTAAGAGATCCTGATGGATCCGCCGAAATTGACTGATCGCTCGATCGGCCCCAATCAGCCGATCATGATCAGCTTCGCCGCTATCCATGGGGCGCTGGGTTACGACCACTCGACGGTCCTGCCCCAGAATAAAGCGGTTACTAAGCCCCATCATCCACTCGAAGGGCTTTGCGAGCCATCTCGGATGAATCCGATGGTACGTTCTGACGTAGTAAAGCGTTTTTCGTTCGTTGATCGGTACGAAAGCGACCAGATTCTTGAGTCGCTGGCTGATGTTAAGGAGCCAAATCCCAGGAAAAATGAAATGGAGACCCGGATCCTTTCCGGAGGAGGCCTCCTTCAAGTCTTGCTGACTATGTGGCGGGCGGCCCGGGTCATGACAGTTTGAGACCCAAACCCGAATAGAGCGATCATCCGTCTCAACATAAGGACCATCAACAAATGTCCGACCTCCGGCGCCGATGGTCGAACGATGGACAAAGGGCAGATGCGCCACATCCAATTGATTCTCTATCGCACGGGTATAATGGACCGGCCATTCCGCGCTGATCGACCCATACTGCCACTGAGACTCAAGCACTGGAAAAAATGGAACCTCGGGATAGACGTTCCTTTGAGACCCCAGCCAAAGCCAAATGAAACCGTGGGCTTCTTTTAAAGGGAAAGTCTGAATGGCCATCCCTCCTGGTATTTTTCCTGAACGGCCCTGTGCTGGAATATGAACACAATAGCCTTCCTGATTAAACTCAAAGCCGTGAAAGGGGCACACCAGACAATCGCCCTCAATCTTTCCGCCACGGAGGGAAGCCCCAAGGTGAGGACAGCGATCGGGATGGCCATGAACGAATCCAGCCGAGTCTCGCCAGAAGACCAGTTGCTGCCCCAGACGTTCGACCCCTAATGGCCTTCGCCTGACTTCTCGGCTTTCAAGGACGGGATACCAAAGATCGTTGGGTAGTTTCATCGTTTATTTTGATCCCCAAAAGCTCATGGAAAGCACCACGCATTATTCACCTCACCGAAAAGGAGGTAGGCTATCATCTGCGCATTTATGCGATATGACACGACCCTTGAGCCTCGTCATGACCACACCGATTGCTGATTTTTTTGGTAAAAAGAATTGTCTTCCTTGACCCAGCAACTTCTGGCTTTTAGCGACCCCACTCTCTTAGGGGTCCTTGGCTACGCCTCACTGCCTTTCGGAGCAGCCTTGTTAGGCTCCCTGATTGCCGCCTTTAAGACCTTGGGGCCCAAAGGAAGGAGCCACCTCCAGCATCTGGCTGCGGGCATCATCTTCTCGGTCGTCTCGGTCGAGATTCTCCCCGACGTCATCCATCGCCAACACCCCCTCTTACTCACCATCGGTTTTTGTGCGGGCGTTGGGTTTATGCTGTGGCTCGAAACCTTATCAGGAGATCATGCTCCGACTGAAAACAAGGCCGTTCGCCGGAAGAAGTTGCCGCTGACCCTCCTAGCCGGGGTCTCGATTGATGTCTTCCTGGATGGTCTCCTGATCGCCATGACCTTCCATAATTTGAGTGACGCCGGCCGCCTTCTGGCCTTTGCCTTGTCGGTCGAACTTCTTTCGGTCGGTCTGACCCTAACCCAGACGATACGGCAGACCGACCTTAAATGGATGGCTATCCTCTCCCTCAATACCCTTGTTTTCTCCATGCTGCTTCTAGGGGCTGTCCTCGGGATCATTGTGCTTCCATTGTTGCCCGACCCTGCGGTGGACCTCATTCTGTCTTTTGGACTTGCCGCCTTACTCTTTTTGGTCACTGAAGAACTTCTGGTCGAATCCCACCGAGAGGTTGATACCCATGTTTCAACGGTGCTTTTTTTCCTTGGCTTTTTGGTCTTCCTGCTCCTTGGCCAGCAGCATATCGCCTGAGGACACCCTTTGCATTCGGCATCACCTATGAAAGACTCCTTCTCTATAAAACCATCGTCCATGGATGACCTTCATCATTCACTGAAAGCCAACACTCTCGCCCCAATGAGTCGCATCAAATCCTACCTTCACAATCGCCCCAAACTTGATTTCCTGATCGTCGGGGCTGAAAAAGCCGGAACTACTGCACTTTTTGCCTACCTCCGACAGATTCCAGGCGTTTATATCCCCATCAATAAGGAGCTCAATTTCTTCGATCGCGACCATCGCTATGGCGATGGGAAGGATTTTTCACCCCTCCACCGCTGGTTTCTGCTGGCCCCCAAAGGAGCACTCCTCGGTGAAGCGACCCCGACTTACCTCATGAACCCCCACTGTTTCAGCCGTATCTATGACTACAACCCTGACATTAAGGTGGTTGCGCTTCTTAGATCACCCGTTCGGCGCGCTTACTCGGCCTGGAACTATCGGCGTGCCCGCCTGCGCGATAAACGCGACTTTATGACCGCTGTCAAAGTGGAAGTGGAATCAGGAGCAGACATCACGGTAGCCCGCGAAAACAAATACCGCTATATCGGCGCAGGCCGCTATGCCGATCAAATCCGGGCTCTAAGGGCCGCTTTGCCAGAAGAAAATATCCTCTTAATCAAGTACGAAGAATTCACCCGAGACCAATTAGCCCAAGTCAAAGCCGTCTCACGCTTTATCGGCGGGCCCGTGGATCCCGACGTACCCGCCATCAAAAGCGTCAACACTTGGGCCTATCGCCGCGCCATGACCCGGGAGGAATTTGATACCGTGCTCGCCTATTATCAAGATGAAATCACCGATATCGAAGGGCTCACTGGCTGGGACCTCAGTGACTGGCGCCAGTTCGAAAGACCCCCCAAAAAAAGGTCTATCTAAAAGCATGATGACTCCTCCCTCGGGGGTCTTAGGTTGAACAGAGGGATCCAAAGCCTTTCCCTCGCGCAATCCCTTCGAAATAACATTGGCATCGAATAAAAAACTGACGATTTATCTAGACATCCGGCGGTAAGGAGCGTACCGTGTCGATAGTTTGTCGCGGCGCAAGGTCCAATATGCGCCTCGAGGATTCGGAAACACTCTTAAGTCAATGCCTTCCGGCACCTGCCTCTAGCTCCCGCCTCCTCCAGCCGACCTCTCCCGCATGAATTAAAACACCATGCATCCAGAGGGTCATGCGTAGATTAGTCACTCGCTTCAAACCATGGCCGCCCCTAATCAGGACGGTTTAATTTTATTTTTCGAGATTTTCTTATGAGCATGAATTTGTATGTCGGCAACCTGAGCTACTCTGTCGGTAACTCCGAGCTGCAGGCGCTGTTTGCAGAGCACGGTACCGTGAAGTCAGCCAATGTGATCATGGACCGTGAGTCCGGTCGTTCCAAGGGCTTCGGCTTCGTGGAAATGGCTGACAATGATCAAGCCAAAGCAGCGATGAAGGCCCTTGACGGCAAGGACGTCGATGGCCGGAATCTCACCGTCAACGAAGCACGCCCACGCGAAGAGCGTTCAGGCGGTGGCTTTGGTGGTGGCGGTGGCGGCGGCGGCGGTGGCCGTCCGGGCGGTGGTTTTGGTGGAGGCCGTCGCTACTAAGGCGTCGATCACACCCAGATCTTAAAAGGCCGGGCCCCCTTTGCTGGGGGGTCCCGGCCTTTTTTTTGACTCAATTCAGTGAGTTTCGAGAAATATTGAGTCTACCTTGCGCTAGAAGGGTCGCAGTGAACAGAATCCTTCAAACCTTCGGCGACCCAGCAGTCGCCGTCACCGCTCGATGTCTTCATCGACAACAAATGTTGCTTCACGGTTGACTTAAAGAGGACTCCTTGGGCTTCAGGAAAACTTGCCATTTTCTTTCGGTGAAACCCTGGCCCTGCCCCCATTTTTCAAAAAGAGATATCACCAAGGTCTCGCCGTGATGTGGCCGAAGTTTCATTTTAAGCACGGAGGAGTTACCAGGAGTTCATCCCCTTGAATATGAGCAAAGACACATTGCCAAAGATAATAAGGTCATGATTGAATATCATATATTGAGTCGAATCTATGAGAGTGATTCCACTACCCCTCAAGGCATGGTGCATGAATGGAACAGACTAGACGGGAATTTCTAAAGACCACCGCCGTATCAGGCGCCGTCATTCTCCTCTCTCGTTATGATTTCTGGGGCTCCGAGGCCTACGCTGGACAATCCATAAAGGCCGCTGACTGGCAGGCCGGCCCCGGCAAAGCTCGCTTTCGTATTGATGGCTTCGCCAAAGTTACCGGACAAAAAATCTACGCCCGGGACTTTCGAGCTCGGGATCTGCCGGGGTGGCCCCAAGAAGAACAAGTGGTCTACATCTTAAGGGCTACTTTCAGCGACCATGTCTTTGAGGGTATTGACCTCTCAGAGCTTCCTGAGGAACTGAAACCTCAAAAAATGGTGACCGCGGAGGATCTTCGTCGCGATGGAATCCGTATTGCGGAGACCAATTATCCCGAAGGCATGTATCTAGTCCCCAAGGGGTCGGCTCCTGATCATCTCGGGCAACCCGTTGCCTTGCTCTTTTTCAAAGACCTCCAAACCATGAAGGCCGCCCGATCCCAACTGATGTTTGAGTTGGATCCCATTAAAAAAGGAGCGGCTATCACACTCCCAAAAGACTACGTCTACCAGCCTCAAACCAGCATTATTCACATCGTCAAGGAAGGGCCTGAACCTTACGAAAAGCGGGTCAAGTTTGCCCAAACCAAAGGGGGGCCGGTCCATCCTGAAGAACCTGGAAAAAGGAACGCGGAGGCGATGCTGGGCGTTGAGCTCATTGATGGGAAGCTCAAGTCAGGGAATTGGACGTTGACACAGGGAACCTATACCACTCAGTTGATTGATCCCATGTTCATGGAACCAGAATCGGGACTGGGTTGGCTGGATCAGAAGCAGCAAACCCTTCACCTTCTCATAGGGACGCAATCCCCCCAAGATGATGCCAATACGGCAGCCGAACTCTTTAAAGACCTAGAAGGTCGTTTTAAGGTCGAAACTATCGATTTCACCTCCTGCTATCTCGGCGGGGGATTTGGTGGAAGAGACACCTCCATCTTCTGCGTCTACTTAAGCCTTGCCGCTGCCTACGCAGAGGGCCCCGTGCGGATTATCTATGACCGCTTTGAACAATTTCAGAGCGGGATTAAGCGCCACCCGGCCACAATGGACATGACTCTTGCAACCGATGACAAAGGCCAGTTTCAGGCACTAAGAACACATGCCGTACTCAATGGCGGCGGCCGCCCCAACCTCAGCAAATATGTGGCTCAGGTCGCAGGCCTTAATGCCACCGGCCCTTATGACTTTCCTCTTGCCGACATTCTCTCTCAAGCAGTCCATACCCGCTCCGCGGGGGCTGGTTCCATGCGGGGATATGGGGCCTCGATGCTCGCCTTTGCCATAGAATCTTCTGTCGATGAAGCGGCTCGTTCACTCAAGATGGATGCGATTGATCTTCGCCAGCGGAACGTTTTGCACCCCGGTTGGGCCATCTCAACCGGTGCACCAAAGGCGCCTCCGGGCCTTGAAGACATGTGTAAAAAAGCACGCGGCCACCGTCTTTGGAGTCACCGCGAACAGCTCAAAAAAACCGAGTCAAAAGGTGACATCGCTTTTGGCGTTGGCTTTGCGATCACCATGAAGAACTATGGAACCGGGGCTGATGCGATCTTTAATGATGTCGCCATCGACCCTTTAGGCCAAATCACCGTGACGACCCACGCCGTTGATATGGGCAATGGTTCAGCAACGACATTGGCACTTTCAACCGCAGCCATTCTGGGCGCCAATGCTACATCGGTAAAACTTGGCGAGATCGACCTATTTAAGCAACTGGATATGGTCGAGTCCTTTGAGCCACAGCCTCAAAATCCCCGTTGGACGCCGCTTCTTTTTATGTCCTCGAAGGCGGCAACCACCTCTTCTAGGTGGGTCCACAGCGTTGAACAATCGAGCCATGTCCTCTTCGAGACCGGGCTTTTTCCAGCGGCTCAGTCACTCTGGGGAAAGAAGGGTGACACCTTAAAGATCGCCTCTGTCCACTGGCATGATGGCCACCTCATAGCTCCAGGACTTAGGCCCCTAAGCCTCAAGGAAATCGCCGCGAAGGCGCACGCGGATCAACGCATAACCGCGGTGATGAATCATGCATTTTTTAGCGCAAAGTGGGTTGAGGGAGACTACAGCATTGATGGTGTGACCCAACGAAGACCTGTTGATGGCCTCGCGATTCGGCGAGGCCAAGGGACACACTATGAAATAGTCGATCGAAAGAACCCTCAGTTAACGACGGTTGAGAGCATGTGGGAAGGCAATGGCCAAACGTTTGGGGCATCGGCCTGTCTTGTGGCGGTCACCGTCAGCCGAAAAACCGGGGAGATCAAGGTGGTGGAGGGGGTCCATTACTTGGCACCCGGCAAAGTGCTTCAGAGAGAAATGGTGGAGGGACAAATGGATGGCGCCTTCGCGATGGGGGTCGGCCATGCCCTTTTAGAAAACCTTCCGGCCTTTGAGGATGGACCGACGACAGGACGCTGGAATCTTGATCGTTACCATGTGGCCCTCGCGGGAGATTCGGCTCTCGGTAAAATCGAAAAGGTGATCCTTCCGCCTGAATCGGAAACCGCACCTGCCAGAGGAATCGCTGAGGTTGTCCTTAATCCAGTAGCCCCCGCTATCGCCAACGCCGTCACTCACGCGATCGAGGTGCGCTTCCGGGACCTTCCCATCACCGCAGAAAAGGTGCGGAATGCGCTCGACATAAAAAGGAGCTAGGCATGGAAACCATGACGCTTGAATTAACGCTCAACAATCAACTGCTGGTGAGAGACAACGTCGATCCAGACCTCAAGCTCAATGATCTTCTCAGGGAAGACCTTGGGATGACCGGAACCAAGTTTGGCTGCGGCATTGCGGTTTGTAGGGCTTGTACCGTCGCGGTCCAGCGTGTTCCCGGCGGGCATTTAGAACCTGTCAGGACCTGCACTACTCCGGTTTCAGCCGTTCAGGGAAAAATCGTAACAACGGTTGAGGGACTCGCACAGGGAGGCGAACTCCATCCACTCCAAAAGGCTTTTTTGGAGCATTTCTCGTTCCAGTGCGGATATTCCGCCCCAGGATTCTTGATGGCCTCTTTTTGCCTACTCGACAAATTGAAGCGTAGCCCCATCCCGAAGGACAAGATCGATGAAGCCATTCTGGACGCGGTCGGTCAGCATGTCTGTCGCTGTACCGGTTACGTTCGCTACTATGAGGCGATCCGTGACGTGATTCTGGCAACGCCAGGGCTTGTGACCTCATCTTAAGGGGATATCCATGCTGAAGCTTCCTAGCAGCCACTTTCTTGCCAGTGTCATATTGATCTTATTGCCGCTTTTTGCAAACGCTGAGGATCACGAGGACGATGTCATTCAGTATGGTCAGGACTGTGCCAAATTGATCGCAGAAGTCCCGGTCTTTAACTGCCTCAATGGCGAAATCGTCAAGGTCACCGTCGATGGCAAGGAGCCCTCTGAATATACGCCCAACATGACCTGTGATCGACCCGCTTATCTTCCTTATCCCAAAACAGCAGATGGCGCCTGCACGCCCTATACCAGGGTTCAAACGCTTCGTGACGATAATATTCAGATGTTGGGACTGTGTCGCCGCATGTATATTCGGCCTAAGGATGACCCACATTTTGATTCCATCGAAATCATCATGCACAACGTCACAACCGGCAGCACCTGCTTCATGATCTCTAAAAATTTTGGCGGCAATCCAACTGGTGATGATGGCCGAAGGGTCCCTCCGCCCACCGAGGAAACCCCACCAGCGGGAATGATGAGTGCCCGCGATCTATGGGCGACCCCCAAAGAAGTCGCTAACCACGGCTGTATCTACTGTCACGACAGCGATCCTTGGATGTATACGCCTTGGATCGCGCAAACCAAACAGCTGCCTCAAGATCCCTATGGCTATCACTCCGTGGATGTCGGGGGGGCTTTCAAGGCGTGGCCAAAACCCATGAGCATCAACACCCGAGGTAACACGTGTACGGGCTGTCATCGCATCGGTTCACTCAACACCTGTGGCGCCATGAAAATCCCGACCTTTGGTGATCAGCCGCCTAAGATGACTCAGTCTCTCACTTGGATGCCCCCCGGAAGTCATGAGGGTGCGGAGGAGTGGTCGAGCATCTACAAGCAGAGTGTTGATGATCTCAGCCGATGCTGTGCCAACCACGATTCGCCGGGGTGCCTGGTATCCCCGATTGCAAAACCTGCGTTCATGGGAGCTTCCCAGAAAACGATTCCCCATTTGAAGACCACTTCATCCCATTCTCACCCATAAGGGCCAAGAGACTTTCAAAAGAGCCCTAACCCTCATTATTGATTCACCCACACCATCACCCTGATCACGATGCGGGAAGCTAACCCACCAGGAGATAAGACGACATCCCCCGATGATTCGCATCCTCTGTCACGACGCGAATTCCTGGCCACGACGACTGGGGCTGCGGCTGGACTGATGATGAATGGTGTGGCGGAAGCCGCCAAAGGCAAGGGGCCATCAGGATCTAAGACCCACAGTGCAGCGACCACTCCTCCAGGGAGAACGTTATTGGTCAAGCATGCCACCATCATGGTCACCATGGATGATGAGCGGCGGGAAATCCAAGACGGTGGCCTTTTTATTGAAAATGGGGTCATTAAGCAGGTCGGTCTTACCAGCAACCTACCACGTTCTGCCGACGAGGTTCTCGATCTTAAGCATCATATTCTCTTGCCGGGCCTGATCAATACCCACCATCACCTCTATCAACATCTCACTCGCGTCGTCCCAGCGGCTCAAGATGGCAACGTGATGAATTGGCTGAAGGTCCTTTATCCCATGTGGGCGAGAATCAGACCCGAAGCATTGTCATCGGCCATACAGTGTGGTCTTGCAGAACTGGCCTTATCCGGCTGTACGACGGCCTTTGATCACCAGTACATTTTCCCAAACGGATGCAGCCTCGATGATTCTATCGAGGCTGCATCCAAGGTAGGCCTTCGGTTTCATGCATCCCGAGGCAGCATGTCCCTTGGCGCTTCAAAAGGCGGCCTCCCGCCTGATCGATGCGTTGAGGAAGAGCCCGCCATTTTGAAGGATTCGCAACGGGTCATTGAACGCTATCACGATCCGAAACCAGGATCGATGTTACAGATCGCACTGGCCCCCTGCTCACCCTTTTCAGTGACTCAGGATTTGATGATCGAATCGGCTCGGATGGCAAGACATTATGGGGTGGGGCTTCACACGCACCTCGCTGAATCACTTGATGAAGAGCGCTACACCCTCGATAAATATCAGCTCCGCCCCCTTGCTCTGATGGAGAAGCTAGGCTGGGTTGGAAACGATGTCTGGTTTGCCCATTCGGTCCATATCAGTGATCGAGAAATCGCGCTTTTCGCCAAAACCGACTGTGGGGTGGCCCATTGCCCATGCTCAAACATGCGTCTTGCCTCTGGCATCGCCCCCATTAAAAAATTTCGGGATGCGGGCGTCCGTGTCGGCCTTGGGGTCGATGGCGCCTCCAGCAATGATGGCTCCCATCTTCTCGCTGAGGCGCGTCAGGCGATGCTATTGGCGCGAACGCTCCTTTCCCAAAATCCTGAAGGGCCGCCAGCCGATCAACGGCAATGGATGAGTGCCCGTGATACTTTGGAGATGGCAACACGAGGGGGGGCCGCCACCCTTAGAAGGCGGGATATTGGTTCACTTGAAGTTGGAAAATACGCCGATTTTTTTGCCGTCGACCTCAATACGATCGGATTCTCCGGCGGCGCCAGTATCGACCCTGTTGCTGCACTGGTCTTTGCCGCCTCGCCCAGTGCCAGCTATACGGTAGTCCAAGGCCGCTTCATCGTTAAACAAGGCCAATTGATGACCATCGACCTTCCAAGGGTCATGGAGTCATGCAATAAAGCTGCGGCTAAAATCGTCAATGGCTAATTTATTAAAATGCCTGAAGACCGCCCTCCCCGGCGGCCTCCTTATCGGACTCTTAGCGGGGTCTGCCATGGCAGCATCAAGCCCACCCCAAGACAACCCTGCCCTTCAGACGACGACAGAAAAGGAATCCAGTGCTCAAGCAGATGCCGCCATAACGCCTAAGACCACTGCAACTCAAGGTAAGGAGCAGGCAAAGGCAAATGAAAAAGGAAAGAAAAATGATGAAACGCAGCACCCATTTCTGCTCGAGCGAGACCAAATCAGCGTTCCAGGTAACCCCGGCGCTGATAATGTGCTGTTTGGTACCGGCTGGCTAGGCCGAGAGCTGGGACTTACAGAATCTTCTGGCGTCCGTCTCGGAGGCATCTGGCTTGGCAATGCTGACATCCAAATGTCGGGTAGACTGCCAGGAAGTGCCTCATTTAATAGCCTTGGAATTGTTGACGTCCTCATCGATATGGACAAAGTCGCCAACATTGAAGGCGGCTCCTTTGCAGCAACCTTCCTCCAGTTCGACGGCCAGCCAAGCAATACGCGAGCGGGGGTCATGACAGGCTATAACGGCATTACCGAACAAGCGCCGTTGAATCGCAGTGAGCTTTATGAACTGTGGTGGCGACAGCTGCTCTTTGATAACAAGCTCAGCATTCGAGCCGGTAAGAGCGTGCCGACATTTGACTTCAACAATGTAAGCCGAAGGCTCCCTATTCCAGACGAGAAACCCTATGTCGCAGCCGTCTCAGGCCTCCTTTTCACCCCTATTTTTGTCAATCCGTCGATTCTTGGGGTCATGCCAGGCTACTACAATTCGGCCTGGGGCCTCACTCTCTCGGCAACCCCGAGCGATAATACCTATCTCACCTACGGCCTTTATGATGGGAGTCTCGGCTTAAACCGCCAAACAGGCATCCACGCTGGACCCATTTTCGACACTTACTTCACCATCGGCGAAGCCGGGATCTCTTGGGGCAGTGATTTACCCGGAAGATTTGCGCTCGGAGGCTGGGGACAAGGAGGCGACATGGGATCTGTTTTACCCAATGCATCAACGGGTGCGCGTTTAAATCAAAATGGCGCTCAAGGGATCTACACCACGGCATCCAATCGTCTGATGAATGTTACCCATGAAGGCGGGACGGGTGTCCTCCTTGGTTACTTCCAATATGGTATTAATAATTCGAGAACGATGATCGCCAATCAGTTTGTCGGTGGTGGCTTGACCGGCATTGGCATTGTGCCTTTTAGGCCGCGCGATTCAGCGGGTTTAGGTTTTGGGGTTTCATGGCTCAATGAACCGCCCAGCGACCAGAGTACCAGCACAGAGATCCTCACGCAGTTCTATTATCAGGCTCATCTCATTGGTGATATCTATTTTCAACCCACCTTCTCCTATGTGCCGAACCCAGGGGATCATCTCGCTCCCGGCAAGACCATCTCAGGCTGCACAGCATCATGCCCATCCATGACCTCCATGATTTTCCAAATCGTTGCCCTTTTCTGAAATCGAGGGTGTTGATCGTGATTGAAAGCGCATAGTCATCCCCATGGGCAACGTCGTCGGACTCCTCCTCGCCGCGGGCTTTAGCCGGCGATACGGCGCTCAAAAACTGCTTGAACCCCTGCCCTTAGGGGTCTGTGTGGCCGGCTTGGCTTGCCGAAACCTTCAAGCGGGGACTGACCGAGTGGTGGCCATTGTGCGTCCGAATGATCCCGATCTGAGTGATGTACTCGCAAAGGAAGGCGCTGAGGTCATCCATTTTGAGAACGCTCATCTTGGGATGGGGGCGACCTTAGCCTTTGGGGTAACCTCATCCGCCACGGCTATGGCTTGGCTGGTTGCTCTCGGTGACATGCCGTCTATCAAGGTATCGACCATTCAGGCTCTTGCGGGGGCCTTACGGTCTGGAGGGTCCATGGTCATTCCGCGCTATCAAGACCAACGAGGCCATCCGGTCGGGTTTGGGTCCATTCATTATGAGCGCCTGAGGGCACTGAAAGGGGATCAAGGGGCGCGCGCTATCGTGGAAGACCATGCGGCTGACGGCATCGAAATGCCCTTTGATGATGCCGGAATTTTGCTGGACATCGACACACCCCAAGACTTGGTTGGTTGCCTTCATAATATGTCCCTCTGATTCGCCTATGAATCGTGAATTTCTTTCATTGATTGGATCTCTCACCGAACAGCGGGCTACTTATTGCGTTGCCACAGTGATTGAGGTCATTGGTTCGTCCTCTGCTCCCATTGGATCCCGTGCCGTGTTCGATGCTGAGGGAAATCTCATCATGGGATGGGTGGGTGGCGGCTGCGCCCATAACATGGTGGTTCATGCGGCGCTTGAGAGTCTTGAAGATCGTCGACCCAACATCATTGATATTGATCTGACGGATGAAATCTTCGGTGCAGGAATGCCTTGTGGAGGTCATATGCGCGTTTTTATCGAACCTTGCCACCCTAACCCCGTGCTCTGGTTACTCGGTCACGGAGCCTTGGTTGACTACTTGTGTCATCTCGCATCGGACATGGGGTTTGATGTCATTCTCCATCACCATGGCGCCCAACCCACCCAGGAAACTCCTGCCATTCGCGTGATCCATGGCGATGAGCGCTATGAAAAGCTTCTCCCTGAGCCTTCGGATCTGGTCGTGATTGCAACGCATCATAAAGGGGATATTTTAGCGCTCCATCAAGCCATACGCTCAGAAGCGGCATATATTGGTTTGATTGCAAGCCAGCACCGTTCTGGACTGATTCTCAATCGCCTGAGGAAAGAAGGCATTTCAGATCAGCACCTTACCCGCATAAAGGCTCCCGCAGGGATCATGATTGGTTCAAAGACCCACCGAGAGATTGCCCTCTCGATCGTTGCCGAGCTCATTTCCTATAGACGTGGTCTCGCACCCAAGGACGAACAAAAAAGCCAAGTTTGAAGAGGTCTTTTCAATCTTTCTTGGGGCATGCTCTAATCTATAGGGATGTTTATCCAGTGTCGCTCAGATGACAGAAACGTGGCCTTATCTTCTAGATGGATCCGGCCACATCCAACTCAAAGAGGTTTTCTTAATCATGCATGACAGAATAGTCCAAGGCATCCCCGGCCTTATTGGCATCCTCGCGATTCAACTATTGACCAGCGGCTGCACCACCTACAATCCGGCGACAGGGCGTGAGGACATTGATTACGGAAAATCAGCAGGGCTTGCGGGTGCCGCCATGGGTGCCGCAGCCCTGGGCGTTGCACTCAGTAACAACAACAATAATAATTACGGCGGATCAGGCTACTACGGCGGCAGTGCTCGCTACAATCGCGTGAGCGGCAACACCATCAACCACACCAACAACGTGACGGTGAATAACCCTTCAAGAAACCGGCCGGGGCGCGGCCAAGCTGGGAGCTTCGGTCAGGGCAACCATCAGGCACGACCGACTCCAAGCATCAAACGCGGCGGCATCAAAGCCCGCTAGATCCCCCCCCTCATTACCGTCGCTATTCAAGGAGACCTGACCCTCATGTGGAAACAAATCCTTTTGCTGTCTCTGACCTCACTCCTGGTGTCAGAAGCCCCTTTATCGAAAGAAACCAAGACCCAAGAAATCCCCGTCAATGTTGAATTACGCTTTGAACCTTCCCTCCATCGGGTGGATGAAAAGGTGATCAAGCTCATCGGCGAAGCCCAGCAACAGACCCTTCGGCAACTGGCTGAGGCCGCCGTCATTTCAGATTTCTGTTCAAACGTGAACCTTGATCAAAATGCCTTCAAAAAGTCGTTCGAAACCTTAACCACCGCCCTCCCAAAACAAAGCAACCCGGATCTTCAGCGGGATCTTGAAAACAAGCTGATGACCTATTTCGGGATGTATGTGGGCCTCCTCGTGGCTGAAGGGACCGATCGGCACCCTGAATTTTGTGAATTGGCCGCCCGCCTGCAAACTGAAAAGCGGCCTTTAAGCCGTTACTGGCTCCCGACCAACCATAGCCCCGTCAATCCCTAGCTTTGTTGTTCGGGCGTCGATGCGGCGCCCAAACCTTGTGTATCTTCGCTGAGGCAATCACTTGCCCTTTTGCTGTTGGCACGCGGCGCTATCGGGGTCTACTCCTGGAACATCCCCATCGATAGTGGCCCCATAGTCCTTGAAGAGTAAGACTTCAAGCGTCGTGTCCTCTTCCTTCACGCAAATCTGATAGATCTTTTCTTGGAGCGATGGCAGACCATGGCGATCATCAATGGCTGTGATACGCTGAAGTTGGCCATGGGTTAGACAGACCGCTTGAAGGTACTGACTGAGTTCGTCGTACTTCTGCTTTGAAAAAGCCCGACATTCAGAATGCTCCAAGGCCTTTTCCTGATAAATAATCCCTTCAAGACTGGTGCAGCCTGAGAGAAAAAGCGCCATCAACAAACAAGATAAGAGGCGGTTAAAGTGCGTCATACAAAGTAAACAAGGAATCCCTAAGTAAAAGTGCCCATAGTGGAGCGAATCATACGGGAGGGGGCCCTCCGATCCAATCCTGAATCTTCGGTGCATGGATCAGAAACCAACGACGGCCTTCGCCATATTTCATGATGCTGTCATATTTCAGCGTTATCGTGCGTCAACAACTGATCACGCAGGCTGAAGACCCACATGCTTAAAATTCTGGCCGTCGAAGATGACATCGGCATCCGCGATATGCTGAAAGACATGCTTGAACAGGATGATTTCTCGGTACAAACCGCTTCAGATACTCAAAAGGCCATGGTCAGCCTTCAACGGGAAGTGCCTGACTTGATCCTCCTTGACTGGATGCTGCCAGGACAAAGCGGCATTGAGTGGGCTAAACGCCTCAAAAAGGAAACCAGCTACGCCTCGATTCCCATCATGATGCTGACCGCTCGGGGTGAAGTTGATGATAAGGTGCGCAGCCTTGATATCGGTATCGACGATCACATCACCAAACCGTTCTCGAATCGCGAACTCATTGCCCGCATCAAGGCCGTTCTTCGTCGCTGCGGCAAAAGCCAGAGTAACGACAAGATAGAACTCGGAGGAATCACCCTCCTCCCGGATCAGCATCGCATTACGATTACTGGCGTCCCAGTTACCATCAGCCCAACAGAGTTCCGTTTACTCGAATTTCTCCTGTCACACCCTGAAAGGGTTTACAGCCGAGCACAATTATTGGATCAGGTCTGGGGACGACATACCTTCATTGAAGAAAGAACCGTGGACGTCCACATCAGACGCCTGAGGAAACTCTTGTCGGAGTTTGATCGGGAGAACCTGATACAGACGGTTCGCGGCTTTGGTTATCGCTGCTCTGCCAACTATTGAACGTATAAAGCAGTAACCCCGATCGCAGGATCTCTCCCTATCCCATCAAGAGCCTGACGCCCTCTTCATGGGACTTGAAAACCATCATCATGAATCAGCGATGAATCTGATCGCTTCATCGAATCATCCTTCGGGATCTCACTTTTTCTTCCATCACTCTAAGAGGCTCTCATCATGAATAAGAAGGCTTTATTGATCGCCCTTATGGCGGCCAGCACCCCGCTGGCCACTCAAGAGGCACTGGCAGAAGGCACGCGCGATGCCATCAGCATTGTTGGCTCTTCAACGGTCTACCCTTTCTCAGCGGCTGTTGCAGAACAGTTCGGCAAGAAAGGGGCGTTTAAAACTCCAAAAGTGGAATCAACCGGTACCGGCGGTGGCATCAAGCTTTTCTGCGGCGGTGTTGGCATGCAGTATCCTGACATTGCAAACGCTTCACGGGCCATGAAAAAGTCTGAATATGAGGCTTGTCAAAAGGCTGGTGTGAAGGACATCACTGAAATCAAGATTGGATTCGATGGCATTGTGGTCGCCCAATCCAAAAAGGCGAAGAACGAGTTGGTTCTGACCCGAAAGGAAGTGTTTCTAGCCCTTGCCAAGCGCGTTCCAGACCCCAAGAACCCTGAGGGCGGTGAACTGGTCGAAAACCCTTATAAGACCTGGAGCGAAATTAATCCATCGCTCCCAAAGACCAAAATTGAAGTCCTCGGCCCACCCCCAAGCTCCGGCACCCGTGATGCCTTTGCAGAGCTCGCCCTTGAAGGCGGTTGCCAGCAGATTCCTTGGATCAAGGCCAAAAAGGAAACCGATGATGCCTGGTTCAAGAACGTTTGCATGACCGTCCGTGAAGATGGCGCCTACATTGAAGCCGGCGAAAATGACAACTTGATTGTCCAAAAGCTTGAAGCCAACCCGAATGCTGCCGGCGTCTTTGGCTACAGTTACCTGTCACTCAATGAAGATAAGCTGAAGGCTGCCAAAATCGATGGCCGCGCACCAACCTATGAAGCGATTGCAGAAGGCAAGTACCCTATTTCACGCCCACTTTTTATCTATGTGAAGAAAGGTCATGTGGGTGTTGTTCCTGGGATTCAAGAGTACGTTGCGGAATTCACCAGCGAGAAGGCGTCAGGTCCTGAAGGCTATCTCACCGATAAAGGGTTGATTGCTCTTCCTGATGCTGATCACAAGAAATCAGCAGAACAGGCGAAGAGCCTGACCGCTATGGCCGCCCCGGTCAAATAAGCCAGAAACCCTCGTTTTAGAGTGCCGTGCGCTGGCCCTTCAGCGCACGACTCCCTTTCATGAAATTCTTGTCTGTCTCCATTGTCTGGACACAACCATCCCAATGGACCCTTCAGGGTTGATTTGGATGTCATTCTCCCCCTCGCCAAGTCATCTAAAATCCATGGCTCATTCGGCATTTTACCGTCCCGAGGCACGCTTTGGCCTTTGGATCATGGAAGAACTGATGGATCCCTGATAAAAAAACCCCCGTTTTTTTTGCGAGGGATCACCCAAAAACCCCTCGAGGTCTATCCAAAACAGAGCATTGGGTTAATGGAGGGCACCTGGTTGACTTCCTCCCCGCCCTAAAGGAAGGGGTTTCTCGCGAGAAAACTGATGAAGAGGAGAGGAAATCGGATTCGACCCATGATCAAGCGTTATGAGCCTCTAGGGGAGCCTTAAGATTTTACTCCTCATCAGGCATCTCTTGTTCCGGCTGGTCCGGCGCAGGGGCCTGAGCCGCCTTATCAACAACAGGGCTCGTTACTGGCTCAACCCAAGGCGTTATTTTGAGATCAGACAGTTTGTAGCGGTAATCTTGCGCTTGATTTTCCTTGGCGACCTTCGTGATGCCGGTCAGAGGGTCCAACGTCTTTAGATGCTCCAAAAAATCTGGCTCCTGATACTCTTCGAGCACTTTTCCATAGAGCGCCAGGAATTCCTTATTTTTCTGAGTGCACTGCTCAATCCACTGCGTCCGTTCCTTGACCGCATTCACCAAGAGAATGTTGTCTTTTTTAGAGTCACGGAGCTGTTGAATCACCGTCCCCAATTTCCCGCGGTAGCGGTCATTATTGGTCTTTAAGACGTCGTTATTACTTTGAAGAGCCGTTAATACCGGCTCCTTTTGTTTCAAGGCATTTTGAAGACCTTCTGCTTCCTTTGATTTGTCCTCGGATAGCTTCTTTTTTTCAGCAAGCTCTTTTTCAGCCGCTGCGAGCTTCGCCTCAAGATCCGCTTTCTCCTGCGACAACTGCCGAAGCATACCCTGAGCCTTCTTGAGAGTGGCTACAATTTCTGCATCCCCACCCCCCTTAGGCTCCGCATGGACAGCGCCTGAAACCAGCAAGGTGAGCAGCAGGAAAAATAAGTGTCGCATAGTCGCTTTGGATCGTAATTCAGGTCGTAAGATCTTAGTTTAAAGACTTAGAAACGAACGTTAATGTCTGCAAGGAAGACATTAACGTCATAGGTAGGGCCTGTGATGGCTGAGGCCGACAACCAGCGGAGGTTGCTCCATACATTATTGGCGAGACCATAATTGGCACCCAGCACATAACCTTTCGCATTGGTCCCTGACATATGGAAATTAGGATCGGTAAAGGCGTCCATGACCGAGTCTCGTTGGAGGTACTTGTAAGAGGCCCAAACGTTCCAGTCACCAAACTGCAGCATATCCGGGCGTCCCACATCGAGACGAATCTGGTAAGCCGTGGTCTCTGGCTTGATGTTTTCGCCAAGGCTCGTCGCAATCTGATCCTGGTTAAAGCCCAAATTCTTGGTGTAATTGCCGGTGAGGAGGATGTGATTCGGCGCAAACCCGGTGAAGTCGTACTGCGCCATCACATCGAGCATCTGGAATTTGGAGGCAAGACCCACGAGCTGTGGTTCTAGAACTGGATCAAGCCCATTGCTGATCACCGCAAGACTATTGCCCTGAGTGAAGAACCCCGGAGCGGTGTAGTCATTCACCGTACTGCCCTGAGGATCTTTCTTGGCTTGGGTATTTTGATAACTGTAGTAAGCCACACCCGTCTTTAGCTTGTTATTCCCGAGGAAGAGCCAGTCAAAACCCGCCTGAGCCGCTCCTAGCCATTTGTCATGTGAGGTAAATTGGAATTCCTGCAAGGGAAATAAACCCCCAGTGAAATAGAGCTCATTCGGCTTGGTGAAACCCTGATTGAGGTTAGTAAACCAGAGACGCCCCGCCGTGTTCGGTGCGTTATAGCCCCGAAGTTCTGGATCTTCCTGCCCGAAGGGGAAACGGAAGGTCCCTGAGAAACCTTCCATACTGACGTCGGTGTACCAGACGTTATCGGTCGCAAAGAAGGGGTTGGGTGTACGGCCGCCCCAAACGGTAAACCAATCGTGACCCTGATCATCTAAGTAATCGTACTGGAGGAAGGCTCGGTCCAACTGAACGATGTAGCCCTTATCATAGTTCCCTAAGGTCTGATTCATTGAAATCGGGCTGTAATCATTACTCGTGGTGACCCTAAAGTTCGCTTTTAAGCCTTCGACAATCTGGGCCTCCGCACCAAAACGAAGTCGGACGCGTTCACGATTCCGATCTTGTGTGGTATTGAGATAAGGATCAAGGGTCTTGGCGATACCGCCATTGGCGTTGATCAAAGGCCAGTTGTAATAAGCATTCTGGATGTTATTAGCCCCATAATAATCGCCTTCGTAACGGAGACGGACGTCGCCATAAGGTTTAATGCGACTCACCCACTCAGGAAGTGCTGCGGGGATGCCCCACTTTTCCTGCTTGGCTTCGGATTTGACTTGCTTGACCACGTCTTCTTTTAACTGGCGCTGGACATCTTTCCTGATTTCATCTTTCACGAAATCAGGGACGTAGGTCACCCGCACCGGACCCTTACCATCAGCCTTAGGCTTACCCGCGGCCACCTCAGATTTAGCCGCCTGCTCTTCTTCTTTGGAGGCCGCCTTCGCTTCATCCGTCGCCTTTTTTTCGGCCTTATTGACCATGGCTTCAGCCTTTTTCTTATCAAGAACCCCTTCTTGGACCAGCATGTCGATCAGGTTCAAGGTTGTATTCTTAATCTTGAGCAATTCCTCCTTTTCGGTCGCTGCGGTTGCATTCAAGGAGAACACGGTGGCTAGCAAAAAGAGGACAGAGGCTAATCTGATATTCATGATGGGATGCCCAGTCATTGTTTTTGTTGATTGATCCATGACGATCTGACTTCAGGAATATTCTTGAAAAAGGGTTTAAGATTTAATTCTTATTTTCAAAGGTTGCGGCAGCCTTTCAGGGGGTGGCTTAAATCGCCCACGAATCTGGCTGATGGCCTTATGAAGCGCTTCATCAATTTCAGAGGTGCCGCTCGAATTAGCCAGCTCCACCTTGCTGATATCGCCATTCGGTGCTATCCACACATGCAACACCGCGGTATATCGGCTATTTCTGGCCTTGTCCTTCAAACTATTCTGGAGCTCATTGACCAACTCACGTTGAACATGCTGCCCATAAAAAATAAAGGCATTGCCGCCACCGCCCCCTAAAAGTCCAGAGCCGCCTTTCTTCCCGACAAGGCCAAAACCATCACTCCCGGCCGCACCATCAGAATCAACACCCAAATCCTCACCGGGAGGCGGCTCATCGGCGGCCTCAGGCTCAGGTTCCGGCTCAGGTTCCGGCATTTTCTCTTCCTTGATCTCCGGCTGCTTCATATCCGGCGGTGGGGGTGGCGGTGGCGGCGGAGGGGGGGGTGGCGCCTGAACCACCTGGATCTGCTGCACTGCCTTCTTCACCTGCTGCGGTTTCTCGAACGAATCTTTGAAGATAAAAACGAGAATCCCTACGATCAGTACTACTCCGCCCACAATCATATGTGGGATATATCTCTTCCAGTTTCCTTGGGTCATAGGGGTTTAATCAATTCTCTGGGCTTCAAATGAATGTCGCCGATGTCATCCTGTGATGTCATTCGCAGCTGGTACTATTTCACCAACTTTGCAGTCACCAACCCCAACTGACTGATTTCAAGGCGCGTCACCACATCCAGGACCTCCACGACCTTCTGATACTGGATGGAGGCATCTGCCTTCAGGACCACCGGAAGGTCAGGGGTCGCTGCCTTATATTGCTGCAACCGACTTTCAAGCTCCGTCAAGGTCACTGGAAAGGTGTCGAGATAAATATTCCCTTCTGGTGTGATGGAGATCGCCTTGGTCTTGGGTTTTGCAAGACTAGGCGTACTACTGGCCTTTGGAAGATTGACCGTGATGCCCTGAACGGTGGCCGTCGTCATGATGATGAAAATCAGCAGCAGCACATAGGCCACATCCAACATCGGGGTGATATTGATGTCATCGTAGGGTTTCTCTTCAGATTCAACCTTCATGACTTAGATCCACCCAAGTGCTCCACGGCCTTTTCTTCCAGCATGGCAAGAAATTCATCCGCGAAGACCCGCATGTCGGCTTGAATATCCTTGATCTGAACCAGAAGGTAGTTGTACGCAAAGAGGGCTGGGATGGCGACCGCTAGACCCGCAACTGTTGCGAGCAGCGCCGCTGCAATACCTGGCGCGATTGAATTGATATCAACGTTTCCGCTGGCCGCGATCACGGCGAAGGTGATCATCACCCCGACAACGGTCCCGAGGAGCCCAAGGAAGGGACCACCCGCGATCGCAATCGTCAAAAGAACGAGGTTGGAATTGAGTTTTTGGCCTTCGCGAACCAAGATGGAATCGAGCATCACTCGAATCACATTGATCGATTCAGGGGTTAGTGACGTTTGGCCCTTCGCCGCTTTAACGCGTTTTTTTATCTCACGGATACCCGTATGGTAGAGCTGATAAAGCGGCGAACTTTGATAGTGGTCATGACTTCCAAGAACCGCCGTCAAGAATTCGCTATCTTGTAGCGCTCTTTCTTCCTCAGTCGCTTCACGATCCAAAGAAGCAATATCGTCCTCAGACTCCAGGGCATCATAAGCCGTCATGAAGGCCTTATTGTCCTTTCGGGTCCGACCAATCACCATAATTTTGACGACCATGACGATCATCGCAACGACAAACATGATCATAGTGAGACCAATAACGATCCAGCCGTCGATCGTCACGTTGGCGACAATCACCGCAAAGGAGTTGACACCGCCGCCGGCTTCTCCCGATTCATCCTGCCCCATGGTGGTGACCATGAAATCAGGACTCTGGCTCCGATGAAGCAGCTTCATCCAATCAACATGACGTTGGACCTTTGAAATCTGGACTTCATCGATGGAACCTTGGAAGTTTCCGCCGGCTGCCGATGCACCCAAAATGATCTGGGGGTTCATGGCTTGAGCCACCACGGGAACCGATGACGTATTAGCCCCATCGAGGAACAGTTCGACTTTGTCTGCCCTAAGGACAAGACCCACATGATGCCACTGGCCCGGCTGCCCAAGGTCAGCCGGGGCCGTCTCAAGCACCTGACCATTGACGCTGTAGCGAGCGATTAAAAGATTATTACGCGTCAAAAGAGCAAGCTCATTGGATCCTGAGACCGCATTCAGGATATAGGTATCGCCGACCAATTGATCGGCCTTGATCCAGGCAGCAAAGGTCCAACCCTTCAGCGGGTCGATGGCAAGTGATGGGGCCGGCTTGATGCTCAAGGAGGCGGTGCCGGCAAATTTGAGGGCGCCACCAATCCAACCCGTCGGGTCTGGTTGGGCAGTCGTTGCATCGCCATGGTTGGCATACGCTGTCGCGTCTTGCGGCGGACCTGTTTCATCACTGAAGTGATA
>Ga0209829_10000859_pt1 | contig 26244 bp, 24 predicted proteins | sample C_140205_EF_Meta_FD_187311 | JGI IMG/M metagenome (GOLD analysis project Ga0209829, IMG submission 187311) | Freshwater microbial communities from Lake Croche, Canada to study carbon cycling - C_140205_EF_MetaG (SPAdes) (version 2) | ecosystem: Environmental > Aquatic > Freshwater > Lake... | reverse complement strand
GACGAAGAACATACCCACGACCCTCATTGCCGGGGAGAACGCCATCTCCGATTAACATCATCGCAGTACGAGCGTGATCTGCAACAACACGAAGTGCAACATCAGATTTCTGATCGGCGCCATACTTTGCGCCAGAGATCTCGGATGCACGATTAAGGATCTGCATCGTCGTATCAATTTCATAGATATTTTCAACGCCTTGGAGCAGAGCGGCCATGCGCTCAAGCCCAAGACCAGTATCAATATTCTTCGCCGGAAGTTCCCCAAGGATTGGGTAACTATCCTTGCCGCCGCCTTCGCCGCGAATATTCTGCATAAAGACAAGGTTCCATACTTCAAGGTAACGATTCTCGTCAGCGATCGGTCCGCCTTCGGATCCATATGCTGGACCGCGATCGTAATAAATCTCAGAGCAAGGACCACAGGGTCCCGGAACGCCCATCGACCAGAAATTATCTGCCATATCGCGGTGTTGAATTCGCTCGCGCGGTACGCCTATTTTTTTATGCCAGATATCAGCAGCTTCATCGTCATCGAGATAGACAGTGACCCAGAGTTTCTCTTCCGGGAAGCCGTAGCCACCTTCTGCAACCGGTTTAGTTAAGAGCTCCCACGCCATTGCGATCGCGCCCTCTTTGAAGTAATCACCGAATGAGAAGTTTCCACACATCTGGAAGAAGGAGGCGTGACGAGTGGTCTTGCCGACTTCGTCGATATCGAGAGTACGAACACATTTTTGAACCGACGTGGCGCGCGCATATGGGGCTTTTACCTCGCCCAAGAAAAATGGCTTGAACGGCACCATTCCAGCATTGACGAGAAGAAGGTTTGGGTCATCAGCAATAAGTGATGCTGAAGGAACAACGGTGTGCGTTAAGCCCTGACTGTTTCCAGATTCAAAGAAGCGCAACCATCGCGCTCTAATTTCAGCGGAATCCACGGATTAATCGTGATCCTTTGAAGATGGACGTTTGCGTCCAAGGAGTGACGACGCCGCACCAGTTAAGAGCTTGAGAATATTTGTATTCTTATCAACGAGTGTCTCGAGCGCCTGGTTGATCTTCTCGGTCGCCTTCTCTGCTGAGGTCGTGATTCGATTGACGCTGCGCACGGTCTTTTGGACCTCATCGATTAAGCGAGCGACCCTAAAGACGGCGTAGGCGATCGCCCCTGCAATTAAGAGCAGAGATGCTGATGCAATGATCGTTGCAATGCCACCTGGACCCATGAGTAAATCCTACTAGAAACTAGAAGCGAGGGATCTCGATATCGGGCTTCTGATGACCTTTATGAGCCTTAAGGGCTGCCTCATGATATTTCTCGATCGCTTCACGATTGTGCTGATCCTTGTACGGTCGTCCATCAACCAGAGGTCCGACGAGACCCTGCATGACGGCATCAACATCTTCGCCAGAGATTGTCTTGTGGATCTCTAGCGCATGGGCCAGAGCAAGAACATCCTCTCGATTCTTTCGCAGGATATCTTCCGCCTTGGCTAGCAATCCGCCAAGGTTCTCTTCGATACGGTCAGAGAGAGCCATCCGCAATTCTCGGATGCCATCATCTTTACCCTTGCCGCCACCAGGTGCGCCAATATCATTTCGACGATTAGAAGCATGCGAACTCACTGTCGAACCCATTCCCCAGTGACCTTCCATGAAGCTTGCGATCGTAGTCGCACTCTCAAGGTCTCCTGATACACCTGAAGAGTTATCGCCATCAAAGAAGATCCGCTCTCCAGCTAATGAAGCGAGTGAGACCAAAATATCTGCCTCATACTCTGTTCTCCAGCGAGTGAATTGATCATCAGGTGGAATCGATGCAACCATTCCTAGGTAATCCGAGCCCTTTTCAATAGTCGCAAGATCAATCGCCATGTGATGTCTGGCCAGGTAAGCCATCGTTCCGTGACAAGCTTCGTGAACCGCGACTGCATGGCGTTCACGTTCAATATATTCAACATCTTCTGCTGGACCGAGATCCTTGAGCTGCTTTGCCTTAATAACATCTGCCCACGTAATCGAAGTACGACCATGTCGAATAGCCATAATGAGGGCTTCATTGATCGTATCTTTGATCGTTGCACCTGTTGCATACGGAGTAATAGTTGCCAATTTTTCGATCTCTGCTTGGGTCAAAGAGTGTGAAACCTTCTCTAAGTAGCCCTCGTAGGTGCGAATGCGACCAGCTTTGCTTGGGTAGCCAACTCGATACATACGATCGATGCGACCTGGTCGTAGCAGAGCTTCATCAAGAGCTTCTGGAAGATTCGTTGCCATGACAACAAGGATTCGATACTTAGGAGGATTTTTAGGTCGCATGCCCAAAGTCCGACGAAGAACGCGATTGAAAAAGCCACGAGGCTTCTTCAGCCCAGAAAGCTCCGTGAGCAAAGCTTGCAACGTTCCCATGCCACCGCCACCGCCACCGCCCATTGCAGTTCCGGCTACAAATTGATCCTGAAAGACAATATTTGCGCCAGCTTGTGAGAGGTAATTCCCACCATGGCATTGTGAACCAAAGATTGAACTCTCTGAAGCTCGTGACCCTGTGGTTGTGATTCCGCGATTTCCAAGAGAGTCCGCTTCATCAAAGAAGACAACCACTCCGCCATAACGCAGAGCCAATTTACGTAATTTGCGGAAGAGTGACTTCACTTTGAGTACTCCTACGCCGAAGAACATATTGTTAAATGCACCTGGATCTACAAAGACGAATGGCTTTCCAGTTTCACCGGCCATCGATTCAGCCATGAGAGTCTTACCAGTACCTGGAGGGCCCCAGAGCAAGATTCCCCCGGGGACATAGCCGCCGTGTTCTTCAATTGCTTCAGGTGATTCAAGGAACATCAGATTTTCGCGGATGCGATTGAGAACATGATCTTGCCCCCACACATCGGTAAAGCGAGTGCGAATATCATCCGGGAAATAAGTATCAATTCCACCACGACTGAGGAACCAGAACATTGCAAAGAATTGGATAACAATGAAGACGACTGCGAAGGCAAGCTGACCGAGCATCGGTAGCGCACTCCAGAGAGCTTGTGGAGCAAGGAAGAGCGCCTTAATTGGCGTCTCTTTATAAATGGCGCCAAGGACTACAGCGAGAAGAGCGACCATGAGTAGCGCCTTTATGGCGCGCGAGAGTCGATATCTGTTCCAGTCACTGATTCGGTGAACCGTTTTATCAACAAAGGTGAAGTACCGCTGCCAGATGCTGTGGTAGCCAGCAGCTTTCTCTGCAAAGAAGAAGTGGATCTGCCTAATGATCTCGACTCCTGCGAGTACCACTATCCAGAAGCGAGCATTGAATTCGGTGATTGCGGCATCGCTCAATGAGAGCAACGGATCGCTCGCCATTGCAGCCCAGACCAAGATAAGAAAGACGAGGCCGAAGAGGAGGAGGAACTTTGCGCGATCAAAGATTGAGAGATGTACTCTCGTCTTGCGGTCAGAATCGCGTGGACGGCTCTCTAATTGACTCACTTCGGACCCCTAACGGTGAAGGATTGAACAATCTTCGCGATCTCTTTCTGATATTTTGTAAAACATGTTGCGGAGCATCGAGCAATCATGATGTACATCGTTGAGTGATCATTGGACATCAAGGCAGCTTGGTCGATGGTTTGATCTACTCCATCAGAAGATTTGAAAGTAAATTGAGTAAAGATACCCCGCCCACCTTTTTCAACAACCTCGAAATCATCGTGAATAGTGAGCGCAGGGGCAGTTGGGTCGGTTCCTGATGCCCAGGTAGTAATAGGGACAACAAGATTGCGAAGAGTGTTATAGGAAACAGAGTTAATCTCATCAGGCAAGAGTGAGCGCACCCGCACATAGATAACCGGCTTCTCTGGCGTCTTCAAGCTCAATACCTGCTCCGCCTTGAAGGATTTAGCTAAGGTGTAAGCAACTTGCCAATGAACCGCAGCCAATCGATCTGCTGCACCGGCTGCAGTCGACTTCGCTTCTGCTGAGTTAATTGCAAGCGTGGAGATCTTCGTCCAACCTAACGGCACGGTGAAGTAGACGCCATCCGCTTTATCTGTTGCGTACTGCTGAGAAGGTTTCCCACATGCCGAGAGAGCGATTGCAAGCGCAATCATCTCGATCACTATCAGGGTTCGCCTAGATCCCGTGTGGAGTTTCACAGCGCCGATTCTGCCGTAGTTCCTTCGATATGTCTCGAGGACTATTTCTCCGGGACGAAATCGACTCCAGCCTCTTTACGTTGTGGCGCAGTAATAGGGGTTGGGGCTCCAGTCAGCGGATCTCCCCCACTTGCGGTCTTTGGAAAGGCGATCACTTCGCGGATGGAGTCAGCCCCCGCCAAGAGCGCGCAGAGTCGGTCCATACCCAAAGCGATTCCGCCATGAGGTGGTGGGCCATAGTTGAATGCTTCAAGAAGGAATCCAAACTTACTCTCAGCTTCTGCAGGGGTAAGCCCAATGGTATTGAAGACTCTCTGCTGCACCTTGCGATCATGAATACGGATTGAACCACCACCGACTTCATTTCCATTAAGGACAATGTCATAGGCATAAGCCAGTGCACTACCTGGATCAGTATCGAATGAGCTTTCAAATTCAGGCTTTGGTCCGGTGAATGGGTGATGAACAGCTGTCCAGCCACTTGCAGGGTTCTCTGGATCATTCATCTCAAACATTGGCGCATCGACTACCCATAGGAATTTCCACTCACCCGGTGCAATTAATTTACAGCGATCGCCAATTTCTAAGCGGACTGCGCCAAGAAGGTTCTGCGATGATGTTTTATTTCCTGCCGCGAAGAAAATCGCATCACCAGGATTAGCCCCCGCTGCCTTCACGATTCCAGCGCTCTCACTCTCTGAGAGATTCTTCGCTACAGGGCCTGCGAGTGTTCCATCAGCTTCAACCAAAATATAGGCAAGGCCCTTTGCTCCACGAGCCTTCGCCCAATCCTGCCAGGCATCGAGTTCACGACGCGGCGAGGATGCTCCACCAGGCATAACGACAGAACCAACATACTCTGCTTGGAATACACGGAAAGTTGTCTCTTTGAAGAACGAGGTGAGATCGGTGAGTTCTAGCCCAAAACGTAGATCTGGTTTATCAGATCCATACCGACGCATACATTCTGCATAGGTTAAGCGAGGAATCGGCATTGGAATCTCGTAGTTGAGCACCTTCTTAAAGACTGTCGTTAAAACATTCTCGGCTACCTTTAAAACATCTTCTTGATCTACAAAAGACATCTCGATATCAAGCTGTGTGAATTCAGGTTGGCGATCAGCGCGGAAATCTTCATCGCGGAAGCAGCGTGCAATTTGGTAGTACCGCTCCATTCCAGCGACCATCAACAATTGCTTGAAGAGCTGTGGTGATTGAGGCAAGGCATACCAAGAACCTGGTTGTAGACGGACCGGGACTAAGAAGTCCCGTGCGCCTTCTGGGGTAGAGCGCGTTAAATACGGTGTTTCAATCTCTAAGAAGTTGAGGTTATCCATCACATTTCGAATGGCAGAGGTCACTTGAGAGCGAAGGCGAAGGTTGTGAGCAGGACCTTCACGTCGTAGGTCGAGATAGCGAAACTTCAAACGAATCTCTTCCGAGATGTTTGAGGTATCCCCGCTATCAACTGGGAAAGGAAGAGCCGCGGCTTCACTCAGTACTTCAAGTTTTAAACAATCAATCTCGATCTCACCGGTTGGAATATTGGTGTTCTCATTACCAGCCGGACGAGCCATGACTTTCCCAGTGATAAGTACGCACCACTCTGCGCGAAGAGCTCCGGCAATCTCATCTTTGATGACAACTTGCACCGAACCCGAGGAGTCACGTAGGTCGATGAAGGCGACGCCACCATGATCGCGGCGACGTGCGACCCAGCCAGCAAGGGTGACTTCAGAACCTGCATCTGCCTTACGTAAGGTTCCAGCATCATGCGTGCGTAGCATTAACGATCTCCAATAGTTTCTGGGAAGTAATCCCTCAATTTTTCATGCAAGGTGGATATCTTAATGGAGGTTCCATCACCGGTTTCCATATTTTTCAGAGTAGCCAGATCACTCGCTAACTCATCATCACCAATGACGATGCTAAAGCGCGCGCCACTCTTATCAGCAGCTTTCATTCCACCCTTAAGGGAGCGATCGCCATAAGCAAGATCAACTTTGAGGCCACTCTCCCGCAATCTCTCTGTAAGGAGCAATGACGCAGTCTTGGTTTCGACAGTCATCGGTACAACAAAGAGATCCAGCGTAAAGCTAGAGGGAAGGGCGATTCCTTCGGCCTCACAGGCGAGAACACAGCGATCAACCCCAATTCCAAATCCAATGCCAGAGAGTTCTGCCCCACCAAGTTCAGCCATGAGGCCGTCATATCTTCCGCCGCCACCGATACCTGATTGTGCGCCTAATCCGTGATGAACAAATTCGAAGGCGGTGCCCGTGTAGTAGTCGAGCCCACGCACCATGCGCTGGTTAACGGTAAATGCGATTCCTAGTTGAGTCAGGAGAGTTTTTACTCGATCGAAACTCGCTTTACTTTCGGCAGTGAGGTAATCCATCAAAATTGGAGCAGAACTCATCGCTGCCTTGACCTCTTCACGCTTATCGTCAAAGAGTCTGAGTGGATTAATAGCTGCTCGCTGCGCGGTCTCATCATCGAGTGAGAGCGTTGCGATATATGCACGGAGCACCTTTGTATATGCCTCGCGGCTCGCCTGATCTCCAAGCGAAGTGATCTCGAGCGAGTAATTCTTCAGTCCTAGGGTACGAAAGGCACGATCTGCAACTGCGATAACTTCGACATCGATCTCGGGATCATCGAGGCCTATCGCCTCGATACCAACTTGATAGAACTGTCGGTAGCGACCGGCTTGAGGGCGTTCTGCCCTAAAGAATTGTCCGGAGTACCAGACTTTTACCGGTAACTGACCTCGATCTAAATTATGTTCGATAACAGAGCGCATCACACCAGCAGTGCCCTCGGGGCGAAGAGTGATCGAACGTCCACCGCGGTCTTCAAAGGTGTACATCTCTTTTGATACAACATCTGTCGATTCGCCAACTCCACGCTTAAAGAGTTCGGTATCTTCGAAGACGGGAAGTTCAATAAGTTGGTAGCCAGATGTTTTCGCAGAGCGAATCAAAGACTCACGTACATATTCAAAGGTATTGGAGCGATCTGGAAAGTATTCGCTCACTCCCTTGGGGGCTTGCAGCTGCTGACCTTTAGCCACGCTTACTCCCCTTTCTCATCGAATCTAAATACTCTGGCTTTAAATATGGGCTTTGCTTGCGTTCGCGGCCAATTGTAGTAACTGGGCCATGGCCAGGCAGGACATTTAAGGCATCATCAAGTGACAAGATTTTCTCGGCAAGCGTGGTGGCCATTACTGATTGCGAACCAGTCGGGAGATCGGTCCTGCCAATGCCATTGTGAAAGAGAACATCGCCAGATATTAGATACTCATCATTCACGACGAACATGGCTGAACCGGCAGTATGTCCTGGCGCATGAATGGTCTTGATAGTAAATCCAGCGAGATCAAAGCTCTCCCCTCCAGCAAATTCACGTAGGTCAGCAGGTTCCGAGAATTCAGAAAGACCGAATTGCTGCATGAGGGACTGAGTGGTTGATTGCGCACCCAATGCCAAGTAAGGATTGGCCAATAGCCTTCGGTCGCGGCTCTGAATATAGGTTGGCACGCCATACTCTTGCGAGAATGGCAGAACCGAGAAAGTGTGATCGAGATGGCCGTGAGTAATAAGCGTTGCAATCGGCTTCAGGTTAAATTTATTGAAGATGGCTTTCAGGCCAGGCACCATAGAAGGAAGCGTGATTCCTGGATCGACGATGAAGCACTCAGAATTCTTGTTGGGGGCGAAAATCCAGCAGTTGGTCCCATACGCATCGGCAGGAAGAACCTCTAAAATCACTCCTGCTCCCCCATTGAACTCAGTAACTGCCCCGGCCAGGGGTGAGAGAGGAGGTCAATTCTGACGCTTTCGCCCTCTGGAGGTTTAAGGGTACCTTTAACTCCGCAAGAATCTCTCTACCTCAGCACCCGTTAACGAAAGGTCCCACACCGGGACTTACGCGCACGACTAAAGGAGTCACCATGGATACACCACAGCCCGCTACATCACCCGCATCAGCTCTCGTTGGAGACCCGGCAGCATTTGGTCGCGTTGCAGAAGATGGAACAGTTTATGTTCGTACATCTTCCGGTGAGAAGGCCGTTGGTTCCTACCCTGGTAAAAGTCCTGAAGAGGCGCTCGCTTACTTCGTTCGTAAATTCGAAGCTCTAGCTTCTGAAGTTGTTCTACTCGCTGCGCGAATTAAGAGCGGTGCGATGGTTCCTGACGATGCGCTCGCTGCAGTAGCCAAGCTTCGTGAATCAATCGCTAATCTCAACGGCGTTGGGGATCTTGAAACACTTGCGCAATCTGTCGAGCAGATTCCAGATCTGATCGAAGGCCATAAAGCTGCTTATGAAGAGAAGCAAGCTATCGACGCTGCAATCAAGGCAGCAAAGAGAGTTCTCTCGGTAGAAGCGAAAGAGAAGCTTGTCGTTGAAGCAGAATCTCTCGCCCTCTCCGAAAATTGGAAGGCCACATCAGAGCGCTTAAAAGTCCTTCTTGATGAATGGAAAGCAGCACCTCGTCTTGATAAAAAGACTGATGGAGATCTTTGGAAGCGATTCTCATCTTCCCGAAATAAATTTGATAAGCGTCGTCGAACCCACTTCGCGCAGCTTGAAGCAACTACTGCCGTGGTTGTTGCACGTAAGCAAGAAATCATTGATGAAGCTCTCAAGTTGGCTACCTCACGTGAATGGCTTCCAACAGCGAATCGCTTCAAGGCCCTGATGACTGAGTGGAAAGCGGCCGGTCGTGGCAAGCGCAACGTCGACACCAAGATGTGGGAACAGTTCAAGGCGGCCCAGGATCAATTCTTTGTAGCCAAGAATGCTGATCTCGAGAAGCGTCAAGGAACGATGGCGGAGAATCTAGCCAAACGTGAAGAACTCATCATTGCAATCGAAGCGCTCTCGCCTGTGACTGATCTCAACTCCGCGCGAAAGAATTTCCGCGAGCTCTCTGAAAAGTGGTTCAAGATCGGTATGACAGAGCGCAGCAAACGTGCCGCCCTGGATGCAAGATTTGAAAAGGTTGAGGCCGAGATTGAAGAACTTCAATCAGCTCACGATCGACGCACTGATCCAACTGCGATTGCTCATGCAAATACAGTTGTCACGGGTCTACAGGATGCAATCGCCAATTATGAGAAGCAGGCTGCAAAGGCTGAAGCAGCTGGTGATTCCAAGAAGGCTCTCATCGCCCGTGAAGCAGCGGAAGCTCGTCGTGCATGGCTCACTGAAGCCCAAAAGGGTCTCTCGGAGTTCAGCAAGTAATTTCTAATTATTTGTAATGCGGTAAACGTCGTAGACACCTTCGAGGTTTCTCACTGAGCTCAATACAGAATCAAGGTGCGACGCATCTGCCATCTCAAAGGTGAAACGTGAGATAGCTACTCGATCCTTGGAAGTGCTGACCGCTGCATTGAGAATATTCACATGCTGATCTGAGAGCGTTCGCGTGATATCGGATAAGAGCCTCGCACGATCTAGGGCCTCAACTTGAATATTTACTAAGAAGAGAGTCTTCTCACCGGCATTCCATTTCACGCCGACGAGTCGATCACCTTGATGGATCTTTAAATCGACGATGTTGATGCAATCAGTCCTATGTACCGAGACCCCACTTCCGCGTGTTACAAAGCCTGTGATTGCATCCCCTGGAACTGGCGTGCAACAGCGAGCCAGCTTCACCAGAAGATCTTCGACTCCCTCTACATCAACCCCAGAAGTACTTCGTTTCGATGATGTGTCATGGGCGATATAGATCGCGTCATTAGGATCTTGAGCCAGTTCTTCATTCTCACCAATGGCCGTAGTGAGTTTCTCGATGATGGAAGAGGCTGAGACGTGACCATTTCCAACTGCCGCATACAAAGATTCGATATCGGAGTAGTGAAGTTCATGCGAAAGCTCCAAGAGAGCATGGCCAGCAAAAATCTTCTGCAGTGGTAGTCCAGCTTTACGCATCTGCCTTGCAATGGACTCTTGGCCAGCTTCAATAGCCTCTTCGCGACGCTCTTTAGAGAACCAGGCTTTAATCTTTGAGCGAGCCCTTGGAGATTGAACAAAGTTGATCCAGTCGCGACTTGGGGCGGCGTTTGGATTCTTATTTGTTACCACTTCAACAACGTCGCCATTAGAGAGGTGGGATTCCAAAGGAACTAATTTGCCATTCACCTTTGCACCCACACATTTGTATCCAACTTCGGTATGAACTGCGAAGGCAAAATCGACCGGTGTTGATCCAGCTGGCAGAGCGATGACAGAACCTTTTGGCGTGAAGACGAATACTTCAGGTGTCTGCAGGTCATATCGAAGAGTGTCAAGGAACTCCCCTACATCTTCAGTCTCCTGCTGCCACTCGTGAAGCTGCTTCAACCACAGCATTTCAGGTCCCCCAGGCGCACTGCTGCTCTTGCTCTTATATTTCCAGTGAGCAGCGATACCGTACTCAGCCCGCGTATGCATATCTGTTGTGCGAATTTGGATCTCGACCGCTTTGCCATTCGGGCCGATCACAGTTGTATGGAGTGATTGGTAGAGATTAAATTTTGGCATTGCGATGTAATCCTTAAAACGACCTGGGATCGGATTCCATCTGGCGTGAATTGAACCTAGGACCGCATAACAATCGCGAACATCATCTACCAAAACACGAATGCCGACTAAGTCATAGATATCGTTGAACTCTCTGCCACGAAGTACCATCTTCTGGTAAACGCTATAGAAATGTTTCTGACGACCGCTTACCTTCGCCGTGATTTTTTCCTTAAGCAAATCCTCATTGACCGCCGCTATAACTTCCAAGGTGAGCGCATCGCGCGATGGCGAACGCTCGGCAACTAATCTTTCAATCTCATCGAACTTCTTCGGCTCAAGAAAAGCGAAGGAGAGATCTTCGAGCTCCCATTTAATCGCATTCATACCGAGCCGATGAGCAAGTGGTGCGTAGATATCTATCGTCTCGCGGGCTTTGCGAGCAGCGCTTTCGGCCGAGACGAATTTCCACGTGCGCGCGTTATGCAGCCGATCAGCTAATTTGATAACCAGCACACGCACATCTTTTGACATCGCGATAACCATCTTGCGTAGCGTTTCAGCCTCTGCAGTGGGTCCGTAAATGAGCTTATCGAGCTTAGTAACTCCATCAACGAGGCCTGCCACCTCAGGACCGAATGACTTTCTCAGCTCTTCCAATGGGTAGCCAGTATCCTCCACGGTGTCGTGGAGTAGTGCAGCAATAATTGTTGCCTGATCAAGCCCAAGCTCTGCCAAGATCTCGGCTACTGCGATCGGGTGAGTTATATAAGGGTCACCAGATTTTCGTAGTTGTCCACGGTGTCGTTCTGAAGCTAAAGAGAAAGCACCAACCAGTTCTTCAAGGGAAGATTCTGGATGGTGCTGTAAAAGTTTTTCTGCAAGCGGGGATAGAAGTGGGTCCAATTCGGAGTTCACATCAGCCGCAGGCATAGTTAACCTCGCTCTTAATTAGCGGCGACGAGACTTTCGCTTTGGCTGGTTACGTGGACCACGCTCATTGATCTCTCGAGTGTGCGTCGAAGTAACGACTCCCGCTGTGTTCTTGTCGACAGTGCTCTCAGGAGCACCGCCGCGGACAGCGACACGCTTAGCAAGTGCTTGCATAGCCGGTTCGCGTTCACGCAGAGTCGCAAGAAGTGGGGTTGCAATAAAGATTGACGAATATGTACCTGTTGCGAGTCCAATGAAGAGAGCGAGAGAGAGATCCTTCAAGGTTCCTGCGCCCAAGAGACCTGCTCCAACGAAGAGAATTGACGCAACCGGGAGTAGAGCAATCACTGAGGTATTGAAAGATCTCACGAGAGTCTGATTAACCGCGAGATTTGCTGCTTGTGAGTAGCTCATCTTCGCCGTTGATGTGATTCCCTTTGTATTCTCGCGGACCTTATCGAATACAACAACTGTGTCGTACAGGGAATAACCCAAGATTGTTAAGAATCCAATAACCGTTGCTGGTGTGACTTCAAATCCGACGAGCGCATAAATTCCAACAGTAATAAATACATCGTGGATGACCGCCACAATCGCAGAGATCGCCATCTTCGGCTCAAAAGCCATCGCGAGATAGAGCATGACGACCAAGAGGAAGCCAAAGAGTCCGTAGATCGCTTTACGCGTAATCTCTTTACCCCATGATGGTCCAACTGTCTGCACATCGATATCAGAGGCGTTCACCTTGAACTGAGTTGCTAACGCGTTACGAGCAGCCGAAACAGTTGTTTGTGGCAGATCGGTTGTCTGAAGGCGTAACTTATCTGCACCGATCTTCTGAATGATCGACTCTGTTGTGATTCCAGAACTCTTCAGCGCTGACTGTCCGTCTGCAACATTGACTGAAGCTGATTTCACGGTGAAGACCGATCCTCCCTTGAATTCAATACCAAGTTTGAGACCCTGAGTACTGAGCGCTAGCGCAGAGAGCATGATGAGCAATCCAGAGAATGCATACCAACGGCGCTTCTTTGCAATGAAGTCAATAGAAGTTTCCCCGCGATAGAGGCGGCCACCAATTCCAGAAAGAGCCATTAGAGGTCATCCTTTCCAACGATAGTAACGACTCCCAAACTGTGGGCCGACAATCCCGAAAGCGGACGACCTTGGGCATAGAAGGCCATGCGTGAGAGAACTGTGACAAAAGGTTTGGTGAAGAAGAAGACAACGATGAGATCTACAAAGGTTGTTAATCCAAGAGTAAATGCGAATCCTCGTACGCCGCCAACTGCGAAGAAATAAAGAAGCGCCGCAGCGATTAAGGAGACAAAGTCGGCTACGAGAATAGTTCGACGAGCTCTCTGCCAACCAGTCTCAACAGCGGTGCGTAGTGATCTTCCATCGCGCACTTCATCACGAAGACGCTCGAAGTAGACGATGAAGGAGTCCGCAGTGATACCAATCGAAACGATTGCACCTGCGATACCCGCAAGAGTCAAAGTGAATCCAATCCACTTACCAAGTAGCAAGAAGGAGAGGTAGGTAATAGAACCAGCGACGATGAGGGAGCCGACTGAAACCAGCCCAAGTCCGCGGTAGTACATGAGGGAGTAAAGAACCACAAGGATCAAGCCAATCAAGCCGGCGAGTAGGCCCGCGTGCAATTGATCTGCACCAAGTGTTGGTGAGATTTGATTAATTTCCTGAACAGTTAAGGCGAGCGGTAAGGCGCCGTACTTCAACTTATTCGCAAGGTCAGTTGCATCGGTCTGGGTAAAGTTTCCTGTGATCTGCGCCGAACCTGAGTTGATCGCTTCATTGATTCGAGGCGCACTCACGACAAGGCCATCGAGCACAATCGCTGCTTGATTCTGTGGAGATCCCAGTGAAGTTACTCGAGAAGTAAGTTTTCCAAATGCATTAGTTCCGACGCCGTTAAAGCTTAAGAGAACGGTCCAACCATTTCCGTTGGTGTTATCGAGGACGGCACTCGCCTTAGCGACTTGGTTTCCCTCAACTTCTGCAGGAGCCAAGATGTACTTCGAAGCGCCATCTCGTGAACAGGAGATAAGCGGTGCGGCTGGATCGTCGATCGCTCCGCCTTGGCGGTTCGCGGCAACGGTGCAATCAAGATTTTTAAAAGCTGTATCAAGCTGTGCATTGACGCCAGATGGGAATGAAGCACTTGCTGGGGTTGAGACTTTCGTTCCAGATTTTGAGGTAGTCGTTGTTGTTGCACTCGAAGTTGCAGCGGTCGCTGCATTGCCTGCGCCAACTGCAAGAACTTGGCGGAATCGCAATTGTGCAGTCGCTCCAACGAGGTCGACCACGCGGCTACTTGAATTGCCTGGGACAGAGACGATGATGTCGCCATTGCTCTGCGAAGAGACTTCGCTTTCAGCCACACCCAAAGAGTTCACGCGCTGACGAATAATCGCTACCGCCTGATCAACAGCTGCCTTATCAACCTTTGCGCCAGCGGCTACCTTTGGTGCAAGCGTGACGCTTGTTCCCCCGCGCAGGTCAAGACCGAGCTTAAGCTTTGTGTCACCTTGGAAGATCGCAAGCGCCGCAAAGGCGATGAATACGACCAAAAGTGCAGCGATGGATCGGCCGGCTTTGGCAGGCTTCTTAGTGGCTTTCGAAATATTTGCAGACATAGGAGCGAAGTCTAGGCATCAAAGGCTGGTGTGTCGAAAAGGTTTGGCATCTGAGCGGGGAGATTCGACGGTGGAGTGAGTCCCAAATGCTCCCAACCAGCAGCAGTTGCCACTCGCCCGCGCGGGGTACGAGCGACAAAACCAGCCCTTACTAAGAATGGCTCGGCAAGAGTCTCCACGGTCTCGACCTCTTCGCCGATGGACATGGCCAACGATGATATGCCAACTGGCCCACCTGCGAATCTCTTGATCAAAATTTCGAGGAAGGCCCGATCCAGCCGATCCAAGCCAATCTCATCGACTTCATACATGGCAAGTGCCGCCATCGCATCACCGATTGTGATGGAGCCATCACCGTGGACCTGCGAATAATCTCGGACTCTTCGAAGAAGTCGATTCGCGATACGAGGCGTACCGCGCGATCGTGAGCCAATCTCATCAATCGCTTCAGTACTTATCCCTATTCCTAAAAGTTCAGCGCTTCGTTCAACGATGCGCGAGAGTTCGGCGCTCTCGTAGTAATCAAGTTGAGCGGTAAATCCAAAGCGATCTCGCAACGGACTTGGAAGCAGACCAGCGCGGGTTGTTGCGCCGATCAGAGTGAAGTGAGGCAGGGTCAACGGGATTGCAGTTGCGCCAGCCCCTTTGCCAACAATGACATCTACCCGGAAATCCTCCATCGCTAGATAGAGCATCTCTTCAGCAGGACGTGACATCCGATGAATCTCATCGAGGAAGAGGATCTCTCCTTCAGAGAGAGAAGAGAGTATTGCGGCTAAATCCCCCGCATGTTGAATAGCTGGTCCACTCGTTACGCGAATAGGTGCTTGCATCTCTGCCGCAATAATCATTGCGAGAGTCGTCTTACCTAATCCCGGCGGCCCAGATAAAAGAACGTGATCTGCTGCCGCACCTCGTGCACGAGCCGCCTTGAGAAGAAGATCGATCTGATCTGCGACTCGCTTCTGCCCAACAAATTCACCAAGATCCTTCGGACGCAGCGCTAATTCTTGAGAGCGCTCATCGTCATCTGAACTAGCTTGCGCAATGCTCATGACCTACGTCCTCGCATTTGAAGTGCCTGCTTTAAGAGCACTTCTCGAGAGAGGGAATCTGCATCAGGATTTTCCGAAGCGACGGTATCAACGACATCAGCTGACTCTTTCGAAGAGAAACCAAGGGTGACCAGTGCATCAATTAATTCATCTTTCCAAGAAGAGCGAGGATGTGCGTGTGAAGAGTGGGTCGGAACCACCTTCTCTTTTAATTCAAGAATTAATCGCTGTGCACCTTTTTTACCAAGGCCCGGGATTTTCTCAAGCAGAGCTGCATCAGCACTGAAGATTGCATTGATGAGTTGTGGACTTTCATAAATATTGAGAGCTGATTGCGCGACCTTCGGGCCGATACCTGTAACCGTCTGTAGGAGATCGAAAAGTATCCGCTCTTCAACGTTCTCAAACCCATAGAGGGTCAGGGAATCCTCGCGTACGAGCAAGGTCGTAAAGAGTGAGGAGCTCTTCCCGACGTGCATAGCGGCCGCCAGACGAGGTGAGATCTGCACAAGCATTCCCACTCCCCCTACTTCTATAACAACCGAAGAGGATGAGATTGCTTTAACAACGCCATTGAGTGAAGCAATCATCGGGCGAGCACCTTCAAACGCTGCTTCTCTCTCTTCACAGCTTCTTGTAGTCGAGCATCACCGCTGCCCCGCCACACATGACAGATGGCAAGAGCGAGAGCATCCGTGCTATCTACAGGTTTCGGGATCGTTTCAAGTTTTAAAATATTTTGAACCATGGTTGCGACTTGCTTCTTATCGGCACGACCAGAACCGGTGACCGCTGCCTTAACCTCAGTAGGTGTGTGCATGGCAACTGGAATCCCTCTGCGCGCAGCCAGAAGGAGTGCAACACCTGCAGCCTGCGCGGTAGACATCGCAGTTTTCACATTGAGCTGTGAGAAGACGCGCTCAACTGCAATCACATCTGGTTGATACTCATCGATCCAGAGTATTAACTGAGTTTCTAGCTCAAGGAGTCGTAATTCAAGGGTGAGATCTGGCGAAGTCTTGATTACTCCAACGCCGAGCATCTCTAAATTTTGATGGGAACGTCGGAGCACAATGCCAAGACCACAACGGGTTAGACCTGGGTCAACTCCTAAAACTTTCACCTTAATAGCCTAGCGATGAGCGGGCTTGATCAGGCGCCTTTTATCCAAGGCTCGCCATGACCTCATCAGATACATCGAAATTGCCATAGACATTCTGGACGTCGTCAAGCTCTTCGATCGCATCGATCAAGTCAAAGACCTTTTGCGCCGTCTCTGCATCAAGCGGAATTGTCATCGATGGTAGGAAAGAGGAATCAGCAGATTCATAATCCATGCCTGCATCCTGAAGCGCTGTACGAACTGAAACAAGATCTGAAGCTTCGCAGACGACCTGCCAGTTATCACCAAAGTCATTTACCTCTTCAACGCCATGTTCGAGAACAGCTTCAAGAACAGCATCTTCGGTGACCTTTCCCGCTCCCTTTGAGAGCAGAACAGTTCCCTTGCGGTTAAAGAGATAGGAGACAGAGCCAGGGTCAGCCATATTTCCACCATTGCGTGTGACGGCAACGCGTACTTCAGATGCAGCGCGATTGCGATTATCTGAAAGACATTCGATCATCAACGCAACCCCACCAGGTCCATAACCTTCATACATGATTGTCTGATAATCGGCGCCGCCAGATTCAAGTCCAGCTCCACGCTTAATTGCGCGATCAATATTGTCAGCAGGAACTGAACTCTTCTTCGCCTTTGTTACAGCATCATAGAGAGTTGGGTTTCCAACCATATCCGCGCCACCGTTACGAGCCGCTACTTCAATACCTTTGATTAACTTTGCAAAATTCTTAGCACGACGCGAATCGATGATCGCTTTCTTGTGCTTGGTTGTCGCCCATTTGGAATGGCCTGACATGGAACACCCACCCTTACATCGATTGACCTTGCCTGAAATATATTGAGAAGTTTACCTCTTCGTTGCTGAGCTTTTTGCGGCGATCTCGTCGAGAAAGAAGGAGTGCACGCGGAAATCGTCGGTAATTTCCGGATGGAACGAGGTTGCCAGGAGATTGCCTTGGCGAACAGCCACCGGATGGCTCCCCGATTGCGTCTCTACCACTGCAAGAATTTCAACACCCGGGCCCACACTCTCTACCCAAGGGGCACGAATAAAGACTCCCTTAATATGGCTTCCGGCGATTCCCTTGAATTCGATATCGCTCTCGAAGGAGTCGACTTGGCGCCCGAATGCATTGCGGCGAACTTTCATATCGATTCCACCGAAACTCTCCTGGCCAAGGGCTGCTCCTTCGATCGAATCTGCCAACAGAATCATTCCAGCGCACGATCCGTAAACTGGTAGACCAGATTGGATCGCGATGCGAATAGGTTCAAAGAGTCCAAAGCTGCTTGCAAGCTTGGCGATCGTGGTCGACTCGCCACCTGGAAGTATCAGTGCATCAATTGCCTGAAGTTCTTCAGCCCTATTTAAGCCAAAAGCCTCATGCCCGCTCGATTCAACGCTTCGGATGTGTTCTCTAAAATCACCTTGAAGTGAGAGAACTCCAACCTTTAAACGAGACAATTACCAACCGCGCTCAGCAAGGCGATGAGGTTGAGGAATATCTGCGACGTTGATGCCGACCATTGCTTCACCTAGACCGCGTGAAACATCCGCGACAATTTTTGCATCGTTGTAATAGGTAGTTGCCTTAACGCATGCCGCTGCGCGTTGTGCTGGGTTTCCAGATTTAAAGATTCCTGATCCAACGAAGACACCGTCGGCTCCCAACTGCATCATCATCGCTGCATCGGCTGGAGTTGCTATTCCCCCTGCAGTGAAGAGAACCACTGGGAGCTTGCCTGTTTGAGCTACTTCTTTGACAAGCTCATAAGGCGCAGCCATCTCCTTCGCAGCTACATAAATCTCATCTTCGCGCATTGAGGATAGACGGCGAATTTCACGGAACATCGTACGAATATGAGTGGTCGCATTTGAAACATCTCCGGTACCCGCTTCACCCTTAGAGCGGATCATCGCTGCACCTTCATTGATGCGACGAAGAGCTTCACCGAGATTTGTTGCGCCACAAACGAATGGCACGGTGAAATTCCACTTATCAATATGGTTCTCGTAGTCGGCAGGAGTGAGTACTTCTGACTCATCGATATAATCCACACCGAGGTTTTGCAAAATCTGTGCCTCAACAAAGTGACCAATACGCGCCTTCGCCATTACCGGAATAGAGACAGCAGCTTGAATCGCTTCGATCATGTCGGGATCAGACATGCGAGCAACTCCGCCTTGTGCGCGAATATCTGCAGGTACGCGCTCAAGGGCCATCACTGCAACTGCACCCGCATCTTCAGCGATCTTCGCCTGCTCAACGTTGACGACATCCATGATGACGCCACCTTTAAGCATTTCAGCCATGCCGCGCTTTACGCGTCCTGAACCGGTGACCTTTGATGTCGAATCGCTCATTGTCATCTCCACATATTCGCTAGTGAGTATCTCTACCCGCTTGTTGACCCTCTTGTTGAAGTAATAGGGGTCGAGTCTACTTCTTACTCGAGGCGCTCGCACCCGGAGTTGCCGCTGGGTAGGCGAAGGTTGGATCGGTATCGGTGAGCGCAATCCAGATCTGCCCAGTGGCAAAGTGAGCCGGAGTTCCGTCTTTGAGGGTCCAGGTAGTCGCAACCTCTGGACTACTTCTATTCCAGAAGATCGGAATCGCTCGTCCATCTCGCATTAAATACGCCGTCCCAGATCCAACTGTTTGACTGAAGGGGGTTACTCCGCCTTCTCGATCGTGGTAAATCGAAGGTGTGATCACGACCTTTTGAATAATCAACGTTGGTGAACCCAACTGCAATCCATTCGCTGCAAGATCGGGGTTCCCGTTGTAATTCATCAGCCAACGCTTTTCAACCTTTGACCATGTTGCGGAGTATCGCGAAGCTGGCCATTTCATGGATACAGATGCAACAGCGGACCCACCGGTTGGCGCGCTTCCAAAGGTCCAACCAGGGTCTTTCGGTAGATCAATCTTTCGCTTCTCCACATCAATACTCTTCGTCAGAAGAAGTTTTGGATGAACAATCAAATCAGTAGGCGCGGAGCGTGATGGATCACGAGAATAGATAGATGGCGGCTCGTGGTCTGCGCTGAGGTTCTCTAGATTTGCTTCTCTAATTTTCGGATAGAAGAGAGTCTGGGCGCCGCTAAATACAAAACCTACGCGTCCGTATTGGGCGAGAATATCTAGATCGCTGATACGAGCAGATCGAACAGGTCCTACTTCATCAGGAAGGGTCTTCGGGTTCGAAAATATCGAGGCGATGCGGGTGAGTCCACCTTCAACTTGTTCAATATAAATGACATCGGCCTGATCAAGATTTAACTGTGGATGTGCAGGCGCTGTATCGTCAATCTTGATTGCAAGAATGGGACCATTACCGCCGGGCAAGTTCGTGTATCTATTTGGCGTTCCAGGATCCGCGGCAGATGAACCTCCCTTCTGTGCTGTTGATCCACACCCGGCAAGAAAAACGATACTTGCGAAGGCAGTGAAAGCAAAGAGCTTAGGAGTGAATCTCATAGTTGATCATCCTCAAATGAATAATGGAATGGAAGCTTTGCTCGCCCTGCTAAATGAAAGAGCTTAAAAACCGCTTTGGATCTCACATTTTGTACGGCAGAGACTGATTCAAGGTGAATCGCGATCGCAAAACGAATCTTCTCTGTTATGTCTGTGAGTCTGTCTAACAATGAAACCTTAATATGGATCTCACCAGCGATCGCTGATTCACGTAATACTTTGAGAGACTCTGAAAGCAGTGACTCCGCTTCATTTCGATCTGTCATGGGAGCTTCTCGACTCTCATATGCTGATGCCGTCAGAAGCATATCCAAGGCTGGATCGAGATCGCTTTGATGCGCGATTTCCAGAGCAAGAGCTGCTCGCCGTTGTAAGAGCGCATCCAGGTGCTCCCAAGAAGTCTCAACTCGATGATGGAGGCGATCTAACCGCGAAGCAGAGAATGATAAGTACCAAGCAAAGATTAAAAGAAGGAGAAGAATAATTAAAAATTTACTCATTGGATCTAAACCTCTTCCATGGTCGATTCTCTGAAGCTAACGAAACTCCTCTGCCAGAAGAGAGGGCAAGCTCGTAGACATCTGCGATCTCTGTTGCAACGCTCTCCCAACCATAGCGTTGTGCAGCATCGAGCGCCTTAGCAGTAATCTCCTCAGTAAGTGCTTTATTCTGAACGACGTTGATTACTGCCTTTGCCAATGAATTGACATCTCCCGTCGCAAACAAAGTTCCAAGCTCTCCATGGGATAAGACTTCAGCGAATGCAGGAATATCACTTGCAACGATCGCCGCCCCCGCTGCCATCGCTTCGGTAAGAATTATTCCGAAGGATTCACCCCCGGTGTTTGGGGCAACGTACACAGTGACAGAGCGTAAGAAATCTGCCTTTTCGCTCTCAGTGAGACGACCCAAGAAGGTAATGTGTGAGCGATATTGGGATGGAATCGACTTAAGAATTGGTTCTGGGTTCCCCGGCCCGGCAACAAATAACTGAAATGCTGGCAGCGATTTTGAAATCATTGGCAGAGCAGCAAGAAGAACTTCCAACCCCTTGCGAGGCTCCTCGAATCGTCCTAAAAATCCAATGCTCTGAGCCGATGCCCACTCTTCTCTGCGCTTTGCCCCCGAATACTTACTGAGGTCGATTCCATTGGGAATCACAACTGCATCGGTTTGAAAGTGTTCCCTTAAGGTGGTTCGAGCCATCTCCGATACCGCAATCCGCGCAGTTAACTTCTCAATGATCGGCTCCAGAATTGGACCGGCTGCAGCAAGAGTTCGCTGTTTTGGTGATGCTGTGTGAAATGTTCCGACCATTGGACCTTCGGCGGCCCAACAAGCTAGAAGTGAGAGCGAGGGAACTTCAGGTTGGTGAAGATGTAGTAGATCAAAATTATTACTTGCAATCCACTGGCGAACGCGAGAAGTCGCAACGGGGCCGAAGGCAACTCGTGCGACCGAGCCATTAAAAGGTACAGAGAGTGGACGACCAGCAGAAACTAACCAAGGTTCTACAACTGCATTTTCATCACTCACAGGTGCTATTACTGAGACGTCGTGGCCTCTTCTGATGAAATACTCTGCCAATTCTTTGATATGGATTTGCACGCCGCCTGGCGTATCCCATCCATATGGACAGACCATTCCAATTTTTGAACGGACGATTGTCACGATGCACGCTCTACAAAGTCGCCATCGATCCAGATTCTCTGCAACATGTGCCAATCCTCAGTGTGCAATCTAATTAATCTTCCGAAACGGTCAGCGCAGATCTGGGTCATCGCGGCGATCTTTGAAGATTGATCTCCCTCAGATGGGATCACAATTTCCTCTTCGAAGATAATTCTGATTCCAGTTGACTCATATTTTACAAATGCGGTGATGAGAGGAGCGCCTGTCTGAATCGACAAGAGAGCGGGACCAACCGGCATGCGAGATGGTCCACCTAGAAAGTTCACCTCGATACCACTTCGGGATAGATCTCTATCGGCGACGAGAGCAATCAAGCGGTTTGACCGTAATCGTTGCGCTAGCGTCGCTAAAGCTCTCGTATTCGCATCAAGAACTTCCATACCAATCGCAGCTCGGTAATCCAGAAACTTTCGAAAGAGCTTCTCTGGCTTGAGATGTTCAGCTACCGTCACAAGTGGTGCTCCGCTTGCGCAAAAGTAAGCTCCTGCATGGTCCCAGTTCCCAGCATGCGGCAAGGAGACAATCACACCTCTGCCGGCAAGGAGTGGATCGCGTAGAAAATGTTCGTTCTCAACCACGACAGTTTTCATGATGTGATCTGATGTCCATGAAGGCAATCTGAATGTGTCACACCAATAACGCATATACGAGCGCATTCCTTCTTGTACAAGACTTTCGAGAGACTGTTCATCTAACTCCGGTCTCACCCGAGCAAAGTTGGTGCGCATTCTTTTAACAGGACCAGGGTTTTGGCGATAAACCTGATCCCCAATCCACGAGAAGGCCCCATAAGCAGCACGAGCGGGCAATGCTCGCGTGATGCGCCATGCAGTTGCATATGCCCAATACGAAAGACGCTCACTCATCTCGATCCTTTATAAACGATGAGCATGCGTTGAAACACAGTGATGATCGAGAGGATCAATAGCGACCAGAGACCCATCGCGAAAATGAATGGAATTCCTAACCCATCTAAGCCTGCAGTAAACAAAATGATAATAAGTCTCTCGGTTCGTTCGGCGATACCACCGTTGCATTCAATATCCAGGGCCTCTGCCCTCGCCTTGATGTATGAGATCAAAGATCCGAGAATTAATACTGCGAGGATCAATGGCACATTGCGATCGCTCGTGCGTGAAAACCAATATGCCATCGCGCCTAAAATTGAAGCATCTGAAATGCGATCAAGCGTGGAATCGAGTAGTGCCCCCCACCGGGAGGTGGATCCAGAAATTCTCGCCATCGTCCCGTCAAGTAGATCGAAGAGAACAAAGAGCGTTGTCAGGATCGCACCAGCTAGGAAGTGGCCACTTCCGAAGAGAAAGAGAGCAGAGATTGAAGACCCAACTCCACCGATAGCGCTCATCACATTAGGTGTGATTCCAGCCTTGAGTAACCCGCTACATAATGGCGTGATCGCTCGGGTGACAGGCGCCTTAATTGATCGCTGAAGCATTGTTCACATCGTAGAGTTCGGGACTATGACAGACCTAATTTCACGCGGGCAGCGCGTCCATCTTGTGGGCCAAGGGGCGCCAGATCTCGCCTCTGCGCTGGGGGTTCTCAACTCGGATTTGGAATCTGCAGATGTTGCGATATTTCTTGTGAGCGCAAGAGATGGAATCGTCCGAGCTGACTCAGACAAATGGCTCGTGGCTCGAGAGTTGTATATCCCTTCAATCGTTGTCATCACAGACCTCACTGCTGCAAATGAAACTGACTTTGAAGATATGGCTGCGATTGCTGGACGAATTTTAGATCCAGTTGTCACTCCATATTTAGTTCTTCATCTAGATGATGGGTCGCCAGTTGCTTTGATCGAATTGCTGACACAAGAAATTCGTGAATATGTTGCGGGCTCACTCACAAAAAGAGATAGCGAACATGAACATCAAGAAGTAGTTGCGGAGTTTAGAGATGAGTATCTCGAGCAGCTCGAGGGCGCAGGAGAAGACGCCTTTGAAAATGGACTTCTATATCCTGCAATCCCTTGGATGAGTGGGAGCCCGATGGGATTGATCGAAATCGCTGATTATTTAAATCGAGTTCCAATTACTCGCTAGGTCATCACGAGTCTGTTCAAGAAGTTGCGGAAGCACCTTCGTCTGACCAATGATCGGCATGAAGTTAGCATCACCAGACCAGCGAGGCACTACATGTTGATGAATATGATCGGCCACTCCAGCACCCGATAAGGCACCTTGATTCATTCCTAGATTGAAGCCTTTCGCATTCGACACCTTGCGCAAGACCTTCATCGAATGAGAAGTAAGAGCGAAAATCTCATCGCGTTCATCATCTTCGATCTCAGTGAGATCCGCAACGTGTCGATAGGAGCAAATTAAGAGATGACCAGCGTTATACGGATAGAGATTCATCACCACATACGCCTTAATTCCGCGATGCACAATCAAGCCTTCGCGATCCTCTAACTTTGGTACGCGACAGAATGGGCACTCAATATTGTTTCCCGAAAGCGGACGGTTCTCACCTGATAGGTAACTCATGCGATGTGGGGCCCAGAGTCGTGACCACGAATCGGGAATCCCGGCTCCCCCAGTAAAGCTATCTTCGCTCATAGTTAAACCTGAGTGCGTTCGGTGACGACCTTCATTACTTCTGCGATCGCTTCATCGATGGGAATACCATTGCGCTGTTCACCATCGCGATATCGGAACGAGACAGAGCCTGCGGTTTGATCTTCTTCACCGGCAATCATCATGAATGGAATCTTCTCAAGCTGCGCATTGCGAATCTTCTTCTGCATGCGGTCATCAGAGGTATCTACGTCTACACGAATGCCCGCCTTGCGCATCTTTGTCGCAACCTCTTGTAGGTACGTCAAGAAAGTATCCGCAACTGGAATCGCTCGGACTTGTACAGGGGCAAGCCACGGTGGGAAGGCGCCTGCATAATGCTCAGTAAGCACTCCAAAGAATCTTTCAATTGAACCAAAGAGTGCGCGGTGGATCATCACAGGTTGCTGGCGAGTTCCATCACTTGCTTGGTACTCAAGGTTAAATCTCTGGGGCAACTGGAAATCCACTTGGATCGTAGACATCTGCCAGGTACGGCCGATTGCATCCTTCGCCTGTACTGAAATCTTTGGCCCATAAAAAGCAGCACCTTCGGGATCATCGACGAGTTTGAGGTTTCGTTTCTCGGCGACGACACGAAGCGCATCAGTTGCAGCTTCCCAATCCTCATCGGAGCCGACAGATTTCGCTGGATTACGTGTCGAAAGTTCGAGATAGAAATCTTCAAGCCCATAGTCGCGAAGTAGGTTCAAGACGAATGTTAAGAGAGAATCCAATTCATCCTGCATCTGCTCTTTGGTGCAATAGATATGTGCATCATCTTGAGTGAAGCCACGGGCTCGAGTGATGCCGTGAATAACACCGGATTTTTCATAACGATAAACAGTTCCAAATTCAAAGAGACGCAATGGAAGATCGCGGTACGAGCGAGGGTTGGATTTGTAGATCAGGTTATGGAAAGGGCAGTTCATGGGCTTCATGTAGTACTTCTGGCCAGCCTTCTTTACCGTGCCATCAGCGTGGTACTCCTCATCCATCACCATCGGTGGGTACATACCCTCTGAATACCAATCTAAGTGTCCGGAAGTCTCAAAGAGCGCTGCCTTGGTGAGGTGTGGTGAGTAAACAAATTGGTAGTTCTCTTCTTCGTGGCGCTTGCGAGAGTAATCCTCCATTGCGCGACGGATGATTCCACCCTTTGGATGGAAGACCGCCAAACCGCTTCCGATCTCTTCGGGAAATGAGAAGAGGTCGAGTTCGGCACCTAGGCGACGGTGGTCCCGCTTCTCGGCTTCAGCCAGAAGATAAAGGTAAGCATCAAGCGCCTCTTGTGATGGCCAAGCAGTTCCATAGATGCGCTGAAGCATTGGGTTCTTTTCCGAGCCTCGCCAATATGCCCCTGCTGAGCGCATCAACTTAAATGCTGGAATATGTTTAGTTGACGGAAGATGTGGGCCGCGGCAGAGATCAGACCAAACGGGTTCACCATCGCGTCCTAGGTTGTCGTAGATCGTGAGCTCGGCTCCCCCGACTTCAACATTCGACTCATCGTCGTGACCGGATTTCAATCCGATCAATTCACATTTGTATGGTTCATTCTTCAACTCAACAAGAGCATCGGCTTCGGTTGTTAGGCGCCTACGAAATCTCTGTCCAGCTTTAATAATTTTTCGCATCGCAGATTCAAGTTTGATTAAATCATCAGGAGTAAAAGATTTCTCTGGATCAAAGTCGTAGTAAAAACCATCTGTAATGGGTGGCCCGATTCCAAGTTTGGTCTCAGGGAATACTTCCTGAACTGCCTGCGCTAAAACGTGTGCAGTTGAGTGACGCAGAACTGCTAACCCGTCAGGCGAATCAATCGTGATTGACTCAACGAGATCGCCATCTGAAAGTTCTGTCCAGAGATCACGGATCTGCCCATTAATACGAGCCACAACGACAGAACTCTGGTCTGCAAAGAGGTGGGTTGGACGTTGGTCCGATGCAATTTCTCGGGCACCACCATCGACGGTGACTTTGATAGATGCACTCATGTGCGCAGGTTATCAACAACTCGTGCGCGAACCCTCGATCTTTAGCGGGATGAAAGCCCATC
>Ga0209829_10000857_pt1 | contig 26249 bp, 23 predicted proteins | sample C_140205_EF_Meta_FD_187311 | JGI IMG/M metagenome (GOLD analysis project Ga0209829, IMG submission 187311) | Freshwater microbial communities from Lake Croche, Canada to study carbon cycling - C_140205_EF_MetaG (SPAdes) (version 2) | ecosystem: Environmental > Aquatic > Freshwater > Lake... | reverse complement strand
TGCTGATCGGTTACGTAGGATTCATCCTAATTGCCGAACTCACATTGCACATCGGAGTCGGCCCCCTAGGTAAATTCATTGGCATCTGCATCATCCTTGCCCTGTCTCTCATCTACGAGCGTGCAGCGATCATGAAAAAGCTGTTCTCCATTCCATTCTTGCTAGTGAGCTGGCCCATCAAGGCATACTCAGTCATTGTCGGTAGTATAATCGGAATGATATTCTTACAATTCCGCTTCATTGTCGGACTTTTCAAGAGTCGTACTGAAAAAGCGTCGTAGTTAAAATCTATTGGTGGTTAGTTCACTTTTCATCGGGTTATTTTTACTAAAAATCATAGGAATAAGTCACAATGCCAGTTCAGAGAGAGGCAATCTTGTGGGATATTGACTGGGACGGGCTTGATCCGCTGCCTCAGGTAGAGCAATCACCCCATACAGGTGTTCCCGTCGAGGCCCAATCGCCCGCCGCAGGCGCTGCGATCGAGCCTCCTCCGGTTGAACAGCGAATGACTACCCCTGAAATCCAGCGGGGTGAGCCTGTGACTCAGGCACCGCCCGCCCATTCTGCAACACTTTCGCCGCCCCAGCCCCATCATGCGCCGCCACCACTTCCACCGCCGCCATCTGTAGCTCTTACACCGCTTCCTCTTAACTCAAGTGATCGCCTATCGCCTAGCCACCAACCCTGTAAAGATCTTGTTCCCGGTGAGCGCTTTGATCTCGGTCCGATCTTTGCCCAAAAGCCTCAAATATCGATTGAGCTCATTTCATCAAAACCTGCGGCGGTGAAGCTGATTTGCCTTGGTTTGGATGCGGCTGAGATTGTTGCAGGGACTGCTTATTGCGTGGGACCACGTCAGCCATCCAGCCCTTGTGGGGGAATCACCCATGCGGCGCGGACAGACAGAGGGCAGGAGATTATTGTTTGTGCTTCCATCCTTCCTGCCAACATCAAGCGCCTCGAAGTTGCCGTCGTGACCTCAGATTCTGCTGCCAGCCTCGGAAACACGATGGAAGGCATCAGGCTTTGGGCAGGCGACATGGTGGTCGCGGAGTCGAGGCATTTGGATCCGGCGTGCGCGTCATCAAGTTGTGCGACACTGGTAGAGATTTACGAGCGGCAGGGCTCCTGGCGCATGAGGATGATTGGGGCGGTTCTGGCTCGTTCCGTGAACGATCTCCTCGCCAAGCACGGGGCAAAAACCAACTGAACAGCGTATAACATTTTTTCCTATGGCAACACCACAACAACTCTTAGACAAGGCCACGGCCTGTATCGAATGGTATTGGACGCACGGGGTGAAGCGGACTGATATAGGCCAAGTGTTACCCCGCGGAACTTGGCTCGATAAAGCATACCGGTGCCAAAACGTGGCCCGCGCACTAGTCGAAGCCGAGCAGGCTCCCCGCCCATGCATGGCTCTGTGGGGACCTTCCCAGACCGGCAAATCTACACTGCTTTCAGGCTACATCGACAAGCCAGAGGATGATCATGGGTTAGAGTCCGCGCTTACGTGGCACCAAGACGATCCTGTTAGGTTCGGCATAGGGAGGGATAAATCATCGAGGATCACGGTTTTGAACCCATTTAATGGGAACGCGGATGCTTCGGGCTGCGTCTCGAGGTTTTCAGCTGTGGATCATGTTTCTGATCCATCCCACCCTGTGGAGATTGTTCTGGCAAGCAATGCACAAGTTCTTCACGCACTCGCTGTAGGTTATCTGTCTGAATGCGAACCTATGAATGCGAAGCGAGAGCAAACATCGTGGGATAGCTTTTCAATTGGTGCTCTTATTGACCGCATGCACCCGACGGGAACCCCGGTGGCTCCAACTAGGGAAGGGTTCGAGTTCCTCCAGAGCCTTGCGGAGACCATTGATCTTCTGGTGATGTCAGAGGTTGCAAGGTATCCAAGTCTCAAGGCCTCCTGGAAGAGTGAGTTCCGTGTGAAGTTGTTGCAATCGCTATCGCTGCAATCATCGGTGGCGCAAGCTGAGAAATTCGCATTTGAATTCCTTTGGGACAGTTGGGCCAGCATCACAGATACCTACCGCCGACTTGCGGCGAAGCGACAGGCCCTTACAGTCCAGTTTGGGGCCCGAAAAGTCCGCTGCTCTTATAAAGTGGCTTGTCTTCTTCTGGATATCGACGCCTACAGGAAGGCTGCGGAGAATCCTGAGGTGATGTCCGCGGTGTCATCCATCCGCTACCGAATTGATGGCGACTCTGTGGTCCTAGATGTAGGTGGCGATGGACAGCCCCTAGTTAACGGTCAGGAGGACTTTGGTCTCACTCAAGGTCTTGTCTGGGAGTTACACTTCTGCCTGAACCGTTCGGTGCTCGCTCAGCGAGCACCGGCTCTTAACCAATATTTTGCTTCAGCCGATCTAATGGATTTCCCAGGAGTCGCAAACGAAACTCGCGGCGCTGAGCCCCACGATGATAATAAGATTGGTAGCGACCTGAAGATCGCCCTCACTCAGGTCTTGAAGCGAGGCAAGACAGCTTCAATTGTCGTATCGCGCGCTCGCAACCTTGATATTGACGGCTTCTCCCTGCTGATGAGACTCGGGCGATACCCGTCGCAATGCCCGCAGCTTATGGCGGGCATCAAGAGCTGGCTTGATGCATATGGTCACACGACCCCGCCACAAGGAAAGCCAATGCCGATCAATCTGGTAATGACATTCTGCGCGCATGTGGTGAACCAGGTGATTCAGTCGGGGGCAAGACATGGCCTGAAGCCCTGTTTTGATCAGGCGAAAGGCTTAGGGTGGCTTGTCGATCCCAAGCATGTCACTTCAATCGCCACAACCTATCCACAGTTCTACACCGAGGGGGCAATCCATGGGACGAAAGAGGAGCAGCAGGTCGCGATGGATTCGATCATCAACGACCCGGCGTTCAAGGACCGCTTCGGTGACAGCGCGGAATCTTTTCACCAGATGGCGGCAAATGGCGGAACTGATTACTTCTTCAACCATTTGACGGGCCAGGCCGAGGCTTCCAAGAGGAAGTCAACTCTCGAAGAGCGACTCCACAAAGCGCACAGTGACCTGAACGAGCTCATCCAACGTGGTCTCCCTAGCGAGTCAAGCGCCAAGGAAGAACGCGACCGCTCCATCGATTCTTGGCTGGCGGCACTTAAAAAGAAGCTCAACGAACCTCGGAATGAAGAAGAGCTGATCGACCCAGTCACCAAGCTGAGCGCGGGGCTGCGTGCATTCATTAACGTCGACCCAGATGAGCTGGAGGATATCCCTATGAAGGCAACCGCTTCTAGGGTTCCAATTCGATCCTTCATTGAGAGACAGGCAAGAAACTGGCAGTCCGGCCGCGCCGAATGTAAACACCTTGATCAGATTGGGATTTCAGACGGCGTTGAGGCACAGAAGCTGCTCGGCTATCTCATCGAATCTGTCGGCCTCTCTTCGGTTGAGAAATTTTTCAAGGACGAACTCGGAGAATTGGACTCCCGTGAGAATTCCAAGGAGTCGCGGCGCTATTTGGCATATGCATTGAGCAATGCCATTCTGAGTCATAACGGATACCGAGACAAATATAAGCAACCTGCTGAAACTCAGGTCTTGCTGGAACGACTTGCTTTGGCCGAGGAGCAGCAGGACAGCAATCCGAAGGATTCTCCTCACTACATTTCCGTGATCGAGCCCTTCATGAAGACACTCGAGTCTATCAAAACAAAGGGAACCGATGACCGGCCGGATCAGCCTGGAGATAAGGAGCTGATCGTGATTTCGCAGATGCCTTAAAAGATTACCTAACACATCAACTTTTCCCAAGACATGCACCAGATATTCGTATTTCCCAACAGCGGTCATCATTACTCTTTCGTGGAAATCCCAAAGGAGGTTTTATCGAAAAACCCCAAGCTCAAGCCACTCTGTGACCAAGACAAGCAAGGTTGGAGACCTCTGAACTATCCTTGGATTAGGGGTCGATTTGCCAGCCGGAATGGGACTCCTGGTTTGTGGGTTGCGATCGAAAGTAATTTAGGAAGCATTAAACGAGGTTCCATTTTTGAACCACGCCGAGAAGTGCCGACCGGAGACCGGGAAAATCCAACTCCCTACGCTGCTACCGACGCCACCCGCTTACCAAAAGACGAACACGTCGTCGAGATCAAGATGCCTATAGAGGGGGTCACAACCTCGGTGGTATCGTTTCAAGTCGTCTGGAAAGAGCCTGCCTCGGCTGAGGCCATCAACGTGGACTTAGTAGTCGACTTTGGCAATACCCGATCGGTGGTTTTGGCCCTAGAGGATCAGGCCAGCCAAGGGGGCAAATTGACCTCAGTGTGCCGGCCGATTCGCTTCATGAAGCCCGGCTGGGATTACGAGGAGTTGAAATCGGTAGACCGAGCAAAGGACACCAGCGAAATCATCGACTCGTGGTTTGTGCTCCATGAGACGATGTTTGCCGACTCCGAGCCACCGGAATCCGGATTCACGCCTGTGACCGAAATCGAAGAGGAGCAGATCACCATCAAAGGTGGCTTGCTAAAAAGCGATACGATTCAGAAGCGCTATTTTGCCACTGCGCGCGTGCCTCAGTTGTTTGTTGAACTCTCTCCCATAGTGATGGGAGATGCGGCACGTGATATCCTTGCGACCATCAACCTAAAGAACGGCGGCAGCTACACGCTAAGCTCCCCCAAGCGCTATGCGTGGGATCGGGATCCGGTCGGGCGGGACGGGAGGCCAAGTTGGACCAGGGTCTTGCACCGTTGGAATCCGGAACGCCATGCTATCAACCGTTTGCCGCAGTTGGGAGGGTCCCTGTTCCGATTTCTTCCTCTAAATGGTAGAGAGGACGATTGGAATATAAACTCCCCTCCGAATGAAGAGGAGGAGCAAGCTCGGAGACCTCGTCCTCGCCCGGAGCAGGCGACCTATCCGCGTGGGGATGCAATGGTGTGGGCCGCGCTTCACATTCTTGAAACTGGTTACCGACAGATCACCTCGGAGGGATGGAGAAGCGGCAACCAGGGTTTCATCCCTCGCCGACTTCGGAGGATTCTAGTGACGTATCCTTCTGGCTGGAGTGAACCTGAGAAAAGTGCTTATCGCAAACGCTGGGAGCGGGCTATCGATATTTTTACGCTATCACGCCTCACGTCACGGAAGCCTGTGTCTGAAGGTGGCGACCGTCCTGAACTAATTATGAATCTCGACGAAGCGGTGGCGAGCCAACTTCCGTTCGTTTATTCTGAAATTCGCCGTATGGAGAATATTGGCGAAAATTGGATCAATTTGGTTGGGCGTGGAGCTAACGAAAAGGATGCAAAAGTTCGCCTGATGACCATAGATATTGGGGGTGGAACTACTGACATTGCAGTCGTTGAGTATGGCGACTTACTGCGGGGGGAAGGCGTAAATCTTGATACCAAACTCTTATTCAGAGATTCGATTTCGACAGCTGGAGATGCTATCGTTAAAAAGATCATTGAAAAAGTTCTTCTTCCAAGAATTGGTGAACATTTTCGTGATGATGAAGTGAAAGCCAAGCAGTTCGAAGATTTTTTCAAAAGTCATAATACATCAGATGAACTGAAGGCGAAGTGGTCGCGCATCACGAAGCTGGTTCTCGTTCCAATTGTCCGGCAGTGGCTACAAGATTTTGCAAAAGGAACCTATGGATGTCCGGATACTGGCTTTGGATGGTCTCCTGATCGAATTCTGGGGAGCGAAGGCCGTCTTGTCGATGAGTTGGCATTGGCTGAGCTGAATCTTTTTGCTAGGGAAAGTGCACTGGGTGAAGACATACTTCAGGATTCCGCACCAATCGAGTTTTTCCCGGAGCAAATTTCGGATTGTGTTAAGCACGTTCTTTTGCCAGTTATACAATCTCTTTCAAAATACGTGTGCGCGTTCGACGTGGATCTCGTTACTCTCAGCGGCAAACCTTCGGAGTTGCCACAGGTTCGGGAGCTTCTGGAGATGCTGCTACCAATCGAGTGCCACCGGATCATCCAGGCAAAAAACTTTATGGCGGGCGACTGGTATCCCATGTCCTCAGACAACCGTATCGATGACGCAAAAACCGTGACCGCTGTTGGAGCGGCCTTGTATCAAGCAGTCCGCAACGGGAAGATCGAAGGGTGGAAGATCAATCGTAGGGATCAAGAGTCGCGCAGCGATCATACTTTGTTTGATAACTTCTGGGTACAAATGCCGACGACGAAGAATCGTTCAAGAAGCCGGACTGAACCCTACTTTGTTCCAGGAAAGGAAAATGAAGTTCAAGTGGAAATCATGATTCAGCTTGAAGGGACTCGAATAGGTAGGATGCGGTTCAAGGAGTCGAAGCCAGAGCAGGTCTACCGTTTTCGCTGGACCCCTCAAGCGGCACCCAGGGACGGAGATGCCAATCGGATGGTTTTAGTAACACTCCGACGAGAATATTCTCCTGAATCAGATAAAATAGAGGAATTGATATTGGAAAAAGTCGAATCCGTCGAGGGAGGTGAGCACAAGGATTACGAGATCAATGTCGACGTCGAGCTCCAGCCTTGTACTCTCGAAGATGACGAATTTTGGTTAGATAGCGGCGAATTTGATGTGATGTGGACCTGATCACCATGGAAAGCGAATCAATCATCTCACTGCGATGTGCCATTGAGCAGTTGGCTGTGGAACTACGGGCCATGCGCGGCGTTTGGACTTCCAGAATCTCCAACGAAGTTCATTCAGACATTTCAATAGTTGCAGCAGAGAGCAACGATAGGAATAGGTCCGTTTACTCTCAGCCTATTGTCGATCATGGTAGCACCACACCAAATGATTCATTCGCAGTTGCGAATGCCGATTTGGTCGAAGATCCCGAGAGCGTCCAGAAGGAATTGGATCGACTGTTCCTGTTGTTAGGTGAAAAGAATAAAGAATTGCAGACCACAAGACACGCCCTCACAGCTACCGAACAGGCACTGGGTGATTTGGAGGAGCAAAAAGCCCTGCTTACAACAGAAGTTGAGGCCTTCGAGCGAACAAGGGAGCAGTTCCAGATCCTGCAGCAGGAGCGCGCAGAGGTCGAAGGACATCTTCGGGCGATGAAATCCGAGGAAACGGATCTTGAGGCGAAAAGCAGGCTCCTTGCTTCCCGGGAAGAGGGCCTGCGAATCGGTCTGGAGAAAGTGGAGCATGCCGACGAATTGATGCGCAAGCTCTGGCCGGAGTGGCTCTGTGGAGAGGATCTGAAGCATTGGAAAGAGTTGATCGAGAGGGACGTTTTTTCAGAAAACTCCCCTCCTTCCTTCTCCCTGCTATTTGCCGCGATACACAACTACAACGCCTCCCTGCGAGATCCGGACAACCGGATTTTTCTGGATGCTTTGAGGGATCTCGGACGCCGCCTATACCAATGGCTGAGGGATCTTGGCAAAAGCGAGAATATCATCGCAGAGGTGGCCGAAGCCTGGGCCGTCGCAATCAATGCCGAGTGCAAGGAGCGCTGCGCCATTCAGGTCGCCGTCCCTGGCAACCCCGCCAACAACAAATGGATGAGCTTCACTCCCAAAAGCGGAAGCTCTCCGGACGTGGCTAACGTCCGCTCTTGGTGCGTCTCAGACAATCAGGGGCGCCCGATTCATCGAGCAGAAGTAGTCGTATAACACCAAATCAATACAAGCCATGAACCCAACTGATAAAACCCCGCTGGCAATCGAGCCAGATTCCGGAATCCGCCTCAATTTGTCGAATTATTACCGCATTCGCACGTGGCAAGGAGGCGGAGAGTTCTGGGAGCACAATAACCAGCAGTTGATCCGAGACGCGCTGGGGCAGTTCCTTCCGCGTGCAACCGTTGACTCGGGCAATTTTGTCCTTTTTCAACACTATGAAGGTGGTGATGAAATCTGTTCACGTTCGCAGCCCGTCACAGCCGCCAACCCGCTTCCTAGGGTCCAGCTCGATCAACTGCGGGCCGCTCTGACGGCGTTCAAGGCCAAGTCGCAAGATCCCAAGTGTGACCCGGAAGCCCGCAAATTGATCGATTGCTTCCGGCTGCCCGACCCAAAAAAGGATCCTGAGCTCTACCGCATTCACGGCAGCGGTAAAAACAAGCGGTTGGTAGTCCTCTGGGGCGCGGAAAAGGAAGTGGACAGCGCGGTAACCCCCTTGGAAGCCATCAACATGGTGCACACAGAACCAGTTGGCGCTGGGAAGGGGAACGGAAAATCGATGCTTGTCGTTGGATTGCTAGTTCTTCTTGCGTTGCTGGGATTGTTCATTTGGCAGCGTGATAAGGGGAAGACTGTCGTGAGGGAAGATGGTAATTTCGGCAGTGTGCCTACCGGACAGGAGGTAAGCAATGGGGCCAATGGAGGATCTGGTAGGACCTTACCTGCGGGCGGCAACACGGAGGGGCGGGCTTCTGGAGCTCCGGCAAACGTAAGCAATGATGATGGCGCGCCGTCTGGACCTATGGGTGGATCTGGTGCTAACGAACATTCAGAAATAGCATCCGAAAATAGCGGAACGTCTGGCCTCGGTCCTAAATCCGGAGATTCGGTGAACGATCCAATTCAAAGCGCCCCGAATTCCCAAGCTCGACCTATGACAGGCACAGCAGCGGACAATGGTGCTAAACCGGGAAGTGCCACGGGGGGCGACAACAACAGTGGCCATCAAACCTCAAAAAACAAACCGGATGATCATCCAGCTACTGACAAAACCTCTGTGGTATCTGGCACTGGGGAAGCGCACCAACAAAACTCCGAAAGCCCGGTTGCTGCTGGGCAGTCAACCCCACCGATGCAACCTCTAGTGCAAGGCAAAAGTGCAGAACCACCGATCGTGACAAAAGGTGACGAATCACCGAACAAAAAGAGCGACCCTGATGCCCCGGCTAGCGGCATTCCACCTGAACCTGGAACTACTGCGGCAAACAACTCAGACGCGCCAAAATCTGGAACTACAACTACTGCCGAGATTAAGGAAACCAAGGTCCAAATCACGGAGGTCTCCCCGCTTGATCCCACCGCGAAACCGGCCGCACAGCCAGGCGTGTCAGCGGCTCTCAAACCCGGAGAACTGGAAATTAAAGCCCAAGTCGGTGAAGATACACGTGATGGCAAAGTCGAAGTGATGTTGGGCCTTCGAGCGCAAGATGCAAATCACAAGGATATTCAGATGGACCGCGCAACTTGGCTACTTGACGGCATAGAGCTCAAAGGACAGGACGGCAAGCCGCTCAGCGATCCAAAGGTCAGCCACTGGCTCCCGGTGGGAAAACACGCGCTCTTAGTGGTTGGTCGCACGAAAGACGGCAAGGAGATGCGTGGAGAAGCGAAGCTTGATGTGCGGATCAAGCAGCAGCCGAAGCCGGAGGTCGACATTCAGAACAGCCCGCCATCAAAGGACAAGTGACGCTCATAATCAAACTTCGAGGAAAGCCTTCATTTAAATAACCACGGACAGAATCGAAAAAAGTCACTAAAAAACCAATGGCTATTAATCTAACAAAAGGACAACGTGTTGACATCGGCTTGCAGAAGCTCGGTGTCGGCTTGGGATGGGATCCGAGCGCCGCTCCCGGAGTCGAGTTCGATCTCGATGCAAGCGCGTTCATGCTGGGCAGCAATCAGCAGGTGCCTAATGAGAAGTTCTTCGTGTTTTATGGAAACATGATCTCTCCAGACGGAGCTGTGGAGTCTTCCGGCGACGACAGGACTGGCGGCAGTTCCGATGGTGATGATGAGACACTGATGCTCGATCTCTCGCGTCTCGATCCGCGCATAGACCAGATTGTCTTCACCGTGACCATCTACGAGTTCGCCGAACGGAAGCAAAACTTCGGGCAAGTGCGCAATTCGTTCATTCGAATCTACGATGCAAACGACAACACCGAGCTTTGCAAATACGAACTCGACGAGGATTTTTCCGTGGAGACCGCGATCGAATTCGGTCGTCTTTACAAGCGGAACGATACTTGGCGATTTGAAGCAATCGGCGACGGCCACAGCGGCGGACTGGAAACGTTTGTAAAAAAATACGCCTCAGCACACGCTTAACGATACCTCATCCATGGCAATCAATCTAACCAAAGGGCAGACGATCGACCTGCGGAAAGACACCAACAATCTCGACCAGATCACCATTGGTCTTGGCTGGAAAGTTCGGGAGAAGAAAAAGGGCCTGTTGGGCGGGCTTTTCGGTGGGAAAGACGATGCTGAGTTCGACCTCGACGCTATCGCCTTTCTCCTTGATGAAAACGGAAAAGTTCGCAACGTCGGCAATGATAAACTTATCGGAGGCGACATCGTGTTCTTCAACAGCATGAGGCACCCGAGCGGGTGCGTTACCCACAGCGGAGACGAACGAAAGGGGGGCACCGGGGAAAACGATGACGAGCAAATCGTGGTCAGACTCAATGCCCTGCCCGCGAATTATCACCGCATTCTATTTGTCGTCTGCATCTACAAGGGCATCGAACAAAAGCAGCATTTCGGACAAGTAGAGAGCGCCTATATCCGCGCTGTCGATGGCAATGGCAAGGAGATGGCCCGCTATCCTCTCAGCTCCGAGTCCGCCTACGACGGACAGTGCACCATGGTCTTCGGTGAGGTGTATCGACGGGATGACGGCTGGAAATTCCGCGCCCTTGGTGAGGCCCACCCTTACGATAGCCTCGTCTACCTTCTCAGAACACTCTTACCATAGTAACAACACAGACACCATGCGCCGCCTGCCCGTATTTCTTGTTCTCGACACCTCCGGCTCCATGTCCGGCGAGCCGATCCAAGCCGTGAAAAACGGTGTCCAAATGCTTGTTTCCGCCCTCCGGCAGGATCCGCAGGCTTTGGAGACCGCGTTTCTAAGCGTGATCACCTTCGATTCATCCGCCCACGAGCTTGTCCCGCTGACCGATCTCCCGTCTTTCCAAGCCCCCGACATCACCGCCAGCGGAGTGACCGCTATGGGCGAGGCGCTTTCCTTGGTGGCTGACTGTGCGAAACGTGATGTCGTCAGAGCCAGCTCCACGCAGAAGGCCGACTGGCGTCCGATGGTCTTTCTCATGTCCGATGGAGTGCCCACCGATGACTTTGAGAAAGGCCTCGCCCGATTCCAGCAGGAAAAATGGGGTGCAGTCGTCGCCTGCGCGGTCAACGACGCGGACGTAAGCATACTCAAGCGCATCGCACCCGAAGCGGTCGTCCAGCTCGACACGTCGGACAGTGCCTCCATGTCCGCCTTCTTCAAGTGGGTTACCGCCTCCATCGGCCTTTCGAGCAAAAGCGTGCAGAGCGGCAAGGAAGTTGAGGGGCTCGACCAGTTACCGCCACCACCTCCAGAGATTCAGGTTGTCGTCTGATTCTATTCTCCGTCTTTCATTTTTCTAATCGCCATGACTACCCGCAGACTACCTGTTTACCTGTTACTCGACACTTCTGGGTCGATGCGAGGTGAGCCGATTGAGGCTGTGAACCGTGGCCTAAAAGTCCTGGTATCAATTTTGCGGCAAGATCCAAATGCGCTAGAGACCGCCTTTCTGAGTATCATTACTTTTGATGATGAAGCAAAACAGGTGATCCCTCTGACTGAGTTACTGCAGTTTCAGCCGCCAACACTCACCGTGAGCACCGGCCTTACCTCTCTTGGCGCTGGGTTAAAACTACTCGCAGATCAGATTGATAAGGAAGTAAGAAAGTCTACGAGTGATCAGCGTGGAGATTGGAGCCCAGTGATCTTCATTATGACCGATGGTGAGCCAACTGATGATTGGGAAGAGGGAATCCAGAGATTTAAGAAAACGAATGCCGGCACTGTAGTCGCATGCGCTGCTGGACAAGATGTGGACACCTTCGTGCTTAAGAAAATCACCGAAAACGTCATTGAACTGGTTAAGGTGGATAACCAATCGCTTGAAAATTTTTTCAAATGGGTCTCCTCATCCATCTCGGTGGTGAGTCAAAGGATCGAACTTAAAAAGGAAGATGTCAGTGGCTTAGGGCAGCTCCCTGATTTGCCTCCAAATATTACGATCGCCGAGAAGCTGCACAAAAGCTTGGGTAGTGCGGATCCAAATAATCCATTCAACGATAGGGCACGCCGTGCTGCGAACATCGACAAATACGGTAATCCGGAAGGGCCAGCCTTTGATCTGGTTAAAGACGGTGCTTTCAAGGGACTACAAATTGCGGTGCTACATCTATATACAGGCGAGGGCTTCAATTTTGAACTCCCTACTGCAGCGCTTGCTGAAAAAGGATTCATCGTAAAGCGGTGGAAGGATTCCCCCCCATCAGCGGGTGAACTCCAAAAAACGTTGAGTCAATCATGCCAACTGTGGATTATATCGGATCAAACCTTAAAGTTGAAGGAAGACCACCTTGCAGTCATTCGTGAGTTTTTTCTTTCGGGGCATGGCGTATATATTTGGGGCGACAACGAGCCTTATTGTGCAGATGCAAATGCGGTTACTTCGGTCCTTTTTAATGGGAAAATGTCAGGCAACACGCCCGGAGAGAAAGTCGTCTATCACCAGAAAAAAAGCGGGGGCTCTGGGATGGTGCAAAAACACCAGATATGCGCGGGGCTGGAATGCATATTCGAAGGATCCACGATAGCCACTATCGCTCCAAATCCTTCACTTGAACCACTGGTTTTTGGGTCAGCCGGCAATCTTGTCGTGGCCGCGCTCGACAAGGATGGCTGCCGCGCTTTGATCGACGGGGGCTTTACTCGACTTTACGTTAATTGGGACAGCGCGGGTACGGGGCGTTATGTGAAAAACGCAGCATCCTGGCTAGTGAATTACGAGCGGTTTGGGTCGTCAATCTTAAATACCAAAAGCAAATAACTAATATGCGCCGATTACCCGTATACCTTGTGCTCGATACCTCGGGCTCGATGAAGGGAGAGCCAATCCAGTCTCTAAAGGTTGGGGTGCAGTCGCTCGTTTCCTCACTCAGGCAGGATCCCCATGCCTTGGAGTCCGTCTATATCTCGATCATCACGTTCGATAACGAAGCTCGCATTCTGAGTCCCCTGGAGAGCCTTGAAACGTTCCAGACACCCTCCATCGATTGCCCGCAGTCCGGTGCGACAATGACTGGCGCCGCCCTCGAGCTGCTATGCCAGTGCATGGACAGGGAGGTCAGAAAAAACACAGAAACAGACAAGGGCGACTGGCGCCCTCTCGCATTCCTGATGACCGACGGCAGCCCCTCTGATACCGCCCTCTATAACGCGATGGCGGAGGAAGTCAGACGGAGGCCCTTCGCGTCGGTGATCGCCTGCGCCGCCGGGATCAAGGCGAAGCACGAACCACTGAAGAAACTCACCGAGAATATCTTCAATCTGGAAACCATGGACGGACACTCCTTCGCCGGCCTTTTCCAATGGGTTTCCTCAACCGTCTCCTCTGGAAACCGCAGCATGGGCGCATCCTCTAGCATCACCTTGCCGCCTCCACCGCCTGAAATCCAGGTCGTCATCTGACCGATGCCATGTCCAATATCCTACAGGAAAAATCTCCCACACCGTCCCTGCCTGACTTCATTCGCAGCCTCGTCCGCGAGTTGGATGCCATGCACCGGGAGGGCAAGGCGCATGGCGCGATCAAGGTTGAAGTGAACACAGTGAACACCTGGCTGAATCCCACCGATGCCGCCTTCGCGCCGCCGAGATTCCGTTCTGCCGCCATCCCTGTAACTTCGGACGAACCGGGCATCACCGAAGATGTAGTGGCCTTCATGGGCTGCGCAAGATTTTGGGTTAGCGGCTCCTCATCTTTGGATCACCACGCGTTCAGGGCTACAAATTACCGACATGAGGGACTACCCATGCCGTTTCTTGAATTACTCGAAAAAACAGAAGAAGTGGATTTCCAGCCCCCAGCGATGTCCGATTTCCTCAAAGCCCTTGATGATGAACCTGCGGAGCTTCCGGAAGAGCCAGCCGCCCAGCCAGCTTTCGAACTGGCACCCCCTCCTGCCGAGACTACCCAGCCAGCTCCTGAACCGGCACCCTCACCCGTTCCGGCTACCCAGCTTGACCCGGAACCAATACCCCCTCCTGCTCCGGTTCCCCAGCAAGCCATTGCCCCGGAAGGCATCCTCATCAGCATCGCCTTGCCCAATGGCACTGTCGGCAAACCCTACGAAATCGAGCCCGGAAGAATCGCCCGCTCCATCGCCGCCCAGCGCAATGACGATCCCGAACGCGCGAAAATCGTCCATCTTCAACTGCCCGACGATTGTGGCCTCTATTTCGACTCGGCCACCGGCGCGGTATCCGGCGTGCCATCCAGGAGCCTTGAGCAGCAGTTACACCTCAACTACATCTCGTCCTCTTCGGCACCCAGCATCTCTTGCAAAGCCTCCCTCTTCATCAATCCCGATCCCGCAAGCCTCTGGAAAGACCTAGACACAAACCCGGACGCGCCCTACCAGAAGGAATCGCTTGATCACAAGGAATACACCCTCGGCCATTTCCGGGTAGTCGCCGCCAGCCGACGTGGGCGTTCCCACGCAAACCGGGGTGATTTCCGGGACGATGATTTCGCTATCGGCCACGCGGATTCGACTGGTTGGCTCGTAGTCGTTGTCGCCGATGGCGCGGGTTCCGCAAAATACTCCCGCCAAGGATCTCGGATCGCTTCACAAGTCGCCCGTGACTGGCTGGTAAGCACCCTCGATTCCCCGGAATATGCGAATTGGGGAGATTCGCATTCTGCGGATCATCCTTCACAACCCGCCAAACCGAAGAGAGCCATCAGGGATTTGCTGTATGACGCCGCCCGCCTCTCACACTACAAGATCAGGGAAGAGGCGGAGAATCCCAGAGAAACCCTGCCTGAACCATCGGTGATCAGGAACTATGACACCACCCTCATCCTCCTTCTGATGAAAAAAATGGAGGCCGGTTACTTTGCCGCAACCTTTTCCGTGGGAGACGGGGGAGCGGGGTTCATCTTGGAGCCTGAGAAAGCTATCCCGCTGACCCACGCCGATGGCGGTGAGCACGCCGGGCAGACCACTTTCATCACCATCGCCTCATCTCTCTCCGACAAGGAGGAGAACCTGGTCAGCCGCTTCCACCAAAGCATCGAGCCCGATTTCACAGCCGTCCTCGCCATGACCGACGGCATCACCGATCCCAAATTCCCCAGCGACGCGTCCTTCGCCGATCCCAAGTGCTGGCACTCCCTCTGGGACGAACTGAAACCCGTAGTCGGGGAATCGGCAGCGTTGCTTGAATGGATGAATTTCTTCTCACCCGGAAACCATGACGACCGCACCCTCGTGGCCGTCATGCCAGCGAAAGGACGCGCCACCGAATGAGCTCCCCCCCTCCGCTTCCCCGCCTAGTCACCGTCACATCCCTCGCCACCGGGAAAAGCTATCAGTACGACCCGGCCAAGCACGCGGGCAGCGGCGGGATGAAGGATGTCTATTTTTCCCCGGACAAAAGCTACGTCGTTCAGATATTCAAGACCAAACAGGACGCGAACTCCCTCGAACGCCTCCAGAACATCGTCGGAAAGTACCGGGAAAACATCTTCAACCAGGCCGGCGGGGATTTTTGGGAAACCGTCTATTGCTGGCCCACGGACATTGTGACTGTCCCGAACACCGGCCAGACCGCCCTCATCGCACCCTGTTACCGGAAGGAGTTCTTTTTCCAGTTCGGGTCGCAGAACAATGACATGCTCGGAATCAAGGGCCGGGACAAAGAAGGGAAGTGGTTCTCCACATCCCATCATCGTGCGAAATTCATCGATCCAAGAGAACTAGGTAACTGGCGGAACTACCTCGGGCTTTGCGTCAAAATCGCCCGCGCCGTGAAACGTCTCCATGCCGCCGGCCTTGCGCACTCCGATCTCTCCTACCGCAACGTCCTCATCGATCCCCTTTCCGGCTCCGCCTCGGTGATCGACATCGACGGCCTCGTTGTTCCCCAGCGTTTCCCGCCGGACGTGGTCGGCACGCCCGATTTCATCGCACCGGAAGTTCTCCGAACCCTATCCCTGAAGATCACTGATCCAAAGAGATCGCTGCCCTGCATTGAGACTGATCGCCACGCCCTCGGGGTGCTTATCTACATGTATCTGCTCTACCGCCATCCTCTGCGCGGTGGAAAAATCCATGATCCCGATCCCACTCGTGACGAGGAGTTGCACATGGGCGAACGGGCGCTCTTTGTCGAGCATCCGACGGACAAGTCGAACCGCCCGCGAATCGCTGATTTTCGCCCGACCGATCTGCCCTATGCCGATCCTGACAAACTTTCCTCCCGCGTTTGCGGCCCTTATCTCAACGAACTTTTCCAGAAAGCCTTCATAGACGGCCTGCACCAGCCTCACTTACGTCCCAGCGCCAATGATTGGGAGACGGCCTTGGTGAAGACCGTGGATTTGCTGCAGCCTTGCTCAAACCCGAAGTGCGCGCAGCAATGGTATGTTTTCGACAATAGTACCAAGCCCTCCTGCCCCTTCTGCGGGACGGCTTACAAAGGCCTGCTGCCCGTTCTGAATCTCTATTCACGGCGCAAATCTAGCGATCCTTTCCGGCCGGAAAACCACCGTCTCATGGTCTATACCGATCAATACCTCTACCCTTGGCATGTCGACCGTCTCGTCGCCCCAAATGAGAAACTCACCCCGGATCAGAAAATACCCGTCGGCTATTTCGTTCTCCATAGGGGCCAGTGGTGGTTCGTCAACCAGACCCTCAGCGGTCTCAAGGATGTAACCAACAAAACGGACATCCCCCTTGGGGCGAAAGTGGAACTAACCGACGGCCTCCAGCTGCTCCTCGGATCAGAGGAAAACTACCGCCTCGTTCAGGTGCAGATGGTGCATGGGAAGTGAACTAAGGCCTTATGAAATCCAGATTTCGCAACCCATCCCTGAAGAAACGGAGCGCCGTTTGCATCCCGCTCGTTGGCATCACCATGTCCAATTCGAACTCAGATTCTAGCATATCATGATCCGCCGCCTCCCTGTTTATCTCCTCATCGACTGCTCGGAATCCATGATCGGGCAGGGAATCGAAGCCGTCCGCAGCGGGCTCAGCTCCATGATCGGTTCCTTGCGGCGCAATCCGCATGCCCTTGAGAGCGTTTACCTCAGTGTCATCACCTACGATGCAAAAGCCCGTTTAGTTTGCCCGCTCACACCGCTGATCGACTTTCAGGAGCCACAACTCATACTCCGTCCCGGCACCTCGCTGGGCTCCGCCCTCACCCTGCTTGCAGACCAGATCCAGTCGGAAGTCCGCAAGACTAGCTACGAAAGCAAGGGCGACTACCGCCCGCTCGTCCTGCTGCTCACCGATGGCCAGCCCAGCGACGACTGGCACGCGCCGCTCCACCGCATCGGAGCCGCCGTTCGCCCCCGCCCGGCGAATATTTACGGTATCGGCTGCGGCGAGGATGTGGATTACTCCGTTCTCCAGGGGATCACCGATGTCGTCCTCCGCATGGATGACATGAGCCCGGAGTCCTTCGGGAAACTCTTCGTTTGGCTCACCGCCTCCGTCTCCAGCGCAAGCCAGGGAGTTGGTGAAACCGCCAATGGGGAAATCAATCTCCAGAAACTCCCTGACAACATTGAGAAGGTCGAAGCTCCCGCCAAGTCGTTAGAAGGTGGACCGCCCCGTCAGGTCTTCCTGCGAGTCCGCTGCTCGGTGAAGCGGCATCACTACCTGATGCGTTACCGGCTTGATTCCCTTGCAGGATGCTACCAGCCCACCATCTCCCACCAGTTGACTGAGGAGGAAGCGCTCGCCACCGGCGAGGGACAGCTACCCGATATTTCCAGCGAGCTCCTCAACGGCGCTCCGGATTGCCCTTGGTGCGGAAACCCGGGTGGCGGCCAGTGCGGAAACTGCGGCACCATGTTCTGCTCGGACGCCACAGACCCGTCCGACGTCCAGTGCCCCGGATGCAACACGGTCTTGAAAAGAAGGCCAGGAGGCGAAAGCGGTAAATTCAACATCAGACAAAGTGGTGGCTGAGTAATTCTTCGAGATTAACGTATTTCAGAAACCTGAAACACTGATGGAAAAAATAAATCGACCATTCCACTTCCTACCCTCTTGAGCAACCACCCGGAAACATCACCTACCAAACCAAGAACACCACCAACACCAACAACACCAACAACACCATGCCTATTAATCTGACAAAAGGAGCGAACGTATCGCTCAGCAATTCCGTCCCCGGACTAACCAACATCCTCATCGGCCTCGGTTGGGATGCCCGTGCCTCTGATGGCGAAGATTTCGATCTCGACGCGAGCGCTTACATGCTCTCCGCCGCTGGCAAAGTCCGCAGCGACGCGGATTTCATCTTTTACAATCAGGCCGTTTCATCGGACGGCTCGGTGAAATACCTTGGCGACAATCGCACGGGCGAAGGCGAAGGCGATGACGAGCAGATCACCGTTGATCTTTCCCATGTCCCCGCCGACGTGGAGAAGCTGGTGATAGGCGTAACTATCAACGAGGCTGAGGCGCGGAGGCAAAACTTTGGAATGGTCAGCCAGGCATTCGTCAGGGTCGTCAACGCAGGCGATGATTCGGAAATTGTCCGCTACGACCTGAGTGAGGACTTCAGCGTGGAAACTGCAATCGTCTTCGGCGAAGTCTATCGCCATTCCGGCGAGTGGAAATTCAGGGCAGTCGGCCAGGGCTTCCAGGGAGGTCTTGAAGCAATGGCAAAGAACTTCGGGGTCAACGTCTAACACAAACTTTAAAACAAGCAGAAACCATGGCCATCAATCTACAAAAAGGACAGAAAATATCCCTCACTAAAGAGGCGGGCGGAGGCGGGCTCACGAAAATCGTGATGGGTCTCGGCTGGGACGCGAAAAAGACCAAGGGCTTTTTCGGAATGGGCAGCAAAGAGCAGGAAATCGACCTGGATGCATCCTGCGTTCTCTTCGATGAGGCCAAGACCCCGCTCGATGCGGTGTATTTCGGTCAACTCGCCAGCCGCGATGGCAGCATTATCCACACAGGGGACAACCGCACGGGTGCAGGCGATGGGGACGACGAGCAGATCATCGTCGATCTCTCCCGCGTTCCCTCCAACGTCAAGTCCATCGTGTTCATCGTGAACAGCTTCACCGGACAGAATTTCAGCGAGATTGAAAACGCTTTCTGCCGGGTGGTTAATGGTGCGAACAACCAGGAGCTGGCGCGATACAATCTGAGCTGCACGGGCAACCACACCGCGATGCTAATGGCGAAGGTCTATTTGCACAACGGGGAGTGGAAAATGCATGCGATCGGTGACAACGCTGATGGCCAAACCTTCGACCACCTGATGCCCGCTATGATCGCAGCGATTTAAAAGAAAACACAAACCCAGAAATCAAATGAATGACTATAAAGAAACAGAAGAATGCGTCGAATTGTGGAATCCGAACACGGCTGCTAACTGGTGTTTGCTGTTTACGCCAATTTTCGGTGCTTGGATACATGCTAAAAATTGGCAGGGTCTGAATCAGCCGGTTAAGGCCAAGAAATCGATGTTGTGGGTGTATTTCGGCTTCGTATTCTTTCTCGTGATTTTGATTTTGCCTGACAATCCTCGAACCCCTTCATCGCCTATATTCCTTATTACTTGGTATTTGTTAAGCGCAAGGGATCAGGTGAAATATGTAAAGAATCACAATATTCAATATCGAGAGAAGGCATGGGGGAGGCCTTTGCTGTTGGGTGTTTTGGGCCTCGTTGGTTTGTGTTCTGTAGTGGGAGGAGTAGAAATGATCCGCCAACTTGCATTTTCCGAAAATGGTGGTGATTCTCAAAATGAGCATTTGTTCTCTAGCGAGTGCGCAACCTTCGCAGCTGAAGAGCAGGGTCTTAATGAAGCCGCTAAGAATTTATTGGAGAAGGCAAAATCCGGGGAGCTGACCGGAGCCGATGCTGCTGAGCTTTGCGAGAAGAAAATTGCTTCCAAATGGGCTGAAATGGCATCTCGTTTTGAGGAAATTTCGATCCCATCCTCATCGCAATCAGCGCAGTCGCATCAATTTATTATAGCGTTTTGCAAAACTCGACGAGACGCTTACCGAGCTCTGAGTGACGGTTTAATGACTGACTCCGAAGATAAAGTTAGTGAGTACAAATCGCTTATGGAGAAGGCCGAAAATTTAATTAAAAAAGTGGGCGACAAGAAGATTAATTAAAATCATTTATCCTGCTTAAGTTTATGATTGTTAATCTTAAAAAATACGGAATTATCGAGGTGCTTCTTAAGCCTGGAGAGTCGTTCTTAGGTGAACGCGGTTCGATGGCATTTTGTGACGGTGACGTTTTATATGAACCATTTGGAGCATCTGTGATCGAATCGGCAAAACGATTCCTAGGAGGGGAATCGATTTTCCCCATGGTCAAGTTTTCCAATAATGGAATGGCTGCAGCAACACTTAAACTTCGTTACGATATCCTGGGTAAAACATGGTACAATCGACATCATGCCAAATCCGATATCCTAGTGCTGAATTTGCTAGAACTCGGCGGTGATTTTACAGTTCACCCTGGTGGCTTTTTTGCGGCAACTTCAGGTGTAAGCGTTGGATGCTTCTTTGATTTTAGCCTTGGGAGAAGTGTTTTTGGATTTGGAAGATTGATTCAGCAAAAGCTAATCGGCAATGGAACTGTTTTTCTTAAAAAAGATCGATTGATTAATTTAGAAATAAAAAAATTGGCATTAGATCAGGTAATAACCGTCGACCCAGTGGAGATTTTCGGTTACTCGACCAAAGCTCTAAAGGCCAAAAGCGGATTCTCTATGAAGAGCTTTTTAGTAGGAGAAGGTTTTTCGAGCTATACATTTAAAGGCCCTGGAACATTGTATACATACACACAGAAACCGCTGAAAGTCAATTTTCCGGTGATCCTACTTATGGCCATTTGGTATCTTATTACTCGCGATATTTGCATGGCATAACATTTGGAATAATGGCAAAAGACAATCCTCCCGCCCGTGTTTGGTTCAACAAATGTTTCTCCAGCGTCGAGGGAGTGCTCCGGCAGCTCCGCGCCGACTGGGGGGCTGGTCTGTTTCTGATATGCACCCATACGGACGGAAATTTCGCCCCGCTGGCATTCTGCGATCTCGCTGAGACCGAGCCGGTAGGGCTTTCTCCGGAGGCGTATGTGGACTGGTGCCTTGGTTTCTGCGAACGTAACCGGGTCGATGCTTTCATACCGGGTAGGCTGCGGGACAGGATCGCCGACAGGCGGGCGGATTTCGAAGCCGTTGGCACGGAGCTCGTGGTGGCCGGTGACGGCGCCACCCTCCGCCTGCTGGAGGACAAAGGGCGCTTCCTCTCGCAGCTGCCGGCAGGGGTGCCGGTTCACTCGTTCCGTCGGGTGCGGACTTGGATGGAGTTTTCGGATGCTGCCGCAGAAATCGGAAAGTCCGGGCACCGCGTCTGCTTTAAGCCCGCCGTGGGGACTTTCGGTCTTGGCTTCCATATCATTGATGATGGGCTGACGGCGCGGACACGGCTACTGGGCGGGGATACGCACAGGATTTCCACTGCCGAGCTGCGCGGAATACTGGATACGGGCGAGCCTTTCCCGGAACTACTGGTAATGGAATACCTGGACGGCAGCGAATTCAGCGTGGATGTGGTGGCGCATGAAGGGGAGGTTCTGGCAATGGTCTGTCGGCGAAAGCCCTTCAACGGCCGGGTGCGTGTAGATGGAACCTCAAGGATCAGTCGGATTCGCGAAGGCCAGTGCCAGCTTCTCGCAAGGGAGCCGGTGATTGAGGAAATGGTGAGGAAACTAGCAGCGCACTTCCACCTTCGCGGGATATTCAACGTGCAGTTTCGCAGTCCTGCCGAGATTCCTGAGAAACCCCATCTACTTGAGATCAACGGACGCATGTCCGGTGGCCTCCCTTATATCGGCCTCTCCGGGCTCAACCTAGCCCTGCTGGCGATACGGATCGCGCTGAGAAAACCTGGGGATCCTTTGCCGGAGATTCCCGTCCCGAAGCTTCCGATAAGGGTGCGGGAAAGATCAGAAGTATTGGTGGAGGAGGATAAGATATGACCACTTCTCCAACAGCGTGGACGATGCGCGGTGGTGGCGAATATGCGGCAACTCTGCCCGGAGGGAATTTTACTTTCGAGATGGAGCGGGAGGATATGGCTTTCCCGGAGATATGTGACCTGGCGGTGCGGAACAATGCGAAGCGCCGCTTTCTCTTCGTGAGCAAGGTGCTGGGACGACACATTCCCGTGCGTCCCGGAGAGCTGAGGGAAGTCTCCGCAAGGCTTGCCGGGGAACTGCACGCAACATTGAAGCCAGAGCCTGTGGTTTTTATCGGCATGGCGGAGACGGCCACGACACTGGGTCAGGCGGTCTTCAGGGAGTTCCTCCGCCAGGGCGGAGAAGGGCTTTACATCGAGAGCACGCGCCGCCCTACCGGAGGTGCGCAGGCGTTTTCGTTTTTGGAAACCCACTCCCACGCCACCGCTCATGTGATCCACCAGCCTTCGCCCGATGATGACCCGCATGACCTGCTCCGCAGGGCAGGGCAAGTGGTGGTGGTCGATGACGAGGCGACGACGGCGAGGACGGCGGCTGGTCTCGTCCGCGCGATGCGGGAATGGCGGGGCGCGGACGGATTGGGCTTCGATGCATGGCTGGCAGTCATCCTGCATTGGAAGCATGATTTCGGCGATGAGGCTTCGTTCGAGGGCATGGTGAGTCTGGTGGAGGGCAGGTTTTTGTTCGATGAAGCGGGCGGACTCGCTGAGCCTCCGGCAGCGAGGGATGCGATCGATAGCTGGGTGCTGGCTCCGCGAGGGATGCGTCACGGGGGCAGCCGCCCCCAAGAACTTCCCCAGCAGTGGAGGACTGATGCGCGGGAGGGTGAGAAAATCCTAGTGATCGGCAATGGGGAATACGGTTTCCAGCCGCTGCTGCTCGCGGAAGCCATGGAAAAAATGGGGGCTGAGGCGCGGGTAATGGCCACGACCCGCTCGCCAATCCTCCCCGGTGGTGCAATTAGCCATATTCGGAGTTTCCCAGCCCTTTCCGGAGAGGGCTACACGGAGTTTCTCTATAATGTACCGCCCGCGCATGGATACGACCGGGTGATCCTCTGCCTGGAAGACGCGGCACCTGCGCCCGGACACCCGGTTTTTGAAATCCCTAAACTGGAGGCATGGACTTGAAGGACTGGATCGCAACGGATCTGGACAGCACACTTTTCCACCGATCATGGGGTGGCGATGATGCCGTGGCGGCGACATGGCACACCGCGCCGGAGGGAGAGGATCGCGTGCCTTCGAGTTGGATGCGTGGCAGCACCCACCGACTGATGGAGGCGTTGGGTCGGTCTTTCGCGCTGGTAACGGTGACGGCTAGGGACATGGATTCCTTTTCCCGTGTAAGTGTAAGCGGGCTGCACCTCGGCGGACCGGCGGTGGTTGCGAACGGGGCGGTGATTCTCGGTGCCGACGGCACGCCGGATGCCTCTTGGGAAAAGCGTATGGCGGATCTGCTTTCCCCATGGGAAGCTGAACTGAACGGATTGTGCGAATGGCTGATCGCAAGAAGCACCGGTAGAGCCCGCCCCAGGCTGGTGACCGGTCCGGGCAACCTGCCGGCTTACCTCGTGGCGAAAGCGGAGGATGGTTGGTGGAACTCGACGGAAGGGAAAGCAGTTCTCGGAGGCAGGGACTGGGCGGGATGCAAGGTGGCGGTTCTTGGCGCGGAGCTGCAGGTTCTGCCTCCTGGAGTGGGTAAGCACGAGGCGGTCACGGAAGTGCGGGATCGTTTTTTCGGAGGTCGTCCGCCGTTGATGTGCATGGGGGATATGCCGCAGGATCTTCAGTTCATGTGCCTCGGAGGGTTGATGGCGATGCCCGTGGGTTCGGTTTTGGAACAGTCATTGACATGAAAGACGAGGGATTTTCAGGAAGCTATGGCGAGGAGGAAGTGACCTTCCTTATGCGGCGTCTGCATCTGGACACGACACCGCTGGAGGAGCGCGAGCGGCTCATCCAGAGCGGGCAGCGCCACTACAGTGAGATGATTGGCCCCGAAGATGCCCCCACCCGGGATCGACTGAGGTTGTTCAGGCAATGCCTCAAATCCAATGGCTTGCGGATGGCCCGTGATCTGTCGGTTTTGGCCGATGGCCTAGCCGCATCCGCCACCAATGATGAGCTTGTTGTGGTTTCCATAGCCCGTGCAGGCACTCCCATTGGCGTGCTGCTATGGCACCGGCTTCGGGAGATTGCCCCCCACCTCCGCATCAAGCACTATTCGATCTCGGTGATCCGGGATCGCGGCATTGATTTCGCGGCCTTGCGCTGGATGCTTGAAAGGCACCCGGCTATCAGCTTACGCTTCGTGGATGGTTGGACGGGAAAAGGGACAATCGCCGACGAGATCAAAATCTCACTCGCCGGATGGAAGGATGCTCCACCGGATCTCGATTCCGGGCTGTGGGTTCCGCTAGATGTGTGTGGCGCTGCTTCTTTTGCCGCTAGTTCCAGCGACTATCTGATTCCTTCAACGCTGCTTGGCGGCACCCTCTCCGGCCTGGTCTCACGAAGCATTCTCTCCCACGGCCAGGAAGGAGGCGATGATTTCCATGGATGCGTTCCCTTGGAATCCCTGCGTCGTTATGATTTGAGCCGATGGTTCATCTCCTACATGCGTCCTCTGGTTGGGGAACTTCCACGCTTGGAGGAGGCTCCCCTCAATGCCAGTGCCGGTCAGCCAAGGCGTGATGAGACCAAGTCCTTCCTTGATGCCATGATGGCTCGATACCGCATTTCCGACCGTAACCGCATCAAGCTTGGGATCGGGGAAACCGTCAGGGTGCTGCTCCGACGAATGCCACACACGGTCTTGCTTAGCGACAGGACAAATCCCACCGATGCCAAACTCATCCGACGGCTCGCCTCCATCCGTGGGGTGCCCGTCATGTCGGAGCAGGGACTGCACTTTGATGCGGTCGCCATTATCGCATCCGTCTGAACCTCATCCGTTACCACATTATGAACCGACTCCACTCTGATCTAACCATGTTGGCACCGATGCTCTACGTGCCTGCCGATCGATCTGATCTGCACGAGATCCTCAGCGGCAATCGCCACCTGGGGGTTTGTTCACTGGTTGTCTGCCTAGAAGACGCCGTTCGATCCGATAACCGGAAATCAGCTGCAGACGCCCTCCGGCGAGCACTGGATCAACTTCGGAACATCCTGCGGCCCATTTATGTCCGTCCTGCCGACACTGAAGCCCTGAATTGGATGCTCGAAAACCTCCCCATGGACAAAATCGCTGGCTTCGTCTTGCCGAAAGCCAGCGCCTCTGTAATACATCAATGGCTCGAGATGAGCTTCGGGCTTCATACGATCATCCCCATACTCGAAACCCGTGACGCACTTGACCCCGGCGGGCGGAGAGACCTTGCCCAGGCGTGCGCCGCACACCCGTCACAGATTCCTGGGGTGCGAATTGGGGCCAACGATCTGTTCTCACTCCTGGGAGGACTGCGTCGACCCGCTAACCGGACGGTCTACGAGACTCCTCTGGGATCGGTCATTGATAGTCTTTTGGAGGCCTTTTGCGCGCAAGGCGTCAGGCTCTGCGCTCCGGTTTGTGATCGGATCGACGACCTCACCACCTTGGAAAGGGAGCTTCAGGAAGACATCCACCGTGGGCTTTTCGCCAAAACGGCCATTCACCCAAGTCAGGTCGAAGCCATTTGGAAATCCTATGAGCCCCATCCCGATGAGCTTGATGATGCTCGACGGATTCTCGATCCTGACGCTCCGGCGGTATTCAATTCGAATGGTGATATGCTCGAACCAGCCTGTCACTCAGAATGGGCTCGTCTTTTGATCGATCGGGAATCACTATACCGTTCGAAAAAAAATCCGCAGTCACCACTTCCACGAGTATCCCACAACCAATAAACAAACAGCCCACCAACGCCATGCGCATCAATCTGACCAAAGCAACGAATGTTTCGCTCAGGAACTCCGTCCCTGTGGAGCGTCCCCCTGAAGTAATGGACAGGCAATGAGCTCGATCTAGAGTCTAGACCCATTGCCAAAATAAATTGCCGTTATTTTGAGCGGGTGAGACAGATGGATCGGATGGTTTCGGGCTGATCCAGCAGGCTACGGATGGAGTCGTAGACCTTGTTGCTTAGCTCTATGCCGCTCTTCGTCAGGTAGCCTGCCAGATAGTGGCTTTTGAGATGCTGCCAGAGCCGTTTGATCGGATTGAAACC
>Ga0209829_10000854_pt1 | contig 26298 bp, 31 predicted proteins | sample C_140205_EF_Meta_FD_187311 | JGI IMG/M metagenome (GOLD analysis project Ga0209829, IMG submission 187311) | Freshwater microbial communities from Lake Croche, Canada to study carbon cycling - C_140205_EF_MetaG (SPAdes) (version 2) | ecosystem: Environmental > Aquatic > Freshwater > Lake... | reverse complement strand
TCTTTCAGTATCTTCCTTTAGTTCTATAGGTGTTAAAGTTTTCTTAATATTTTTCGTGTTTCGTAATTTTTCATTTTCTTCTTTTAGTTTTTTTATTTCTATATCTTGTTCTATTATTTTTTCTTGTAATCCTTTTATGGTTCTTAGATCCTTTACTTCATTGATAAGGGCTATTTTTTCATTGTCTTCCATATTTTTTCTCATTATTTCTTGTTCTTCTATTGACTTACATAATTTAGTTCTTAGTCTATGTCTATCAAAATTAGATTTCTGTTTTAAATTCTTTCCACATCTTATACAACAATATTTATTCATTTATATATTTTATGTAAGGCTATTTCTTTAACTCATTTTTTATAATAAAATAAATAGAGTAAAATAAATAAAATTATAAAACACAAAATAAAATCGTGAAACACATATCGTATTGACCCGTTTTGACCCTAATTGACTATACTTTCTTACTTACACTACTGTTTTAAAAATAAACCCCTTAAGATTACTGTTTTATGGATTACTCTATTACTCTATTACTCTATTTTTTATGAAAAGGAGTAAAATATATTTCATAACTTATCTATAAATCAATGACCTTCATTTTCTACTAAGTTATTAAATATATTCTACTCTTTTTTCTAATAGAGTAAGTAAAAGAGTAATAGAGTAAGTAATAGAGTAATAATAATATAGGTTATAGAATATATTAATACTATTTAGGGATTTATTATTATATACAGTAAAGTAAAAAAAAATAAAATCATAAAACACAAAATGAAATCGTGAAACACATATCAAATAATACGATTAAGATTATGAGACTATATAACTGTTATAGAATGATTACACCACATCACACTGCTAAAGGACCTATTGGTAAAGAAGGAAAGATACAGTCTATGTTATTTAAAAGACCTAAATGGACTGTTAAGAAGGCTAAGGCTTGGTTATCTAAAAACGGATACAAGAATGACGATGTTGATGAAAAAGAAGAACATTTAAGATTTAGACAAGTGAGCCCGAGTTATATGGAGAGTAAGGGATTTCATTTTGTAACGAGACCGTTTGGAACAAGTGGAATACAGGCTATCATTGGATATAAAGAGAAAGATCCTATTGATATTAAAAAGGAAGAAAGAGAAGACCTTATGTTAGATAAGATAAAACAAGTTGCGGAAGACATTAGAGACCTAAGAGCCGTTCATGGGACAGGAGTATTGGATAGTATAATGGCACATATAGTTGGGGGCGGGATACATATAGACATCGACAGTCATAACGCTAAAGGGGTTCATTCATCTACGGGAGAAGGTATTATTGAAAGGGCTAAAAAGACATTGGGTATGGGTATAACTACTAAGAAATTTACTAAAGGAAGTCAAGAAGCTAAAGATCATATGGCGAAAATACGTGCTATGAAAAAAAACTAACGGGCGGATCCATAAAGAGCGTAAGACCCCTAACAATATTAGAATTATTTAAAGGAACAGGAAGTGTTGGTAAAATGGCGAATAAATTAGGTATGAGAGTTATATCATTAGATTTTGAAGAAAAGTATGAGCCCGATATATTGACTGACATATTGGATTGGGATTATAAACATTCTTTTAAAGAAAAAATCGATCTAATTTGGGCTTCACCACCTTGTAATACTTATTCACCACTTGCTTATCCGTTGAAAGAGAGAAATCCTAAAACATCCACACCATATAGTAAAAGAGCTAAAAACGGAACCGATATACTTTACAGAACTTTAGACATAATTGACTATTATAAAAAACTAAATCCAGACTTACTTTATGTTATTGAAAATCCTAAAGGAATGATGAGAAACGATAAGAAAATTAAGAAATTACAAATAGACACTACTTGTTATTGTTTATATGGAGATATTAAAAGAAAACTGACAGACTTTTTTAATAACGTGCCAGGAAACCTAAAATTAGAAGAACCTAAACCGTGCCCTAATGAAACAGTAAGTGTTGTTGATTTGAAAACTATAGAGGAAAGATATTCTATACCACAGAAGTTAATTAAAGCTATATTACTAAGAATGATTAAGGAATACAAATGACTTTAACAATTTATAAAATATCATCGATAAATCCAGAAATTTTAGATTTTTACATTGGATCGACTAATAAGATTTCATCCAGAAAGAGCCATCACAAGAAGAATGTTAGAAATAAATGCGGTAAAAGATATTGGACTAAGTTATACGTATTCATAAGGAACAATGGGGGGTGGGACGCTTTTAAAATGGAAATTATAGAACAGACAGAATTAGGAAAAGAAAGAGAACAATATTATATAGACTTACTGAACCCGACATTAAATACGAATCGTGCCGTTAAATAAATAACTTAAGAAAATATTTTTATAATCTATATATACTATGACTGAGATAAAAGAAACAGGAGTTAAAAAGGACTATGTTGAGGTAATATATACCGAGCCTAATGAATTTGAGAAATCTTTATTGGAAGGGACTATTAAACCAGAAGTATTGTTAGAAATTGAAAAAACAGAAAAAATTGAAAAGGATATAAGAAAGGAATATATCACACAGGTAAAATGTTATGCCCTTACTAAAATTGGAAAAAAGCCATTAGACAATCCATCTACATTCAATCAAGAGACTAAAATTAAACTTATGGAGACTATGGATGAAATTATGAAAACGATGACAGAAGAACAAATCAAAATAGAATTCGAAACGGCTATAAATTTACACATCTTTAAGGATGTTTCAATGGACTATTCGATCCTTCATAAATAAACTAATTAAACACTTTTTTTTATTACTAATTATATATAGATATAATGAGTGGACAACCTTACAGATATTCTACGGACCAGGAGATGTATAAGGCGGAATATATGAAAAATCTTCAAGAGCGTATAAATTTAGACGAACAAGTATATCAAGCCGTAAAGGGATATGTTGCTAATGGAACACTACCAGCCATATCACAGCTTCCAGATACAAGATCGACATCAGAAAAACTTTTGGATACACAGAAACTAAAACAGGAACTAATTAAAGACCTAATGCCTATAATGGACCAGACAACAGCCAGTAATTTCATTCAAGCCTTGGTTCAATCACCATTAAACATTGATAATAAGCTTGTCATTTTTCTCGCCCAGAACGCCAATGAGCTTGTAAAAGAAGTTGCTAAAAAATATAAATATGGAATAAAGGGAGACAGTAATGATATATATACATTTGTTGAATTTATTAATAATTCTTATGCCATTATCAATAATACTAAAGCGTCAGTAAAATCCGTTATGGATAGTGGATATTCTAAACCAGGACAAGGAATTATTAACAGATATGAATTACAGACTTTTGAAACAGATTTAATGAAAACTTTCGGTCAGGCTACTATATCACAATTGCCTAATTTTAACAGAAGAGAAGTTATTGTTTTATTAGAGGCCATAAGAGGTAAAATTACAGGAATTGTAAGAGATCTTCCAGATGACGACGATGTCCAGACCATGGAGAGACATTTGATTACGGGACAATATGTGTTGGATGAAAATTTAAATAGAAGAATTACAGAATTATTTGGATGGATGAAAGAAAAACTACCTAATAAACAATATATCATATCTTTGTCTAATAATATTTCAGGAGAAATTATGAATGGTTTGAGGACAGGGACTACGGATATACAGATGATATTGAAGTCATTAAAATCCATATATGATTTATTACCAGACACGGGAGATTTGCCAGACATTCAAGCTATTATGGATGATATACACGACCAGGGAGGAGATGGGGGAGATGGGGGAGATGGAGGAGATGGAAGTTTAAGCGGTTCAAGTGGTTATAGTGGATCGAGTGGATCAAGTGGACCAAGTTATAATCTTCCTACAGCACCAGACAGCGAAAGTGATAGAAAAATGAATGATTTACAGAGAAGGTTAGATGCTTTAGGACCAGCGGGACAAGTTCCAGATGATCCAGCCATTGTCGATTTACGGGCGAGATTGGACGCTTTGAATAATCCATCGTCTTCATCCATATCACCGCCACAGAGAAATTCAATTTTAGATGCTTTACAGGCGAGATTTGATGCTTTAAGTATTCCAAGTGTACCAAGTTCAACAAGTGCCCCGAGTTCAGGTTATATGGTTCCACCATTTTTACAAAATCTTCCACAAGTCGGTTACGCCAATCCTTTATTCCAACCAGACACATCACAGGCGGGACCAGCGGAAAAATTTGAAAAACCGTCAAAAACATATATTGGAAAACCAGGACAACCAGACGATATGTTTTCATCAACTAAAATGGGTTCTACTAAGCCAGTAAGAGGACCAGAAAAAGAAACTAAAATATTTGGAGCCCCGCCACCAGGACTAAACGAAGATCAAGAAGAAGAATGGTTATATACACTAACGAGACCACAATTAGAAGACCATTTGAGATATTTACAAAAATATGAAAAAGATGAAAAAGCGAAACAAATGAGAGTTGAGGCTATAATAAGATCTAAACTAAAAGGCGGACATACGGACCACCATGCCCTTCCACCGCCACAAGATACGCCTACGCCTACGAGGAAGGGGGATAGATCCACAGACAAGGGAGAAATGAAAGAATTGGGACACACGACAGATAATAAAATACAGAGGCTATTGGAAGAAAGAATGGATATGTTTAGACACTATCATAAGAAATTTAACGAACCCGATATAAAATCACCACAACTGCTACAGAGATCACAAGACCTTGCCATTGGAAGAAGTAATGACGCTTTAGAGAAACAAGGATTTGATATGTCATTATTACAAAAAATCGATAGGGCTACGTTTAATGGATTACAAGGCGAGGGAATTGGAAAAAGAAGAGGGAGACCTAAGGGAACGGGATTTAAACAGAATATTGAAAGTCATATCGACACACAGAAAGGAATTCAACCAGACTTTAGATTTTCAAAATTTGGTAAATATTTAATTAGGAACGACCATTTGATGGATAATAAAGTATCTATACGAACGGGTAAAGGGTTAAATATTACGGGAATGCCTTCTACTAAAACTAATCCTAAAGTTATAAATATTATTAAAAAAATAATTGGAGGAGCTATACCTTCTTTTGATGAAATGAATAAACTGACAGAAGAAGAGAGAAGGTATTTACACGATATATCTAAAAAATCAAATATCTTGGAAAAAATAAATATACCTACACCGTCTAAGGATAAGGAAGAAAAAGACTTACACGAATTCGAAGTTATGAAGGGTGAGATTATGGCGGGTAATGATAATAAGGATATGATTAGAAAGTTTAAAGGATTAATATTAAAATTTTCAAAAGCGGGAACATTGCCTAAACAACAAGTTAATGAAATTCTAAGCGATTTATTGGACCTTGGATATTAACAAGTTTAAAGACAAATATTTATACTATCATATATAAGATGAGTACGAGCGGAACATATCAATATTGGGACAAGGTTTTACACCCTAATTCTATTCTACCACAGATGACTGGGGACACACACCTACCGCCTTTTTTTTACGGTGGATCACAAGTGCCGAGTAATCTTAATATTAGGACGGGGAGTGGATTAAAGAAATTTTTTCATAATTCTACAATTTTACAAAAAGTTAAAGATTTACAAGGACGCGGTATTCACACTACCTGCGAACATACTGACAGAATTATGATGCCTAAACATATGAGAAGATTTTAAATAAATAAAGAATTTAAGAAAATAAAGTTATTGTATAGTATATAGAAAATGTTTATCATAGTATTCAATCAAACGAACATCGTTCCTGACGGACAAAATAACAAATTGGTATATAAGTTTCCTAACAGTGTAAATCTTAAGGACAAGTATATCGCGGTTAGTGAAATTTCAATGTATTATTCTTGGTTCAATATTGCGACCATATATAATAATAATTATTTTACTTATACTTGGACTGTTGGATCGTCTATAACCACTTACACTATTACTATACCTGACGGACTTTACGAAATTAACGATTTAAATAATCTTATTCAATATAACTGTCTGGCGAACAAGACCTATTGGACTAATACCGCGGGGACTGTAAATTACTACCCTTTCGAAATGATTTTAAATCCTGTTAGATATGCCGTTCAATTGAATACTTATTTAATACCTACTTCTACGCCTGTTGGGGGTGCTATACCTGTTGGGTTTCCTGGGTGGCCTGGGACTATTCAAAATACTGTTGTCACTATACCCGCGAGTTTAAATATTATTATTGGTTTTGTTGCGGGATTTTCAAGTTTTGATAATATTGGTAATCCTGTTGGTAATCCTGCTACTACACAATATGTTTCTAAGGATCAAACGACTGGGACCATTTCGTATATATCTACTACTGCCCCTCAAGTTCAACCTAATAATAGTGTCATATTTTCATTGAGTGGAATTAATAATCCATATACTCAACCGAGTTCTGTTATTTATTCGTTAAACCCGAATGTTGCGGTGGGACAACAAGTATTTCAAGTGCCTCCTAATTTTATGTGGTGTAAAATGATAGAAGGGACATATAATGAATTAAGACTGTCTCTGTTAGGTAATGACTTACGACCGTTGGTAATACAAGACCCGAATATGACCTTCTTACTTACTATTCGTGATAAGGATGAAAATTCATTGGGTTCAAAATAAATGTGTTTCATAAAATATTTTTGTGTTTCATAATTTTTCTTTTTTTTAAAATATAAATTTATTTAAATATAAATTAATATAAGAAGTATATATAGTAAGTAATGAATAGTATAGACGAACAGTATTTAAATAACTTATTTGAAAGTTTTCAAACGGAAAGGAATAAGTTATTATTGGAACTTAAGAATGATAAGGAATTGACTAAAGAAAAAGATATACACTCTAAACTTTTAGTAATGGAAAGCCTAACTAAGAATGTTTTGAAATATAGGAACTTAATAATCAAAGAAAAATTAAAAGGATTTTAAGATAAGATAATATATACCTATTATATAAGATGGTTCATTATTCAACACGATTCGTAAAACTACCGTATTCAAACGCTACTCTACATTCTCATAATTCGACAATGCGGGGAACTGGGAATGGCTCCGTATTACTTAGAACTGCTGGTGGTGGGGCTGGAAGCTCATATAGTGATATGGATGACTATATTAGGACTACTGGAATTGATCCATATAAAAGAAGAACTGGATCTGGATTAGGATCATTGAGTTCTAAGTTAAGTAAGCTATCTATTGCTCCTCAAAGTGCCGTAAGAAAGAACATTGTTATGAATATGTAAAAACAGTTAAAGAAAATAAGAATAAATAAAAAAAAAGATTTAAAAAGAAAGTAATATAAGTATCTTATAGAATGTGCGACAAATTAGTATTCGATCTGGCTCAAGAAATTGAAGGAAGCCCTCAAGTCTTCGTAAGAAAGGACTGGCTTAACATATTAGACAATCAAAATCAAAATTACAATAACAATCAATCTATACTCGACACAAGTCAGTTAAGTAATAGTAATAAATGGATGAATTATCGCGAAGCCTACCTGCTTATGCCCCTGACATTAACTATTGGTAATACTGGTGGTTTGTATGGTATTGCTGGTGCGGGTGTTTCTCCCACTGCTCCTGTTTTTGGTCCTACAAGATCTATTGACTACGCTTATGGGCTTAAAAATTGGTTCGGTTCGATGATCCATTCTTTTACTCTGGATTATAACGGAACAACTATTATTCAACAGACGCCTTTGAGTAATATGTGGAATTCTTTCAAATTGATGACAAGCTTAAGTTATGGTGATTTACTCACTCAAGGTGATGTTATTGGGTTCTATCCTGATGACAGTTCTTCTTGGGAATGGAACTATCTTCCGTCCGCTACCGTCGATCAAGCCCCTGGATTTAGAAATGGAACTGGTGTATGTAATAATACTACTTTTGGTGGTTTTGGGACCACTGGTGATCTTTTGGAAACGAGTCAGTATTCGACTTTCAATAGTGCTAGTGGAAATCCTGGATATATTAGAAGAATACAAAATATCAATTTTGATTTGGACGGTATTTCTGGCTTGAAAGGTTCTATTCCCGGTGCTACATATAATATTGCCCCCACATCTATCAATGCTACGGACCCTCAACCTTATGGAAGTCTATTTGCTGGACAATTTGCTATCAATACTAATAGTCAGTCTGTTATGGGACAAATTTGGAAAAGTTTTATTTTTAACAAGACTGCTATTCTACAACAGACATCTGTTATGGCTACTGTCTATTTAAAACAATTACATTCATTTTTCAATATGGTTCCATTGTTAAAAGGTGTTTTCATGAAAATGACAATGAATTTGAATAATGCCTCTACTGTTATTGCCTGTGCCTCATATTGTAATGGTTCTGGTTCCACTGTTCCTATTTCTATGGCCTGTACGTCAGTATCTGTTCCTTCTGGCGGTATTAATCCTATTATGGTTTCTGGTTCCATTTGTTCTGCCCCTGGTCTTGCTTCTGCTACTACATCTACTACTGGTTCTTATAGTTTGTTTCCAATCCAAGGAACATTGACTGCTACGAGTTCTGGATATTTACAATATACATTAAATGTATCTGTCGGTGCCGTATGTTTGAATTCTTCTCTCACTTCTCTTGCTGGTATTTTACAAGGTCCATTAAGTAAGTCTGTTTATTTATACATCCCTGCTTATACCTTCAATCCTCCGTTCGAAAGCTCATATCTATCGTCTCCTGTTAAAGTTATCAAATATACGGACATTTATCAGTATCAAGTTTTGAATATTACTTCTGGCGGACAGTTCAATAATTTAGTAACTAACGGTATTGCGAATATTAAATCTGTTCTAATCCTTCCTTACTATTCTGTCGGTGGGGTTCAGTCTACCACTACTCAAGCTCCTTGGTGGGGCGGTGCTTCTATTAATCAAAATACTGGTTTTACTAACGGTATTCCTGTTTATCAGTCTCCATTTGATCCTGCTGGAACTGGACCTACAAGCCCGTTATGTTTATTTTCGAATTTCAATATTCAAATAAGCGGACAAAACGCTATATACAATGTTGAAAAATATTCTTTCGAACAGTTCAACAATCAGTTATACGGACAACATTCTGTCAATGGTGGGCTCACGGATGGTCTGACAAGTGGTTTAGTTGGAAGAAAGGAATTCGATATGGAATATTGCTACTACTATGTTAATGTGGAACGAATGCTCCCCGTGGAAGAGACAGTGCCTAAATCCGTTCAAATTCTTGGAACTAATCAATCTGGACGTGCTTTGGATCTTTTTGTTTTCGTGGAATATGGAATGGAAATTAAGATTGATGCTATGACTGGTGCGAGAGTTTAAAACACTTAATAATTAGTTAAAAAGAAATATATTTAAAAAAATGTCATTATCTAATAATATAATAGAATGGATCAATATACGCCTATTGGAATTCAAGCCTCACCGCTTCAAATAAGAAAATTAGTAAAAGGAATGAAAGTAAGATTGAAAAAAGGAACTGGTTTTTGTTTATTAGTTCATCCCGAGAGATATCGTCTAATGTCAAGAACTTTTGGAAGAGATAAAGGAATTGATACGAGTTTAACGGAACAAGAATTAAGTGCTAATGCTAATGCTAAAGCTTTTGAAGAACTACCTATGGGTATGACTGGTGGAAGTATTTTTGGAAAGAAATTTGATAGAAAACATAAAGGACTTATGAAAGTATTAAACCCTATAGGACAAGTTCTTAAGCCCCTTGCTCAAGAAGGACTAACTATGGCTGGAACGATGGCGAATGCTTATGGTGTGCCTACTCAACTGACTGACCCGTTAGTTAAATTGGGTAATGACTATATGAATGACCCGTCATCATTACAAGGTAAGAAAGGAAGACGAGAATTGAAAAATAGGGGTATTGACTTTTTACAGTCTGGTGCTGACGAACTGGCTGGACAATATGGAATGACTGCCCCGAGAATTAAAGACTACGAAAAACATATTCAAGATTATAGACACGGTAAAAGTGCCCCCTCCTCTACATCTGGTTTGACTACTAAAGGGATGACAAATATGGCGGGACAGTATGCTAAACAACACGCGTACGACTATTTGAATAAAGAACTGGGAACTAATTCTGGATACAATTTGAGTGCTGGACTTGGACGTGCCGAGATGGGCGATATGGCTGGAAAGTTAATTGCGGATCAAATTTCAAGACGCTATAGTGCTCCTCCTATGGGCGAGACCGAAGATACTATGATTGGTGATGGATTTTTTAGACATCATGGACGTGGTTTTGGTATTATGAATGGAACAAGGCGAGAAATGGGCTCTATTGGTCGTGGTGGTGGGGCTATAGTTCAACACGGACCATATGGAAGCCCTGCGATGGCGTCTCAACCTTATGGGGCTAACTTTCAAATGCAACATTTTCTACCTCCTCAATATCAACAGTTTTTTCATCCTCAAATGGATCACGGACACGGGATGGGACTATACGCTGGACGTGGATTATATTAACACTAAAGAAATTACAAATTAAAATTTTTTACTTAAGATTATATTATTATATAATAATATACTTACAGAATGGCTCTTACAGATACTCAACTTATGAATATGGCTAAGCGGATGAATATACCTATGGGTGGTGTATTTTTTAAGGACGAACTACCGAGAAAGTTAGAAACTAATAAGGTATATATTATCAATATGGAAGATAGTTTGGACGAAGACGGGAACGAAAATGATGGAAGTCATTGGGTTATGGCTCAAGTTAGAAAATATGACAATGGAAAAATGGAACCTATATTCTTTGACCCTTACGGACAACCCGCCCCCGAAATTGTTAAAAAAACTATTATGACTACTGCTAATGTTAAAGCTGTGCCTCACACTGAAAAAGATATTCAATCACTTATGAATAATGCCTGTGGGTTTTACTGTCTGGCTATGGCTCATTATATAAACGCGTCTAAGTATAGGACGAATGATTTTTATACCGATGTAAGCGACTTTATGGAAATGTTCGATGACCTAAATAAATCCGTGGATTTTAAGAAAAATGAATTTATTTTAAAACATTTTTTTAGAAGCGAAGATCCTGATAAAAGAGAAAGTATTGACGTATATAAACCTATAGACAGTATTTCAAGCGAAGATACTGGAAAGGGTATTGATGGATTTAAAGGCGACAGAATACCTTGCGATATTAGAATAATGAAATGAATTAAGGATTACTGTATATATATAATCATTGACGATATGACTGAACCCGAGATTAAATATTCAAGCTACACTGAAGCTCAAAAACGTGCTACTCAAAAATATAGACATACAAATAAAGAAAAAGTAAATCTACAACGAAAAGTTTATTATCAAATGAGAAAGGAAAAGGACCCCGAATTTTTATTATATAAGCGACAGAAGGCTAAAGAATATTATTTAAGAAAAAAGGAATATAAAAAAATAATCAAGGAAGAACTTAATGAACCATTGACAGAAGTTATTGAAGAAGTTAAACCCGTTAAGGTTAAGAAGGAAAGAAAGAAAAAAGAACCTAAAATAGAACCTATTATTGAGAAGAACAATCACGCCGACGAAGCCGAGAAGGTAAAGGAAAAAAAGCGGAAGCCTAAGACGGCTAAAGAAAGTAAGAAAATAATTATGGACTTATTGGATGGACGTTTAGGCGAACTGGAAAAGAAACCTGTCATTGAAGAAATCATCGAGGAATTTAAACAAGCTGAACCTATTGAACTTATTGAACCTGAACCGATAGTGGAAGAGGTAAAAATAGAAAAAATAAAAAAGGTAAAAAAAAGTAAAAAAAGTAAAGATACCCCCGATGAGACCGTATTGACTATTGTAATCGATAAAAAGATAGGTAAAAAACGCCTTTAGACCCCTAACTATAGTCAATAAAGAGTTTTGTAAAATTCTTAAGGTAATCCCCTTAAACCATTTTTTAATATTTTTAATTTTTTAAATAAATAAATTAAAGGTAAAATTTTATGTAAGGTATATAAACAAATGGTTCTAATAGAAGAAATTGAAACTGACGAGAAAATCGAAAAGACAAAAGATCCTGTTAGGACTAAGCCCCCGAGTAAGTATTATTTTAGACATATAAAGCGTCATTCGAAAGTAATGAAAGAACTGATGAGATGTAAGAGAGAACTTTATGAAAGCCTATTGAGTATGAGACAATATAATATAGATGTCGATCCTTTAATGAAACATATTTCTAAATTATTTCTTGGAATGATAAGGAGTGAGACTATAGAATATAGAGAGGAAAGAAGAAGTCAAATAAAAAGAAATAAACGAATAGGAATTACACCCGTCGAGACATATTTAAATTTTAGATTATAATATTATAGTTAAGAATTAATTTTTATACAATATATATATAAACACAGAATGTTAAACATTAAGAATAAACACGAGAGAGATGACAGACTTAAAATGGACGAGACAACACATAGATATTGTATAGAGGGGAGCGATGTAAAATTTAAATCCGTTAGTGTATGGGTAAGCGAACAGTTCGAACCTTTCAACGAAGACAAAGTATTGAATACAATGTTAAACAGTTCGTTATTTGTCGAAGGACATAAATATTGGTGTATGACACGAGAGGAGATAAAACATTTATGGAAAGTAAAGGCAAGAGAGGCGAGTGAGGCTGGAACTAAGATACATAAACAAATTGAAGAATTTTATTTAAACGAGAATGAGTTTTTATATAATAAGGATCTATACGATACACATTGTTATGACTATACTGAAGATAGAGGAGAGGACTGGTTAAACTTTCTAAATTTCGTAAAAGAAAATCCAATGATACAACCTTATAGAGTGGAATGGAGACTATATGATGAAGAGTTAAAAATTGCAGGGACACTGGATATGTTAGGTAAAAATACTGACGGGACATATACTATATATGACTGGAAGAGGGCACAAAAAATATGTCTTCCAAGAGTAAAGGATAAAGTCATTAATACTAATTTCTGGATATATACCTTACAACAAAGTTTTTATAAATTATTATTAGAAAGAAATTATGGAATTATTATTAAGGAAATGTTTTTAGTAAAAATACATCCTAACGAAAAATATAAACTTATTTCTGTTCCTGATAAAACTGATTATATAAAAAATAAATTAGGAATATAAATTTACTGTATATATATAATGTTAGAGGACAATACTTTTTTTGATAACAAGGGATTAAATATTACTTGTATTACGTCGACTGGAATGAGAATTATTACTGACTATAATTATGACTATACGATTATATACTGGAAAGGGACTATATGTATTAAATATAAAAATTATGAACTCATAGACCTTAAAGAACTTTATACTTTTATACTTTTATATAATTATATACTTTTAAGAAATTCATAAATATAATAAATTACAAAACACAAAAAAAAATTACAAAACACATTTTCACCATAATAGTTTAAAGGCATAAAAACCCCTTGAACCTATTTTTTCTAAATCCTTTTTATGTCTTATCATATAAAGCCTTCTTCTATTCTCGGCATATTCATGCCCTTCACTTTTATAATATGACGGATAATCCATATACCTTCTATCACCAACGGATGTAATATATTTATTATCTTTTTCACTAAACACATCCAATTTGTAATTACGCTTTACGCTTGGTTTTATTATCACCCCGAGCATGGAGGCTTTATGAAAACTGTAAGGGGTTATATCATATTCTTCCATTATATACATTATATAAATAAATATACTTAAATTAATTGTTTTTTATGAAACGGGGGCTTAAAATTATACTTAAGGCTTAACTTTATATCAATATTGACTTAATTAAAAATTTTTAATTAATAGTATTATGTAAAAAAAAGGGTTTATATGATAATTAAGGCTTAACTTTCGTTTAATCGCCCCTGTTTGTCTATATCTAAGTGTCCTTACGGTCTGGATTGATGACATATGATAACATTTCTATATGTCTCATCAAATGTTCGTTCTCTTTTATCAATTTCTTATTCTCTTCTAATAGTTTTTCAATTTTCTCGTGATCTAACCTGGAACTTGTAAAGGCTCTCGATAAGGAAGATTTATAATGTTCTATGACGTCATTTGTAAGGGCATCCATTTTATATTATTATGTAAGGTCATATTCTTAATTGTTTTTATTTATTATTTATTTATATATTTTAAATGAATTCACAAATTTCAGTTTCATAAATACCGTTTATTTGAGTAATTCTAAAGGGTCCCCCGCATCCATAAATGAGGTCTTCTGTCTTTAGTCTTTCACATTCTTCTCTCGGCGTGTGAGGATTAATCTGGTATCCGTTTTCTTTCAATATACCACATCGAAAAATTGCACAGTTGATGGCTTCGATAATTATATATACCTTACACCAAGGACATTTTACCATAGGTTCTGTCATTATATATAGTAAGTAAAATAATATTCTTAAATTATTTATAAAATAATAAAAGTAAAAAAATATAAAATTATAAAACACAAAATAAAATCCTTAAACACATACTCATTCTTCATCCCGTTCATATTTAAAGTATATACTTTTTATTTGATAGTATCTATCTATATACTTCTGTTTAATAAAATGTTTATCATCAATAATATTTCTTATTTCTGTCAGCAATAGATATCTAACATATTTCTTAGAACGAATATAACAAAATCTGGTTTCCACCATTCCTTTAGCACAATTATTCACGAATCCTAATAGGTCCTTATACATACTCACGATTTCTTTAACCTGTCTTATGTAAGTCTGGTCTTCTTCCGTAAAGGTCGTAGTAATTGGCGTAGGGGTCGTTTCAGTTTCGTTTTCCTCACCACAGACACAACATTCAGTGTTATCATCATCGTCTCCATAATTATCGAGAAAAATATCAAAATCAGCGTCAGTAAAAATATTATCCACATCCATTATTATATATATAGTGTATAGAATTATTCTTAAGTTAATTTATATATCGTCAATATTAAATTCTTCGTCGGCTCCTTCTTCCACTATAGGCTTATCGGTCATGAAAAATGTATCGTCCTCAAACTCTTCTTTCTTACCCCAAGACTTAATAACATCCTTCGGCGGGTCAGCGTATCCCAATATGTCGCACTTCTTATCCTTAGTATCACACTCTCTCATAGACACGATGACATATTCATCAACAACCATTCGCTTATCCTTTATCCTATTCATTTTATTACAAGTTTTTCCAAGCCTTTCAATACCATCATTACACAGTATAGTATATCGCATACAGCCTAATATTTTTATAACCTTGCCATATAACTGTCCGTCATTCAGTCCGTCATATATTACAGCCTTGGTCGTTTTCTTCTTTTTATGTTTTTCATAACCCATTTATATATATAGTGTATAGAATTAACCTTATCTTATTTTAATGTTGTATTAGCCTTTAAAGCCTGGAAGAATTTTTTATAAGCGGGTTCCACGTCCAATCCACTTCCACACGAACACTTTTTAGGGCGTCCAACTGGTTTCTTCTTAGGCTTCTCTTCCTCGCTCTCACTGGACGAACTTTCAACAACTTTCTTAGGTCGCCCCACTTTCTTTTTAGGTTTCGGCTTCTCTTCCTCGCTTTCACTGGATGAACTCTCCATAATGATTTTCTTAGGTCGTCCCGCTTTCTTTTTAACTTTTTCTATTTCACTGGCATATTCACTTTTAAAAGAAGCGTCAATTCTGGCGTTCGCTTCTTTATCTGTCATATGACCCATAGCAGGTTTTAATTTTCCCATTATATATAATGTATATAATTTTATTTCCTTAATAAATTTATTTCTTCTTGTCTTTAGAAAAAACTTTTTTAATATTTTCAATTTTTCCTTCTATCGGCAATACGTTTTCTGTATCTGTTTTTCCCTTATTTTTTATTTTTTTTAAATATTTTTTTCCCTTTTCTGGTATCAAAGAACTCAATTGTTCTCCCCTCATCCCATGCTTGTCTCTTATTTTTCTATCCGTTATATCCGTGGGGTCTATAAAAAATATTCCATCGTTTAAAGCATATATCATAAAAGTTCTTTTGAAATTTTGACTATTTACCCACCCAACATTTCCTCCGCCCTCATACCAAACATTGTATAATAATAATTCGTCTCCTACTGGAATATAATATGGCACGAACCCTTTATTACCTTCTATTTTAACTTCTTGTATATATGGTCCTTTCAAAAGTTTTCCGTCTTTTATTTCTGTTCCATCACTATCAATCCCGTCTTCTGTCTGTGTCTTTATATAACATTTAGCCTCTATAGCACTTCCTATATTTCCATCATCGTCGGCTTCCTGGTCCAAGTCAAAAACAGCAAGATCCCTAAGATTAAATTTAATTCCTCCAATGAACGCAATATTATCAGCAATCTTAGGATTATCACTATTACTCATAACATAGCCCTTACAGCCTGTTAATAAAATAACTAAACCAACTAATTCATTTTCTAACAAATGTTCAAAAGCAATCCCATTTCCACAATTATATAATTTTCTATATTTAGCAAGTAATGATTTAAATTTATCCAAATCAAAAACCCATTCTTTTCCTACTTTATTATAAATAAGTCTAACACTCGCCATAGGGTCTTCTATATATTTTCTATTTCTTTCAAAAAAATCCTGTCTCTTTAATAAAGCTTCGGTTCTTTTTTTCTCCTCTTTCTCAGCCCTAATTCTCGCCTTTTCTTTATCCTCTTTAATTTTTATATCAACATTGACTACGGATTTTTTTAATAAATCCCCAACAAGGCTCTTTACTTGTTTTTTCAATGGCTTGACGTCTTCGACATATTTTAAATACTCTTTCTTTTTTTCTTTTCTTGTCTGTCTCGTATCTTCCAATTCTTCTTTAGCGTCTTCCAATTTTTTTTTAAGGCTCAGTAATTTCTTTTTCTTTTTAATATCGTCTTCGGCTTTCTCCTCTTCTTTTATTTTTTTTTCTGTTTTTTCAATTTCTTCTTTTTCATCATTTACAAAATCAACCCATCTGTTATATTCCTTTTCTTTTTCAACTATATTTTTTTTAAATCCAAAAGTCTCTGTCGGTGGATTATGTAATATTTCATTTATTTCTTCTTCCGTTTTATTAAATGTCGGCTCTACTAAAGGTATTGTTTCGACTATAGAAGGTGTTTTATATTTTAATATTTTTTTCTGTTTTTCCCCTGGTCCTCTGCCCTGTATTCTTCCATACATATGGTCTATAAGGTCATGAAAATTCATTATGTATATAGGTATATAGTTTTATAGTCTTAATAAGGATGTTTTTGTTGTAATTCCTCATAGTCATCTACCGCCTTCCTTAGGTCCTTTCTGGCTTCAGTTATCTTAGCCCCATACTTACTTAATATAGCCTGTCCTTCTGGTTTCAAATTAGCCATAGGTTGTAAAGGGCTTAATTTAGTATTTTTCTTTTCTTCTAATTTTTTTACTTTTTTTTCAAATTTATCAACTACCTCTAATTGTGCCTCTAAGTCGATCTTATGTTGGCTTTTCTTAGGTTTTTTCTCCTCTTTAGGCTCCGTTTCCTGTCGAATGGCCCAACTTGGTTTTTTTTCAATTTTTTCTTGGACCACTACCTTAACTGGTTTTTCGGATTCGCGTTTAGCCTTCATAGCCTTTCTAAAACTTTTTGTATCTTCATCCTCACTACTCTCAAGGGTTTCTAAATGTATAATATTCTGTTTTTTAGTTTTTAATATTTTAGGTTTTTTCTGTTCTTCTTTAGGTTCTTCGGCTCTCTTAGCCTTAGCCTCTTTCTCTTCCCTACATAGCCTACAGCATTCACTTTCTTTCTCTTCCTCTTCTGGATTAGCTTTATTGGCTTTTCTAAGTGCGTGTTGTTCTTCAGCCTGTTTATTAAGTTTTTCTCTGTCTTCTTCCTTCTTAACGGCTTTCTCTCGCTTTTCCTGTTTAACAGCCTCTAATCGTTCCTTCTCTTCCTTGTCTTCCTCAAAAACTTCATTGTCTTTAATATATTTAATAAGTTCGGGTTTTTTCAATTTCATAAGTTCTTTAATTTTGTCAGCCCCGCATTTACAAGCCTCGGCATGTTCCTTAACCTCTTTCTTTAGCTCCTCTACTGTATATTTGTCCTTAATAATTTTTTCTTCGTCTGTCTTCCTTGGTTGTAATAAGTTTCTCTCAATAATAATATCTAACATTTGTTCTTTTGTTAAATTTCTTATTTCGGTCCGTTTCATTGTCTTGTCGTCATTAGTAAGTAAAACATCCCTCAATTCGATTTTATTATAAGTCTTATCGATAGCGTCTCGCTTCTCTCTCTTAGTCGTAATAGCTCCTCCTTTCATTCTATATGATGTATATAGTTTTTTGTGTTTAACGATTTTTATTTTGTGTTTTGTAATTTATTTATTTTTTACTTTTCTAAAAATAATAATAATTAATAAACATAATAAATAATTTAAAAGAAAGTTAATACTTAACTGTTATAATGAATAAGATAGAAGAAATAATTATTGAAAATAGACCTAATTTGTCTAAGTCGTCTATAGCAACCTATAAAAGTATTTTGAAAAGTATTCATAAGGCTTCATTCGGCGATATAGATATAGACATTAAAGATTTTGATAAAACAAAAGAAATATTGAAAGCCTTAGATGAAAAACCAATAACAACCCGTAAGACTATACTGTCAGCCCTATTTGTTATTACAGACAATGATATATACAGAAAGAAAATGTTAGAAGACATAACGGATTATAATAAAGAAATCGGGAAACAAGAAAAAACAGAAAAACAGAAAGACAATTGGATTGAAAAAGAAGATATTTCGAAACTGTTTATAAAATATTTAGACAATAGTAAATATTTGTATAAGAAAAAAGATTTGAGTATGGATGACTTACAAGAAATCCAATTATTTATTATTTTATGTTTGTTAGGCGGTATATATATTCCTCCTCGGCGTTCTAAAGATTATGTTGATTTTAAAATTAAAAATATTAATAGTGATACAGACAATTTTATAAAGGGTTCCAAGTTAAATTTTAATTCTTACAAGACATCTAAGACTTACGGATTACAGACAGTTGATATTCCTAAACCTTTAGCCGTCATATTAAAGAAATGGATTAGTATTAACCCCACAGACTATTTATTATTCGATAGTAAGAAACAGAAATTAACAAATGTAAAACTAAACCAGAGACTAAATAAAATATTTTCTAATAACCACGTAGGTGTCAATTCAATGAGAAAAACTTACCTCACAGACAAATTCGCCGTAAATAACGATGTAATAAAAGATGTCGATAAAACCTTTAAGGACATGGGCTCGTCAGCACGGCAGTTCGATACTTATGTTAAAACGTCATAAATGACACCACAGGGGCATCTTAATCACTATCACTTTCACTATCGCTTTCCACTTTCTTTTTTTTCTTCCTTAAACCTTTACTATCGGTTCTTGGTATATTTTTTAAAAACTCAGGCATATTATAAAAGTCATTCCATCCCTTACGAAATTTTTTATTTATATCGCACTTACCACCCTCAATGATAAGCGGTCTCATATGTTCCTTCGTCGCGTCTTGATACACGGCATCCAGTTCGTCTTTATCCAGTCCAGAACCCCACTCGTTCATAATAGCCGTTTTTTCACGCTTAGAACCGCCCAGATGTAAGATAACTAAGTAATTCGAATTCTTCCTTATAAACTTAGGAATACAGTAATAGTCTTGACTAAGAAAACAGACAGAAACATTTAACTTACGGCATCTTAAGAAAAACTGTTCCACCATATCTAAGTTCTTACTCAAAACTAAGTCGTCCCAGATAACTAAGTGATTGAACTTTTTATCAAAACTATCCAGCTTAGGCGTAGAATGAACCCCTTCCTTAATACTTATAGCCTCGAATTCACCAGCCAGATAATTGTATAACGGTTCGTCCTTATTAGCAGTAATGATATTTACATCCACGAATGTCCCCTTACCTTGTCCAAAAACTTTTAGTAGGTTTAGAATAAAATTCGTCTTTCCACTTCCAGACGGAGCCACCACGCACATTCGAAAAGGCAGTTTAATATGATGACTGTCAAAATTATGGTTCTCGCTTTCATCCAGATATTTCTTAGGTATTTTCTCATAAAAATTAACGATATCGCCCTTAGTTTGTTTAGTAGTCTTCTTCATTTCTATATAGAGTATATAAATATTAATCCTTAATTAAATTAAATATTAGTGTCCCCCAGTCTGTATAGATCTTTATACGAATCGTGTCGGGTTTTATAAAAACTATTTCATTGTCATATAACTCGTCGATAAGGTATAGAACATTTGTTATTTTGTCTTCACATTTTATATCCAGTTCGTCTATTAATGATCGATTGACAAATTCTTGTTTAAATTTTATCTTAGGTATAAACTTAAGGGCATGTTCGATTATGGTTTTAGCTTTTGTATATTCCATTGTTAAGAATGTTATGTAATAGATGTATATATAGTCATTCCTTTAATTGTATATTCATTTAGGGCTTTCGGGCGTTCTATTCATCTCAATTTCATCAAATTTTTCTTCAGCTTCAATATCTCTAATACATTGAATTCTTCCACCGCATAATTTTATTTCTTTACATTTTGATTTATAGCACATCGAAGCAAGTTTTATAAGAACACCACTCGCCGTAGAAAGAAACGCAATCCAGAATACTTCACTTAACATTATATAAGTAATATAGAACCAGTCCTTTAAATTTAATAACTTTTCGGGAAGTTAAGACTCGGGCTTCGAATAAGTTGATGAACCAAATATACAGCCAGATTATTTCCAGAACCACGAGCAAATGTCCATCCAAATGATGTTGTAGTTATAGAAGTAATAATGACGGTATTAACCGCACTTGATGAAGCCGTAGCATTATATGTTCCACCACTTCCACTATATCCATAATAAAAACTTGTAAATACCATATAGTTCGTATCGGGTAGGGCAGTAAAAGTATGAGTTCCGCTTTCACTCGATCCACCACCAAAAATACCATCATAAAAGAAATACATAGCAGGTATAGGCACACCGTTTGTTTGATTAACAGCATTCGTAGCGGTAGAAGCATTACCAAATACATTTCCAGTAAAAGTAGAACAAGCCAGATTTGAATTGAATGGATTGTATGTCAATGATGTTGTCGAATTATCGGCATATAGTGTCTCACTTGTAGTCAAAGCTTTTGAAAATGGTATTAAATATGAACCACTTGTATTGTCTGTTGTTAATGAAACTTTAGTCGCCGTCGTAGCCGTAACACTATTACCAGAACACGAAGAAGCCGTAGCACTATTACCAGAACACGCAAGAGCAGTATAAGCAGTCCCATTAAAATTATTACAGGTCAGTGTCCCTAATGTATTATTATAAGTAAGTCCAGAAGAAGCACCAACAGGTAGAGCACCAGACACGCCTTGAAGAATACCAACATTAAAAGATCCAGCCGTCGCGGTTTGATTTACAACATTAACGTTTGACGCAGTCCCAACAGATCCAGAAACAGCATTCGTTACAAAAGCCGTAGTAGCAATAGTAGTCGTATTGTTACCAGGAGACGCCGTAGGGGCAGTATTATTAATAGCATTTAGGGCAGTTAGAGCACTCGAAATACTGAATGGAACTGAAGGATTATTTGAACCATCGTGAGTAGTAAAATTCATAACCCCAGATGTATAATTATTAGTAAAAACTGTAAATGATGTTTGTTGTAAAATTCTCGAACTAGGTTGTCCAGCGGTTTGTAATATGGTCCCAATATTTAATTGAGTTGAACCTTGTAAAATAATACGTCCAAAATAAGTTTTATTACCACTTACATTTTGATCGGTCGTTAAGTCCATAGCAGTTCCAACAACACTCGTAATAGGTATTCCACCAGTTATACCAGTTCCAGACATTGTCGGGGCATTAGAAAATGTCTTCGTTCCACCAATAGTTTGACTTGTCGTTAAATCACACGCAGTTCCAACAACACTTAATATAGGTATAGTTCCACTTGTTATAGAGGCACCAGACATAACAGGAGGAGTAGAGAATGTCTTAGTTCCACCAACAGTTTGACTTGTAGATATATCACACGCGGTTCCAACAACACTTAAAAGAGGTATAGTTCCATTAGATATAGACGCACCGGACATAGACGGGGCATTGTTAAATGATACTATTTGAGAACTGTTTATAGTCATAGCATTTACATTATTTGTTTTTATATTCATAGTCCCACTCGAAGAATTAATATTTCCACTTGTCCCATTAAACGTAAGTGTATTCGAACCACTCGCACCCATGTCCAATTGATTATTAAACGAATTTGTCCCCGTCCACACGTTATTAGAACTTACGATTGTAGCAGGAGCCAGAACACTAAAACTTGTAAGTAAGCTTGTATAAGAACTTGTATTTTGAAAATAAATATTTCCAGTTCTCGTAGCACCAACATTACTTGTTATGTAAAGTTTTATTCCAATATCAACATAGGCAGTAATAGATGTAGAAGGCACAGTTATAGTCATAGGGTATATACCAATAGACGGGCTTACAACAGTTATTAATGTAGAACTCGATGAGGTATATAATACTGATTCAACACCTAAAGAGCTTACACCAACAATGGTATATGATAGTCCCACGTGTGATTGATCGCTTATAGCATTTACATTCGCATAACAATTGAGCGTCCAGTTTCCAGGCGGTATGACAGAACCAATATTGAGAGTAGTTATTAAATTAAAAAAACCAGTTATATATTGAGTTCCTATAGCACTTATAGTCCATGGAAGCGTAGTAGGCGTATAAACTTCCGCATCACTCAATAGCTTATAGGTAGTAGGCGTAGGCGTAGTGAATGTTTGACTATAATTACAGAATAACTGAAAACTTGTTAATGGAGCTTGACTATCAACATAAGCCTTATTACATAAATCATTCGCACCAGTAGGCGGTATAGAACAATGAGGGGGAGAATTTAAATAATTAAAATTTACTTGATTTTCGAAGTCAGCTTGTCCTTGAACCGTTATAGCTTGTAGTGTTTCTTGACCTTGAGCCACGGGGTATGTCAAAAATTGTGTAAGAGCAGTTTTATAATCTAAAGCCACTTCTTGATCGAAGACAGTAGTATCAAAAATAGGTAGTGTTTCATTAGGAGGTAGGTATGACGCCATTATGTATATAGAGTATATAAATATTTGTTTTTATTTGTATTATTATGTTGTTCTCAATATTTCAAAAGTAGATGTATCATAATATAAAACCTTCGCGGGTAGAATGGGTGTAAAAGTCGTTCCAGCAGCCCCAGCCCTAATAGGATTGACATATGTTCCAGTAGTAGATGGATTGATAGCGGTTCCAGAGGCGTTTAAACATATTGACCCTGTTAATTGAGAAGCGTTTCCAGCATTTGTTCCTATCGCAATAGAATTAGCACCTTGACCCGTTGTAGAACCAGAACCAGCACCATTTCCAATAGCAATCGCCCCGTTTCCTTGAAAATTACCACCAACTGTTCCAACACCCGCACTATTACCAATAGCAACGCAATTTGTTCCTTGAGTATATCTTCCAGCACTATTACCAATAGCAACTGAATTTAAATTTTGAGAATTTTGACCAGCAAGATTACCAATAGCAACCGCTCTTAAATTTTGACTTGTTAAACCAGCACTTGTTCCTATAGCGACTGAATTATCTAATTGAGAAGTTTGTCCCGCATTTGAACCAATAGCAACACAAGCAGGTCCTTGAGTTGTTTTTCCCGAAGCGGAACCAATAGCAACAGAATTAGTATTTTGATTAGCATTTCCAGCATTTTGTCCTATCGCAACAGAGTTAGTTAATTGAGTATTTTGTCCAGCCAGATATCCTATCGCAACAGAAGAAATACCCTGACTTGTTAAACCAGCACTTAGACCAATAGCGACTGTTTGAATACTTTGAAAGTTTTGTCCAGCACTTAGACCAATAGCAATAGCATTAGACCCTTGAAAATCACCAGCAGTTCCAGAACCTTGACCCGCCCGTAATCCAATAGCAATAGCTTGTGTAGATTGATTATTTTCACCCGCATTAGAACCAATAGCAACAGAATTTATACCTTGAGCCGTAGTCCCAGAACTCGATCCAATAGCAATTTGACCACCAGTTAGAGCACTTGAGTTATATGGAACCGCACGTATTCTTGACGTAAATCCATTAACATCCGTTATATTAGAACTTGTCCCCGTAGAAGGATTGAATGAGATAGGGTTTAACATTGTTATGTTATTAGCACTCAAAGTCCCCGTAGAGGGTTGAAATGTCATAGGAGTTGTCGCATCGTCTATATACATTGTTTGAATTCCAGTCCCATTTACTAAGGTAGGATAGAATGTAGAAGACGAATTAGTAGATGTAATAGTTGATTGAGTAGGGGCACCGTTAGCAATAGAAGTTATTTTACTATTCGCATCCAGTGTTATGTTAGCACTTGTATAAGTCCCAGCGGTTCCACCCGTAAAAGCACTATTTTGAACTGTTCCACCAGCATAAGTAATAGAGCCGTTAAGATTTACATTTTGTAATGTTTCATCACCTTGAGCAATAGGAAATGTTAAAAAAAGTTTTGACGCCTTGTCATATGTTAAAAAACTGTCATTCGCGTCATTGAATACAGTAGTATCAAATATTGGAAGATTTTGTGTAGGGGGGATGTAGTCAGCCATTTTCTATATAGTATATATAAATTTTTGTTTTTAATTAAATTATTTTACTAATCACTATCACTATCACTATAGACCTTCGTTTTCATGACCTTCTTTACGATTCGGGGTTTAGGTTTTTCTTCACTTGAGTAATCCAGACTGTCTTTAGTGTCATCACTATCACTATCGCTTTCTAACTCAGCTTTCGCCAGATCATTGAGCCATTGTAAGTGTCTAAGCTTTTCTTGTTCGTTCGGGTATTCGTCGTCGGGGGCTTCATCCACTATCTTTTTATTCGCTTCGCGCCTTAATTGTAATTGTCTTTCAGTATCTTCCTTTAGTTCTATAGGTGTTAAAGTTTTCTTAATATTTTTCGTGTTTCGTAATTTTTCATTTTCTTCTTTTAATTTTCTTATTTCGTCTTCTAAATTTTTTACTTTTTGATTTAGTCTTATTATTTCTTCATTTTTACCATTAAGGCTTCTAAGGGCTTTATTTTCATTTTCTTCAGCAATTCTTCTATTACTTTCTAAATCTAAGCGTTCTAATTCCTGTTGTTCTATACTCTTACATAATTTCATTCTTTTCTTATGATTATCTATATGACATTTTTGTTTAAATTCTTTTCCACATCTATCACAACAATGTTTCATTTTATATAATATTATGTAGGGATATTTCTTTAACTATTTTTCTTTAATAAAATAAATTAGTTAATATAAATAAAATTATAAAACACAAATGAAAATCGTTAAACACATATGGTTTTGACCCGTTTTGACCTCAATTGACTATACTTTACCTCATTTTACCTTTGTTTTAAAAATAAACCCCCTTATTAATAGTGTTTATGGATTACCTAAAAAACTAATTACCTAAAAATATTAATAAATTAGTTATACTGTGTTTTATAACTTTCCTATAAAATCACTTACTCTTATTCTACTTAGTTATATTATCTTCTATTACCTAAAATATATATTAGTTAGTTAATTAGTTATTTAGTTAAGATATTAGTTAAAATATTATTATAGACTATGGATTAAGGATTTATTATTATATACAGTAAAGTAAAAAAAATAAAATCATAAAACACAAAATGAAATCGTGAAACACATATCAAATAACACGATTAAGATTATGAGACTATATAACAGTTATAGAATGATTACACCACATCACACTGCTAAAGGACCTATTGGTAAAGAAGGAAAGATACAGTCAATGTTATTTAAAAAACCTAAATGGACCGCTAAGAAGGCTAAGAATTGGTTATCTAAGAATGGATATAAATATGACGATGTTGATGAAAAGGAAGAACATTTGAGATTTAGACAAGTGAGCCCGAGTTATATGGAGAGTAAAGGATTTCATTTTGTAACGAGACCGTTTGGAACAAGCGGAATACAGGCTATTATTGGTTATAAAGAGAAAGAACCTATTGATATAAGAAAAGAAGAAAGAGAAGACCTTATGTTAGATAAGATAAAACAAGTTGCGGAAGACATTAGAGACCTAAGAGCCGTTCATGGGACAGGAGTATTGGATAGTATA
>Ga0209829_10000853_pt1 | contig 26362 bp, 17 predicted proteins | sample C_140205_EF_Meta_FD_187311 | JGI IMG/M metagenome (GOLD analysis project Ga0209829, IMG submission 187311) | Freshwater microbial communities from Lake Croche, Canada to study carbon cycling - C_140205_EF_MetaG (SPAdes) (version 2) | ecosystem: Environmental > Aquatic > Freshwater > Lake... | reverse complement strand
ACATGGGAAAACTTGCACCCACATGGGAAAACGTGCAGCCACATGGGAAAACTTGCACCCACATGGGAAAACTTGCAGCCTCACAGAGGCCGCCAATCGAACATCGGCATGATGCCGGTGGTGTGCGTGTCGGAGGCTCACGCCTGACTACGGCCGGCCGGCTGGCAGGAGAATCGTGAAGGTGCTGCCCACGCCCGGCTCGCTCTCCACCGATACCGTGCCGCCGTGTGCCTGCACGATGTGCTTCACGATCGACAGACCCAGTCCCGTGCCCCCCAGCTTCCTGCTGCGAGCCTTGTCGACGCGGTAGAACCTCTCGAAGAGCCGCGGCAGGTGCTCCGACTCGATGCCGCAGCCCTCGTCCTGCACGCGGATCAGCACACCATGTCGGCCGCCGTCGGTCGCGCCGTCGACACAGGCAACGAGATGCACCGTGCGGCTTGGGTCGCTGTACTTGATGGCATTGTCGACGAGATTGATCAGCGCCTGCTCAAGCAACGGCGCATTCACGTCGGCTTGGAGAAGATCGTCACAGTCGACGACAATCCCGATCCCGCGATCGTCGGCCCGAGGCTGGCAGTCTGCGGTCACGGCCGACAGAAGGTCGGCGATGCGCACCTCCTCGCGAGGCAGGCCGCCCGTGCCCTCGCTCTGCTCAATGCGCGAGAGAGCCAGCAGATCGTCGATGATCGATGCCAGCCGGTCTGCCTGTCTTGAGATGATTTCGAGAAAGCGGCGGTTGTCGACCGGATCGTCGGCAGCGCCGTCGAGAAGTGTCTCCACGAAGCCCTTGATCGATGCGATCGGCGTCTTGAGTTCGTGCGAGACGTTGGCCACGAAGTCACGTCGCACGTTCTCCAGCCGCTGCACATCCGTGATGTCGTTGAGCACGAGCACGGCCCCCCCCTCGCCAGAGGGATCGCGGAGCGCCGTCCCACGCAGCCGGATGGTGCGGTCGCGGACGCCGCGCAGGAGGAGATCGTCTTCGACCGGCTCGCGACAGTCGATGGCCCGCAGGGCAAACTGACGCAGGTCGGGATTGCGCACCACCTCCTGGAGCGGCCGCCGGATGGCGCGATCGGGATCGACGGCAAGCAATTCGGCGGCCGCTCGGTTGATCCCCACCACCCGCTGGCGGGAGTCGATCGCGAGAACCCCCTCGATCATGCTGCCCAGCACAGCCTCCTGCTGGGTGCCCTGTCGCCCGATGGTGAGGCCGCGCTCCACGAGCTGCTCTCGCAGTGCTGCGATGGCCTCGGCCAGTTGAGCCAGTTCGACCGAATCAGCCGTTGGAATGATGGCACCGACGTCGCCATCCGCCAGACGGGCTGCGGCCTGTGAAAGCTCGGCTACGGGCCGGGCCAGCCGGCTGGCCAGCACGCGGCCGGCAGCGAGCACCGCGACCGCCCAGGTGAGGAAGGCCATGAGCAACCACCGCTGCGACTGCGAGAGTTCGGCGTCGGAGTTGACGGTGTCGGCCGTGACTCGGACGATTCCCGTCGGGTGTTCGGTTGGCCCCAGGGGTGCGACCACGACCAGGATGCGTCTGCCGGCCACGGCATCGTAGCGGCTGGTCCGGCCGATGCGGCCGGCGCGGGCCTCCTCGATGAGCGCATCGGCAGCGGCAGACCGCTCTCCTAAAACGCCTCCCGGCGCGGACGTCGCCAGCACCGTGCCGTCAGGTGCGAGCAGATCCATGCGGGCCCGCGTGGCACCGGCCATCCGTCGGGTGGCGTCGGCGAATGCGGCCTGGTTGATCTCGTCGGTACGAGGCGACAAGGCACCGGCCAGCCCCGTGGCCACGTCGGCTACCCGCTGCATCTGCGCGGCGTCGGCCAGCCGTGCCAGTTGCACGCTTGAGAGCCAGAAACAGCCGACGAGACTGGCCGCGACGAGCGCAGCGAATCCCGCAAATACATGCCAGACGAATCGCGAGCGGGCCATAGGGTGGGTTCAACGGTGGGGACGGTGCGTCACGCCCGGAACCGGTACCCCACGCCGCGGACGGTTTCGATGTAAGCACCGAAAGGGCCGAGCTTCTTGCGCAGGCCGGCGACTTGTACGTCCACCGAGCGATCCGTTACAGGATAATCTTCTCCCTTGACCGCGTCGACGATCTGCATTCGCGTGTAGGCCCAGCCGGGCCGCTTCGCCAGGAATTCAAGCAGTGCGAACTCGGTGTAGGTCAGTTCGGTCAGCGTGCCGGCCAGCGTCACCTCGTGCCGCCCGGGATGGATCGACAGTTCATGGACATTGATCGTGGTTTCGAGGTCGGCCTTCGATTCCGCCTCCTTGCGCCGCAGGAGCGCCCTGACGCGGGCTGCCAGCACCCGCGGGCTGAACGGCTTGGCGATGTAGTCGTCGGCACCGCGTTCTAGGCCGGCGATCATGTCGCTCTCCTGCCCCTTGGCGGTGAGCATGATGATGGGGATGTCGGCGGTCTTGGGGTCGCTCTTGAGCCGTCGGCAGACCTCCAGCCCATCCACGGCGGGCAGCATCCAGTCGAGCACGATCAGATCGGGCGGCTGCTTGCGGGCCGACTTCAGCGCGTCCTCGCCGGTGCCGACCCCGTGCACCCGGTAGCCCTCCTTGGAGAGGTTGTAGCGAACCAGTTCCAGCAGGTCTTCCTCGTCGTCGACCACGAGTATCTGATGGCCGGACGGCGAATCAAAAGCCTTTTGCTTGGATGGTGTGGGCTTCACGTGGTCAACCTTTCCCGTGTGGTACGACTGTGGTACGGCAAGGCGGTTAGGTTTTGATGAGGATTCGTCAGGAGACCATGTTCCAACGAAGAGCATCCTAGAGTCAACACGTACCCCTCCCGAGTGGGCTGCGGTTCAGGGCTGACCGGACCCCATCGCCGGACGTTCGCTCCGGCCATCCAGGCCTCCGCTCACTCGATGCTGACTGCGCTCCGGCATCCTGCCTGCGCTTGTCAACAACGCCGTCTCTCGGGGCCCGGCCAGCCCCTCACGGATTCTGCATTCGAAACAGTCAACTCCAACGTGCTCGGGGTAGTAGGAGACCATGTTAGGAGAACAGAAGCTCGACATCCTCGGCGGTGAGGCTGGAGACCATGCTGTCGTCGGCCCGCACGATCGATTCCGCCAGCTCCCGCTTGCGGTCCTGCAAGGCGACGATTTTCTCCTCGACGGTGTCCTTCGCGATCAGCCGGTAGGCAAACACCCGGCGGGTCTGCCCGATACGGTGTGCTCGATCCACGGCCTGCGCTTCGACGGCCGGATTCCACCACGGGTCGAGGATGTAGATATAGTCGGCCGCGGTCAGGTTGAGCCCCTGACCACCCGCCTTCAGGCTCACGAGGAAGAGCCGGCATTCGGCGTCTTCCTGGAACCGCTGCACTCGCGACTGCCGGTCGGTCGTCTTGCCGTCCAGGTATTCGTAAGTGATCGATTTTGCATCGAGCTGTCGACGCACGATTGAGAGGAAACTCGTGAACTGGCTGAATACCAGCACCTTGTGTCCTTCGTCGAGCACCTCGTCGAGCTGCTCCAGAAGCGTGTCGAGCTTGGCGGACTTGTCATCGATCCTCGCGGGATCAACGAGGCCCGGGTGGCAGGCCGTCTGACGCAGCCGGAGCAACGCCTCCAGCACCGCGATCCGCGATCGTCCGATGCCCATGCGGCCGATACGCCCCGACAGTTCGAGCCGATAGTGCTCCCGCAGTTCGTCGTAGACTTTGCGCTGCTCTTCGCCAAGCTCGCAAACGAGCGTTTGCTCAGTCTTTTCGGGCAGGTCTGAAAGCACCTGCGCCTTCGTGCGCCGCAGCAGGTAGGGGCGGACGGCTCGGGCCACCACATCGGCGCTGGTCCGTCCGCCGGTCAAAAACCGCTTCAGCCGGGTGGCGCTGCCGAGCTGGCCGGGATTGAGAAACTCGAAGATGCTCCAGAGTTCGCCGATGTGATTCTCCACCGGCGTGCCCGTGAGGGCTAGGCGGTGGCGGGCCCGCAGCAGACGGCAGGCCTTGGCCGCCTGGCTGGCTGCGTTTTTGATCGACTGCGCCTCATCGAGCACGACGTAGTCAAACTCGATCTCGCGGTGGTTGATGATGTCGCGACGCAGCGTGCCGTAGGTGGTCAAGACGATGTCGTGGTCGACCAGCGCCGCCGTTTCGCCGATTCGGGCATTGCCGGTGTAGTTGAGAAACCGCAGCGACGGCGCAAACTTGCGGCCCTCCTCGATCCAGTTGAAGACGAGGCTCTTCGGCACGATGACCAGCGATGGTCTGTGAGCGACGCCTCCTTCTCGCAGCATCGCCTGGCGGCGCACAAACATCGCCAGTACCTGAATCGTCTTGCCGAGGCCCATGTCGTCGGCGAGGCACCCGCCCAGGCCCATCCGTTCCAGGAACGAGAGCCATCCAAGCCCCTCTCGCTGGTAATGCCGAAGCGTGCCGTGAAACCCCTCTGGCTCGTCCTCGGCCGTTGGCTTTTCGCCGGTCGACAACTCCTCGCGGATGCGCTCGAAGGCCTCGTCGACTCGCGACTGCGGCTGGCCGGCCAGCAGCGCATCGAGCAACGCCATCTGAATCCGACCATAGCGCAGGCGGCCATCGTGCTTTTGGGCCAGGGCCGCCATCGGCTCAATCTGGGCGGCCAAAGACTCGGGCAAGATGCCGAGGGATCCGTCCGAGAGCTCCACGGAGCGGCTGCCCTTCGCGAGCGCTTCCAGCAAGGCCGGCAATTCCGCAGTGACTCCGCCGAAATCGATCGCCGCCGACAGTTCAAACCAGTCGATCCCGCTGGTCACATTCCACGCCACGCTGCCGGCTGGCCGGTAGCGTCGACCGGAAACCTCCACCGTCCAGCCCGCGGCGGCCAGCTGCGACACCGATGAGTCGAGCCGATTCCTGGGAATCTCGACGTGATGGACGGTTTCGGCGGCATCGCCTTCAGCAGTGCGCGGTGCCGTGGCGCCGTACCGCGGCAGCATCGCGATTGCATCGCGTTCGGCGGCTCGGTCGCGGCGCACCAGAATCCGGCGAGCCGGGTCGGCCGCACCACCGGCCGGCTGGTCGGCAGCAACGAGGATGCCTGCGTAGTCGAACCAGATTCGGCCGGCCAGTTGCACCCGGGGTGCGACGCGGCGCCGCGGGAGCCGGGCCGTCGGGCCGTCGCCCTCGTCCCCGTCAATCACGGCATCGTCGCCGCCATCGACGTTGACGGAGGGCGAGTCATCGAGCACCAGTTTCGGGCGAGGCGCCCCCGATTCGATCCGCCAGCCGGTCCAGCCCGGCAGCTCGAGCCTGGGAAGGTCGGCAACCGCGGCCAGCCGGTCGATGAGGCCGTCGATCTGTGATCCTGAAAATTCGATCGGGCCGCGGCGTTCGAACTGGTCCAACCATCCGGCAGCCGCTGGCCTGCCCCCGCCGGCAGGCCAGACACCCGAATCCGTCACCGCCAGCCGCGATAGCCGGTCTTCAAACACGATCAGACCGGATCGCAGGATGGCCCTGGGAGTGCGGAGGTCCTTCCGCTCACTGCCGCGGACGAGCATGCCGCGGAGTGTGGCACGGCTGGGACGCGGCAGCGGCTTGCCCTCGGCGGACATGTCGGCCAATGTCTCGCCGCGGGTGCTGGCGACGTCGTCGGGCTCGAGTACGAGCGCAAACTCCCACGGCCGTCCGCCATCCCACACCAGCGGCACGACGAGCTCGGGGTTGCGACGTGGCTCTGGTTGCAGGACGAGCCGGCCGGTCTCGCAGAGCATGGCGAGGTGCGTGGCCGCTGACTGTGGACTGACAACCACGCGCGCGATCGTCCGCCGCTCAAGCGGCTCGGCTGCGCCGGTTTCGCCGACCGCCGTGGCCCCCACCAGTTGTGCCAGGATTGAACGCTCCTGGGCATCGAGCTGGTCGATCTCCACCTGGCCGGGGCCGATCACGATCGGCCGCGGCCGACCGGTGGCGTTGCCCGCCACGTCCAGCTGCATTCTTCCTGGCAGCAACACGGCCGCCCGGGCGTCGGCCGAGGCGGCCAGATCGAGCAGAAAGACGACTGCGCCCCCAGACTTCCGGCTGTCGGTGATCGAGACCATCCGATCGCGCACGGCCGGTTCGACGAGCCGCCGCCGCTCTTCCAGCTCGGTCGCCCATGAGGGGAGGCGAGACGAATGCTGTCTTGTGCCGCTGGCCGCCGCCGTCACTGCGGCGGACTGAAAGACGTTTTGTCCGGCGCGGTGCGTGGGGGCGGCGGGGGCATTCGTGGTGGCATCTTCCCCAGCCCCGTCCTCGCCATTCTCCTCTTCCTCGGTTGCGGAGTCGGCCAGCCCATCCGCATCGTCTTGGTCGTCGGAGGGCACGAGGTCGAGCGTGAGTGGCGTGTGGTCGTGCAGATTGGAGAAGAGTCCGCGCCGATCCACTTCGAGGAGCACGGCGGCCAGCAGTTCGCACGGCTTGCCGGTTCGGCCCACTGGGCTCGAGGAGCGGCTTTCGAGCGTCATGCCACCTTTGCGTCGGGCGGAGAGTTCCAGACGCACCTCGTAGGCAGCGCCGTCACTGCCGACGATGCTGGCGTGCACCTGTCCGACCCGCGGGCACCACACTCGCTGCGGAGTGAGCGTTCGTGCCGAGGCGAGGTCGGCGGGCTCGAACAGTTGGAAGAGTCGTTTTTCAAGGCTCGTCATGCAGCAAACACCCTGTGGAAAAGTGGTTGCGCACGACGCGATGGCGAAGGAGCCCGTTTGGCGCGCAACACGCCGTTATACCCCGCGGAGCCCAGACATGGCGAGGGGCGTAGCTGCCACGCGATGCCGGCGCAGATTTTCGGCCCGGCCGCAGCTGCGGTCGGCAGTGGCCCGCCCGGCGGCTGTTTTTCACCGCAGCAGGGTCAGAATGCCCTGTTTCGCGAACAGACGGCCGCATCCGTCATGCGCCCTTCACGGCAGCGATCAGTGCCAGCACGTTCTCCACCGGAGTTTGCGGCAGAATGCCGTGGCCAAGATTGAAGATGTGCCCAGGTCGCCCGCCCGCCTGCGCGAGCACCTCAAGCGTGTGCCGGCGAACCGTGTCGGGGTCGGTCAGCAGCACGGCCGGGTCGAGATTGCCCTGCACGGCGCGGTCATGGCCGACCAGTCGCCAGGCATCGCTCAGATTGATCCGCCAATCGATACCGATCACGGAGCCCCCCGCTTCGGCGAGGAGCGGCAGCAGGGCTGGATTTCCGGTGGCGAAGTGGATCACCGGCGCCCGCTTCGCGGCCTCGGCCATCGCCAGCCGGCTGTGCGGCAGCACGTAGCGACGGTAGTCGTCCGGAGAAAGACAGCCGACCCAGCTATCGAACAACTGCACGAGCTGGGCGCCTGCGTCGAGCTGCGCCACGAGATAGCGGCTCACTGACCGGGCGATCTTTCCCATCAGATCGTGCCAGGCGGCCTCGTGGCAATACATCAGCGACTTGGTGTGGAGCCACGCCCGGCTCGTGCCCCCCTCGATGCAGTACCCGGCCAGCGTGAATGGCGCGCCGGCGAAGCCGATCACGGGGATGGAATCATCGAGCCCCGCCCGGGTGGCCTGCACGCACTCCATCACGAAACCGAGCGGATCGAGATCATCGAGCTCACGCAGTCGCTCCACGTCGGCCGGCCCGCGCAGCGGGTTGTGGATCACCGGACCCTCACCCGCCGCAAACTCCAGATCCATGCCCATCGGCTCAAGGATCGGCAGCAGGTCGCTGAAAATGATCGCCGCATCGACGCCCAGCCGGTGGACGGTTGCGAGCATCACCTCCGACGCCAGCCGCGGATTTTTGACCAGCTCCATGAACTCGACCTCGGCCCGCACCCGCCGGTATTCCGGCAAATAGCGGCCCGCCTGCCGCATCAGCCACACTGGCGTGCGTTCCACCGGTTCACGGCGGCAGGCCCGCATCATCAGCGATTGCTCGCGTCGATCGACGGCCGAGGAGGTCGAAATGGGCGGCGATGGGGTGGGATTGGGCATGGTGGCCTCGGACGAGCGGTTTGCCATCGGCAGACTACAATACTCAAGCTCACAACGCAGGGATCAAGGCATGATCGAATTTGTATCGGGCATATCTGTCGTCTGCTTCGCGGCCAGCTATGCCGTTGCGCTGGTCTGCGAGGCCTCCAGGCTCGTGTTTCGTTCGGGCGTGCGAGGGGCGGCCATGATCGCCTTTGCGGCCGCGGGCCTTGTCGCGCACACAATTTTTTTGGCCTGGCGGGCGACGCATGAGCCGGCCGTGCCGCTGTCGAGTGCCTTCGACTGGTATCTCCTGGCGGCCTGGGTCCTCGCCGGAGGCTACCTCTGGCTCACGATCGCCAATCCGCGGACGCCTGTCGGGCTGTTCCTGCTGCCGGTGGTGCTGGGCCTGATCGGTGCCGCACATATCTCCAGCCGAGCACCGTTTCCACAGAGCCCTGCCACCCAGATCTGGGGCGCCATCCACGGCAGCTTCAATCTCGCCGCCAGCGTGGCGGTGGCCGTCGGGGCGATCGCAGGGCTCTGGTGGCTGATTCAGGCGGGACGTCTGGCCCGCAAAGAGCCTTCGCCGAGGGGCCTCCGCTTACCGAGCCTCGAGCGGCTGGCTCATGTCACAAGCCGCACCCTCACGATCGCCGCCTGGACGGCGGCCGCCGGCTTCCTGTCCGGCATCGTTCTCAACGCCGTCAACCGGCAGCGAGGCCTGCTCGAGACCGTGCCCTGGAACGATCCCGTGGTGCTGCGCATGGCGGCGCTGGTGGCGTGGCTGGTGATAGCCGCCGTGGTGACGCGGTCCACCAGCCGTCGCGCCGACGGCCCGCGGACCGCCGCGTGGCTCTCCTTGGTGAGCTTCGGCGTGCTCACCGCCTCGATTCTCTGGGGGTTGTTCGGCGCAACGCGACACGGAGTGCCCCCTGCCCGTCCGCAGGCTGCGGCTGTCCAGTCCGACCAGCCCGCAGCGGCCCCGGCCGACCCGGAGCCGCAGCCATGACGCTGGCCTTCGTGGGCGGAACCCATCGCACCGTGCCCTTAGCGCTCCGCGAGCGACTGGCCTTCTCCGCCGAGCAGGCCGCCGAGGCGCTCATTCGCTTTCGGGAGCGGTTTCCGGGACGGGAGTGCGTGCTCCTGTCCACGTGCAACAGAGTGGAATTCTACGCGGCCGGCGAGCGGGCGGCCGTGCCACCGCCGCCCGACCAGCTCGTCTCGTTCCTGGCGGAATGCCGGGGCATCGACGTCACACTGCTGTCGTCTGTGCTCGCGGGAGAGCGCGATGAGGCGGCCGTCCGCCACCTGTTCAGCGTGGCCTCCGGACTCGACAGCATGGTGCTGGGCGAGCCCCAGATCGTGGCGCAGGTCAAGCAGGCGTGGGCGATCGCGCAAGACAACAACACCTCCGGCCCGTTGACGGGAGAGATGTTCCAGGCCGCCCTGCGCACGGCGAAGCGGGTGGCCACCGAGACCGCTCTCGGTCGTGAGCGGCTCTCGATCCCGAGCGTGGCCGTCGCCGACTTTGCCAGCGGAGTTTTTGAACGGTTCGATGACAAGCGGGTGCTGCTCATCGGTGCCGGCAAGATGGCGGCCGAGACCCTGCGCTATCTCCGCGGTGCCGGGGCACGCGATGTCGTTGTGGTGAATCGCACTGCCGGACGTGCCGACGAACTGGCGGCCAGGCTCGGCGCGCGGTCCGGACGCTTCGAGGACTTGGTGGCGGAATTGTCCGCCGCCGACCTCGTCGTGAGCACGACCGGGGCGACAACGCCCATCGTGTCGTCGGAGCTTTTCGAGCGGGTGGAGTCGGGCCGCGGTGGGCGGCCGCTGGTCGTGCTCGACCTCGCCGTGCCCCGCGATTTCGCTCCCGCGATCGGCGAGCGGCCAGGCGTGTGGCTCTACTCGGTGGACGATCTTGCCGCCGCCTGTGACGCCAATCGCAAGAGCCGGCAGCGCGAGATGCCGGCGGCGTTCTCGATCATCGACGAGGAAACAGAGCGGTTCATGGGCGATCTGCATCATCGCTCGACCGCACCCGTGATCGAGCGGCTCCGTGCGGGCTGGAGCGAGACTGGAGACGCAGAGCTCGACAGGCTGTTCCGGCGGCTGCCCGCGCTCGACGTCGCCGCGAGGGCCGAGATCCGCCAGGCCTTCGATCGCTACGCCGCCAAGCTGCTCCACCCCCCGCTGGTCTCGCTGCGCAGCGAGAGCCGTGCTGGCGCGCCGCACGGCCTTCTTGACGCCCTCAAGCGGCTGTTCGACCTGAAGGATTGATCGCACCTGCCCGTGCCGTCATCATCACCGCCAGCAGGTTCGATGGACGTTTCTCGCAGGAGCGCACCCGTGCAACAGCATTCAGCGGCGGTGAAGGATGGCGGGAGCGCCGGGCTTGCGGCCGCAGCGCCTGGGGTGCTCGTCATCCTCGGAGCGTCGGGCGACTTGACCAAGCGGCTGCTCATGCCGGCACTCTACAACCTGGCGTGCGACGGCCTGCTGCCGGAGGATTTTGCCGTCGTGGGCATGGCCCGCCATCAAAGCACCACGTCCGAGTTTCGGGCGAATCAGCGGGAGGAAATCGCCCGCTTCCACACGCGGCGGTCCTTTGACGACCAGGCCTGGCAGTGGCTGGAATCGCGGCTGCACTACACCAGCGGCGAATTCAGCGATGCCGCCGCCTACGGGCGGCTGCGCGACATGGTGAAGACGGTGGGCGCCGGCACCGCCGCTGCCGGTAACACGCTCCTCTACCTGGCCATCTCGCCCGAGTTCTTTGCGGTGGTCAATCAACAGCTCGATGCCGCCGGCTTCACGCACCTGCCTGGGCAGAAGAGGATCATCGTCGAAAAGCCGTTTGGAAAGGATCTGGTTTCTGCCCAAGCCTTGAACGAGTCGTTGCTCTCCCGCTGGAGCGAGGATGAGATCTATCGCATCGATCACTACCTCGGAAAGGAGACAGTGCAGAACCTGCTGGCGTTTCGGCTGGCCAATGGCATGTTCGCCCCGCTGTGGAACGCCGCGCACATCGACCACATTCAGATTTCAGCGACCGAAACAGTGGGCGTGGAAACCCGCGGCGAGTATTACGACAAGACCGGAGTCGTCCGCGACATGCTGCAAAATCACCTGCTGCAGATGCTGGCGTATGTCTGCATGGAGCTGCCCGAGTCGATCGATCCCGACGCGGTTCGCGCCGAAAAAGCCAAGCTCCTGCGGTCGGTGCGGCTGTTTGGCCCTGGCGACGTCGGGCAGGACTGCGTCCGCGGACAGTATGGCGAAGGAAAGAAAGTCGACGGCACTCCGGCGGTTGGCTACCGGCAGGAGTCTCGCGTCGATCCCGAGTCAAACACCGAGACCTACGCCGCCATCAAGCTGCACCTCGACAACGAGCGGTGGGCGGGGATGCCGGTCTATCTGCGATCCGGCAAGGCGCTCTGGAAGCGGGGCACGGAGATCGTGGTGCAGTTCAAGACGGCGTTGCAGTCGGCCATGAACGAGAGGGTCGAACCCAACCTGCTGATTTTCCACATCCAGCCGTTTCAGGGTGTCGAGATTCGCATGCAGGCCAAGCGTCCTGGGCCTTGCTTCCAGCTGCAGCGAGCGGGGATGCGGTTTGACTACGCCGATGCTTTCGAGGCCTCCCGGGGCACGGGATATGAGGTGCTGCTCTACAGCGCGCTCAACGCCGACCCGACCTTGTTTTCGAGGACCGATTTCGTGGAGGCGTCGTGGCGGATCGTGCAGCCTGTGCTCGATGCCTGGAACGCGACGCCGGCCGCCGACTTCCCCAACTACGTCTCCGGCACGTGGGGGCCGCGGGCTGCCGCCAGCCTGCTCGCCCGGGATGGCCGCCGATGGTACGAGAGCCTCAGCCGCGAGGTGTTGACCCGCAGCGAATTTTTCGCCGCCGCGCCGCCGGTGCTGCTGAACACGCTCGTGATGGCGTTTCGCCCGTTGGCGGTGGAAGCCGGCGCGACGATCGTCCGGCTGGGCGAGCGGCATTGTGACTTGTATGTCGTCTGCCGTGGCGACTTGGAGGCGATCGGTGCGGATGGCGAGCGGATCGGCCTGGTGAAGGAGGGAGAGTGCTTTGGGGAGATGGCTCTGTTGTTGCAGCAGCGGCGCAGTGCCACGGTGCGTGCCCTTTCGCCGTGCGACCTGCTCGTGCTCGACGCCGACGACTTCCGGCGGATCATCCACGACTTTCCGCAGGCGGAGGCCGACCTGCGACGCATTGCCGCCCGCCGCCAGTGACCAGCCTCTGGCGGTGTGTGTCGTGCAGTCTCGCGGAGTCAGCCAGCCAGCTACTGTTGGTCCGGAAGGCAGTGTGCCAGCGCGAGTAGGGCGTAGCTCGTCACCAGATTCGGATCGCCCTCCATCCAGCGAGGGTTGGTGTTTACCCACGAGCCGTCCGGCTGCTGCGAGGCCAGCAGTGCGTCGGCCAGTTCGCTGCGCCAGGGATGCTCGACGCCGGCAGAGTCGGCAAACGTCTCCGCGCCGAGGCTGTCGAGTGCTTTCGAAGCCGTGTGAAAATAATAGTAAAGACCGGCGTCGCCCAGACCCGGATTTTCAGCAAACGTGTAGTGCTTCGCCAGCCACTGCAGCGCGGCCTGCACCCGCGGATCGTCCCGAGTGAGGCCGGCAAAGATCATGCTCTTGAGCCCCGCGTAGGTCATTGAACCATAGCTCCGAAGCCCCCCCGCGGGCGTCGTGCCGGCCTGGCTCTCGCCTCCCGCCGCGGGCGTGTAGTAGAAGCCGCCATCGGGATTTTTCGTCGGGAATGGCAGCGTGTTGTGCGGGCCCTCGAGATTCTGCGTCCGTGACACGAACACCAGCGCCCGCTGGATCGCTGGGTCGTCGGCGGCCGTGCCGGCCGTCCGCAGGGCCTCGATCAGGAACGCGGTGTTGCTGAGGTCCGGGCGGTTCTTGCGGCCATACCCCGCGCCACCATACGCCGGATCAGACGACCCCTTCCCCTCGCCGTCATCCCACTGCAATCCCTTGACGAAAGCCTTGGCGGCCTTGATCTGGTCGTCGTAACGGCCGTCGTCGTTCGCGGCGACCAGCGCCACCAGCGCGATTGAGGTCTCGTAGTTTGCCACGGCCGAATCCGGAGGATGGATGCCGCCGTCGGCCTGCGTGAACCGCAGCAGATATGCGATTCCCTTCTGCACTGCCGGGGCGTCAGCCGCGGTGCCGGTTTTCAACAGCGCCGTCACCGCCAGCGCCGTGATGGCCGGGCCGACCTGCGTCGAAAAGCCGCCATCGGCTGCCTGACCCTGTTCCATCAGAAATGCCGACGCCCTAGCGATCGCGGCACGCATCGCGGCCTCGTCGGCCCCGCGGGCCTCCGGCACGAACAGGCCCAAGGCGACCAGCCAGCACAGCCACATCGGTCTGTATGTCACGAAGCACCTCCGCAGGATGAATGTCCGCAGAAGCATACGGCTGCGGGCAGCGTACGGCCACCTCCCGGCCAACCCGACATTCAGACCGGGGCTGTCGGCAATGCCCGAGGATAGGCCGGCACGGCCCGGGGGGGCGGATCGCGGCCCTCCTCAAGTCTCCACTGCTCCCGCTCCTCCTCGTCGGCGTAGAAGGTCAGCCAGATGGTGGCGTCTTCGACGTCGATGGCGCTGCAGTCCCAGTGGAAATAGTTGTCCGGAAGGTCCACCCTCTTCACCGTGGCCGGCAGGATGTCACGGCGGATGACGGCGTAGAGTTCCCGGTCGGAGAGATGGTCGGTGAAATCGAGGACGACACGCTGGGAATAGAGCCGATCGATCGTATCCCAGAGCCGCTCCCGCAGCTGCTCGTCATCGAGCGTGCAACTGGGCTGCAGGGCAATCGCGGGCTCGAACCAGCGGGCGATCGGCACCAGCGGCGCCCGTTCCCAGGCCAGCATCGATTCCAGAAAACGGTTTTCGACGTCGGTGGGCAGCATGCGAAAGTCGATTTCCCAGATCGATTCGTCGAGGTACGGTTCGATTTCATTGCGCAATTCGCCGTTGCGGAGAATGCAGTCGACTTCGTCCGGATCGGGATGGTGAGCGAGAGCCATGCCGTTGGAATTCCCTGGAGTGCTGCGGAACGGGGCACCGGCACACGCCGGCTTCGGTCCCGTCTCAGCCTCCGACGATACCAACACCCACCGCCGCTTCAACGATTTGGCAGATGTTTTTTGCCCTTTTTTCAGGCAGGTAGGCGGCACGACCGCTACGACGCCACCACTTTTCGCGGTCTGCCAGCACTGCCTCTTTTTCGCAGGCCGCCCAAGGCGGGTGAAGCCGCGAAAAACGGCCACTGGCCTGGGAGTGGTCCTACTTCTTGTCAGTCGAGTCGTTGGTGTGTGCGACGACATCAGCACCGCTGCAGGGCTCCAAGGCAGTAATCTTGGCAACGCGGCGGGCGTGACGGCCCCCCTCGAACGGCGTCTCCAGCCATGTGCGGATCATCTTGTCCTGGACCTCCGGCCCGATCATTTCGGCCGACAGACAGAGCACGTTCAGGTCATTGTGTCGCCGGCTCATTTCCGCAGTCACCTCGTCGTGGCACGTCGCCGCCCGCACGCCCGGAAGCTTGTTGGCAGCGATGGCCATGCCCACGCCCGTGCAGCACAGCAGAATGCCGCGTTCGACGACGCCCTGGCTCACCCGCCGCGCGACTTCTGCGGCGATATCGGGGTAGTCAACGGCTTCGTCGCCGTGGCAGCCGCAGTCGACGACTTCGTTGCCCAGCCGCTCCAGCAGCCCCATGAGCCGGATCTTTGCGGCCACACCCCGATGATCGCTGCCAATGGCAATGCGCATACAAAGCTCCATGACGCTGACTGACGCTGACTGACGAAACCGGTCCGCAACACGACACGAACCGGCTGACTCCGGCTCACGTGTCGCCGGAAAGCTGGTCGTCGAGTGTATCGATTCTACAGGCCAAATGCTTGCGGATTTGCGCAGCACACTTCCGGTAGGTTTCCAGGGTGCCTCCGATCGGATCGATCACGTCGAGCCGATCGGGGGAAAGCATTGCCACCCGGCCGCCGGCCTCGGGAAAGAGGGCCAGGATGTTTGACCGGTGGGCTGCGGTCATCGTCCAGATCAGGTCGGCCTGCTGGACGAGGTTTTCGGTGAGCGGCTGGCTTGCGTGCGCGGAGAGGTCTGCCCCTTGCTCCTGCATGGCCTCGATGGCGCCCACGCTCGCCTTGCCACCTCCCCACGCGGCGATGCCCGCACTGGCGACCACCACGCCGTGCTCCTCGATCTCGTCCGCACGACAGCCGAATCGCTGGGCGAACAGCTGCCGGAAGACCGTCTCGGCCATGGGGCTGCGGCAGGTGTTGCCGGTGCAGACAAACAGTACCATCAGGCTCGAAAGCCGCCGCAGCGTCTCTTCCGAGACGATACCGGCATGCGCCACGCGGAAGCCCGCCGCGGTCACCTCGATGGTCGATGCCGGCTGCGCGTAGCGGGTGCGGCCGTCGTCGAGCACCAGTGCCAGCGACTCTCCCGCAGCGCCGGCGATGATTTGTTCGGCCGTTACCGGCGATGCCCCTCCTGGTCCCGCGGGCTCCGCCAGCACGATCGGGCCGGCCAGCATGCGCATGCAATCGGCGAGCATCGGATGGCCGGGCACACGCAGCCGCAGCCGGCCGGAGCCAACGATCCCCTCACGCGTTCCGGCGGGGAGTCGATGCACCAAGCTCTCTGGATGGTCGTCAGCCACGAGAATGGTCACCGGTCCAGGCCAGCACCGGCGCGCGATCCGGCGGCCGACGGGGTTCAAGCGGGGCGCCCAATCGAGCGCCTCGTCGCCGCTCTTGAGCGCCAGCGACAGCCTGGGCTCCAACGGTCGTTCCGGAGTCAGCGAGATCAGCCGTTGGACCGCTTCGGGGTGCCGGGCGCTGGCGGCGATCACGTAGTCGGTTTCCGTCGGAAACGCCACGGCCTTGCCTTCGGCCAGTGCCTGCACCGCGCGATGCACGACATCACGTGTGTCGTCGGTGCGACGCAGATCGATGACCATGAGTGGCATGAGCGGGGGGCCAACGGCGGTGAGCGCCATGCACCCGGCGAGCCGAGCTCGCGGGAGAAACGCAAAAAACAGGCCAAACATCAAGAAGTATCGGAGTTCACGGCAGCCAGTCAAGCATCGGCCTCTGGGAAAGAGGGGTGAACCGCGGAAGACGCAGCGTGCAAGGCCGTGGTGCCGGCGAAGTGGACACTTTTCGCCTTGTGACGCAGTCCGGGCGTCCGGTATTCATCCCCGTCCCGTTGCCGCCCCGTCCCTGATCGGCACCATGAATGGCCTCTCGCACGTCTTCAACCAGCATGTTTGCGACGCACGCGCCCGCCAGCCGGCTCTTTCCGGCTGCCCGGAGGCGTTCGTTGTACGGCGTGCGCCAGCGGCCGCTGGGAGTCGCATGGATGGCCGCTGGGCTGGCGATTGGGCTGACGGCTGGTCCGTGGCTGCCCGCCGCACAGGCCCAGCTGCCCGCAGCCGCTGGTCAGTTGCCCGCAGTTGCTGGTCAGCTGCCGCCGGCCGCGATCCCCGCCCAGCCCGGGGTGCCCGTCCCGCCCGGAATGGCACCCGTCGTCCCCTCCGCCGCGGTGGATGAAGCGAATCGCATCGTTGAGGTGCGGATCGAGGGCAACCATGCCACTGACGTCTCGAAGCTGCCCAAACTCATCACGAGGGCCGGCCAGATCTTCGATTCGGCCGCGATCGAGGAGGATGTTCGCACGCTCCACCGCTGCCGCAAGTTCGTCGACGTCAATCCGAAGTCTGTGCGGGTCAAGGAAGGCGTTGTCGTGATCTTTCAGGTGGTGGAGCGGCCGATGCTGCGCTACGTGAAATACGTCGGCAATGAGCGGGTGCCGACCCGCACCATCCGCAAGAAAGCGGAGATCGACATCGGCGACTCGATGGACGCTTACGTAGTGGAGGAGGCGCGCCGCCGGATCGAGTCGTATTACCACGAGAAGGGTTACGACGCCGCGAAAGTCACCACGATCGAGGGAAGCAAGCCGGGCGACAAGGGGGCCGTGTTTCTCATCGACGAGGGCCGGAGCCGTAAGTCGTTGTGGACCGGCTTCGTCGGCAACAGCATCGCCACCGATGCCCGTCTGCTCACGCAAATCAAGTCGAAGCCCGGTGTGTTGTGGCTGCTCGGCGGCGACCTGGACCGCTCCCGGATCGATTCGGACGTCGAGACGCTCACCGGCTACTACCGCAGCCTCGGCTTCTTTCAGGCCAAGGTCGGTCGTGAAGTGGAAGTGGTGCACAGCGGCCGCCGCGATTGGACGATGCTGACATTCGTGATCAACGAGGGGCCTCGGTATTCGATACGCAACGTCTCGTTCATCGGCAACAGCCGATTCAAGAGCGAGTTCATCTCGCGGGATCTCAAGCTCACCAGCGGCCAGCCATTCAACCAGTCGAAGATGGACAACGATCTGGGCATGATCCGGGACATCTACGGTGGTCGCGGGTTCGTCTTCGCCGACATCAAGGCGGATCCGCGATTCCTTGAGGAACCCGGACAGTTGGATCTCGTCTACAACATTGAGGAGGGCCAGCGGTATCGCGTGGGCAAGATCAACGTTCGCATCCGCGGCGAGCATCCGCACACCCGCCACAGCACGGTGCTCAACCGCCTGTCGCTGCGCCCCGGCGACATTCTCGATATCCGCAAGCTTCGCGACGACGAGCGGCGGCTCAAGGCGAGCAGCCTGTTCCTGGCCGATGCCGCCAAGGGCGAGGGGCCGCGGATCGCTTTCAGCAAGCCGGAACAGGGCGACACGCAGATCGCCCGTGATCCCAAGCGGCCAGGATTCCGTGGGCAGAGCCCCGATGGCGAGGGCGATGCCGAGAGCGATACGGATGCGGTGCTCGACCTCGTGCTCGAAGGGGAGTGGAGCCAGGAAGAGACGTTGGCCGCCAAGCCCGTATGGCGAGGCCAGAGTCCCCAGCCGACGGCACCGCCAGCCGCGCAGGGATGGGGCGGTGTCGCGTTGGCGCCGACGGGTCCGGAGGCGATCGATTACGGACGTACGGTGGCGCCTGCCCCGCGGCAGCCGGCGTTTGTCGCGCAGCAGCCCCTCCAGCAGCCAGCCGCTACTTTTCCGGGCGGACCAGCCCCAGCTGTGCAGCCCGGCATGATGCAGCCGGCATTCGCGCAAGGGGCACCGGCCAACCCCCAGCCGGTGCAGTTTCAGCCTGGGATGGGGCAGCCTGGCATGATGCAGCCTGGCATGGGGCAACCAGGCATGATGCAGCCTGGCATGGCGCAGCCTGGCATGGTGCCCAACTTTGGTGCGGAACCGCTCCAGGTTTTTCCAGGCCAGGAGCCCTACGTGATCGTCGACGTTGATGCGGAGGAAACGCAGACAGGCCGCCTCATGATCGGTGCCGGCGTCAATTCCAATGCCGGGCTTGTCGGCAACATCGTCGTCGATGAGCAGAATTTCGACATCACACGCCTGCCGCGCAGCTGGGACGACATTCGCAACGGCACCGCCTTCCGCGGTGCCGGCCAGCGGTTTCGCCTCGAGGCCGCGCCGGGCACGCAGCTCCAGCGATACACGGCCACGTTCCAGGAGCCCTATCTCTTCGACACGCGGATCGGCCTGTCCACCAGCGCCTCCTATTACACCCGCTATTTCTATGACTGGGCGGAAGGCCGCGTGGGCGGACGCGTGGGCCTGGGCTATCAGTTCGCGTTTGCCCCCAACCTCTCGGTGAACGCCGGATTCCGAGGCGAGAGCGTCGACATTTACAACCCGCGGGTGTACGCGCCCGCCATCCAAAACATGCTCGGCACGAATTCCGTCTACGGCTTCAGCACCGGGCTCATCCACGACACCCGCGACAGTCCGTTTCTGCCCACGCAGGGCCATTTGGCGACGTTTGAATTCGAGCAGGTGATCGGCACGTTCGTCTATCCCCGTGGCATCCTCGAGGGCAGGCAATATTTCCTGCTCAACGAGCGGCCCGACGGATCGGGCCGGCACGTGCTCTCCGTAGGCTCGGTGCTGGGCATGTCGGGGCCCAACACGCCGGCCTACGACAATTACTTTGCGGGTGGATACAACACGCTCCGAGGCTTCACCTTTCGCGGGGCCAGCCCGCGGCAGAACGGCGCAATCATCGGCGGTCCCTTCGAGTGGCTCAACACCGTTGAATACATGTTTCCGATCACGGCCAGCGACGCGCTCCGCGGGGTAGTGTTCACCGATTTTGGCACCGTCGAATCGAACGTGACGATCAAAAACATGCGCGTGGCACCTGGCTTCGGTTTGCGGATCACGCTGCCGGCGATGGGGCCGGCACCGATCGCACTCGACTTCGCCGTCCCGGTGGTCTACGCCCCGGATGACAGCAAGCAGCTGTTCAGCTTCTTCGTGGGCTTCGCCCGGTAGCTTTCCGCGAAAAAAGAAAAGACGTCCATGGCGACTGGCTCAGCCATTCCCGAGCGGATCCTGGTGGTGGGCAACGGCTTCCTCGGCGACACCGTGCTGGGCATTCCCTTCTTCCGCAACCTGCGCCGCCGATTTCCGCGGGCTGTCATCGATGTGCTGATCGAGCCGGGAGCGGCGGCCGTTCTCGTGCAGTGCCCCTACAAGGACGCCGTGCTCCCCTGGCCACGTCCGCCGCGGGCGCAGCGGCTCCTGCCCTCGTCGCTGGCTGCCGTTTTGACCCGGGCCTCGTGGCTGCGGTCGCGTGGGTATACCCGTGCCTACCTCTTCAAGCGGTCTTTCTCCAGCGCCCTGCTGGTGTGGCTGGCCGGCATTCCGTGGCGGGTTGGCCATGCGGCGGAATGTCGCAACGGCCTGCTGTCGAGGGCGGTCCGCTTCAGGCCCGGCCGCCATCAGGCGGAATCCTATCTCGACCTGCTGCGCATCGACGGGATCGACATCGACGACGGCCGCACTGAAAACTGGGTTTCTGAACACGATGGGGCAGCCGTTGACCACCTGCTGGCAGGCGCGCCCGCCGGTCGACGGCGGGTTTTTCTGGCCGTGTGTTCGACCAACCCCGCGAAGCACTGGCCGACGGAGCGCTGGGCGGCCGTGATCGACTGGTTGGTCGCAGACCGCGGCTGCGAGGTCTTCTTCTGCGGGGGACAGGCTGACGTGGCCACGCACGCCGAGATCGTAGGACAGCTGGCTCCACGGATCGCCGCTCATGTCCACGATCATTCTGCCGCCGTGCCCCTGCGGCAGTTCGGCGCGTTTGCGTCACGGATGGATCTGTGTGCCGGGATCGACAGCGGGCTGCCGCACATCGCTGCGTCGCACGGCGTGCCGGTGCTGGTGCTCTTTGGCCCCACCGATCCCAACCAGTGGCGTCCCTGGAGCCATGCCAGTGAGATCATCCGTTCGGAGCGGGCCTCGATGTTCGATATCGGAGTGGACCAGGTGATCGCCAGCGTGTCCCGGCTGCTGCGGATCGGTGGCATGTGCGGACAGGCGGCGCGGCCCGCAGCTCAGCCCCCGGCGACGCTGGTCGGCGTGTGAAAGGCCGCCGCTGCGGCGGTGCCTGCCAGAAACCCGCTCGCCCAGGCCCATTGGAAGTTGAAGCCGCCGATCCGGCCGTCGACATCGAGCACCTCACCGGCGAAATGAAGCCCAGGGCAGAGGCGGCTCTCCATGGTGTCGAGGCGAACCTCCGAAAGCGGCACGCCGCCGGCGGTTGCCTCCGCGATCGTGAAGCCACGATCGCCTGCTATCTCCAGCGGCCCAGCGGTGAGCAGGCCGACGAGTCGCCGCCTCGCCTCGCGTGGCAGGTCGCCGGCCGAGGGAGCGCCGGCGAGTTCGCAGAGCCGCCGCGCCAGCCGGTCGGGCAGATGCTCGCGGAGGATGGAGGTCACGGCCCGCCCTCGCGCCTCCAGCAGCAACCGCTCGACCTCGTCGGTCGGCCGCCCTGGCAGCCAGTTGATCGCGAGTTTCACCGGCGGTGCCCCGGTCGTCTGGGCACGATCCCGCGCGACCAGCCAGTGGCGGCTGATGTCGAGGACGGCCGGGCCGGAGAGGCCGAAGTGGGTGCAGAGGGTGCTGCCGGTGCATGACGTGAGCCGCCGGCCGGTGGCGGATGTCAGCACGATCTCGGTGGGAAGCGTGAGACCGGAGAGCTCGGTGATCCAGTGGCCCGGAGGCAGGAGAAGCGGAACCAGCGACGGCACGATCGGTTGCGTGAGCGAGTGGCCCAGCGCGGAGGCGAGGATATGGCCCCCGCCGTCGGAACCGGACTTCGGCAGCGATCTACCACCGCTGCAGAGGATCACGCGGACGGCTCGGATTGGCCCTGCCGACGTCGTGAGCAGAAACCCCGCGGCGTCGTGGCCCAACGCCGTGACCCGCGCGGGATGCACAAGCTCTGTCCCGGCCCTGGTCGCTTCGCGGATGAGCGCATCGAGCACGGTTCGCGCCGAGTCGGTGACGGGAAAGAGCTTTCCTGTGTCCTCGCGTTTGAGTTCGACGCCAGCCGCCTTGAAGAAGGCCACCGTGTCGTCCACCGTGAACCGGGCGAGCACCTTGCGGATCGCCGGGGAGGTGCTGCCTGCGAAGTCCGTCTCGGCCACACGCCAGTGGGTGACATTGCAGCGTCCGCCGCCGGCTACGAGGATCTTCGCGCCGAGCTTGCGGGCGCCGTCGAGGGCGACGATCGACAGCGGCCTGCCCTGCCCTCGCGCCTGCCGTCCCACCCATGCCGCCGCGAACAGGCCGGCGGCGCCGGCGCCGATGATGGCCACATCGGCGTGCCGGGCAGGCTGGGGCCGATCAGCACAGGACGGCTCTTCCGCTGCGGCGGCCGCAGGCATCGCGGAATATTTTTCGGGAAGGTTTGTTTCGGGCAACATAGAAGCTGGCTGGAGCGGGGAGCGAGGGCCATCCACAATACCCAACTCGCCACCGGGGAATCAGCCATGAACGTTTTCCGCATCCAGGCTGCCATGCCAGCCATGCCAACCATGGTCGCCATCCTGCTCGGCGTGCCGCCAGGCCCGCCGGCCGCTGTCATTGGCAATCGGCGGGGGTGAATCCGCTGGCTGCGGCCAGCTTTGGGTGCTATCCTTCAATGGCTCGATTTTTTCCCGCCGATCGACCTTCTGGTCCGCGATCTGAGGGCTGCTTCCTCTGGATCGGCGACGCGGGTAACCCCCTCCTGGAAGATCTCTTCTGGAGCCAGTCCATGGGTTGCTCAAAACGGTTTCTTCCTTCGCGGCGGTTTCTGTCCGTGCAACGGGCCGGCTTCGCCCTGATCATGATCGCAGCGTGCTCGACGGCATGGCCTGATGAGCCGGCCTTGCGGCCGCTCGATTTCAATCGCGACATCCGGCCGATCCTTGCCGAGAACTGCTTCTATTGCCACGGACAGGACAGCCATAAGCGGGAAGCCGATCTCCGGCTCGACGACCGCGCAGCGGCCATCGCCGCCGGCGCCATCGTGCCGGGCAACACCGGCGCGAGCGTGCTCTTAGAACGGATCCACTCCACCGATCCCGACGTGCTCATGCCGCCGCCAGCCTCCAATCGGCGGCTCGCCGACGACCAGAAAAAACTGCTCGACCGCTGGATCAAGGAAGGGGCTGGGTACGCGCCGCACTGGGCGTTTACGCCACCGGTGCGTCCGCAGCCGTCGGAGGTGAGGCAGGCCAACTGGGCGAGGAACGACATCGACCGATTCGTGCTGGCGAAGCTGGAGCAGGCCGGCCTCACGCCGTCGCCGGAGGCCGACAGGGCCACGCTCATCCGCCGTCTCCATGCCGATCTGGTTGGCCTGCCGCCGACGCCGGAGGAGGTCGATGCCTTCGTCGCCGATGCCGATCCGCAGGCCTACGAAAAACTGGTCGACCGATTTCTTTCCAGCCCGCACTACGGCGAGCGGATGGCGCTCTCGTGGCTCGATGCCGCCCGCTACGCCGATTCCAATGGCTTCCAGCAGGACGGCGACACCTGGCAATGGATCTGGCGCGACTGGGTGGTGAAGGCCCTCAATGCCGACATGCCCTTCGACCTGTTTTCCATCGAACAATTGGCCGGTGATCTGCTGCCGGATGCCACGACGGATCAAAAAATCGCCAGCGGCTTCAATCGCAACCATCTGCTCAACGGCGAAGGGGGGGCGATCGCCGAGGAGCAGCGTTTCAACAATCTCTTCGACCGTGTCGATACGACGAGCACCACGTGGCTGGGCCTGACGATGGCCTGCGCCCAATGCCACGATCATAAATACGATCCGATGACACAGGCCGACTATTACAGGCTGCTCGACGCCTTCAACCACGTGCCCGAGAGCGGCACGCCCACCCGGTTCTCGTCGCGGATACGCGTGGCCCCGCCCGTCATTGAACTGCCCACGGAGGAAAACAAAAAACAGCTCGCGACGCTCGAAGCCGCGATGAAGAGCCTCGAGGGCGAAGCCAAGCCGGTGATCGACGCTGCCTTCGCGGCGTGGCGGGCCGGTCTCTTTGCCGACGGCGATCCGGCTGACGGAAACGACCTCTCCCGGGGTCTCACGCCGCTGTTGCGCAAGCCGGAACAAGACCGCACCGAGGATGACAAAAAGTCGATCGAGAGCCAGCTCCGCAGTCACTTCGACTCCAAGGTGAAAGCGGGTGTCGTCAAGGATCTGCCGCAGGTCGTGCAATACGAAGCGGCGAAAAAAGCCTTTGATGAGTACAAGGGGGATCAGCTGCCCCGCGTGATGGTGATGAGCGATGAGAAATCCCGCGACACAAAAATCCTCGACCGCGGCGACTATCTCTCGCCGAAGGGAGAGCCGCTCGCGTTCGCACCGCCGGCCTTCCTGCCGCCGCTGCCCGCCGGCGGCCCGGCCAACCGGCTCGGCCTTGCCCGGTGGCTCTTTCTGCCGGAGCATCCGCTCACCGCGCGTGTGCAGGTCAACCGGATGTGGCAGCACTTCTTCGGCATGGGGATCGTGAAGACGACCGAGGACATGGGCGTGCAGGGCGAGTATCCCGCACACATGCAGCTGCTCGACTGGCTGGCCGTGGAGTTTCGCGACGGTGGCTGGAGCCAGAAGCAGATGCACCGGCTGCTCGTCACGAGCGCCACCTACCGGCAGGCGAGCAAGGTGACGGCAGAACACCTCGCAAAAGACCCAGAAAACAGGCTCTTCGCTCGGGCCAGCCGGTTTCGAATGCCGTCGATGGTGCTCCGCGACGGGGCGCTCTCCGCCAGCGGACTGCTCGACCGGCGGATCGGCGGGCAGCCGGTCTATCCCTATCAGCCCGATCAGATCTGGGAGGCGCTGGCCATCACACAGGAGCGAGACTTCACCTACCCGGCGTCGCACGCCGCCGACCTCTACCGTCGCAGCCTCTATACCTTCTGGCGGCGGACGGTGAATCCGGCGAATATGTTCGACATGGCCAACCGGCAGACTTGCAACGTGCGGGCCAGCCGCACCTGCACGCCGCTGCACGCCCTCACAACGATGAACGACCCGACCTGGGTGGAGGCAGCCCGCGTGCTGGCCGAGAAGGCCATGCAGACCGCTCCCGCGCTCGACCCGCGGCTCACCTTTGCTTTCCGTCGCGTGCTCGGCCGCCCGCCGACCGACTCCGACATGACCACGCTGCGGCACATGCACGCGCGGCAGCTGGTGGTCTACCAGGCCGATGCAGAGGCGGCGAAGCAGTTTGTGAGCGTGGGCGAGAGCAAGCGGGACGAATCGCTCGATCTCGCCGAGCATGCGGCCCTCAGCAGCGTGTGTCTTGGAATTTTCAACCTCGACGAGGCCCTGACGCGGGAATAGCTGCCATGACCGAACTCCACCTCGAAAACATGAAGCGGGTCACCCGCCGTCAGCTCTTCGGCTCTGCCGGCACGGGCATCGGTGCGGTTGCGTTGGCGTCGTTGCTGAACCGCGAGACTGGAGCCGCAGTTGCCATGCCGACCACGCGCGGCACGCCCGGGCTGCCGGGACTGCCGCACCATCCGCCCACGGCGCAGCGGGTGGTTATGCTCTGGCAGGGCGGCGGGCCATCACACGTCGATCTCTTCGATCCCAAGCCCGCGCTCATGAGCCGCGGCGGTGAGGATATTCCCGAGAGCGTCCGCGGTGCGACCCGTCTCTCGACGATGTCGAGCGGCTACGCCAGGTGGCCGGTTGTCGCCCCGATCAAGGGCTTCAGAAAATACGGCAAGTCAGGCATCGAGATGAGCGAGATGCTGCCGGGGATCGGCGGCATCGCCGACGAGATCTGCCTCGTGCGGAGCATGCATACCGAAGCTGTGAACCATGCTCCTGGCGTGACCTTTTTCATGACCGGTGCACAGGTCCCGGGCCGGCCGAGCATGGGCGCGTGGATGAGCTACGGACTCGGCTGCGACACTGATGAATTGCCCGCCTTTGTGGTGATGACCTCGTCCGACAAGGAGAGGAGTTGCGGGCAGCTGTTCTTTGACCATTACTGGAGCAGCGGGTTTCTGCCGAGCCGATTTCAGGGTGTGCGGTTTCGCAATACGGGCGATCCGGTTCCGTATCTGGCGAATTCGAGCGGCGTGAGCCGCGAGGCGCGGCGGGCCCTGCTCGACGACATCGCCGTCATGAATGCCGCGCACCTGGCCGACTACGGCGATCCGGAGATCGACACGCGGATCTCGCAGTATGAGATGGCCTTCCGGATGCAGGCGAGTGTGCCCGATCTGGTGGACTTCTCAAGCGAGCCGAAGCACGTGATCGACCGCTACGGGCCCGATGTCCACGTGAAGGGCAGCTTCGCCTACAACTGCCTGATTGCCCGTCGGCTCCTGGAGCGGGGCACGCGGTTCGTGCAGTTGATGCATGCCGGCTGGGATCAGCACGGCAACCTCTTCACGCAGTTGGAGACCCAGTGCCGCGACACCGAGGGCCCGTCGGCTGCGCTGGTGCAGGATCTCAAGGAGCGTGGGCTCCTCGCCGACACGCTGGTCGCCTGGGGCGGCGAATTCGGTCGGACCCCCTTCGGCCAGGGAGACCCGGCCAATCCCAAGGGCCGCGACCATTTTGGAAAAGCGTATTCGTGGTGGCTGGCTGGCGGCGGCGCAAAGGCTGGACATGTCTACGGCTCGACCGACGATTACGCCTGGAACATCACGGCCGACCCCGTGCACATCCACGACATGCAGGCCACGATCATGCACATGGCGGGCATCGACCACACGAAGCTGACGTTTCGCTACCAGGGCCGCCAATTTCGGCTCACCGACGTGCACGGCCACGTGGTCAAGGGCATCCTGGCGTGAATGGCCGGGCAGGATGCCCTGCGGCCAAAGTGGCCTTCGTGGCGACACGAGTTTCTCGCGTTGAATTGTGGCAACAAGATTTCATCTTGTCGGGGAAGTGCAAGTTGAAAACTTGCACCCACATGGGAGACGTGCACCCACATCTCTTTGTGGCGACAAGATTTCA
>Ga0209829_10000852_pt1 | contig 26379 bp, 26 predicted proteins | sample C_140205_EF_Meta_FD_187311 | JGI IMG/M metagenome (GOLD analysis project Ga0209829, IMG submission 187311) | Freshwater microbial communities from Lake Croche, Canada to study carbon cycling - C_140205_EF_MetaG (SPAdes) (version 2) | ecosystem: Environmental > Aquatic > Freshwater > Lake... | reverse complement strand
GCGACCGCCTGCGTCCACTGATCGGCCCCGAAATGCCTCGGGCGCCGTCGAGGATAGGCTGATTTGGTGGCAGGGTTCCTGAACTGGTGGGACGGCGCTGAGTTATGGCTGTCGGGCCGTGGTTTCGTATTGCAGACCGTGATCGTCATGCCGGTAGTTCTGCTGTTGGCCTGTGGCATTGCGGCAGCTGTCGATGCGGTCCTGGGCAATGGCATCGAGCTGGCTCGGCGATTGCGGGGTGACCGGCGATGACCGGAATGCCCCGATCCCGGGTGCGGATCGCGCTCATTGCCCTACTGGTGCTTGTGCTGATCGTCTGGGTGCTGAATCGCTGACACCGTCGTGCCACGGCGTGGCCCGCATGATGCGAGCGGAAGGATCGGGTGTTATCGTTCGCCCCATGCAATCGGTGACTCGCTTCGTCTTGGCGGTCTCAGGCGTTGGTGTGCACGCCGTTGCTGGTTCTCTTTGTTGTTGTCTCTAAACCCTCTGCTGCCCTGCGGTTTGGTGTTGGTGACGACTGTGACTGGAAACCATTTCTCCTTCGGGGCGGATTCTTCTCCCACGAAAACCGACGATGAGAAAGGCTTTTCATAATCATGTCTTCCAATGTCCTTCGCAAACTCAGAGTTGCCGCAGCGCTTGCCACCGCAACCACGGTGCTCGCCGCCTGCGGTGGGGGATCCAGCGATGTCGTGGGCGCCGGTGACGGCTCCAAGGCCGACACCACACTGACCCTGGTGGCCTATGCCGTTCCGGAACCAGGGTGGAGCAAGATCATCCCCGCGTTCGCCGCCACTGTCGAGGGCAAGGGTGTCGAGGTGACGACGTCCTACGGGGCTTCCGGAGATCAGTCCCGCGCCGTCGTGGACGGCAAGCCCGCCGATATCGTGAACTTCTCGGTCGAACCGGACGTCACCCGTCTGGTCAAGGCCGGCGAGGTCGCGGCCGACTGGAACGCCGACGTCACCAAAGGCATTCCATTCGGCTCGGTGGTCTCCCTGGTGGTCCGAAAGGGCAACCCGAAGAACATCAGGGACTGGGATGACCTTCTGGCTCCGGGCATCGAGGTGGTCACGCCCAGCCCGCTGAGTTCGGGGTCGGCCAAGTGGAACCTGCTCGCGCCCTACGCCGCCAAGAGCAGCGGCGGCCAGAACCAGCAGGCCGGACTGGACTACATCACCCGGTTGGTGACCGACCACGTCAAGACCCGCCCCGGTTCCGGACGCGAAGCCACCGACGTGTTCCTCCAGGGCACCGGCGACGTTCTGATCAGTTATGAGAACGAGGCCATCAACATCGAGCGCCAGGGCAAAGAGGTTGAGCACGTGAACCCGCCGCAGACCTTCAAGATCGAGAACCCGGTGGCCGTGGTGAGCACCGGCGCTCACACCGACAAGGCCGGTGCGCTGAAGAATTTCCTGTTCACCCCGGAGGGCCAGAGGATCTGGGCGCAGGCCGGTTTCCGACCGGTCGATCCGGCGGTGGCGGCGGATTTCACGGCTGATTTCCCGGCTCCGCAGAAGCTGTGGACCATCGACGACCTTGGCGGTTGGAAGACGGTAGATTCGGCACTGTTCGACAAGGAGAATGGCGCTATTACCGTGATCTACAAGAAAGCCACCGGATGACGGTAGTCCCGCACGCCACGACGGTCCGGCCCGAGATCAACTCGGGCCGGCCGTCCGGCGTTGGGGCCCGCAGTGATCACTCGACCCCCGCACTCGCCGGCGCGGCGTCGATCTGGCTGAGTGTGATCGTCCTGCTGCCTCTGTCGGCGATTGTGTGGCAGTCGGCCAAGGGCGGCCCGGGCGCGTTCTGGGCTGCGATCACCTCGCCCGCCGCACTGGCGTCATTCCGGGTGACGCTGACCGTCGCCGTCGGCGTGACGGTGGTCAACGCGGTCTTCGGTCTCCTGGTCGCCTGGGTGCTGACCCGGGACCACTTTCCTGGCAGAAGACTCGTCGACTCGGTCATCGACCTGCCCTTCGCGCTGCCCACCATCGTCGCGAGTTTGGTGATGCTGGCACTGTACGGGCCCAGCAGCCCGGTGAATCTTCACCTGCAGCACACCAGGTGGGGCATCGGGGTGGCCCTGCTGTTCGTCACGCTGCCCTTCGTGGTGCGATCCGTGCAACCGGTACTGATGGAACTCGACCACGAAGTCGAGGAAGCCGCGGCATCGCTGGGCGCCAGCAATCCGGTGATCTTCGCGCGCGTGGTACTGCCGGCGTTGCTTCCGTCGCTGCTGTCTGGTGCCGGACTGGCATTCGCGCGAGCAATCGGCGAGTTCGGTTCGGTCGTCCTGATCGGCGGCGCCATACCGGGTGAGACGGAGGTGTCCTCGCAATGGATCCGCACCCTGATCGAGAACGATGACCGCACCGGTGCGGCGGCGGTTTCCATTGTGCTGCTTGGGGTCTCGTTTCTGGTATTGCTGGTGTTGCGGACACTCGGATCGCGGGCTGCCAGACGCGAGGAGTTGGCGCTGTGATTCTCTCGCCAAGAGCGCGCTACCTCGTGCGGTTTATCGCACTGGCCTATGTTCTGGTTCTGCTGGTGGTACCCGTCGGTCTGATCGCGTGGCGAACCTTCGCGCCGGGGCTGGGGGCGTTCTTCGCCTCGATCACCACGCCGGCCGCCGTGTCGGCCTTGCAGTTGTCGCTGCTGGTGGTCGCGATCGTGGTTCCCCTCAACGTCATTTTCGGTGTCCCGACGGCATTGTTATTAGCGCGCAAGCGCTTCCGGGGCAAGGCTGCTCTACAGGCTGTCATCGACCTGCCCTTCGCCGTGTCGCCGGTAGTGGTCGGCGTGGCGCTGATCCTGCTGTGGGGTACCGCGGGCTTGCTCGGCGTCGTCGAGAACGGGCTTGGCCTCAAGATCATCTTCGGTCTTCCCGGCATCATCCTGGCAAGTATTTTCGTCACTGTGCCGTTCGTGATCCGTGAGGTCGAGCCGGTGCTGCATGAATTGGGCACCGATCAGGAAGAGGCGGCCGCGACGTTGGGTTCGAGTTGGTGGCAGACCTTCTGGAAGATCACCTTGCCGTCGATCCGCTGGGGCCTCACCTACGGAATTGTGCTGACCGTCGCTCGGACGTTGGGCGAGTACGGCGCGGTGATCATGGTGTCGTCCAACCTGCCGGGTAAGTCGCAGACCTTGACCCTGCTGGTGTCCGATCGCTACAACCGGGGTGCCGAGTACGGTGCCTATGCGGTCTCGACACTGTTGATGATGGTCGCGGTGCTGGTACTAATCGTCCAGGTGGTCCTGGACGCGCGACGGCGCCGGGTGGCGGGATGAGGAGCTGGATCTCGTGACCAACGCGATTACCGTCGTCGGCGCCAATAAGCGCTACGGCGACTTCAGCGCCTTGGACAATGTGGATTTCACCGTGCCGACCGGGTCGCTGACCGCGCTGCTCGGACCTAGTGGTTCGGGTAAGTCCACGCTGCTGCGCGCGATCGCCGGTCTGGACACCCCGGATACCGGCAGCATCACCATCAACGGTGTCGATGTCACCGGCGTGCCTCCGCAGCGACGCGGAATCGGCTTCGTCTTCCAGCATTACGCGGCCTTCAAGCATCTGACGGTGCGCGACAACGTCGCATTCGGCCTCAAGATCCGCAAGTTGCCGAAGGCCGAGATCGGTGACAAGGTCGATAATCTGCTCGAGGTGGTGGGACTGGCCGGATTTCAGACGCGCTATCCCAATCAGCTGTCTGGCGGTCAGCGTCAGCGGATGGCGCTGGCGCGGGCGTTGGCGGTGGATCCGAAGGTACTGCTGCTGGACGAGCCGTTCGGCGCGCTCGACGCCAAGGTCCGCGAGGATCTGCGTGCGTGGTTGCGGCGCCTGCACGACGAGGTTCACGTCACTACGGTGCTGGTCACCCACGATCAGGCCGAGGCGCTGGATGTGGCCGACCGGATCGCGGTGCTAAACAAGGGCCGGATAGAGCAGATCGGTACTCCGTCGGAGGTGTACGACAGTCCTGCCAACGCGTTCGTGATGTCGTTTCTGGGCAACGTCTCCTCGCTCAACGGAATTTTGGTGCGCCCGCACGACATTCGGGTCGGGCGCACACCAGAAATGGCGATCGCCGCCGCCGATGCGACCGCCGAGAGCACCGGCGTCATCCGGGCCACCGTCGACCGGGTGGTCTATCTCGGTTTCGAGGTGCGGGTCGAGTTGATCAGCGCCACCACCAGTGCACCGTTCGTGGCACAGATCACCCGAGGTGACGCCGAGGCGCTCGGCCTGAAGTCAGGCGACACCGTCTATGTGCGCGCGACCAGGATCCCGCCGATTTCCGGCGCTGAGCAGTTGCTTCCGTGAGGTGTGAACCGAAGGTAGTCGACGCCGATGTGAAGGACACCATGAACGCAGGCGACTCCACGAACCGGTTGTTCCTCGGCGTGTGTGCTCTGGCTGTCTTGGCCACCGCGACCGTGGGTTGTGTCCGGACCGTGGCTCCCGAGCCCGAGGTGGCCACGGTGCCTGCGGCAACGACGTCAATCGCCCCAACGAACGGCGAGGAGCCCACGATCACAGGCGGTAACGGTGGCAACGGCGGTCAGGGCGGTCAGGGTGGGCAGGGTGGGCAGGGTGGGCAGGGCGGTGCGGGCGGTAGAGGTGGTCAGGGCGGTGCGGGCGGTAAAGGCGGTCAGGGCGGTATCGGTGGGACTGACGGCGCTGACGGCGCTGACGGGGCCAACGGCGCCGACGGCGCGCCCGGCTGAACCGCCGCGATCGGTTACGCAGCGAGGCGTTGTGCGACCGCCCGGTCGAAACGATCAAGCACCGTTTCGGCCAGTAACGGATGTGCGCCGAGTGGTTGGGCCATCACAATGCCCTCGTCGGCGGCGATCGCGGCCACCCGGTCGGTGATTCGGCCACCGGCGATGAACCAGGGCGCCAGGGCGATTCGCCGTGCCCCCAGGTGCCGGAGTTCGGCGATGCCATCGGCAACCGACGGCGTCGGGCCGGTGGCGTAGGCCACCCGGGCGCCCGCCCAACGGGTTCCAAGAGCCATGGCCGCAGCGAGGGTGGCGGTACCGGCGTTGGCCTCGGCATGGCTGGAACCAACCGCCACCACCAGTACGCCGGTGTCATCGCGATCGATGTCGACACCCACCTCGTGTAGGCGTTGCCGCATCACATTCACGAGGCGCGGATCCTCGCCGAGGGTGTCTGCCCGGAGAATATCCGCGTGAGCGGAACCGGCCCCCGCGCAACCGGCCTGCGCGCGACCGGCCTGCGCCTCGGCAATGATTTCCGGGATGTCGACCCGGGCGTGGTACGCGCTGGCCAACAGCAGTGGTGTGACGACAGCCGGACTGTCGAATCCGTTCAGAATGTCCAGCAGGTTCGGGGTGCTCTTCTCGCAGAACGCCACCCGCACGTCCAGACTGGGCCGGATCAGGCGGATCTGATCGGCCACGGCGTGGGTATTGGCCGCGGCACGAGGATCGGCGCTGCCGTGTGCGGTGAGTACCAGAGCAGGACTGCTCATGAAACGTGCAATCCGCACTCAGTCTTGGTCAGACCCTTCCAGCGACCGCTGCGCGGGTCGGCGCCATCGGCCGGCTTTGCGGTACACGGCTCGCAGCCGATCGACGGATAGCCCTCTCCCACAAGGGGATTCACCAGAATTCCGTTGGCGTCGATATAAGCCTGCATGTCGGCGTCGGTCCATGCCGCCAGCGGGTTGATCTTGACCAGATTGAACGCCTCGTCATAGGAGATCACCCGTGAGTCGGCGCGAGTCGGTGAGTCCACCCGACGAACACCGGTGACCCAGGCCGCGTAGCCGGTCAATGCGCGGCGCAACGGAACCACCTTGCGCAACCGACAGCATTCCCCGGGTTCCCGGGCGAACAGATCCTTGCCCAACAGCCGGTCCTGTTCGGCGACGGTGTGCTCTGGTGTGACGTTGATGACCGTGATGTCGTAGACCGACTCGACCGCATCCCGGGTGCCGATGGTCTCGGCGAAGTGATACCCGGTGTCGAGGAACAGCACATGCACCCCGGGCCGCACTCTGGCGGCCATGTCGACCAGCACCCCGTCCTGCATGTTCGAGGCCACCACGTAGTGCGAACCGAACTGGGCGTCGGTCCACGCCACAACGTCCGATGCGCTCGCGCCGTCGAGTTCTGCCGCACCGCGGGCAGCCAACGCCCGCAGGCTCTCGTCGCTCATCGCGCTCACCGCGCTCGTCGGGCTCATCGCAACTGGTCCTCATCCGCCCGCACTGCCCACTGGGCGAACCGCTCGCCAGGCTCGCGCTGCTCGGTGAAGTTACGCACCACCCGCTCGATATAGTCGCCCACCTCGGCACCGATGACCTTGTGCTGCCGCAGTTTTCGGCCGAAGTTGCTATCCAGGCCCAGGCTTCCGCCCAGATGGACCTGGAAGCCCTCGGTGCTCCCGCCGTCGCCGTCCTCGATCACCTGGCCCTTGAACCCGATATCGGCGACCTGGATCCGGGCGCACGAGTTGGGGCAGCCGTTGATATTGATCGTGACCGGGACGTCGAGTGCCGCGTTAAGGTCGGCCAGTCGCCCTTCGAGTTCGGGAACGAGCACCTGGGCACGCTTGCGGGTTTCAGCGAAGGACAGCTTGCAGAACTCGATTCCGCTGCAGGCCATCAGGTTCCGCCGCCAGTGTGACGGAGTCGACGGCAGTCCCAGGGCATCCAGGCCGGCGATCAATTCATCGAGCTTGTCATCGGGCACGTCCAGGATGATCAGCTTTTGGTAGGGCGTGAACCGGATGCGGTCCGACCCGACCTTTTCGGCGAGGTCGGCAACCGCGGTCAGGATGGTGCCCGACACCCGACCGGCGATTGGGGCCACGCCAACGGCATTGAGTCCGTTGCGCAGTCGCTGCACGCCGACGTGGTCGATGGGACGAACGACCGGTTCGGGTGCGGGGCCGTCGATCAGCGGCCGCTTCAGGTACTCGGTTTCCAGAACGTGCCGGAATTTCTCGATGCCCCAGTCCTTGATGAGGAACTTCAGTCGCGCCTTGGCCCGAAGCCGGCGATAGCCGTAGTCGCGGAAGAGGCTGACGACTGCCTCCCAGACCTCGGGCACCTCGTCGAGTGGCACCCAGGCGCCGACCCGCTGGGCCAGCATCGGGTTGGTCGACAGGCCGCCGCCCACCCACAGGTCCAGGCCGGGGCCGTGCTCGGGATGGTTTACCCCGATGAAGGCGATGTCGTTAACCTCGTGCACGACATCCTGCAGACCGCTGATGGCGGACTTGAACTTTCGCGGCAGGTTCGCGTACTCCGGTTTGCCGACATAGCGGCGCACGATCTCCTCGATCGCCGGCGTCGGATCGAGGACCTCATCGAGGGACTCACCGGCCAGCGGTGAGCCGAGCACGACCCGCGGGCAGTCCCCGCAGGCCTCGGTGGTCTGCAGTCCTACTGCATCGAGTCGACGCCAGATTTCCGGCATGTCCTCGACCCGGATCCAGTGGTACTGCACGTTCTGCCGGTCGGAGATGTCGGCGGTGTCGCGGGCGAATTCCGTTGAGATCGTGCCCAGGGTGCGCAGCGCTGCGGCGGTCAACACACCTCCGTCGCTGCGCACCCGCAACATGAAATACGGCGCCTCGAGCAGATCGATGTTCTCATCGCCGGTGAACGTGCCGTCGTAACCCTGCACCCGCTGGGTGTAGAGACCCCACCAGCGGAACCGGCCGCGCAGGTCGATCTTGTCGATGCTGTCGAATCCGTCCCGGGCGTAGATGGTCTCGATCCGTTCCCGAACATTGAGCGGGGCGTCGTCCTTCTTCAACTGTTCGTTGGCGTTGAGCGGCTCCAAGTCCCCGAGAGCCCACTGGCCCTCGCCGCGCTGCTTCGGCGCGTGAGTTGGATCGGTTGTCGTCATGGGACGCTCCTAGGGTCGGGGGAGCCGGTGTTCGAATCGCGCCGATCGCCGGGTGGGAAAATCCGGTGGCGCAGATCCGGCAACCAGCGGGTGCACAGGGCCTACGGCAGCAAGGCGGGACAACAACAGCGGCGAGAGCGGGTAAACCCCTCCGCGGCTGACATGGGTGTCATTGTGCCACGGCCGCGATGATGCCCGTAACCGGCCGGAACTCGGCTTTCTGCGACACTCATCACATGGTGGACCCGCCCGTGCTCACCCTGACCCCGGGTACCGCGTTCGGTATCTACGTGCACGTGCCGTTCTGCGCCACCCGATGCGGATACTGCGACTTCAACACCTACACCGCGTCCGAGTTGGGGGATTCGACGCCGGATGGCTGGCTGGCGGCGCTGCGGACTGAACTCGCGTTGGCCGCCGATCGCGTGGGCGCGAAGGCGGTGGACACGGTGTTCGTCGGCGGCGGCACGCCGTCGCTGCTGGGTGCGGCTCGGCTCGCCGAGGTGCTCGACGCCATCCGGGCCCACTTCGCGCTGGCCGCCGATGCCGAGATCACCACCGAGGCCAACCCGGAATCCACCACGGGCGAGTTCTTCGCCGATATCCGCGCAGCCGGCTACAACCGGGTTTCGCTGGGTATGCAGTCGTCGTCCGCGCGGGTGCTGGCAATCCTGGATCGCACCCATTCGCCAGGCCGGGCCCCGGCTGCGGCCAGGGAAGCACGTGACGCCGGCTTCACCCACGTCAGCATCGACCTCATCTACGGCACGCCGGGGGAGTCCGACGATGATCTGCGGGCCTCGGTCGACGCGGCGCTGGCAGCCGGGGTGGACCACGTTTCGGCCTATGCGCTGGTAGTCGAGGAAGGCACCGCCCTGGCCCGCCGGGTGCGCCGCGGCGAATTGCCCCGGCCCGACGACGACGTGCTGGCCCGCCGCTATGAGCTGATCGACCGGCGGCTGTCCGCGGCCGGCCTGCGGTGGTACGAGGTGTCCAACTGGAGCGCGCCCGGTGGTGAGTGCCGTCACAATCTGGGCTATTGGAATGGCGGCCAGTGGTGGGGTGCCGGGCCGGGTGCGCACGGGTTCGTGGGAGACATCCGATGGTGGAATGTCAAGCACCCCAAGGCTTATGCCGAACAGCTCAGCAGCGGCACCGTCGCTATTGCCGGATTCGAACAACTCGACGCCCACGCGCGTCATGTCGAGGACGTCATGCTCGGAATCCGGCTCCGCAGCGGGCTGGCAGTCGCGTCGCTGACCGCCACCGAACGCGAGCGCGCCGCCCGGGCCGTCGCCGACGCGATGGTGATCGCCGACGGCGACCGGCTGGTATTGACCGACCGCGGCCGACTGCTGGCCGATGCCGTCGTTCGTGACCTGCTCGACCCGTAAACTCGGCAGCGTCTGGAGGAGGTGAGCGGAATGGGAAGCGCCGACGACCGTCGTTTCGAGGTGTTGCGCGCCATCGTCGCCGACTTCGTTGACACCAAGGAGCCGATCGGTTCCAAGGCGCTCGTCGACCGCCACAACCTCGGCGTCTCCAGCGCCACCGTCCGCAACGATATGGCCGTGCTCGAGGCGGAGGGCTACATCGCCCAGCCGCACACGAGTTCGGGCCGGGTGCCCACGGAGAAGGGCTACCGGGAGTTCGTCAACCGCATCGACGAGGTCAAGCCGTTGTCGTCGGTCGAACGGCGCGCGATCCTGTCGTTCCTGGAGACCGGGGTCGATCTCGACGACGTCCTGCGCCGCGCGGTGCGACTGTTGGCGCAGCTGACCCGGCAGGTGGCGATCGTGCAGTACCCGACCCTGTCGGCGTCGACGGTGCGCCACCTCGAGGTGGTCGCGCTGACCCCGGCCCGGCTGCTGATGGTCGTCATCACCGATTCCGGCCGGGTCGACCAGCGCATCGTCGAACTCGGCGACACCATCGACGACCATCAGTTGTCGCGCCTGCGCGAACTCCTGGGGCAGGCGCTGGAAGGCAAGCGGCTCTCAGCTGCCTCGGTGGCCGTGGCCGATCTGGCCAACCAGCTCAATACCGGGGCCGGCCAGGGCGGCAAGCTCGGTGACGCGGTCGGCCGCTCCGCCACGGTGCTGCTGGAATCGCTGGTTGACCACACCGAGGAACGCCTGCTGATGGGCGGCACCGCCAACCTCACTCGCAATACGGCCGATTTCGGCGGGTCGTTGCGTTCGGTGCTCGAGGCGCTCGAAGAACAGGTCGTCGTCCTTCGTCTGCTGGCCGCACAGCAGGATGCCGGTAAGGTGACCGTTCGGATCGGCCACGAGACTGAGGCCGAACAGATGGCCGGAACGTCGGTGGTGACCACCACCTACGGCAGCTCGGGAACCGTCTTCGGGGGCATGGGTGTGGTGGGACCCACCCGCATGGATTACCCGGGCACGATGGCCAATGTCGCCGCGGTGGCAATGTACATCGGTGAGGTTCTGGGCAACCGCGCCGGCTGAACACCGGCACCGCTAAGAAGTTGCACCGCTAAGAAGTTGCACCACTGAGAAGTTACGGAAGAGGTCAGGGCGTGGCACGCGACTATTACGGAATGCTCGGAGTGAGCAGGGGCGCAAGCGATTCCGAGATCAAGCGTGCCTACCGCAAGCTCGCCCGCGAGCTTCATCCCGATATCAACCCCGACGAACAGGCTCAGCAACTCTTCAAGGAGATCAGCACCGCCTACGAGGTACTGTCGGATCCGGAGAAACGGCGCATCGTCGACCTCGGCGGTGACCCGCTGTCCACCGCAGGCGCCGGCGGCGGATTCGCCGGTTTCGGCGGTCTCGGTGACGTGTTTGAGGCGTTCTTCGGCGGTGGCGGCGGCTCGCGCGGCCCAATCGGTCGGGTCCGGCCGGGGTCAGACTCGCTGCTGCGGATGCGGTTGACCTTGGAAGACTGTGCGGCCGGGGTCACCCGGGGCGTGACCGTCGACACCGCGATGCTCTGCGATCTGTGCCAGGGCAGGGGCACCCATGGCAATTCCGCGCCGATCACCTGTGACATCTGCGGTGGTCGGGGTGAGGTTCAGAGCGTTCAACGCTCGCTGCTCGGTCAGGTCATGACCTCCCGGCCGTGCCCTACCTGCGCCGGTGTCGGCGAAGTCATCCCGGATCCCTGTCACCGCTGCGGCGGCGACGGTCGGGTGCGTTCGCGACGCGAGATCAGCGTCAAGATTCCGGCAGGGGTCGGCGACGGGATGCGGGTGCGCCTGGCCGCACAGGGCGAGGTCGGTCCGGGTGGCGGTCCGGCCGGTGACCTTTACGTGGAGGTCCACGAGCAGGCTCATGACATGTTCGTGCGCGATGGTGACGATCTGCACTGCACCATCTCGGTTCCGATGGCCGACGCCGCACTGGGCACCTCGGTGACGGTGAACGCTATCCCCGATGGCGCCACCGAGATCACCATCGTTCCCGGCACCCAACCCGCGTCGGTGATCACCCTGCGTGGATTGGGTATGCCCCGGTTGCGGTCGGAAGCCCGCGGCGACCTGCATGCCCATATCGAAGTCACGGTGCCCACCAAACTCGATGCCCGCGCCCGGGAACTGCTGGATGAGTTCAAGAGCCGCAGCACCGATCAGGCCTCGGTGCGCACCACCCGGACCGCGACCGCGACCTCCGGTAGCGGCGGGTTGTTCAGCCGGTTGCGGGAAACGTTCAGCGGTCGCTGATCGCGTGTCGGCGACCCTGTTCTACGTCGACGTCATACCGGCGCCCGGCGCGACCGCTGTCGTCGACGGTGATGAGGGATTCCATGCGGCCACGGTTCGTCGGATCCGGCCCGGTGAGTCACTGGTGCTCTCCGACGGCGCCGGAACCATGGCCTACTGCGTGGTGATCAGCGTCGACAAGCGCAGCCTGACCGCGCGCGTCGAGCAGCGGCGCAGCTCGCCGCCACCGCGCCCGCCGGTGACCGTCGTACAGGCCATCCCGAAGTCGGAGCGATCGGAGTTGGCGATCGAAATCGCCACCGAGGCCGGTGCCGACGAATTCATCGCCTGGCAGGCGCCGCGCTGCGTGGCCCGGTGGGACGGCGATCGCGGCGAGAAAGGCCTGCGCCGGTGGCGAGCGGTGGCTCGATCGGCCGCTCGGCAGTCGCGGCGGGCTTGGATTCCAGACGTATCCGGTCCGTTGTCGACCGAAGCGCTGTGTGAACTGGTTTCCAGTCGGGTCGAAACCGGCGCACTTGCTCTGGTGCTCCATGAGTCGGCTGAATACCCCATGGGGAAATTCCCTGTTGCCCAAGCTGATTCCATCATCCTCGTGGTGGGACCGGAAGGTGGTATCGGCGACCGGGAGGTTGAGTTGCTTGCGGCGGCGGGAGCAAAGCCGGTCCGGATGGGGCCGACGGTGCTGCGCACCTCTACGGCGGCGGCAGTGGCCCTCGGTGCGCTTGGGGCACTCACGCCTCGATGGGCGATCGACTGACCAGCATCGAAGCGGTAGAATTTTCCCGACGTGCAACCCTAGGAAGCAGGCATCGAAAACCACGTGACGCCCCGCGAGACAACCGCCGCCGCACAACTTCGCAGCAGCATGACTGTTCCGCCCGACCTCGTCATGGGCCTGCTGGGATCAGCAGACGGGAATCTTCGCGCCCTCGAATCAAGCCTGGCCGCCGAGGTGCATGTGCGCGGCAACACCGTTAACCTCTCCGGATCCGCTGCCGATGTGTCGCTGGCCGAGCAGGTGATATCCGAACTAATCGCGATCGTCGCCGGCGGGCAGGCGCTGTCTCCGGATGCCGTACGCCGCAGTGTGACGATGATCTCCGGTGCGGATAATGCCTCACCTGCCGAGGTGCTGAGTCTGGACATCCTGTCGCGGCGCGGCAAAACCATCCGGCCCAAGACGCTCAACCAGAAACGCTATGTCGACGCCATCGACGCCAACACCATCGTTTTCGGCATCGGTCCGGCCGGCACCGGGAAGACCTATCTGGCCATGGCCAAAGCGGTCAACGCATTGCAGACCAAGCAGGTGTCCCGGATCATCTTGACCCGCCCCGCGGTGGAAGCCGGTGAGCGTCTTGGCTTTCTGCCCGGCACGCTCAGCGAGAAGATCGACCCGTATCTGCGACCGCTTTACGATGCCCTGCACGACATGATGGATATCGCGGCTATTCCGAAACTGATGGCCGCCGGTGTGATCGAGGTCGCCCCGCTGGCGTATATGCGCGGTCGCAGTCTCAATGACGCGTTCATCATTCTTGACGAGGCGCAAAACACCACCGCCGAGCAGATGAAGATGTTCCTCACCCGGCTGGGTTTCGGATCCAAGATCGTGGTGACCGGCGATATCACCCAGGTCGACCTGGCCGGCGGTGCCAAATCCGGCCTGCGGGCTGCGATGGACATCCTCGACGGTATCGCCGATATCCACTTCGCCGAACTCACCAGCGCTGACGTGGTGCGTCACCGTCTGGTAGCGGAAATAGTCGACGCCTACGCCAGGGCCGCCGAGCAGCCAGGCGTGCCGACACGGGCGCGCCGGCGCTCGTCACAGCGGTAGGACGCATGCGATGAGTATCGAGGTATCCAACGAGTCCGGGATGGATGTATCCGAAGAGGAATTGATCAGCGTCGCGCGCTTCGTCATCGGCAAGATGAAGGTCAATCCGAGTGCGGAGTTGTCGATGGTGTTGCTGGACACCGACGCGATGGCCGATCTGCATATGCGGTGGATGGACCTGCCCGGGCCCACCGACGTGATGAGCTTCCCGATGGACGAACTTGAACCCGGCGGTCGGCCCGATGCGGCCGAACCGGGACCGGCGATGCTGGGAGATGTCGTCCTGTGCCCGCGGTTCGCCGAACAGCAGGCCGCCACCGCGGGCCACAGCCTGGGCCACGAACTCGCGCTACTGACGGTGCACGGGGTGCTGCATCTGCTGGGCTTTGACCACGCCGAGCCCGCCGAGGAGCAGGAAATGTTCGCCCTGCAGCGTCAACTCCTCGAGGAGTGGGTCGCAGACCAGGTTGCGGCCTACCACCAGGACCGCCAGACCGAGAAGGACCGGCGACTGCTCGACAAGTCACGGTATTTCGACCAACCGTGACCGGACTCGCGCCGCTGTTCGGATTGATCGCGCTCATCGCACTGGGCGGGCTGTTCGCCGCGATCGACGCCGCGGTCAGCACGGTGTCGATGGCCCGCGTGGAGGAACTGGTCCGTGACGAGAAGCCGGGCGCGGTGCGGCTTGCCCACGTGCTGGTTGACCGGCCGCGCTATATCAATCTTGTTGTGCTGCTTCGGATCGCGTGCGAAGCCAGTGCCACCGTGTTGCTGGTCTCGTATATCTACGACGACATCGGTCTGACCTGGGGCCTGATTGCGGCCGCGGCGATCATGACCGTGATCAGTTTCGTCGTGATGGGTGTTGGTCCGCGCACCCTGGGTCGGCAGAACGCCTACCAAATCGCGCTGCTGTCCGCTTTGCCGCTGCAGTTCATCTCGGTGCTGCTGACTCCGATCAGCCGGTTGCTGGTCCTGCTCGGCAATGCGATCACTCCCGGCCGGGGTTTCCGGAACGGGCCCTTCGCCTCCGAGATCGAGCTGCGCGAGGTGGTCGACCTGGCCCAGCAGCGCGGGGTGGTGGCCGACGACGAGCGTCGGATGATCCAGTCGGTATTCGAACTCGGCGACACCCCTGCCCGCGAGGTGATGGTGCCACGCACTGAGATGGTGTGGATCGAGGACGATAAGACGGCCAGCCAGGCGACATCGCTGGCGGTGCGCAGCGGGCACTCCCGGATTCCGGTGATCGGCGAGAACGTCGACGACATCGTCGGCGTGGTGTATCTCAAGGATCTCGTCCGAAGGACCTATGGCTCCAGTGACGCCGGTCGCGACACCAAGGTGATCGAGGTGATGCGCCCTGCGGTGTTCATCCCGGATTCCAAACCGCTCGACGATCTGCTCCGCGAGATGCAGCGCGACCGCATCCACATGGCGCTGCTGGTCGATGAATACGGCGCGACCGCGGGACTGATCACCATCGAGGACGTGCTCGAGGAGATTGTCGGCGAGATCGCCGACGAGTACGACACCGACGAGGTTGCACCGGTGGAATCCCTGGGCGACAACACATTCCGGGTTTCGGCGCGGCTACCGATCGAGGATGTCGGCGAGCTCTACGACATCGAATTCGACGAAGATCTCGACGTCGACACCGTCGGCGGACTCCTGGCGTTGGAGCTGGGCCGAGTTCCGCTGCCGGGAGCCGAAGTGGTCTCGCACGGGCTGCTGCTGCGCGCGGAAGGCGGCCGGGATCATCGCGGCCGGATGAGGGTCGGCACCGTGCTGGTCGGCCCAGTCGGATCGGATATCGGCGGTGCAGAACATGGCTGAGTTCCGTTCCGGTTTCATCTGTCTGGTTGGCCGACCCAACACCGGCAAGTCGACCTTGACCAATGCGCTCGTCGGCAGCAAGGTGGCGATCACATCGAGCCGGCCGCAAACCACCCGCCACACCATCCGCGGCATCGTGCACAGGAAGGACTTCCAGATCGTCCTTGTGGATACCCCCGGACTGCACCGCCCGCGCACCCTGCTCGGGAAGCGTCTCAACGAACTGGTGCGGGACACCTACTCGGAGGTCGATGTGATCGGCCTGTGTATCCCCGCCGACGAGACGATCGGCCCGGGGGACCGGTGGATCTTCGAACAGATCCGCACGGTCGCACCGAGGACAACCCTGGTGGTCGTCGTCACCAAGATCGATAGGGTCGTCAAAGACCGAGTCGCCGCCCAGTTGATTGCGGTCAACGAACTTGTCGGCGAGCACGCGGCAGCGATCATCCCGGTGTCGGCCACCACCGGCGAACAGGTGGAGGTGTTGATCGACGTGCTGGTGGATCAACTATCGCCGGGGCCGGCGTTCTATCCGGATGGGGAACTGACCGACGAACCTGAAGAGGTTCTGATGGCCGAGTTGATCCGGGAGGCCGCGCTGGAGGGTGTGCGCGACGAGCTTCCGCATTCGCTGGCCGTGGTGATCGACGAGGTTAGCCCGCGCGAGGGCCGCTCGGAGGAACAGGGTGACCTGATCGATGTGCACGCTTTCATCTACGTCGAGCGGGACAGCCAGAAAGGCATCGTCATCGGTAGGGGCGGTGCCCGGCTCAAGGAGGTCGGCACCAACGCGCGGCGCCAGATCGAGAAGCTGCTGGGCACCAAGGTGTATCTCGACCTGCGGGTGAAGGTGGCCAAGAATTGGCAGCAGGACCCGAAACTGCTCGGCCGGCTGGGTTTCTGAGTGTCAGAGCCGGCTGTTGTCCCATCGCGGTGACAGACTGTTCTGATGCGGCTGTATCGGGATCGGGCGGTCGTGGTGCGCCAGCACAAGCTCGGCGAGGCCGACCGCATCGTCACCCTGCTGACCCGCGAGCATGGACTGGTTCGCGCGGTCGCCAAGGGTGTGCGCCGGACCCGGAGCAAATTCGGCTCCCGGCTGGAGCCGTTCGCCCATATCGACGTCCAACTCCATCCCGGCCGCAACCTCGACATCGTCACCCAGGTGGTCTCCATCGACGCCTTCGCCACCGACATTGTCAGTGACTACGGCCGCTACACCAGTGCGTGCGCCGTCTTGGAGACCGCCGAGCGACTCGCCGGCGAGGAGCGTGCCCCGGCGCCTGCGCTGCACCGGCTTACGGTGGGTGCGTTGCGGGCGGTCGCCGACGGCACGCGTCCTCGCGAGTTGGTGCTCGACGCTTATCTGCTGCGGGCCATGGGCACCGCCGGCTGGGCTCCGTCACTGATCGAGTGCGCGCGCTGCGCCGCGCCGGGTCCGCATCGCGCCTTCCATATCGGCGCCGGCGGCAGCGTCTGCGTGCACTGCCGTCCGTCCGGTTCGACCACTCCGCCGCAGCCCGTGCTGGATCTGATGGCGGCGCTGCATGACGGTGACTGGGCGACCGCGGAATCCTCGTCGGCGTCGCACCGCAGCCACGCCAGCGGGCTGGTCGCTGCACATCTGCAATGGCATCTGGAACGACAGCTTCGGACATTGCCGCTGGTGGAGCGGGTCTACTCCCGGCCCGCTGAATACGCTTCCACGAACTTCAGGCAGGATGTGGCTCATGGCGATGGACCGGTTGACCAGCTCCTGGCGGGGAGCTGAGCGCAGGCGAAAGGAGCAGTTTCCCCAACTGCCCCCGCCGCCTGACGACTACCCGGTGTTCCCCGACGTCTCGGCGTGGCCGGTGGTCTTCCCGGAGTTGCCTCCGGCGCCGGACGGCGGCCCTCGTCGCCCACCGCAGCACGTGTCCAAGGCCACCCCGCCGGTCATCCCGGCCGACCAGTTGCCCCGCCACGTCGCCGTGGTGATGGACGGCAACGGGCGGTGGGCCACCCAGCGCGGACTGAGCCGCACCGAGGGTCACAAGATGGGCGAGGCGGTGCTTATCGACGTCACCTGCGGCGCAATCGAATTGGGTATCAAACACCTTTCGGTCTACGCGTTCTCCACCGAGAACTGGAAGCGCAGCACCGAAGAGGTGCGGTTCCTGATGGGGTTCAACCGCGAGGTGGTGTGCCGGCGCCGAGAGAACCTCGATGTGATGGGCGTGCAGATGCGCTGGGTCGGATCGCGGGCGCGGATGTGGCGCAGCGTCATCAAGGAGTTCGACATCGCCGAGGAGATGACCCTGGACAACCGGGTCATCACGGTGAATTACTGCGTCAACTACGGCGGCCGCGCCGAAATAGCCGAAGCTGCAAGACAGATCGCGCGGGATGCCGCTGCCGGCCGTATCGATCCGGAACGGGTGGGTGAGGCCACCATCACCGAGCATCTGCACCGGCCCGATATCCCCGATGTCGACCTGTTCATCCGGACCTCGGGTGAACAACGGTCGAGCAACTTCCTGCTGTGGCAGGCCGCCTACGCGGAGTATGTGTTCCAGGACAAACTGTGGCCGGACTACGACCGCCGGGACCTGTGGGCGGCCTGCGAGGAGTACGTGCACCGGAACCGGCGTTTCGGCCGCGCCTGATGTCTCTTGCCGATGTCCTCGGCCAGGTCATGTCGGTCGAGGTTACCGATGACGACGCGCTGACGGTGCATCACGACGGCACTTTCGCCTCGTTTCGTACGGTGACGATCGCCGACGGACTTGAACTGGTCTCGCTGACGCAGGCCCTGGCCTGGGACCTCGTGATCGATGCCGATCTGCGTAAAACCGTTGCGGCACAGGCAGCTAAGACGATGCTGGGCACTGTGACCCTCGTCGAGCATCTGGATGGGGGAGTCGACGCCGAACGAGCCGACGTGGTGTTGCGCTATAACTTCCCGTTCGCCGGACTCGATGATCAGGCGTTGCAGACACTGGTGCTGATGGTTCTTGCCGCCGGCGCAGAGGTCCGGCGCGCTCTGCTCGCCTAGCGTCGCCGGCAGTCTGCGCACCTGCCGAATAGTTCGATGGTGTGACTCACCTCGGAAAAGCCGTGAGCCGCAGCCACGTCGGCCGCCCACGCCTCCACCTCGCGGCCGCTGACCTCCACCGCCGATCCGCAGTCGCGGCAGACCAGGTGATGGTGATGGTGCGGTGCCGCGCAACGCCGGTAGACGGATTCGCCGGTGTCGGTGCGCACCATGTCGACCAGATCCGCGGCGGCTAACGCCTGAAGGGTGCGGTAGACGGTGGTCAGTCCGATATTCGTGCCGCAACGCCGTAGTTCGTCATGCAGTTCCTGAGCGGATCGAAACTCCTCGACGGTGTCGAGCAGTGCGATGATCGCTCCCCGTTGCCGGGTGGCGCGCACACCTGCACCGGTTGAACGCTCCGCACTACTGGAAATCATGTTCACTTAGAATTTCACGAGCGATGATGCATGTCAAAGCGCGTATGGCCGGTCGCTTAGGCTTGGCGGGTTCGTTTTCAGCAGACTAGGAGTGCAATTCAACGTGGCCTCTGTCATCGAGTCCGTCGTCAATCTGGCCAAGCGCCGCGGCCTGGTGTATCCCGCCGGCGAGATCTATGGCGGCACCCGCTCGGCGTGGGATTACGGACCGTTGGGCGTGGAACTGAAGGAGAACATCAAGCGGCAGTGGTGGCGGTCGATGGTCACCGGACGCGACGACGTCGTCGGCCTGGACAGCTCGATCATCCTGCCGCGGGAAGTCTGGGTGGCCTCCGGCCACGTCGAGGTGTTCAACGATCCGCTCGTCGAGTGTCTGCAGTGTCACAAGCGCCACCGGCAGGACCACATGCAGGAGGCGCATTTCGAGAAGAAGGGGGCGAAGGAGGGCGTCTTGACCCCGGAGTCGGTGCCCATGACCGATATCGTCTGCGCCGACTGCGGCACAAAGGGGCAGTGGACCGAGCCGCGAGAGTTCAACATGATGCTCAAGACCTATCTCGGTCCGATCGAGAGCGAGGAGGGACTGCACTATCTGCGGCCCGAGACCGCGCAGGGCATCTTCGTCAACTTCGCTAACGTGGTCACGAGTTCACGCAAGAAGCCGCCGTTCGGGATCGGACAGATCGGTAAGAGCTTCCGCAACGAGATCACCCCGGGCAACTTCATTTTCCGCACCCGTGAGTTCGAGCAGATGGAGATGGAGTTCTTCGTCGAACCTGAAACCGCCGCGCACTGGCACCGGTACTGGATCGACACCCGCCTGCAGTGGTACATCGACCTCGGCATCAAACGCGACAACCTGCGGCTCTTCGAGCACCCGAAGGAAAAGTTGTCGCACTACTCGGCCGGCACCACCGACATCGAGTACCTATTCGGATTCCAAGGCAACCCGTGGGGTGAACTCGAGGGTGTGGCTAACCGCACCGACTTCGACCTCAAAACCCATTCCGAGCATTCCGGAACAGACCTGTCGTTCTTCGACCAGACCACCGACACCCGGTACGTGCCGTATGTCATCGAACCCGCTGCGGGCCTTACCCGTTCGTTCATGGCTTTCCTCATCGACGCCTACGCCGAGGACGAGGCGCCCAACGCCAAGGGGGGTGTGGACAAGCGCACCGTGCTGCGACTGGATCCGCGGCTGGCGCCGGTGAAGGCAGCCGTGCTGCCGCTGTCCCGGCATGCCGACCTCAGCCCCAAGGCCCGCGATCTGGCTGCCGAGTTGCGCAAGAACTGGAACGTGGAGTTCGACGACGCCGGTGCGATCGGCCGCCGCTACCGCCGCCAGGACGAGATCGGGACACCGTTCTGCGTGACGGTCGACTTCGACACCCTCGAGGACCAGGCGGTCACCGTGCGTGATCGCGATGCGATGACCCAGGAGCGCGTCGGCCTCGATGCTGTGGTGGGCTATCTGGCGCCGCGGTTGCTCGGCTGATCGGTTAGAAGCGCCCGCCGCCGCCAACCCAGTCGCCGCCGCCGGAAGAGCCGCCGTAGGAGTTCGTCGACCAGCCCGCACCGCCGCCGCTGTAGCCGCCGCCGCCGCCGAACCCGCCGGTGAGGATGTTGCCCAGGATGATGCCGCCGACCATCGCGCCCATATCGGACTGCCGTCCGCCGCGGTAGCGGGTCTGGTACTCCCGTTGGCCGGCCTGAACGTCGTCATTGGCCAACTGCTGGGCCTGCGCGGCCAGCATCGCCGCGCCGTTTGCGTGTGCGATCGCCTCGGTGATGTTGGTCTTCGACTTGGTCTGGGCCGCGTCGAGTTGACGCACCGCTTCGTTGAACCGGGTCCGGGCCTCGGGCCCGACGCTGCCGCGGCGGGTATCGATGTAGTCCGACACCGACCGAACGCGCGACTGGGCGGTGAACAGCGCCTGCTCGTAGGACTTGTTCAGCCGTTCGGTGGCGTCGCGTTCCTCGGCAACTCCGGCCAGCAGTCGGTCCAGATCGGCATCGGCCTGGGTCAGCAGGGTGAAGGCGCCCAGCGGGTCGGTCGCGCCGGTGCCCTGCGCGCTGGCGACGGCTCTCACCGCCGCATCGCGCGCAGCCGACAATTCGGTTGCCTTCTCCAGCCCGCCCTGCGCGAGTTGCTCGGAGGCCTGGTTGATACCGCGCTGGATGTCCTCGATCGCGGTCGGCAACGTGGAGACCGCCTTACGGATATCGCTGGCCGCGCTGTCGACAGCATCGAGCATCGTATTAGCTTGCTGCAGAGCCGATTCCGCACCGCGCACACAATCGACCAGTTCGTCCACCTCGCCGGCCACCGGCTTGGCTGACAGCTCACGGCCGCGGGTGATCGACTTGTCAGCGAACTCGACCCGCTCGCGCGCGGCATTGACGTTGCGCGCCACCGACGCCAGCGCCGACTCGTCGAACTCGGTGCGCAACTGAGCTATTTTCTGATCGGAGGGCTCCAGTCGGGCGGTCACGGTGACCAACTGCTGGGTGAGAGTGTCCAGCCGCTCGGGGGCGTTGAAGACCAGATCGCGCATCTGATGGAAGGCCGTGGTTTGGGTTTCCAGTTCCCTGTTGGCCTTAGCCGCTGACACCACCACTCTGGTCAGCAGATCGCGCCGCTCGGGCAGCGGTTCGGGAACGTCGTCGTCCAACTTCTGGCGTACTGCGAAGGCCTGCTTGAGGGTGGTCCGGGCACTGTCCACCGCGGCGGCGAACGGCGCCGTCTGGGACTCGCCGAACTCCTCGACCGCCAGCACCAACTCGTTGGCACTGGTGCGCACGGCATTGTCTACCTCGACCACGATCGACTTCGACAGGTCATCGAGCGCACCGATCGGCACGGACGCCAACGCGGCCGGATCGGTGGGGTCGACGTTCTTGGCAGCCACGACGTCAGCCTCGTGGCGCTTGGCCCGCCGCCGTCGGCTCCAGAGCATCAGCGCTGCGATCACCAGCAGGCCGATGCCGACGATCACCAGCATCGGGATCAGTGACAGGCCGCCGCCCTTGCCGCCACTTTTGTTGAGGTTCGTCAGCCCGGTGGCGGCCGCGGTCGCCGCGCCGGTCCAGTCCTTATTGCGCAGAGCCGGCTCGATGCTGTCGCGCCGGATGGCATCGACCTGTGTCGACTTGCCTCCGGATGCGGCGGGCGAGACCAGAAAGGCATACGAGCGCTGGCTTGGATCCGTGGCGACCGCCAGGATGGCATCCTCGTTGCCCAGATCGCTGATCTTTTGGGTCTGCTGGGCCCAGCCCACCGCGCCCTGCGGTGCGAACGACTCGACGAACACCACCCACAGCCGCACATGCCGCTCGCTGTAGAGCTGGTCCACCGCCTTCTGCACTTCCGCCTGCTGGCGGTCGCTGAGTACGCCGGCGTTGTCGGTGACGTAGTCGGGCAGCCGGAACGGCGGCTCGGCCGCCGCTGACGGGGCCAGCAGCGTGATGGCGAGCAGGATGGTCGCGAGCAGACTGAGCAGACGGTGCGTGCGCATGACCGCCAATGTAGTAGCTCCGGGCCGGTTGCCAGCAAAACTTCGTCCCGATCCGGTTCCAGCTGCGTACTGGCAGACTATGCGGCGGTGACGACGATGGTGACGACGAATCAGCGAGACCGTTACGGCGAGGCCGATCGTGAGCGCCTGGTGGCCGAGCCGGCGAAAGTCGCTGCCCTGCCCGGAACTGATACCGAGCACCGCACGGACTTCGCCCGCGATCGGGCCCGGGTACTGCACAGTGCGGCATTTCGCCGACTGGCCGACAAGACCCAGGTGGTCGGACCGCGGGAGAGCGACAACCCACGCACCCGGTTGACCCATTCGCTGGAGGTCGCCCAGATTGGTCGCGGTATGGCTGTCCCACTGGGATGTGATCCCGATCTGGTGGACATGGCCGGGCTTGCCCATGACATCGGCCATCCGCCGTACGGGCACAACGGCGAACGGGCACTGGATGAGTTCGCTACCGGATGCGGCGGATTCGAAGGTAACGCCCAGAACTTCCGGATCCTGACCCGACTGGAGCCGAAAGTGCTTGACGACCAGGGGGTTCGGAGTGTCGGCCTCAATCTGACCCGGGCTGGACTCGACGCCGTCACCAAGTATCCGTGGCGGCGCGGGGAGCGCGGCCGCAAGTTCGGCTTCTACGCCGATGATCTGGATTTCGCCGACTGGATGCGAGCCAGCGCACCGCCGCAGCAGCCCTGTCTGGAGGCGCAGGTCATGGACTGGGCCGACGACGTCGCCTACTCGGTGCACGATGTCGAGGACGGGGTGATCTCCGGTCGCATTGATCTGCGGGTGCTGGCCGACGCCGATGCCGCCACCGCACTGGCTCGACTGGGGGCCGCGACCGACGGTCTCGGGCCGACAGTCGGCGAGCTGGAGGCCGCCGCGGCGAGGCTGTCGGAACTGCCGGTGGTCGGCGGCTTCGGTGGCTATGACGCAACGCTGGCGGCGTCGGTCGCGCTCAAACGGCTGACCAGTGAACTGGTGGGCCGGTTCGCCTCCGCGGCCATCGCCGAGACCCGCCGATTCGCCGGTGCCCGGCCGATTGCTCGCTACCAGGCGAATCTGGCGGTGCCGGCGGCGGTGCGAGCTGAGGTGACGGTGCTCAAGACGCTGGCCCTGCAGTTCATCATGTCCGACCCCCGGCATCTGGAACTGCAGGCGGTGCAACGGGCGCGGATCCATCAGGTGGCGCAGTGGCTGTTGGCTGGCGCTCCGGCCACCCTCGACGCCCTGCTGGTTCCGGCGTTCAGCGCTGCCGCCGACGACGGCGCCCGGATGCGGGTGATCGTCGACCAGATCGCCTCGTACACCGAGGGCCGATTGGAGCGCATTCAGGCTGTCGATGTCGACCGGCGGATCTAGCCGGCCGCGCGGATCTAGACTTACCCGGTGACCGGTGCGTTGGGCGGAGGTGGCGGACGCAAGGGCCGCATACCCGACACCGATATCACCGCTATCCGGGACAAGGTCCGCATCGAAGACATCGTCGGTGACTACGTGCAACTGCGGCGGGCGGGTGCGGATTCACTCAAGGGGCTGTGCCCCTTCCACGATGAAAAGTCGCCGTCGTTCCACGTCCGCCCGAACCATGGTCACTTTCACTGCTTCGGTTGCGGCGAAGGTGGCGACGTCTACGCATTCATGCAGAAGATGGAACATGTCAGCTTCGTGGAGGCAGTCGAGTTACTGGCCGACCGGATTGGTCACACGGTCAGCTACACCGGTGGCGGCACCAGTGTGCAGCGCGATCGGGGCAGTCGGAGCCGCCTGGTCACCGCCAACGCCGCCGCGCAGGAATTCTATTCCGCCGCATTGGAATCCGACGAGGCCGCACCCGCACGCAAGTACCTGACCGAGCGTAACTTCGACGCCGCCGCAGCGGCCAAGTTCGGCTGTGGCTTCGCACCGTCGGGGTGGGACGCACTCACCAAACACATGATCCGAAAGGGCTTCGAATTCAAGGAGCTTGAAGCGGCCGGTCTGTCCCGGGAGGGTCGCCGCGGCCCGATGGATCGCTTCCACCGGAGACTGCTGTGGCCCATCCGCGGCGCCAGTGGCGAGACGGTGGGTTTCGGTGCCCGGCGCATCTTCGACGACGACCAGATCACCGCCAAGTACGTGAACACGCCTGAAACGGTGCTCTATAAGAAATCCGCGGTGCTCTTCGGGATCGACCTGGCCAAGCGTGATATCGCCAGGGGTCATCAGGCCGTGGTGGTCGAGGGCTACACCGACGTGATGGCCATGCATCTGGCTGGGGTCACCACTGCCGTCGCTTCCTGCGGCACCGCCTTCGGTGACGAGCACCTGTCGATGCTGCGGCGACTGATGATGGACGACAAGTTCTTCCGCGGTGAACTGATCTATGTCTTCGACGGCGACGCGGCCGGACAGGCTGCCGCGCTCAAGGCTTTCGCCGGTGAGCAGAACCTGGCCGGGCAGAGTTTCGTCGCGGTGGCCGCCGACGGCATGGACCCCTGCGATCTGCGCCTTGCCTCCGGTGACGGTGCCCTGCGTGATCTGGTGGCACGGCGCACCCCGCTGTTCGAGTTCGCCATCCGCACCACCCTGGCCGGCTACGACCTCGACAATGCCGAGGGCAGGGTGAGTGCATTGCGCGAGTGCACGCCGATCGTCGCCCAGATCAAGGACCCCACGCTGCGTGACGAGTACGCCCGGCAACTCGCCGGCTGGGTCGGCTGGGCCGACGTCGCCCAGGTTCTCAGCCGGGTCCGGGATGCGGCCGGGCGCAAGCTGAGTCCCCGCGGCACCCGACGGACGAGCGAGGTGCGCCCCACCCAGGTCGCCGGCCGGCCCGACCCGCGGGATCCGACGCTGTGGCCGCAGCGCGAGGCGCTCAAGGCGGCGCTGCAGTACCCGGCGTTAGCCGGCCCGGTGTTCGACTCGCTCACGGTCGAGAGTTTCACCCACCCGGGCTACGCGGCCGTCCGCGGTGCCATCGGTGGCGTCGGCGGCACCTCGGCCGGAGTGACCGGCGCACAGTGGATCGAAACAGTGCGTGAGCAGGCCGGCGCCCCGGCGACCGAAGGCCTGATCACCGAACTCGGTGTGGAGACCATCAACGTCGACGACGAGAAACTGCCCCGCTATATCGGCGGCGTGCTGGCACGCCTGCAGGAGGTGTGGGTAGGCCGGCAGGTCGCCGAGATCAAGTCCAAGCTTCAGCGGATGTCCCCGGTAGAACAGGGCGACGAGTACCACGCTCTATTCGGCGACCTCGTGGCACTCGAGGCCTATCGTCGCAGCCTGCTGGAGCAGGCCAGCGGCGACCACCTCAGTGCGTGAGGGCCGGATACCGGTTATGGTTGAACCGTTGGGCGTCTTCGGAGAAAGGTCAGATATGGCTATTTCGATGAACCGTGTGCGGCGCGTCGCCGTCGCAGGTGCGCTCGCCGCTGCCGCACTGTGCGCGTCTGTCCTGGCCATTGTGGGAGCCTCGGATGCGTCGATCAGCGCGACGAACGGTAGATGCCTTGCGTGGTTCGGCTCCCGCGATGACGGCATCTGCATGGGCTACTCGAATGGCAGCGGTACCACGATCGGCACGCCGGACATCGGCGTGTACGGACCCGGGTATGGGCTCGGTGTCAGCAGCGGACCCTTACTGCCGGGCCAGACGTTCAATCAGGGCATAAGTCCCTAACCGTCCGGTTGGATCACCGTCGTGTCGGCGTCGATCTCGGTCAAAGTCACCATGGTCGGATCGGGCGAGACCCGGTCCGCTATCTTGCGGCGGCCGGCGTCGATCAGCGACTTGGTGGCGGGGCTGCCCGTCACGGCCCGGTAGGTGCCGACGAGCTGCTCGTAGCGTTCGCGGCCAGCCTTGGTTCCCATCACATAGCCCGCCGCAAGCACAGCCAGATACCCGATCACTACGTTCCCTCCACCTCGACGGCTACCACCATCCTGCCTGACGTTCCCCGTGTGCTGTTCGCGCCGCCCGTCTTTGGCGCCGGTCGGTGTCGGTGCGCTACAGTTTTGCTTCGGCCCGCGTTAGCGGACGGTCCCCTGTAGCTCAACTGGCAGAGCTTGCGACTGTTAATCGCACGGTTGATGGTTCGAGTCCATCCGGGGGAGCCACGCCGGAGTAGGCTTCA
>Ga0209829_10000850_pt1 | contig 26445 bp, 21 predicted proteins | sample C_140205_EF_Meta_FD_187311 | JGI IMG/M metagenome (GOLD analysis project Ga0209829, IMG submission 187311) | Freshwater microbial communities from Lake Croche, Canada to study carbon cycling - C_140205_EF_MetaG (SPAdes) (version 2) | ecosystem: Environmental > Aquatic > Freshwater > Lake... | reverse complement strand
AGCGATTGACACATCACTTCTTCATGTCTTAGATCTGCTCTCCACCTTCGTCTTCGCGCTCGTTGGCGCAAGGGTGGCCGCAGATAAGGGACTTGATTACGGCGGCATCGCATTTATTGCAGCTGTCGCATCTGTCTCCGGTGGAACACTTCGTAATATCTTCTTAGGACTGCGCCCAATCTGGATTATCGACCCTTGGATTGTTGCAAGCATTTTGGCTGCAGTATTTCTCACTCTGGTATTTCGCCGTGTTACTCATGTGGGCAAAACTCTTCTAGCGATGGACACGCTCGGATTAGCCGTTGCAACGATGTCGGGCACCCAATTGGCATTTGAAATGGATGTCACCTGGTTCGCCGCAATCCTGCTGGGTGTTATCACCGCGGTAACAGGTGGTCTTGTGAGAGATGTCTTGTGCCAAGTTGAACCGGTTCTGCTTCACCGCGAAACAATCGGAACGTCAGCGATGATGGGGGCAATCACCTTTGTTGGCCTCCATGAATTACATGTTGCTCAAAATCCAGCGGCAATTGCTGGGGGAGTCGTAGTGATTCTCACCCGCGTGGTCTCAATTCAGTTCGACCTGCATTTGCCTAAATTTACGAAGTAGGAGCGCTCTTGATTGCCTCTTTGATCTCGTCGATCAGGACTTCAATCTTGGTAACGCTGTGCTTAATCAAGTAGCGACTTCCTGCAGGTAGTTCAGCTACTCGCTTATCGAGTTGTGCTGGGTCAAGAAATGCCGTGAGAAGCACAATTGCAATATTTGGTTGAATTCGGCGAAGTTGATTCGCCAAATCGATTCCATTAGGACCTTTACCTAGGTTGTAATCAAGGACGGCAACCTCGGGGCGATGGCTTTTGGCAAATTCAATCGCATCCTTTACCGAAGCCGTGTCATAAACAATGTTGAGCCCTTTTCCTTCGAGTGCAGCCTTAACAGTCGAACGAGTGAATTCGTCATCTTCGACCATCATGACAGATTGCTTAATCTTGATACTCATTTCTAAGGCTCGATTGCCATCGTTAGCTCAAATTCTGATCCAGAGTCTATCCGCATGATGGACCATCGGCCATCTGAAGCCAAGTTAAATATTCGAGTACCGAGTCCGTAGCGAGTAATCTCCGCAGGCGGTGCGACGGTGGAATCATCGATTGCTTTAATGCAAATTTCTTTATCACCTTTTTTAGTCACCCATAAAGAAATCTTGTGCGCCTTGCCATGTCGCATGGAGTTTGAGACCAGTTCTTCAATCACTTCACCAAGTTCATGCACGCGAACTTTACGAATGGATTCAATCTCTGAATCAATGTGAAGAGTTACTTCAAGTAAGCCGCTCCAGGGATCAAGCCGAGAAGCGATTTCAGTACGCACGTCGGTGAGATCCTGTTCAAATTTGGCTGCTGGATTTTCCAGAAGCTGAAGGAGTGATTCCACGGAAGCATTAAATGCCTCCGAATCCTGGTGGTTCGACGAAGTCTCTAACTTGAGGGCAGTCGCCGCTAGTCGAGTTAATACATTTCCATGGATATAAATGGCCCACCTATGAGAGAGCGCATGGGAAAACTCTTCACTTACAATTTTTGTAATCGCATCTTGAAGCGAATTACTGGCTTTCAACTCATCATTACGAATCAAGTGAAGTGCATATGGATTCAGCACTTGGAGGGTTTTAATGAAGAAATAGTACGAGAATGGCAAAATAATAGAGGTGATAAGGATTGGATATTTAGTATTTGGGTCTTGCGTAATCGCTTGACCAATGATGTTTGCAATAATGGGTAAAAACCCTGCCAGATAAATAAGTACCGATGAATTTCTTATAGCCCTTGGGCTTGGACTTGCTAGCGAGTTGGCAATGAAATGGCCTGCAATAAATATGGACAAGGACATTAATGGGTACGCAACTAGCGTTTCCTTCAACGAAAAATAGTTTATATATGGCGGAGTTACAAGAGCGATTAGAACTAGAGCATATGTGCTCTTACGAAGTGGTGCTTTTTTGGCTGTTGTTGAATAAAGAATCCGGAACTGCTTTATAAGCAAGTTAACCGAGTTCAAGTTTTGCCCAAAAAATTTGGATCCGTGACTTTCGGATCCATATTCTTCAAGTTTCATAGATAGGTTGCGTAATTCATGACCCATCAAGAACGGTTGAATGAGGGCGTTATTTTCTGAAATATCATTTGAGGGGTTCCAGACTGCAGTAATTGAAGCCTTCAATTTGTTGCAGACATCAAATAATTCTTGCTTGATCTGATCTTGTATTTGCGTTTGCCTACTGATGAACTCTTTTGAAATTCTGCTTTGTGCTCGAGTTGCGACGATTAGTCGCTTTTCATAGTCCCTAAATTGTTGGAATATTTTCGTCCGCTTACTTCCAATAATCATAAATGCTGGAAACCAGAAGCAACCTTGAAGTAAAACAATCCCTACTCGACGATCTGCGCTTACAAGTTGAACGCCCAGCTTATGACCCAAATATCGATGTATGACATCACCAATTGCGATTGTTACGGTTCCTGTGAGCGCAATTGTTCTGTAATTGGCCTCAGTAATTCTTAACCGAATAAATATTCGTGAAATGAGTGCTGCTAACGCCAACATGAGAAGGGTATGTAAAAAGCGAAGTAGGAGTAAGTCAGCGAGACTCTTATAAGAATCTTTAGAAAGCTGCGTGGCGAGCACTGAAAACTCAATAAGAATGACGCCAAGAGGCACTAATGAAAAGTCAATCTTGTGTTTTACATCTGCGCGTAGGTTCGAAAATAAATTGGCCATATTTACTTAACCGTCACCTTCCCCTGTTGCCAGATCCGTACCGCAACAACGCGAGGATTGACACTCGGGTCTCCATTTACTCCGAGGGCGGCAAAAGTTCGCTGGATGAGTGCTTCGGCAGCGCGAAGTGTGATTCCACGCGCTTCTGCGATAGAGGAATTTGAAAGTCCGTCAGCAATCATGCGTAATATTTCAGCTTGGCTAGAAGTGATTGTGATTTTTCCATCGCTAGACACAGTCGGAGTCTCAAAAGATCCAGTCTTGCTGATTGATTCTGCGATTGCCGACACCAAGTATTGGATTGATTGCAATTGAGACTTTACGACATAGACAGCTGATTCTGGGATTCTGGAAGCATCGTTAATTGCGAGTTCTGGGGAGGCATGTGCCGTCATGATTACCATCCCTGTCCAGGGGCGTTCTTCCAAAACTTTTGTAAGAAGGTCGGCGCCATCCGGGCCAATTCCAAGATCGAGATCCGTGAGGACAACGTGAGGATCAAAGTCATCAATAGCCGAGAGTGCTTCTTGTACCGATGCAACGCTTTCTACAATCATTCCCGCCTGAGTCAGTGATTCAGAAACAATTGAGCGCGTAAAGGCATCATCCTCTGCGAGCAATACCTTTGTCTGAGACATCTCAGGAGTCTACATCTGGGAACCATTTCGTGACTTCTTCGGGTATTACTCGTGACAGAAATGTGAAAACACGCCCGTTAGTTACCCTTTCCCCTTATGGAGCATGATCGAAAATATAGGTTGAAGCGAGCATTTGCCGGCTTCTTTATTCTCATACTCTTTTCGCAGGTTGCTCGAACTATGGCCGCAGACCTCATTGCCCCAGCTCCGACTGATATCGCCCAACCAACCGAAACACCCTCGATATCACCGAGCGACTCACCATCGCCAAGCCCGACCGAGAGTCCTTCAACTTCGCCGACCCCAAGCGCAATCCCGACCCCAACAGCTTCGGATACCTCAACCCCCGTAATCATTACACCCTCAAATTCACCGTCGCCATCGCCGACTCCAACCAAAGCTCCACCTCATGCAATTGCCAATCAAGCATTGGTGATTCATGTACCTCAAATAGTGAATGTCGATCCTCGAGCAAATAGCGTCGCATTGCCCGCTATTTCCGCAACTGGCTCTGATTTTCTGCTGGTCTGTGCATTTGGAAATGGACTGACTCTGGATGCGTATTCATCAGATCAACTCGATCCAAAATTTGGCACTCTCTTTTCCGGTGATCGCTCCTCATTTATTCGAACTTCAGGTTCTACAGCCTCCGCTCTCTCAGCCCTTAATTCGGCCGGCGGACTGCGTGGGATTTCCTCACATGGATCGATTGTTGGAAAATCAATCACTCTGGAATTTGTCGCCGTTTCCGAACCGACAATCAATCCTGCCCTGTGCAACGTTGGAAATTTAAGTAATACCCGAACTATTGAGATTGCAGCGCTCGGCCTGGACATGGACATGAAGCAGGCTGATGTTAGGCTGAACAAATAGCTTGATTTGTGTCATCACTGTGCTCATAGAAGGAGGTTCAGCATGTCTATCCAGTTGAACTCACCTTTGAGCGGCCGAGTAAATTCTCGCTTCGGCGGCAGCGGAAGATATAAATCTAAGCTGATTGCAGGGGCCGCAGTCATTGCAATCGTTCCCTTTCTTCTCTCGACCTTCGCCGCAAGCGTCACAGTCGGAACCGGTACTTTGGAATTTGGCCAAGGCTCGCAACAGGCGCTCGCATGCGATGACACAGTTTTTATTGCGATGGGCGAAGAATGGCACGCAGCACCGACTCCACAAGATTCGTCAGCAGGTTTCTTTCGAGTTCGAACAGCAACAATTAGCAACGTTAATTTGGAATCGTGTGCAGGCCGAAAACTTAGACTACGCCTTGTAGATGGCTCGAGCGCGGAAATAGTTCTAGGCAATACTCCTGATGCAAAAGTTCTTCAAATTGCCATTCCTAAAGCCGTTCCTGTCTCAAATATCAGTGATCCCACAATATTGGGATTAACCTACTTAACGGGCGATGGACAGCCAATAACAGGCACTTTAGCCGCAAATGTCGCTGTTGGAATTTCAGGTACCTCGGTTTATGACGGCTCACCACTTTCAACAACGTCAGCGGACGTTACTTTCTATCTAGATCCTTCTGCGACGGTAGTGAACATCGACGGGCAGCAAGTACGTCGTGCAACGGTCGAAACCGTAAATAACCCAACAGCCTAAATATCGCTGGCGGACCCTATGGAAAATACAAGCGGCATCAACCCGCGACTCGTGAAACTCTATTCAGGCATTGCAGTTCTGGCAGCCGTTGGGCTTGGTTCAATTTTTGCTGCAAGCATCTCAATCAATAGTGTGCACTCAAGCGCCGAATTCGGACAGGGCGTTTATAAAATCAAAGCCTGCGATAGCTTTGTTCGCTTAAACCTCATTAGTGGCGCCACAGGCACTCAAGGAGCCCCAGCGGGTCTTTCGGCATTGCGTGGGATATCCATAGTGAGCTTAGATCCGAAAGCATGTAAAAACACGACCTTCACAATCAACGCATTTGATTCATCAGCATCCCAAACTCCTTTTTATAGAACCGATGGGGTAAGCGCACTTTGTATGCACGATCCGTGCACGCCTGGACTAAACAGTCAGAATGATTTAAAGGTAGATATCGATGCGCATTCGGTTGTCACGCTGGCCGCGCCAGATGATTTTCACACAATGACTTTGGACGCCAAGACGGGCATTTACACAATCACATTTGCTCAGCCAACAATCTTGGCAAATGAAATTGGGCGACTCACGATTCAGAGTGGAAATTTGGCTTCGTAGGCTCACTTTGGCGTCATTCGGGTATCACTCAGTTTTGATGATTTTTGCGAGTTGGCAGGGTGACAACGCAATCACCCTCCTGATTAACTACGCAAACGAATTACCCAACGGCAGGAGATAACTGATGGAAATTTTACGTTTTGATGAGTCAGAGACTCCTGCGCCAAAACGCAAACGCGCCTCAAAGGGCTGGGTAGCAGTTGGTTTAGTAGCAACCCTCATGGGCATAAGCACCGCATTTGCGAGCAGTACGGTCAATATCAACACTGATAACACTGCTTCGCTAGGGCAAGGCGTAGTTAAAGTGACGACATGCGATAATCACGTTAACCTGATTCCGGTAGCAACGAGCACGGTCGATGGTGGAGAAACCCCAACTTTCCGAACAACCTCAGTTAATATCAATGAAATAAGCGAAACTTGCAATGGAAATGATTTCGGAATTCAGGTTTATGAAAAATACCTCTCTGATCCAGATGAATATCGCGAAGATCAGCCAACCAAATTGGTTCAATGTGCAAAATTGAACGTCGTGCACGTTACAAGCTCAGTGCAATGCGTTCCTGGAACTGATCCTGGAACTACTGACACAATATGGGTCAACTTAGGATCTGGAATGATCGGCCCGAATAACGACTACTCATTCTTATTGAATGCACCTTCTGGAATCGAGTACTTGACACTTGTATCGTCTTCTCACGACAGCTCTAGGTTCTAGGTAACGGGAGTAAGCGAATGTCGATACTTAATTTAGATTATCAAGGTGGAAGCGGAACTCCACCGCGTAATAAGCGCACCGTAAAAATCTGGGTGGGTATTGGATTTATTGCGGCCGTGCTTGGCATCGGTTCAACACTTGCATCGACAATTACCCTGAACAACGGCAACGCAACCGAATTCGGTCAAGGTGTATCTACTTCTATCTTCTGTGGTGGAACTCAGCACAGTATTCAAGTAATCCCTGTTTCCTATTACAACAATGCGGCTGTTGGGCAGGATCCACCCTTTGTAGTTAGTCAAGTGAAAGTTACCGGAATCCCTGATTCTTGCGCTGGCGTTGACTTCTCACTTTCGCTATTTGACAACATCGGAACACTGGCTCCAATCACAATGGCGGCGAATGTAACTACTGTAAATGTTTGGTACGCAAATAATTGTCCAATTCTCGGGAATACAACGTTGGCTTGTGGCCTCCAAAATTCTGGTGTAAATGCACAGGGCGCATTAATTTGGTACCTAGATCCAAGTGGAACTGTTACATCTGCAAGCAATGATGTATCAACCGATGTTCACGTAGTTTCAGATACAAGTCTTGGAACATTTACCTTGACGTTGCCAAGCGACACTCCAATTGACGCTTCAGCACTTGGGAAGATTGTTATTGAAACTCAGGCTGATCAAAACGGCTTTGCGTTCTGGAATAACGGAACCTCACCTTCGGTGCCTTTGAATTAGTAATCGAAGTCTGATTACCTAATCAAGATCGGAAGTACACATGTATACAGAAAGTACACGCGTATTTCCGGAATCTTCGGGAGCTGATATCTGGATTGAGGGTGAGGCTGAATTTTCAGATTCAAATATTTTGCTCACAATCTCCAGTCTTGCTGGCGAACAGACGGCGCTGATTAACGGCCAGGGCGTGACACAGAGCAAAGCGAAATACTTTGTGGAAGCTCCGGTTGAGCGCGTTGCTTCTATTCCCACAATGAGATATCAAAAATTCCGGTCCTTTTTAAGATGGAGCGGGTATCTCAGTGCTGTACTTCTGCTTACTTTCTCATTCTTCTCTTTCACGGGGACACTCAAGGCTCGAATAGTTCTAACTGGCTCCATGCAGCCTGTGATTAGCGCAGGAGATGTAATCATCACAACCTCAACCGATCATCGTGCGCCTAAGAAGGGCGACATCGTTGCCTATACAGCTCGTAGATTTAACGGAGCAGCGGTAGCGACGATTTCACACAGAATTGTTGGTGGTAACGCAAAGGATGGTTTTATCGTCAAGGGCGATAGCAACCCATCGCCAGATGTACAACATCCGAAACTTTCTGATATTTCTGGGGTTGTAATTCTGATCATTCCATTCATAGGCAATCTTTTGACCCCTAAGGCTCTTTTCTTAATCGTTCCAAGCATTTTCGGCTTCTGGCTTATTCTGGATGCGATGAAAAATGCGGAATAAGTTTTTTGCAGCTTTACTCTTAACTTTCTTTCTTGCAGTTAACATGCCACTGGCACCTGCAGCCGATGTACCAGTTTTAACTTGGGAGCGCGGGAAAGAGCACAACATTATTTTGGGGGGTTCTAACGCTCAAGGTTGGGATATTGTTCTTCACAAATCCGGTAGCAAAGATTTGGCTTTCAGCAAGAGCAAAGCAAATAATCGAGGCTTTGTAGTTTTTTCAATCATTATTCCCAATAATTTCCCGCTCGATTCTTATTTAGTGGAAACCCTAGATAAGACGGGCAAGTCAAATGTTGTGGCCGGAGTCAGGCTCGTTAAACTCTCAGATTACAACGTCAGTCAAATTCCAACAAAACTATTTACTTTGCTCTTAGTTCTTATTTTCGTTATTTCAAGCCTCTCGGTTCTGAGAATAGAGAAATATCAAAAAATCGAATATATACGCGAGAAGAGATCGGTAACTCTTCCTAATTTCTTCGCGAGAGTCTATGAGCTAAGAAAATCTTCAGTTGAAAGTATTAGAAAATCGCTATTTAAATTCTTGATCACCCGAGAAGGCGAAATGCTTCACATGATGTCACCTTTAGCATGGGCCATCGTTCCAATCCTGACCTCGGCGCTTGGGGTATACGTGGGAGTTTCGACTCGGGTTTCTGGTGGTGTGAGCCATGTATCGGTCGCGCTCTTTGTAATTCTGGCGTTGATAGGAATTATTGATCCATATTCAGGCTTTATGGGGGCAGTTGGTTTTGCCTTTGCACAAACAGTTATTGGAAACGTAGCGGGAATCAAATCAGTTATGGGCTTACTTGCAGTTGGTCTTGCCCTTGTAGGACCAGGGATTTTTTCAAGTCTATTTCGCAATATGCTGCTCAAAGATGTCTACATAGCTCGGATTCCGATTTTCTTTGAAGATGTCGTACCAAGCATCATCGGCGCTCTCATTTTTGTAGTCGCGGAGATATTGACCAATTCATTTACAAACCACGTTGGGTCGTTCGGGGTTGATCGATTCTTCATCCCTGTGGGTATAGCCATCTTTATATTTCTGAGAATAAGGCTCGAAAAATTCATCTTCAGAAATATCCATATTGAGGGAGAGAGCTACCAAGTTCGCACTCTCACGTTGCCACGAGTAATTTCACCTCGAACAGTTGGACTTGCAGCTCTTTACTTGGCCGGAGTTGTCTATTCCTGGACAGAGTCAGGTCTATTCGCGACGAGTGCCGCATTTATTTTAATCGTACCGCTCATTCTCCTTTTGGTGCGTTTTGAATCGCCACGCATTAAGTTTTTGGGCAAATTTGATCGGAAACTTCTTGTGGAACCATTACTCATGTGCGCAGTGGCTTTCTCAATTTTTACTGAGATTCGGTTAATGCCATTCGACGTAAATCAGAAAGCGCATTATTTGATTATTTCGACAGCAGTAATTCTGATTCTGCAGGCGATATTTAGTTCACTTGCAGATACTTCTCGACGTGAGAATGCGAGCCAGTTATGAATAAAACTGTCTTCTTTCTTCTCGTGCTTATTTTTACTCGCATGGGTGTTTCTTTTGGATCAGATCCGACTCCAATCGGAATCGGTGAATTCTTTGTCGGTGGAAATACAACGAATATTTCTCAAACAAATGTAAATCAATTATTGGGACTTCTTGTCGGACCTGAAGGTGCGCCTGGTCCAGCTGGTATTGCAGGTAAGAATGGATTTAATGGAATAAACGGAATTGATGGAATGCCCGGCGCGCCAGGCGCAATGGGTCAACCTGGTCCGCAAGGACCTGCAGGTCCACAAGGATTAACGGGTGCACAAGGCCCCAAAGGCGATACCGGAGCAACAGGTGCACAAGGTCCCAAAGGAGATACTGGTGCACAAGGTCCCCAAGGTATTCCTGGACCAGCTGGGGTAGGTGCCAGTGGAACAGCTCCTTTTGCGGGCGGCCCTGTAGCGGTAGTTGTTTGCGGAAATTCAGACACCGATCCCGGATTGGGATTTGCGATCAATCCTCAATTTGATGGAAGCAACTTCAAAATTGCATCCATTGATGTGAAACACATCGCGAATACATGCAAAGGTTTAACACTCAGCTTCTATTTCAAGATGAAGCAGGCAAGCTCGCATTACTCTGCAGAGAGCATCATTACTTGTTCTCACTCACTATCTGAATCCGATCTTCCTAGCCCTCATAACAATATGACTTTCAGTGATGCAAATCTTTCGTGCTCGGCGGTCCCTAGCGTGGGTGGAGCAATCCATCTTTCAGAAATATATATAAAAGATTTAGATGGAACTGGCGATACAAACATCGGAATCACCATTTCATGATGAGACAATTAGTTTTAGAAGCCGAAAAGGAGTACTAGAAAATGGCCAAGAAGGAAGAACCATCCCAAGAGCCTAAGCTCAGTAATATTCCTATGCCTGCTTCAGAGAATTCCCTTGTTATTGATTTACCCGATGGGCAGAAATTAGTTGTCGGAAATTTGGATTCAGGTTCGGTTATCGAAGTGGCCACTTGGCGCGGAACAGGGAGACCGGATTCTCGAACAAGTCGCCTAATGCTGGGTATGAGCACGGCCCAGTCCGCAAGTTCAGCACCTGACAATGCCAAAGTGCCATCGAAAGAAAAGGCAGAAACCGAAGCAGGCACTTCGCCGAAATATTCATTTTCAGTTCCCGGCATCGGGGTTGTGAAGTTGAAAGCACCATTTGCGAGCCACTCGGGACTGAAATTCCCGGCTGTGAAATCACTAATTTCCTTCTTCGCAAATGCCAAGAAATCACTGGCTGCGAAATCTCAAGAGCTCGCACCGGTCGAGTCAGTCGGTGATCTAGATATTGATAACTGGTTGGCAAGTATTAAGAAAGAGGCTACGACCAAAGCCGAGTTAGAGAGACCAAAGACAACCCCTTCGAAGCCCGTAACTAGCAAGAAGACAGCGCCGAAGAAGGTAGTAAGCAAGAAAGCTGCGGGTAAACCTGCGAAAAAGTAAGGAAATTCCTACCCAAGGAAGTACAGTTATCTCGTGCAGAAAAGTTTTATTAAACCAATAGCGGTGGTGCTTGTCGCCATCGTGGTTCTGTTCAGCCTCGGTTTCCGCTTGGGACATCCAAAGGATGGATTAAGCAATGCACTTGGGTCCGCAAATTCTGGTTTGGTTATTTATCACAAGTCTTCAGTCATCACCGTTGGAACAAAAGTTTTTTCAGTCGCTGATGCTCCGTCAAAGAGTCCGGTGCTCGCATTGGTTACTTCAATCAATGGCGATCAAGTAGATTTGCAAGCCGGAACTAAACTTTTGCGTGTTAAGAAGACCCAGGTATCTGGAAAACTCCTTGCAGTTGTTCCTTTTATTGGGTCAATTTTGTCCGTAGTCGGACTTTAAAACTTATTTGACTTTATCTGAGAAGGTAACTTTCAGGCCGACTTGATTTGAGTTCAAAGTCGTACTTGTCGAAATATAAGTGGCAGCTTTCCCAAATAACTCAGGCAAATTCCGGTTGAGTTTCAGGCTGAAGTCCAATGCCCTTAGCTTGCCTTCATTTTCGGATTCGACGTTAGCTCTATAGCCACCTGTTAATTGAGCATAAATTATTCGAGAGTTGCTTGCCAAACCTTCATGAACTTTAAAGAGCGAGATGTCCTTTGCAATTTGAGTAGCATCAAAATGGTCATAGACGAATGCGAGTCCCAACTTATAATTTTTCCCCAAGTTAGTTTGAGTTGTTGAAGATTGTGAAATTCCATCAGCTGGCGCGCTCAACTTGGGAACGAAAGAAATCGTTGCAAGGAAGATGACCATAAGAGCCAGAAGCAAATCTGCATACATCCAACCAGCGAGATGCGTCACATCCTCGAGCTCTTTCCTACTTGTTCGCCTGGCCATAATTAATCATTTTTCGATCTGATGCTTAAATACAATTTAATTTTCTTGATTTCATTCATTAGCTCTTTTTGGGCAGGTAATGCCTTTACTGTCTTGTTGAGCGTTGAAGTTGCATCTGAAATTGAATTCGTAGAATTAAGCAGATCGCGAATAGCGCGGGAGAGTCCTTGATTCATGGTGACGTTATTGATCTGCTGCTTATCGAAGAAGAATTCTGAAATTGCTAGCGCCAATGCTGTGCGTTCATCATCAAGCTGTCTTGACTGCTCTTCTCTTTGACCATCAAGTATTCGACCTACGATTGTGGTCCCCACAGTCATTGCAATAATAAAGAGAATTATTAGAAAGTCGACAAAAGCAACATTTCCAATGTCCCATGCTGAACCTAAAATTCCATAACCTTTTTCCCAAAAGTCTAGAAAATTGGCAACTCCATTTGGGTTTTTTGAAGAAAAGATGGCAAAGGCCGCAGTGGCTTTGCTGATTGCAAGCCAGGTAATTGCGACCGGGACGAAAACCAGGCCATTTCTGATCACTGTAGTTACGAATAGTGCTGTCTTAAGCTTCGATTCATTCCCAAGTTCAGGAGTTGGCAGATATTCCAGCGGATCTAGAGATGCCCAGAGTGGCCAATTCTTTTTCTCTTGGAGTGATTCTTGGATTTTCTGGATGTAGACATCATCTTCGAGCCCATTAAGTCGAGCCCAACTTTCGACTCGATTTCGAAGGATTATTGCTGCTTCCGCTGCTCTATCTCTTGCCATGATTCAAGCGTAGTTTGTTACCTCTCCGAGCAGCTTGTCACCATTCGGGTATCACTCACCCCCATCACTCAAGTCTTATGAACTATCTACCTTCGATTGGTAGATTCACGCTTGGAAATCACCCTCATGTGGATTTTCTTCCGGACACAAGTGGGCCTAAAGGAGAGCAGCATGCGATTGGCAAGAGCAAAGCTTTCGAGAGCTCTCTCGCTTGTCTTGATCTCCAGCACCCTTCCATTTGTACTCATTGCGACATCCCTCGATAGCGCTGTCGCGGCACCTGGCGCTTTCCACATAAATCCTTCCGCACACGAGCCCTATGTGATGCCATATGGCCACTTAAATATCACGCTTTCAGATCTTCAATATATTTTGGATCAAATCAAAATTGGTGAAGCGCATGCGGCTCGTACCGCCGCAACAACTGCAGATCTTTATAACGGCGGATCTACGCAGGCGAACGCGTCATCAAACATAATTTATCCATACGATGTCTCATCTGCTAATCGCTGCTTAACTAGTGCTGATTTATTGGCAGCTGCAGCTAAAAAAACTCCTACGCCATTAAGCGATGCGTATCCCTTTAACGTCGAATATCCGTGGGGTCTTCGCCAAGTAGATGGTCAGTGCAACAACATCCACAATGTGGCAGCCGAAACTCCAGTAAGTAAAGTTTATTCATCCCCAGTTAAAGCCTCAGATCCAGCCGGGTGGGGAGCCGCTGATCAACTCTTTCCTCGATTGGCACCGAGTGCACTTCAGCCATCACCTGGTTACACACTTTCTCCGGCGCAAAATGCGTACAAGAATCCCAACCAAAGTGTTCGAGATCCTTCAAGCCGCGTAATAAGTAATATTATTTCCGATCAGTCCATTAAGAACCCGGCAGCTGTCTCAGCGGGTAAAGTTGCCGTAAACACGCTTTATGGAACTTCAACTCCGCAGACCGAATATTCGGTCAATGCCGGAACCGGTGCGGTAACGACAGTTGTAAAGATTCCAAATGTGACTGCCGACTACAACGTTTCAGCTGGGTTCAACTCATGGTTCACCTTATTCGGCCAATTCTTTGACCACGGCCTTGATCTAATTCCAAAAGCAGGCAAATCAGTTCTCATTCCTTTGAAACAAGATGATCCGCTTTATGTTGCAAGCCCGTCTGCGCCAAATTTCATGGTGTTGACTCGCGGCGCAGATGGATCGACTGGCGAGAGCATCAACACCACTACGCCTTACGTAGATCAAAGCCAGACATACGGATCACATCCATCACAAAACTTCTTCCTCAGAGAATATTCATTTGCCGCCGGAACTGGAGCTCCAGTATCCACGGGGCGACTTATCGAAGGTACTGATCTTTCCTACCCAGCTTTGTTGTCACGAATTGCATCAGTTAAGTCTGCAGGTGGAACGCTAACTCATCCCAATGGTGGTCTTGATTCTGGAAACAATGGCTTAGCTACTTGGAAAGAAATTAAAGCGCAAGCGCGCATGCTTGGCTTTGATCTCACTGATTATGATGCGCGAAGCATTCCTGTGATCGCGACAGATCAGTATGGAAAATTTATCAAGGGCAAAAATGATTTCCCAATGATGCTATTCACTGATGGCGTCAATTACGTTTGGGCCGAAGGGGATCCAACTCATCCACTTGGTACCGGAGCAAAAACTTCTACTGATCCTCTAGGCGGTACGGCACTTCCTGGACGCAGCGGAAGTTGGGTCGCAGTTTCTACAGGTCACGCATTCCTTAACGACACTATGGCAACTGCGGTTCCATTTTCAAATTCTGGAACGCCACTAACACCTGATGCTGATTCAATCATGAACTCGTCAAATGTAATGCCTAACGGTTATTACGATAATGAGAATCTTGATGCTCACTACATTGCTGGTGACGGGCGAGTAAATGAAAATATTGGTCTATCAGCTGTGCATCACATTTTCCATTCAGAACATAACTTACTAGTTCAAGACATTACAGATCTTCTTAATAACGACCCCGCAGTGACAGCGGCATTTAAGAGCGAATGGACCGGCAACGGCGAACGTCTTTATCAAGCAGCTCGTTTGATCAATGAGATGGAATACCAACACATGGTCTACGACGAATTTATCCGTCGTATCGCTCCAAGTTTGCCTCTCTTTACACAATATGATCCAAACCTCAATGCGGATATTCCGGCAGAGTTTGCTAGCGCGGTATATCGACTTGGCCACTCTATGTTGGATGAAACAATCGCGCGTTCAAACCCTGGTGCGTATTACGACCCAAATAACAACCAAGATGTTTCGTTACTGACCGGATTTACAAATCCCGCACAAGCAAGACTTTCAAGACCGATGACCGTCTCTAAGGCAAGCTGGTCGGGTTCAACGATGATTTTCACCCTGAGCCCAGGTGAGACCGCTCCTCCAATCGGATCCATTGTTTCTGTCTCAGAGATGGATTCATCAGATTTCAATATCAATAGTGCAGTGGTTGATTCAATTGGGTCCGCAACAAGTCCTGATGGGCCAACTTTTACAGTTCACACGTATTACGCAGGAGGTGAAAGCTCGACTGCTACAAACCTTCCGACTTCTTCGCTCTCGCTTCAAACAAGTGTCTCGCGCCTAGCTCCGGACGGTTCCAGCAAGATTGCATATGTAGCAATCAATGACCCAATGACTAGCGGTTTTCAATATTCGCCCGGTACATCTGCAGCCATGATTGCACAAGGTATGTCTTCGCAGCGCGGAAATGAAATTGATGAATTCGTCACTGATGCAGTTCGCAACAACCTTCTTGGACTTCCGCTCGATCTAGCTTCATTGAATATCACTCGCGGTCGTGATGTCGGTCTTCCCACACTTAATCAATTCCGTAAATTGAACTCTGCGTCTTTGACTCCATATACATCTTGGCGCGACTTTATTAGCAAGCTAAGAAATCCTGAATCTGGAATTAACTTTGTTGCCGCATACGGCACACATTCCACATTAACGGCTCCAGTAACAATTGCAAATATTACAGAGGCAGTAGCAAGCACGATTAACTCTAAGCTTTCTGTTACTTACGCCTACACTGCTGCTTCTGGAAAGTCAGTAAATGTCGGGGATGTAGTGACAATCTCGGGATTTACTAATGCTGCTTTCAATTTAGCCAATGCAGTTGTTTCATCAGCAACTTCCAATACTTTTGTTGTCAATTCAACGCTTTCTCATTCGCCTTCGGCAATCGTTGCTTACAACGATAATGCTTCGATGTACGCAGATGGTCCAAGCCCTCTTTCCGGTATTTCAAGCAGTGTCACAGGCACGGCATCGGCAAAGCGCGAGCCAAATGTAGATGAGAAGCGATTAGCTGCGGCTGCACTCGTATCGTCAACAATGTCTGTAGAGAGCACATACCCAGCGGGCACTTTGCCAGCAGTTCCCGGTGATGCAACTGACTTTATGAATTCCTCAGATTCTTACTGGGCTTCTCATGAATCTGGTTTGAACAATGTAGATCTTTGGATTGGTGGACTTGCTGAAAACCCTGCAAAACAACCGATTACTCCACCGATGTTGGGAACTACCTTCCAGTTTGTTTTCGAAAATGTCTCATTAAAACTTCAGAACGGTGATCGCTTTTACTACTTAAGTCGCCTTATGGGTAAGAATCTCGGTGAAGAAATTCCTGCGCAAAAACTTACCGACATCGTGCGCCGCAATACTCCATCAGCTTCTGCTACTACAGCTCTTTCCGGCGCATCTGGAATCATCGGCATGAATAGCCCGGGATTCTCGATCTCAGATTGCGCATTTGGAAGCGCAGCTGATCTTATTCCTTCGTCTGCTGCATGTGCAGCGAACTCAGTCCGAATCGACCCAACAACTAACGCAATTATCCATGATGGAATTGATAACGTCACTGGATTTGCAGATCCATCTTCGTCTACTGGTGTAAAAATTACTTCTGGTGGAGGAGATGATGCAGTATTTGGCTCATCCGGCAATGACATTCTTTCAGGTGGAATTGGTGGAGACCTTATCGACGGCGGTGCCGGAAATGACATTATTTTTGGTGGAGCTGGTGAAGACATCATCAAAGGTGGACCGGGTAACGACGTAATCAATACCGGCGACAATCAAATTGGTGAAATTGCAGATGGCGGAAGCGGTGACGACTTCATTCACTCAGGAAATGCGACTGGTTTTGCTAACTCGTTATTCGGTGAAACCGGAAACGACTTCATTCAAGGCACATCCAACCTCGATATCTTCCTTGGTGGCGGTGAAGGCGATGACTGGATTGAAGGTGGCGGCGACCAAGAGAATGCAATTTATGGTGATAGCGGCCCAACATTCGCGGCTCAACAACCAACGCTTGGACCAGGCCTTGTAACTGGTGGAAACGATGTTCTTAATGGCGGACCTGGTTACGACGTATTATTCGGTAACGGTGGAGATGACATTTTCTTAGCCGGTGATGGAATTGACACCCTTCAAGGCGATGGTGGTTTTGACTGGCTCGACTACGAACAAAATGTGCGATTCGATAATGGTCAAGCGAATTTGCCTGGCGTATTTATGGATTTGAGTGGAACAGTTGCGAATCCAGTTGCCGGCACGACAGAAGATCAGGTGACCGATGTTGAAGGTCTTTCAGGTTCTTCTGGCAACGACGTACTTACAGGCAGACTTGCTAACGATGTAACCGTAGCCCGTGTAATCACGGGCGTAGCTGGCGGCACGACTCTTGTTATGCCTGGAACTATTACAGGAATTGATGCGGGTATGCGTGTGACCGGCAACGGTATTGGTTTGTATGCAACTACTGTCGCGATTGCACGAACAAGCACTGTCAATGGTTCAACGGTCACCACTGTCGACCTCACTGATCAAAATACAGCTAACGTAACCGGACCAGTTACTTTCTCGGTATGGCCGTTGGAACACCCAGAACTAATCACGGGCCTTTCTGGCATTCTCTCCAACACCCCAGGCTGGACTAAGCATTTAGTAAACGCACCATCTGCAACTATCTGGAGCGGCGGAACCATCCTTCTTGGTGGAGATGGAAATGACGTACTGCGCCCAATTTCAGGTGAAAATGTGTTGCACGGATCCGCATATTTACATACTTGCATCAAGGTAACTCACTCTGGATTTGCCGATACGGGAGCAGACGTGAATTGTGCCGGAGGGCGCGGATATTCATCTATGACTCCGCTCGGACCTCTCATGGATGACGGAACACTTACTCCATCTGACTTGAGCATCGTTCGTGAAATAGTTTCTACTGCGGTTTCAATCACTGGTTACACAGCAACTGGAACCTCAATCAGATACACCTCAAACAATCACTTTATGGTCGGGGAATCTGTTTCGATTTCCGGAATTTCGAATTCCCGATACAACATTGTGAATGCCATTGTGACAGCAGCCGACGCAACAAGTTTTACTATTGCAAGCAGTGCGCCAACCGGAAGTAGCACTTCAGAGACTCAGGCAAGTGCAGTTGCAACTGACACTGTTGCACTTGCTGGCACAGTAGATCAATACGCGATTGTTCCATTCACTCCACTTCCAGCTGGCGTAACTTCTGCTTATAAGATCATCAGCAAAGATGGTTCTATCGATATCGTCTTTGATATTCAGATGGTTTCATTTGCAGGCGCGGCAGCTGTCCCTATTGCCGGTTCTGCTCCCGCTCTTACTTCATTAACTTTTAGTACAGGAACCTTAACGCCCACATTCGCGCCAAACACATTAAGTTACGGTCTAGAAGTTGCTCACCTACCTTCCGATGTAACCTCTGTGACTCTCACAGCTGTGTCAGCGGCAGTAGGCGCCGGAATTAAGTACCGCCTTGGGACTACTGGAACTTTTACCAATGTAAATTCGAATACTCCATTCACAGTCTCAGGACTTTCGACTACCGGGAACTCCACAATTGAGGTCGTTGTTTCCAACGGAAGTACATCAAGTACTTACTCGATAGTTGTCACTCACTCTGGCTTGGTTCCTGCAATTGATGAAATAACTTCCACTTCAAATCAAGTGGCTTTATCAGTTACAAATTACGACAGTAACTTTACCTACACAGCAACTGTCGTTACATCAACGCCACATGTTCCCGCAGTCACGGCAACACTAGGTTCACCTAGTGGAGGCAAATTACCAATCACAGTCACAAATCTTTTGCCTACCGAAACGGCAACAGTCACAGTTTCAACTTCTCGAGCTGGATTTACAAACAGAGCATCATCGAAGGGTGTTGCGGCACAAGCAGGTGGTGCGTTGGTCGCACTCTTTGGAAATGTCGTACCGACCTCAACCGGATTTACAGTTCCAATTACTAACTTTGACTCTAACTACACAATTGCCGTGACGAGCAGTGCAGGTGTGGTTACGCAAGGAACTGTGTCTGGCTCAACACTCACATTGACCGTAACTGGTTTATCGACGGGACAATCAGCAACGCTGACTGTTGTGTCTAGTCGGGCTGGCTATGGAAATGCAACTGCGACCGTAGCGGGAGCCTCAACTTCTGCGCCAGGTTTGACTCCTGTATTAAGCGCTCCGGTCGGTACTGCTGACGGGTTTACATTCAATGTCACAAACTATGATCAAAGTTATACATACATATCCACCAACACCAATGGTGCTGTTTCTATGGGAATTCCTATTGGAAGCGTTCTTCCATTTACAGTTTCAGGTCTTCAGCCAGGTGCAGGTTCAACAGTAATGATCACAACGACGCAGTTAGGTCATGCTTCTTCGAATGCGACCGTCACGGCGAATGCAAATCCATTGCTTCTACCTCAGACTGCATTGCGTATGGCTGGCTCACCAACATCAGCGACTGTCGGCACACCAATTACTCTGAGTATCACTTCAGGTGGTTCGGGGACTGGCTCGGTTACATTTGTAACAAGTACTCAGGGATGCACTATTTCTAGCAACATATTAAATGCATCAGTAGCAACTGGATGTCTTGTCACCGCAACTAAGGATGCAGATTCGACTTATTCTTCTGCAAATGTCTCTGCGACTTTTGTTTTCACAAACGTCGTAGACCCGGGTAGCTTTGCATTTACAAACGGAACCTCGAGCGTGACAGGCGGAACCACAGTGACTCTGATTGCTGCTGGCGGAGCAGGTAGTGGAAAGATTTCTTATGCCACACAGTCCGCTGGATGTGTAATTCGTGGAGCATTGTTGAGTGTGACAACTGCACCAGTGGATTGTCTAGTCACTGCTACTAAGGCGAATAGTCCAACACCATTAACGGCGACTAAGTCATTCACATTTACACAGCGCCCTCAGGCGGTATTGCGAATAACTAACACCAAGACCACCGGACTTTCTCATAATTCTCGAGTGACTTTATCTGCCGCAGGAGGATCTGGTGCTGGAGTCCTAACGTATTTAGTTACCGGCAGCTACTGCACAATTCTGGGATCCAATTTAACCGCTTCTCAAGCAACGACTTGCGTTGTGACAGCTACAAAGTCAGCGAGCACCATCTACCAGGATGTAACTTCCACAGCAGTGAGTTTCATCTTTACTTCGTAAGTAATTTGATAATTCTGAGCAGAGAAGATATGAAAAGTAGCCACGTAAAGAACTACCGCTTTTTGCTTGCCACCATTGGCTTGATTGCGACTTCTCTTCTTCTAATGGAACCTGCGGAGGCGGCCCAACCTGCTTTAACCGGCTTGAGCATTTCTCAAGGGACTTTAACTCCAGCCTTCAATCCTTCGATAACAAGTTATTCAGTATTAGTACCGGCTTCGATTTCGAGCGTTACCGTGATTCCAGTGGGGGTTGGCGACAGCATCACGGTTTCAGGAGTGCCGACTGTGGATTTAGGAGTATCGGTAAGCGCGCCAATTGGTCAGCGGACTTTGATTCCTATTGTTTCGACCGCCAATGGATTGAGCATTACGTACACCGTGAATATTGCACACAACGCTGGCCTAGTTCCAACATTTTCGGGAAAAATTACGGCAGATGGAATTTTTACTTTTGGGGTCACAAATTATGATCCTAATTATTCGTGGTCAGTCCAATCGAGTGTTGGAACCGCAAGTATTGATAGCGCTGGAAAAGTTACTGTTACCGGTATCCCGCAAGGTGTAGCCGGTACCGTCACTGTAACGTCTAATCGAGCAGATTATGAAGCAAAGTCGGCGAGTATCGTCAGTGATGTAATTCCAGTCGTAACCAAGGCAGCTCTCACGCCAACTTTTTCTACGCCAGTCGCGACCGCAAACGGGTTCACGGTAAATTTCTCAAATTACGACAACGCATTTAATTTTGTAATAAAAACAAGCGCGGGCATGGTCACACCCGGTACGGCTAATGGCTCAATAATTCCTCTAACAGTGACAGGTTTGACTGTTGGACAAAGCGCAACAGTCTCGGTGACAACTTCCCGGGTTGGATATTTCAATGGTTCAGGTTCGGTTACCGGAAACGCGATTCTGGGAAGTGGATTAACGCCAACCTTTTCAATTGTGACTCCCACACCAACTGGTTTTAATTTCAATGTAACTAACTTTGATCCAACCTATTCATTTACGGTCACCACTTCATCTGGCACCTCCGCAAAAGGCACCGCTTCCGGGTCAAGCCTTCCGATTACTATTTCAGGGCTGGCAGCGGGCCAATCTGCTTCGGTGACAGTAACCGCCTCAAAAGCAGGAACCGCAACAGTTTCTTCTTCGGTGAGTGGTGTGGCAAGCGTAGGCAATGCACTTACGCCAATATTTGGCACACCAACTCCAACATCAGCCGGATTTAATGTTTCAATTACTAATTTTGATTCAAAATTCTCGTGCACTGCAACATCAAATTCAGGATCTGCGAATATCTCATCAACAGGTGCCGTCAGTGTCACCGGCTTAATGCCTGGATCATCAGCAACAGTAAACGTTAAATGTTCAAGAGCAGGATATCTTGATGGTTCAGGACAAGTTACCTCAAGTGCTCAAATTGGATTAGCGTTAACTCCTGTCTTTGGTCCAGTTTCATATAACCCGAGTGGGTTTTCAATTCAGATAAGTAACTACGATCCGAAGTTCACCTGGAACTTAATTTCCTCTACGGGCTCTTCTTCAATTAACGGCTCAGGTTTAATTACTGTAAATCAAGTCCCACCTAGTGCTCAAGCAAATCTCACACTTGCGACTACGCGCGCAGGGTTTTCGAGCGGTACAGCTTCAAAGAGCGTAGTTATGCCCATCGGCGCCGCCCTGAATCCAATTTTAGGTCCTGCAATTTCAACTCCAAATGGTTTCTCGGTTTCAATTTCCAATTTTGACTCCGCATTCCATTGGGATGTTGTGAGTTCACCGGGGTCGGCAACCGTTGATCAAAATGGACTCGTCTCCGTGACCAATGTGAGCCCAGGCATGTCGAGCACATTGACCGTCAGGACTTCTCGGGCCGGTTATGGGGGAGGCAGCGCTACGACTCGAGGCAACGCTCTTGTCCAGGCTGTAACGCCAACTACACTAAAAAGTGCTCAACCAAGTGTGCAGGCGAACAGCTCAAAGAAATTGCCAACGGCAACCAAGGGTCAAACTTCGACAAAGAGCACGACCAATACATCTAAAAAGGCAATAATTATTACTTGCGCCAAAGGTACGATTGTTCGAAGAATCGTTGGCTATAGCCCTATCTGTCCGGCTGGCTATGTGAGAAAGGGCTAATTTGCGATGAACCAAAAGAACCGCAAGCGCTCAGTTCTCTTGCTCTCGATTTCATTCGCATTTCTTTTCACCGCTACCGCTGTTTCAAGCGCCGCACCTACAACGATGCCAACTATTGCGGGTCAAATTGGTGATGTAAAGAAGAGTTTGACCGCACTCGGATTTACTAAACCGCTCATCGTGCTTCAGCAGACTCCTCCAACAAAAGCTTATTCTTGTCGCCCAGTTGCCGATGATGATTTCGTGATTCATCAAGATCCTGCCTCGGGTGCGCCTGTGACCGCAGATTCTCAAATTACCTTGACGACTGTTTGCCACCTGACGACTCCACAGAATGCTGTTGTAAAAACTCCATTTACTCCACCAAAGTCCTCGAAATCAAATAAAAATTCGAACACTCAAATCACCATTGCTTGCGTAAAAGGTAAATCTCAGAAGAAGGTGACTGGGGTTAAACCCTCATGCCCAAAGGGATACTCAAAGAAATGAAGTTAAATTCAAAGAGGAATCTGGTTTTCGCACTTGTAGGCACTTTTATTGCGATTTCTCTACCTAGTTCTCAGCTGAGCGCGATTGCTCTTGATTGCACAAAACCTTCAGATGCAAAATCCAAAGCGTGTAAAAAACTTCAACAAACAACGAACAAGGTAAGCCAATCAGAAGAGGTAAATGCCGGAAGTGCGCTTGCACAGAAGAATGCGGCAATTGCTGCCCGCAAAGCCGCAGAGGCGAAAGCAAGCAAAGCGCCTGTAACCTTGACGACCCCCGTTGCCACCACCATTCCGGTTCCAAAGTTGACCCCTGTCACAACTACAAGCCCTTCTCCCGAAGTTTCTACTTCACCAAGTGCTTCGTTGTCGCCCACCGCATCATCTACGCCGACAGCAGGTGCAACTTCAGGCAAGTTGCTGAAAATTACCTGTGTAAAGGGATCATCTCAAAAAGTAGTTTCGGGCTCTACGCCAAAATGTCCATCTGGATACCGAAAGAAGTAATACTTTCAAAATCTGCAGTATTATTGCGGCATGAATAAGTCTCTGAAAAAGTCACCGTTGGTGGGCCTAGCAGTTTTACTAGCCGCTTCGCTTGCATTTGTGGTCCCGTCGATAGCATCTGCTGAAGACCAAGGACAAAATCGGGACCAGTCAAGGGGACAAACTCAAAGCAGAGAGGATGGTAATCAGGCACCGCAAGTTCGCCTTGGAAATCCATCTAAAACTATTTCATCGGACAGCGATCAGGCAGATTACGATCGTCAAGATGGTGGCATCGCCGGTGTAAGCGTTCTTGGATCTCGAGTATTTGAAGCGAAAGTTGCCAATGCCGCAGCTCCAAAAGCGCCCGCTGTAGTCAACCCAAATCTTATTAAGCACTCTGGTAATGCAATGCCTGTAACTCATATCTATGCAATTTTTTGGGGTGGAAACATTACTTCTGCATATTCAAGTGCAGTAGAAGGATTCTTAAACTCAATCAGCAAAAGTTCTTACAATCGAATTACCGACCAGTACTTCACGTCTCCAACGAGAAATAGCATGAGTTTTGTAAGAAGTTATGCTGATGCTTTAACTCCACCTTCATCTGCTCCGACCACTGCATCAATTTTGGCCGAAGTGAATAAAGTTGTGACAAAAAGTGCAATTGATGCTTCAGGACTTTATATGGTCTTCACAAATAACTACCCAACACGAGCGAATTATTGCGCGTGGCACGGCGCTGGTTCAGTAAGTGGAAGTCCAGTTTTCACAGTCGCCTATCAACCATTCGTTGGTAACACGTCTGGTTGTGCTGCAAGCTACATGACTGGTTGGACTCCTTCGGACAGCAGCGGTCGTACTTCAGCAAATAGTGTTGAATCTCTTGCAAACGTGTCAAGTCACGAAATTTACGAAACCGTTACGGACCCATTACTGAATGCTTGGTATGACTCCACTGGCGCTGAAATTGGTGATAAGTGCGCTTGGTACTTCGGTAGCACAAAAATCGGAACTTATTCAGTACAACCTGAATGGGATAACGCATCAAAATCTTGTTTACGACCATGAGGGTAAAATGAAAAAAATCATCATTCTTGCTCTTATCGGAATTGCAGTTTCATCTTCACTTGTCGGATGCGGACCAAATTCTCCAAAGGTGACGGTAATTGGGAATTCGAGCTCTCAAGAGAAAATGGCCACGCCAGCACCATCTAAGTAAAACTTTAAGTGGGTTGTGAGGGACTCGAACCCCCGACCCAGGCATTAAGAGTGCCTTGCTCTACCAACTGAGCTAACAACCCATTTAAGTGCGTAAACACTTAAATGCAGAGCAGACCCTATCAGCGTGAGGCGCCTTGTCTAACCAGGTTACTGCCGCGATGATAGTGAGATGTCTCGCTGGGAAATACGGATAGCCACCGTCATTGGGGCGGTGCTCGTGGGGTTTACCCAGCCGGTAGCGACCGCAGCAGAGCAACCAGGATTGGCTACAGCGGTACTTCAGACTTTACCTGTCAAAGGTCGCGCACCGAAGACCGGATATACCCGTGATCAATTTGGACAGGCCTGGGCTGATGTGGACCGCAACGGTTGCGATACCCGCAACGATATCTTGAAGCGAGATTTGTCCGCGATTATTTATAAGTCGGGGACTCGAAATTGTGTTGTTCTCTCAGGAACCTTGCTTGATAGATATTCAGGGGAGTCAATCAACTTTGTCCGTGGAAATATCACCAGCATGGAAGTGCAGATTGATCATGTCGTGGCGCTATCAAATGCCTGGCAGACCGGGGCATTCAAATTAACTAGTGAACAGCGCACTGCGCTCGCCAATGATCCGCTCAATTTATTTGCGGTCAAAGGGAGTTTAAATCAACAGAAGAGCGATGGTGATGCCGCGACGTGGTTACCACCGTTGAAGAGTTTTCGATGTGCCTATGTGGCGCAGCAAATTGCAGTGAAAGCTAAGTATTCGTTATGGGTTGTGCCACCCGAGAAAGCTGCGATGGTCGCAATCTTGGCGAAGTGTCCTGGGCAGAAAGTTCCAGTTAGTTAGGAAGATCCACGGTGTAGTGCACACCGCTAAATTGTTTCCGCCATTCGGTTACTTCGCGTTTGATTGATTCTGAGTTCGATGATGAATCAAGTGATTTCGCAATTAAGTCTGCGAGCTGATCCATGTGTTCGACCTTCATACCAAGACGTACGATTTCAGGGGTTCCAATACGTAGACCATTGAGGTCACCATCAACTGGCGCAATTGGTAATCCGATTCCGCATGCAAGCAGTCCAGCTTCCCCCATACGCCTTGCAGCAGTTTGTCCGCCGCCATAAGGAGCGGCAAGGATTGCAAATTGATGAGATGTTGTGAAGCCCTTCTCAGCTGCGTAAATATTGACGCCGCGGTTCTGTAAATTTTGGGCGAGTGCTTGTGAAGTCTTGACCATCATCTGCGCGTATGCAGGACCTACTGCTTTCCAATCTTGCAGAGTGATACCGAGCGCTGCTGTCTTTGCAGCATCAAAGTTAGCGGTGAGCCCTGGGTATGCGATGGCATCTAACTTTTGGGCGATGGCATCATCGTTGGTGACGATGAGTCCGCCTGCGGGGCCACCAAGTGATTTGTAAGTGGAGAAGGTCATGAGGTGTGCGCCTTCAACAAGTGGCTGTGGCCAGACCTTTCCAGCAATCATGCCGCATAGATGTGCTGCATCAAAGAGAACTTTTGCGCCAACTTCATCAGCGATTTCGCGAACCTGTGCGATGGGGTGGTGGAAGAGATTGAGTGAACCACCAACAGTGATCATTGTTGGCTTTACGTCGTGTGCCAGTTTTCGTAAGGCATCGATATCGATGGTGTAACCGGTTTCATCGACGGGCGCTGAGATTGTCTTTAAACGGTAGAGACCTGCAGATCCACCTTTATGGTGAGTGACGTGTCCGCCGATGGTGGGTGGGGGAGCGATGATGGTGTCACCGGGTTCGGTGTTGGCCATGAAGGCGTAGAGGTTTGCGATTGCACCGGATGGAACACGAAACTCTGCATAGGTTGCGCCAAATACTTCACAGGCTAACTCTTGTGTGATGATTTCAATTTGTTCGATTGCACCGAGGCCGGTTTCATATTTATCGCCAGGATGTCCAAGGGATGCGCGTGAGCTCATGCCCGATGCCAGGAGTTTTTCTGCGCGGGGATTGAGAACATTTGTTGCGGGATTGAGGTTGATGCCTTCAATATCGTGAAGGCGGTGGTTCTCTTGCGCTAGATCTTCAATCCACTTCTGAACATCTGCACCGGAGGTGTTATCGACTTTT
>Ga0209829_10000849_pt1 | contig 26447 bp, 23 predicted proteins | sample C_140205_EF_Meta_FD_187311 | JGI IMG/M metagenome (GOLD analysis project Ga0209829, IMG submission 187311) | Freshwater microbial communities from Lake Croche, Canada to study carbon cycling - C_140205_EF_MetaG (SPAdes) (version 2) | ecosystem: Environmental > Aquatic > Freshwater > Lake... | reverse complement strand
ACCAGAACCACCAGAACCAGAACCAGAACCAGAACCAGAACCAGAACCACCAGAACCAGAACCAGAACCAGAACCAGAACCACCAGAACCACCAGAACCAGAACCAGAACCAGAACCACCAGAACCAGAACCGGAACCAGAACTAGCACTACACGATTGGCCGCACGTTTCGCTATTAACCGTATCAAAACTAGAACATTGTTGACTCTGTTCACACCAATAGCACGAGTTATCTCCAACATTATGTATATAAGCATTTAAACAATTGGAACACCCGCCTGGCACACTACTACAACTAGTATACTGATTCATCTATTATAATATAATATATTTATTATAATAGATATATATTATCTTTTTATCGTCTAATAAGATTGATTAGAATTGCGATTATTGCAATTGCTAAAATACTCCACAAGATATAACTATAATTTTGTTGTAATACGCGAATATCGCTATCATTCATAATTCCGTTAATATTATCCATATTTACATTTTTATATTGTAGACTAATAGACCTATATAATTCTAAATTTTCGGCCAAAACATTTTTATCAACTCCCATTTGTACATTTAAATCAACCGTCGACGATTCTAACGAGGTGAGTTGCTGTATCAATTGATCGGCAACCGAAACTAATTGTGTTCGAATATTATCCACGGTCGACGTATCCGGCGCAATTGCCTTCTTCAAACCGCATGCAGTTGTAGGTGTCATTTGAATACCGGAATTCGTATAAGTCGACCATTTCATACTATCTATATCTGTAATTGTTTTAGTACAACTAGGAGAATTATTAATAGTGCCGTCAGTACTAATCATAGATGCGGGATATTCGGATAGTTGTGCATTTTCATCAATATATCCTACCTTATTCATATTTGCCTGAATTCCCATTTGATTTAATGAATAAATAGAATTAATATTAGTTTCGCCATATTTTTTCCCATCCGACAAGGTAACACTAGTTTGCGCGGCTCCCTGTGATGTCATTTGCGCCATATTATCATTGACCATACATGTTGCTGTGTTAGACAACGGACTAAATGCTTGTAATGCAAAATACGGCGAGCCCATAGATACTGCTTTTGCTTGACATGATGCAAATGTATATCCGGTACCAAGTGGATTCATAACTTCATTTGGTTGTAAATCATTGTAACATCCGTTATACGCCGCTGTCGGAATTCCAATTTGATAAATAGCATTTGCCCACCCACCGCCGTAATTATATCCATCGTTTCCAACAGAATAATTGTTAGTTACACCGTATTGCGAGGCCGATTTCCAACTATTATTTACAAAACACTGTGATCTTTGAGTGCTAGGCGAAAAATCTTGTAACCCGAAAAATGAATATTTATTTGCGATTGCATAATTTTTGCATGTTTCATAAGTAAAATATCCGGGTGCCATAGTAGCCATAGCGCGATCCGGACTGTCGATGTATGTTCCAACATATTGTGAATCGGGGGTACTATAAATAGCATTCGTATTTCCGTTGCCGTATATAAACCCGTCTGATTGTTGCGAACATCGCGCGGCTTTCCCGTACACCTGTCCACTTGAATTGGCAATACCAAGTGCGCATTGAGCTTGACCGATACCAGCGCTGACATTTTGTAATGCAAATAATTGTTTATTATTCTTTAATGCCGTAGCTTGACATGATTCATACGTATAAATTGCACCACCGGGTTGAGTTGCCATGGCGGAATTTGCGGTGGACATATATGCCGGATTCATTGCATTAAAATCACCGATATATGTCGATGTGGGGTTTTCTACTAATGTTGTGACTTTAACATTTACATTGTCTTCACTTGTATCGACATATTGTTTAGTCGTAGTGCCTAATTGTAATTCTGCGGTTTGTAATTGTTCTAAAAGAGAATTAAATGTCGTTTGTAATTGTTGTAATTCTTGTAATTGACTTTGCGAAATTTCGGTTTGGTTAAGAATTTGTGTCGTTTGTGTCATAGTGGAACTATTTTCTTGGCCTAACATATTAGTTATACCTTCACGTCCCGACTGTTTGCCTCCTTTCTTCATTTTTTTCTCTAAATTATGTGCAATTTTATCTTGATTTTTTTTGAATTGTAATCCTTGACGTAATGTTGCACTAATTTCATTTTTGGATTGCATAGAAAAATTATATGTTTATATTATTATGTGAGTATAATCTATATTCATATAATAATAATAATAATAAACAAAATGGTTCATTGTGTTATGGTTGTGGGATAATCTTCATTTTCATTAATACGATCATCATAATAAGTAAAAACCACATACCAAACACAGATGGTAATTGCATATACACTGTCAAAATAATCAAAATACAAATAATAAATATCCAGAAAAGTACTTTTGGTCCTAACATTTTAAATTCAGGGAAAAATATAAGTTTTACTGTAAATACAAGAATAACAATAAGAATTAAAAACCATATTAAAAAAAGAGCACTTGTTTGGGTAACGTATAGTGAATTGTCGTCATAAGATTGGGTAATATCTTTATATTCCTGTTGCATTTTATCGATCTTTATGCGTTCATCTAATAATGAATTATAAACTTCTCTCAATTTCCCCTTTTGACTATTTTTTGAAGTAATATCAGATTGTTCAATGGGTTCTAATGATGCCAATTCAGTACTAATTTGTCCATTCAAATCAATTAATTGTTGATTTAATGATTGTAATACGGACGTGTCGATAGCACCCTTAGGTGCAATTGCGGTATATCCAGTAAAATTTTTAGCCAGACCAACTTTTTGATTGGGAACCTTGGCAAGTAAATAACACGTTTTGCCAGATTGTTGGTAGGTTGCCCCGGTACATGCCGAGTTTGCACTACATAACGATTGACATTCGGTTGCCGAATTAGCGGTTGGATATTGGTTATCTGAAGTAAGAATATAACTGCCGGGGGGACACCACGAACAGTTATACATTGCATTATTAATAATATCGTATTTTTGTGTAGAGTCTGCATTAATATCGGATAAATAGCTGGCATATGCTTGTTTATATTGCGTCATTATATTTGCAAATTGTAATTGTAGAGATTGAAGTTTTAATACAGTGGATTCTAAACCAGAATTAGAATCAGAATTAGTCATAATTTTAAGGGAGATATTATATACCAATATTTTTATATTTTGAGTACCATTTTATTTGTCTTTTTCATTTTGTCTTTTTCATTTTATTCATTTACATTTAGGATATTTTATAATATCAGATTTATATTTATATTATATTTACTTACATATATGACCAGAAGACATGACTGTATTTGATTTATCTGTATTTGATTTATCTATATTTATTTTGTCGAGACAGAAGAGAAGAAGAATATGATGAAGATGAAGATGATGAAGATGATGAAGATGATGAAGAAGAAGATCTAAAAATGTGGTACATCATTATACAAATAAGAATAATCCCGACAAAAATAGAAACATTGATGGTATATTGAGTTTTATACAATTCTTTTGAATTATTGATCATTTCATATGAGCCATTATTTGATCCACGTATTTGTGCCATTTTCTGAACAAGTTTTTTATTATTATCTTTTAATGATGTAAGTTTTGTATCCGTGACCATTGTATTTTTATTCAATATTTCGATATTTTTTTGAATATCATTTATAGTAGAAAAAAGTTGCCCGTTGACAGTATTCAGTGCCGCTTTATCGGTATCATATATTTGACTATATTCTTCGTAATCGGGTGTTTTGGTATGATTAATATAAGCGGTTTTAAAATTATCTAAAATGGCGGGGAATTGTTCGGTATAAACTTGTATTTTAGCTGAATATTGAGCAGGGGTAGTAGTTGAACCAGACATGATGTTATAGTATCGTGATATAATATATTTTTGCGAGGCTACATACAAATTCTATAATATAATCCGATAATTGCCGTTTTACTTGGTCTACGTATTTCACATACTTGCCCTGGTCTAATTCCAATTATTTGCGCGACGGGATCAAACCGAGAAATATCTGGAAATTGGGTATTATCCGTAACATTATATTTTGTTTTAACTATAATAAGTTCTTTTGTTGTTAGTACACGATGATCGGGAACTAATGCATGATTTAAAATATTAAATTGTAACCGTTTAATACTTTGAATGACGATAAATATTTGATCTTGTTCCCAGATATGTTTCAACAAATTCATTAATGGTTCATTCATATCATTTTTCACAATAATCATTAGTGTATCGGTATTTTTATTTAAAATTTCTTCTAAATTAAACAAATCATCAATCATATTTTGAATATCCGAACCACTTAGTTTGGATGATAGATAATATCTAATATATGTTTTTCCTTTACGATGGGTGTCTTCACTTTCTTCGTTTTTTTCTAAAAGCATATCAAGTTGATTGTTTTGATGCATAGTATTTACTTCATTGATACTAAACTCATTATAATCGTCGACTTTATATTCTTGTTTCTGCATTAATTCTAGAATTGTTTTTCTGGATTTATATATGGACGAAATAATGCTACTTGAATTTTGCGCGGTTGCCATTTTGTCTTGTTTATTGTATGTATAATAATAGTGTTTATATATTTATTATTATAATTATTGTTTCAATTTTATTTTGACCTAAAATTTGACAGTTTTAGTTTCATTTGATCCATTTGATCCAGTTGATCCAGTTGATTCGGCTGATCCTTTTTCTTCATTACTTTCATCTATTTTTTTCTCGACGACGGGTTCTAATATAGATACCGGATTAGTTACTGTTCCTATTGCTGCTGTTCCTATTGCTGCTGTTCCTGTTCCTATTGTTCCTATTGCTGCTGTTCCTGTTCCTATTGTTCCTATTGCTGCTGTTCCTATTGCTGATGCATTCGCCCTTTCTTCTTTTTTCTTTGCGATTATCGACGTTAATATTTGTTTATCTTTTTCAGAAAGAGCATCAAATTGAGATTTTATTTCAGGATTTCTAATATTACCCAATTCTTTTGGTTCATACGCAGGACTAGAGCCATTATATGCCGGACTCGTGGGCTCATAAGCAGGACTGCTACCTGGGCCGTTGTATGCTGGACTCGTGGGCTCATAAGCAGGACTGCTACCTGGGCCGTTGTATGCCGGACTTGTGGGCTCGTATGCTGGACTGCTACCTGGGCCGTTGTATGCCGGACTCGTGGGTTCGTAAATAGGGCTACCTGAAGCATATGGCGCATTGTCTGGATTTGTACTGGGTATACGAACCGGCTTATCTACCTCCATTTTAAATGGATTTTTAATGGCATTATTTTGATCGACTATTCGTTTAATCTTTTGTTTGTATAAATAAAATGAATTCTTTACTTGTGCCGCATCAAATGTATCATCTATAATATTCTCCCCAGTCAATTTATTAATATTATCAGAATATGACATATTTACTAATTGATCTACGTTATCCTCGGTGATGATTCTCATTTGAATATTCATAACCTGTAATTCTTGAATTAATAATTTCAACGTGTATGGAATTCGCACAATACTAAATGATCGACCAAATCGACTAACATTTTGAATATTCATTTTTCCATCGATAGTTGTATTATATTTGACCGGACCATCGGCAAAAGGACTATAGAATAGATTTACGGATGGATTATAAATAGCAATTCCTCCCGTTTTATTGCATACCGCCATAAAATATTCATCGCCGCGAGTCATATATGATTCATTTAAAAACCTGGAACATCCATGCGCCAATATTCCATCTCGCTCCATTTCGCCGATGCGTAACCCCCCATCATTAGCCCTACCCTGTACGGATTGTCGCGTGAGTGCGGTGTTTGGTCCTCTAGCGCGATAATTGATTTTATCTTTAACCATATGTTTCAATCGCATATAATAAGTGGGACCAATATAAATATCCGAATAAAGTTGTTCGCCCGTCATACCATTATATAAAATCTGGTTACCTGAACTATGATACCCTGCATTAACCAGCAATGATCCATATGTATCTATATGAGTCCCTTTATTTGCAAACGCAGTACAATCACCAAATCCTCCGTAATTACATCCGATTTTACCCAACACGGTTTCAATTAATTGACCGATAGTCATGCGCGATGGAATAGCGTGTGGATTTATGATAATATCGGGTCTCAGTCCGTCGGCGGTAAATGGCATATCTTGTTCTGGGATAATTAACCCAATAGTTCCCTTTTGCCCACTACGACTTGCCATTTTATCCCCGATTGCGGGCAATCGTTCTTCTCTAACCCTGATTTTCGCCAATCGGAACCCCTCTTCGCCCTCGGTAATAAACGACTTATCTACAAACCCTAATTGTCCCTTTTTAGGAAATACGGATGAGTCTACCGATTTTTGGTTAGATCCGGAGCCAGATGAATCGCGGGTAACCTTTCCAATCAATACCATTTTATCATCTAGCGCCGTATTTTCTTTAATGATTCCCCACTTATCAAGATAACTATAATCATACCCCGGTTTAATACCAGATACTAATCCAGGCTCACTCATAATATTATTAAACTGCATTGTTGTCGAAGAACCAGATACCTGTGGACTTTCTTCCCGGGATTCATACATGGAATAATAAGTTGTTCTGAATAATCCGCGCTGAATAGCGGCCTCGCTGATCAACACCGCATCTTCCACATTATATCCCGTATGAGACATGATGGCGACAATAGTATTTACGCCGTATGGCATTTGTTCTTTATTTATATATTCCAAATATCGTGATTTTACTAGCGGAATTTGTCCATAATTTAAAATGACCCCCATTTTATCTATCCGCATTTGATAGTTTGAATGGTATAATGATATAGCCTGTTTAGTTTGACCGCATGAAAATGCGTCACGTGCATATGGATTATTCTCTGCATAAATAATTAAATTCCCGAGTACCCCGAGAATGAGGGATGGATCAATTTCAACGTGGGTATAATATTTCGATTTTGATAAATCGTCGTATCGTGTAGCTATAAGCGCCCCATCTTCTTCTGCCGTATCAATATAATCCACAATAGCAAGTTTAATATTATTTGGGGAATCGTACATGTCCGAAAAATCATAGATATTATTATCATTTGATCTAATTGTGGATGACGTGTTAATCTTGCGATTAAATCCGGAAATAATTTGGCACCATGTAAATTGTCCACTGTTAATAAGTTCTATAATTTCAGGTTGTTCAAAACTGACTTTTTTCTGAACAATTCCTCCTTTTTTTGCACCGCCTTCTTTCAAATCCGGTTCAATATAGTATACTGGTCGACATAATCTACCCGCATCCGTATATATAAATATTTCATCGTGATTATAATTGAATGAAATGCTCGTATACGTGGGTATTAATCCGGCACGCCTATACATCTTCAATAAAGTTACAGTATGTATAGGATCATCTACAATTCCGATCCATTGCCCATTAATAAATATTTTAGTAGACGTACCTAAAAAACGCGAATCGCATTCTTGTAAAAGTCGTAACGATATTTTTGCGCGAAATAATTGAATTAATGGTTGCGCAGAGAATCCGCTGCTGACAGCAGTGCTTATAGCCATATGTTTATGAAGCCCAATATTACCGCCGTCGGGTGTATCCACTGGATCAATAAATCCCCACTGTGAGGTATGTAAGTGTCTAGGCCCTACGACTTTTGCGCTTGCATCTAATGGTAAATTGAATTTACGCAATTGTGAAATAAACGAGTTCCACGATAATCGATTTACATCTTGAATAACCCCGATACGTTTAGTATGTTCTTCTGCCCCCCAATTTCCTTTGAACGCCTTTTTAAACCCGGATTCAATGATACGTTCTTTAAAAAAATCACGGTAATTTAAATCTATTAACCCGATGAAATTATTTTTATATTTTCCACTGTGATAATAATTTTCACTATCAATTTTAAGTGCTATATCTCGTTTTTGAATTAAATAATATTCTCTAAAGAGATCATAAATTAACGATCCGGGTAGTTCAATACGTTTAAATCGAAAACTATCGCGATCAGTTGGCAAATCTTCTTTATTAAAAACTCTCAATAATTTCATGACCATATACCCGACAAAATACGCTTTATCTAAAAAATTTTGATTGCCGATATGTGGTAAAAAATAATTCATAAGAATATCAAAAACGCCGCTAATTGTTCCGCGTTTCGTGAAGGTGGCAATATATTGCAGAGCCGTTTCTTGTGTAAATATATTGTGTGAATCGTGAATGGATGGAATAAAAAAATCAATGTATCCTTTATTAGATTCTAAATCTAATATACAATATTCGATAATATTTTTATCGGAAATAACGCCGAGTGCTCGCATTAAAATAAATAGTGGGACCGGTTTACGTACATTTGGAACAATAACTACAATTTGTTCCATGCTGTATACTTTACTTCCCACTCCCATACCAGCTGGCCCCGCGACAATTTTAATACCACTTGTGCGGATAGGTTTAGATGCATCTTCAGACACTGATCGTATTTCGGCAGAATAACTGTACATATTATCCGGTTTATTTTTTTTAATGTAAATCATATTATCTGCAAACTTTTCTTGACTGACAATTAATTTTTCTTTTCCATCGATAATAAAATATCCTCCAAAATCTTGTCGACATTCGCCCATATTATATCTAACGTCAGTAGCAAGACCATTTAGTATACACAATTTAGATTGAAGCATTATTGGAAATCTTCCCAGATATATTTGTTCTAGTGTGATGGTATGAGTCTTTTCTATGCTTTTATTACCTCCACTTATACCTCCACCACTTACACCTCCACCCCCAACCCCTTCTACCCCCTCCTCATAATAAGTAAATTCCACATCAACGTCATAATGGATGGTGAGGCCATAGGTCATATTACGCAATCGTGCATCATTTGGATACATAAAATGAGAATAATTGTCGTCATAAATAACCGGTTTTCCAAAATATATTTTATCTCCATTTTTTCCACCTAAATATAATAAGCATTGATTATGTTGTCCTTCGGTGAGTTCAACATCTTTTTCATCTTTTTGAATAAACCGTATTGGATTATTTTCTTTGAAAATACGATTAATTCCGCCATTTGAAAAAAAGTCGTTATAAGATTCTAAATGATGAGCAACTAAATTACTTGGATTATCCTTGAAATATTTATCAATGAGTTTCCACGATATATTTTCCATCATATTACTTCTATCTTTTCCTGAACTCTGACCAGAACTTAGACCAGAACTTAGACCAGAACTCTGACCAGAACTTAGACCAGATCCCTGACCAAAAATCGAGCTAATAGACGATTCTTTTTTTTTCCCAACAGTTTTTTCTTTCGGCATTGTTGAATTATATTCTTATATAATAGCACATTTTTATATAAGAATTTTAATATTATTTATTTTGATTTTGATTTCGATTTTGATTTCGATTTTGATTTCGTCGGCTTAATTTTTTTAGTAGTAGCCATTTTTTTGTCCATTTTTGATTTTGACCAACTTGCCGTACCGAATTTTGTCCACGGTTGACTCGGTCTATCATGTAAATAAGGTCTTAAATACTCCCATTGTCTATTTTTATTGCAATATGCATTGACGGAAAATGGGGTTCCACACGAACTTCCCCATCGTGCCATAAAAGACATATTTTTTATCATCACAGAATCGGCAACACATCCGTCCATTGCGCCTCTAGGTGCAAACGGTTTTGGTCTATCCGACTGCGACATATATTCCCGTCCATCTAAGTCATAATGCGAACATACCGTTCGCGAACATTTATTTACTTTATGTAAATATACATCATAATGGTCAGCAATAAGTTTTAATGCAGTGGCGACATTCAATTTCCCTTTATATTTATCCATTAAATCGGTTAGACGAACACGTCTTGCTCCCTGATGACGACGAATATCATCGAATCCAGGATTAACACATTCTATATTACGAATACGCGGATCATAAGTTGCATTGAATCCAATAAAATATCCGTTTTTGGTACGTTCAATATTATGATATTTCAAGCCCAATTCAATGCGTAAAATTTCATTTGTATTCGTATCTCCAAACAACCATGAATTCGCATAATCGCCCGAATTTCCATCCAAAAATATCTTCACATATTCGTCTAGTGTATTTCCGTATTGCATGGCTTTACGTGCACGACAAGCAATCGTATATTTGTTTTCGTAGGGAATAAATCCTCCGATGGTGGTTTCTGTTCCAAGAATACCGCAACTAGTTACAAAAAAATCCGTACCACTCCAAATCCAACCAGGACATGTTTGCATTAATATCCGATGACCGGAAGATGGCCAAATATCGAGAATACAGTTCATATACTGTCCATCTATAAATGTACTAAAACTATTATGCGCAACCACAATTTTCCCGTCTGTCGTATAATCGCCGACCGCGATAAATGCGCTACATCTATCGGGAGCACCTCCACTATTCGCACCTCCACTATTTGCGCCTCCTTCTTTTGATCCGCTACTTCCTTCTTTTAAATACGATTGTGGGTACCATGATCCGGTCAACGTAAAATAATTATTCCATGCTAAAATTTCATCGATCGTTGTTTTTGTTCCTCCGGCACAACATCCTGCTGCAATTCCTTCCATTTCTTCATAAAATTCACCGAAGTGTTTTATGATGGTATCCTTTAAATAGGTTGCACCAGATTCAATGAAAAAATCCCATGTTTGTCCGTAATCGTTATAAACGAGAAATTTCAACATTTCTTGGATTTGTTTGAATTGATCTGCAATTAAATATCCGTGAGCATACCCACGCTCCTTTGCAGCTCCTTTTATAGATAAGTATGTCCATCCATTTATTTTACGCATTTGGCCATTTTTACATTTTTGCATGTTATGTGTTATACTATACTATGCAATTATAATAATAATGATAATAATAATTGCTTATCTTGTCAGTATTGTCGCATTACACATATACAAGTAAATCATAAACCTATTTTTGTTGTTTTTTGTTCTCAAGTCCCTCTCTTCCATATCTACCGGTTTTCATAAATGTTAACATTGTAATGAATACAATAATAAATGGTACCGCAACTAAAAACCATGCGATTTCAGTATGTCCGTCACCACATATTAAATTCAATATCCATGTCCAGAACAAGATATAAATCAATTTAACAATAAAAACCATTGCGGTGTTTGGTACTTGAGCGGAATAATATCCTAAATTATATACTCGGGTATTTCCAAAATTATGGACAATGACAATAATTAAACTGATTATAGATAGAACAAAATAAACGAATGCAGGGGTGCATAAATCTCTAAGCTTTCTAGGAAATGCCATCTTTTTTATTATATATTATGCTAATACAATAAAAAAATCAAAATCAAAATCAAAATCAAATTATCTGGGTGATAAAAACTGTCCGGCAGTAGGATTTGGATTGACTGGTGCGGGAAATCCTTGTAATGCGTTGCCCGCCGACTGTAATCCAAACCGCATATTATTTCCTATATTTTGTATACCTTGTGGAATTAATCCACCCCCTCTAAACCTTCGTATTCCTTTCCTTGTCTTTGTCCTTGTCTTTATTCTTTTATTACCGCGTCTATAACCACTCTTTCCACCCTTCATCCCTCCGTAAAATAGCGAAGGACCCAAATTTCCATTTCTTTCTTGGCCGAGAAGATATGACGGATCCCCCCCATTATAATTATTTAATGAATAATGATTAGATACGCCAACAGTACCCGCGACTCCTGGCCACGATCCTATATTTCCACCGGTCCATGGCGCGCCGACCAAACTAACACTACCACCATGTTGTCCAGGCATACATGTGGCACACCCTCCCGACATCGACTTAGACATCGACTTAGACATTGCCTTAGACATTGCAACCCCGCGTCTAAATCCTACCCCTATTTTTCTTCTTTTCATTATTTTGGGTTTTAAATGACATGTTCCTGGACAGTTATGTCCGCAACTACAGCCGGGCTTACATCTGCAATTAATATCACAAACAGTACAAAAAATCAAGGGCCTCTTTTTTTTGGTGGCACATCCTTTCATTTTCCAAACCGTCTGATTTCGTTTTTTTTGTTTATTTTTACGCGTTCCCATAATATTTATTTTGTTGTATATTAGCAATAGATAATAAATAATACATTTATTCAATATCGACATGAGTTAAAACATGACGCCGGCAACACATTTTCTTCAACCCCAGATCGTCCATAACTTCTCCTTCTGGTGTTTTTTCGCTAAATTCTTTTGTTAAATAAATAACTTTATCAACATCCATATCTTTTGCGAGTTTTCGTTTTCTTACTTCTTCGGTATAATATCGATATTTATCTGCCAATACCATCCCACACGAAAAGCATTTAACTGGAATAATCATTGTATTATTGTATTATTGTATTGTGATATATATTTATATTCTTTTTTACAATCAATTATTTTTATTTATTTTCACACTATATATTACATAATGACCCGATCGGTAAAACGAACAACTAGAAGAACTAGAAGAACTAGAAGAACTAGAAGAACTAGAAGAAGTCATCGCGGTGGAACTGGCTGTATAACAAAAATTAAGTTAAAAAATGTATCATCCAAACAACTAAACCACGCCAATTTGGAATTATGTGCCGATGATTTTGAGGATGCGACTAATAAACCTCGCGAAACGTTGAAGGCAAAACTTAATAAATTTAGATTAACCAAAGAAAAACTTGAAGCTGTTATCGTGGCAGGCGATATTGATGGTATAGCTCCAGATGCCACGGTCGATGAATTGATGAATAAAGTATATTCGGATCATGATTGTTCCATTGAAAAAACCGCACAATTTCTTTTGAGTGTGGCTGCACGACGTAGAATAAGTGAAGTTGCTCATGGCATGGTTTCTTTTGATAAATTTTAGACGAGGCATCCCGATCCTGAACACTTATTCATATAGTAATAAGTATCAACGGGTAATGTTTTTCCAGTACTATCCGAATTAAACGTTGGACCAGTGGATTTACCTGCAACACATTTAGTATCATTTAGCCAACCACAACACGATGACATTTTACAATTAGATTCTGTCAAATTTCCGCACGCTCCTTCTAAATGTTGACTTTGTCCTTCGTATAATTTACAAAAACTTTGATCTGGTGTCATCATAATATCGGTATCCGATTCGCCCGGTACTCCACCGACAACCGAATCAATGTTAGATGTCATTGTTTCGATTGTTGCAATAGGAACTAATTTAGTCGATGTAGGGTAAGTATTTAAATTTAGGTTGAATATATGTATTATTGTAATAGCCGCAAGCATAACTCCAACCACAATTAGAATACCGATATAATTTGATTTTACAAAATCCATTTTTTTGTTATGCTGCTTTATAATAACAGTATAACAAAAAACAAAAAATTGATCTAAATAAATGATTATATAAACATAAACATAATATCCTAATAACAATAATGTCGTTGTCGGTACTAGCAACAATAAAATCATCTAAATCCGAATTATTAGCCAAGGCCACTGAATTGGGTATATTACATTGCAAATCAAAATCAAAAAGTCAACTCTTGGAATTGATAAATCAAAAAAACAAAGAACCCCCAATATATAATCCACTGCAACAAGAACAACAAGAGCAACAAGAACAACAAGAGCAACAAGACCATCAGCCCACAATCCAATTATATAAAGGAGATGCGAATATCGAGTTAGATAAAGTAGAAGATAAAACGATTCAAACGGTATGTATAGATCCGCCATATAATATTGGGAAAGATGTTTGGGACAATATTGATAATTATGTGGAATGGTTGACAAAAATAGTCGTAAAATTAGAAAAAAAGATGAGAACCAATGGATCAATGTTTATATTTCATAATGATATGGAACAAATCGCGGAATTAATGATTTCGCTAAAATTGAGAACTAATTTAGTATTCAGACAAATGATTGTATGGAATAAACGATTCGATAAATCAAAAAAAAAGGGATTCTTGGATGGGTTTGTGGTAAAGAATGATATGCATAATTGGAATAAAATGGCAGAATATATATTATTTTATACATTTGATAATTCCAAAACGATTAAAGAAGAGAGAATGAAGCAAAAAGTTTCTCAAATAACCATATCACAAGAAATAAAAAGTAAAACGGGCGGATTAACTGGATGGTTCAGTAACATTGAGACGGGAAAAAATCAACCAACTAGAGAAACAATGGTACCCATTACAAAACATTTGGGATTATTGTATGAGGATATAGTCCCTAAATTTCGGAATTTAAAAACAGATCATAGTGTTTGGAATTATGATATGGCACCAAGAAATAGTATTCATATGACACCTAAACCAATTGATTTATTAAAAAATATTATATCGCATACATCTGACGAAAACGATTTATTATTGGATTGTTTTGCAGGAACGGGGTCGTTTGGATATGCGTGCCGGGAATTAAATAGACGATGTATTTTGATAGAAAAAGATCCACAATATTGTGAATATATTGAAAAACAAATCAATTCATAGTTAACAAAACAACAATACGCCTAAAACAAGACAACAACAATAACAACAACCAATCAAAGTTGATTAGAAATCGCGACCTTCATTTTTTCTACCCATTTATTTTCACAAAAATTCTCATCGCCGACAAATCTATTTCCGTCGCGAGTCATTAAACAAATATTAAATCCACGAATCGTAAATTCCGTATTACTGCGCGGAATACAGTGCCCTAATTGAATATCAGTAGGTCTAGGTGCTACCCGTGAATCGCGGTTAATATCTTCAATCGTTATTTCATTTCCCATGACAGGACAAATACTAAACCCTTTATCGTTGAATACCTTGCGCCCGATCTGAGAAAATCGATCGCGAAGTACGATCTTATGTTGATCCAACAATTCCAAATATTCCTTGAATTCATCTACCCGCACCAATTCTTTAACCCCTCTGACATTATATACATACGTATTCATATCTAAATGAGCGCCTGCTAACATTAGAGGAGTAGATGAATCTTTTAATGGAATGGCGCATGATAATTTTATTTGTTTATTTCGAATAAGTTTTTCAGTTTGATCTGTAATTTGGATGGGAAATAATCGATTGGATCTATTTTTATATACATAATCATCGTTTCCTGGTGTTGAATAAATAGATGTATCTATTTTGGTGGGAATAGATGCAAATCCGCAGAATAATTGCCCGTGAATTGTGGTATTACATTTCCCGCTGTGTCCTATATGTAAACTACAAATAGGAGATTGAATATGATTCATAATTTCCTCCATCGAATTCTCGATAAACGGTTTTATTTTATTGAATGCCAATGCTACTGTTTTTTCGGAATTTTGTTTTGAATTTAGTGGTTTGCAACATAAATGATTAATATAATATTGTCCTGCATCATTGGTCCACTGTTTAGCGTGGGCTAGACATGCAATATGATTAGGGTCGGAATATAAATTTACCTTTATTATTGGTACTACGATTGGTACTACGATTGGTACTACGATTGGCTCCATTATTGGTACTACGATTGGCTCCATTATTGGTACTACGATTGGTACTACGATTGGCTCCATTATTGCTATTTTAGTAACAATATCGTCCACTATTATTTTCACAAATTTTTCGACTATCGACATATTGTATATTGTTATAAGTATACAATACATAAATGTACATTTATAACTTCAATTTTTATTGGAAAATAAATAATATTATTTTGCATCTAATACCACAAATTGATCATCTGGCAATCCAATGCCAAATGTGAGTACCTTTTTTTTCAAATATTTGAATTGTTTTTCGGGTAATAAATATAAATTATAATGCAACATTTTTAAAATAATAAGCATCCATGTTGCGTAAAATGGCAATACTGTTTTCTTAAGATGTTCATGTAAAATTCCCTGTTTATATTTTTCATTATAAATGGAAAATTCAACATTAAATCCCAATTTTGGATTATCTTCGTTTTCGTTTTTATACATAATTTTATGACCGTATGCAAGTGTATTATTATGATTTAATTTCCATACAAACTTTTTAAATTTAGTTTTTTTAACATGTAAAAAATGCTGCATTTTTGCCATAATACTATTTTCATTATCGGAAAATATATCCACATCAATATCACTTGTCCCAGGAAAATAATCACAGCGTTGAACGCTGCCAAAATATAAGATTTTGGTATCTAGATAATCGCTTAATTCTTTAAAAAATAATTTAATATGATCGGGTAATGCGTTTTTTGTGGTTTCCATTATACTATTATATTACTATTAGATTAGATAATTATCCTACCCAAAATTGTCAGCTGATTGTGACAGTGTATCACTCATGAAATTATGCAATAATGTTTCTCTATTATTATTGACAATATCGCCAGCTAACATCGCAGATTCATATGTTTTTCTTATAACATTATTAGGTGCATTACTTCCCACTTTCATAAGTCCATGATCTCTTAAATATTGTTTAACTTCATTAATCGGTTTTTTTTTCAATTCTTTATGTGCATTGATAATTTTTTTACGTGTATTTTTATCCTTTATTAAAATTCCAACAGTACGATAAATCTTGGACTTACCTAATGTATATTTTCTACGTACCGTTTTTTTAATTATTTTTTTAGATTTTTGTGGCATTATCTCCATATTAGTATTTGTACTGTGTAATGTACTGTGTAATGTACTGTGTAATGTAGGCACAATAGGCACTGTAGGCACAGTAGACAATGTAGGCACAGTATGTACAATAGGCACAGTAGGCAATGTAATTAAATTCTGTGTTATCATTGCATTATCATTTTGTTGCATTTTTAATTTATTTTTTAATATTTCCAATTTTCGTTCTCGCTCTGATATGATGGTTTCGGGGACAAGGGGTTCAATTATAACCGGGAGAGGTATGTGTTGTTTCTTTGCGGTATTCTGATGCCAATTACGATATGTTTCTTTAATCCCATTTTTTAAACAACCATATGGAACCGAAGTATCGACAGAATAATTTAATTTGAGGATAGATGCAACTTCATTTGCTAACCCAATAGTATTTGGATTTGATAATGACAAAGACGATGATTGAACAAATTGTTCGGGTTTTAATTCTTCGGGTAAATCTAATTCAACGTGAATATAATCGTTAGCCCTACCAGTGTCAGTACCAGAACCAGAACCAGAACCAGAACCAGAACCAGAACCAGAACCAGTACCAATGCCATACGAATGCATATTTTTAACCGTTTTTTTCGCCAATTGTTCCCGTTGTTTTTTTTCGTATTTAAGCTTATCGTCATCATCTTTATGTTTTTTTGAAAGACTGCTTAAATAATTAATAGATTCATAAAATTCGTCTGGCGATTCGTCAATAATATTATTGTTATTGTTTGGTATAGGAGTAGATGACGCGGTAACATCATGTAATCGTTTTTCCCGTATTTTATGTTCTTTAATGCGACTTAAAAATTGTTTTTTCAATGAATTTGAATTAATTAATAGATGTTGACTAGGCCGTTTTTTTTCAGTTTTAGTCTTGGATTTACTACCTGAAATTTTAAACAATTCCGGGTTTATTTTAATGGTTTTTTTATTTGACGATGAATCAATATTGGCCATATACTACTGTACAACATTGAAAATAAAACTAGCTTTTGTACATATAACACATTTCCTAAATATTTATTGTAAAAACTATTTAGAAATAAAATTGAATTGTAAATAATCGAATCATTGGTATAAACAACAATAATGTCGATTGATAACAAATCAATAATGGAAATTTCTCTAATACACCAAAAACAAAAACAGGAGGACGTGAATGTGGAACGCGATGACATTGATATCACCGATGATCCATATATCGAGTCGCCGTGGACGATCATTGAATCATATTTCAAAGGTCATCATCTTGAACGATTAGTGCGGCATCAATTAGAATCATATAATAATTTTGTGGGATATCAAATAACAAAAACGATTGAAATGTTTAACCCAGTACATATTGCATCCGAACAAGACTTGGATCCAAAAACGGGCAAATATTCACTGGAATTATTCGTATCTTTTGAAAATTTCCATATTTACCGTCCCCAAATCCATGAAAATAATGGGGCAACAAAATTAATGTTTCCGCAAGAAGCGAGGCTGAGAAATTTCACCTATGCGTCGGCAATGACAATAGATATTAATATTAAATTTGTTATTAGAAATGGCGCCAACTTGGAAAATGTACAAACCCTTCATAAAACCCTTCCTAAAATTCATATAGGGAAATTGCCCGTTATGTTGAAATCAAGCATTTGTGTATTAACCCAATACAAACATGTTGAAAATAGTCATACAGGAGAATGTAAATATGATACCGGTGGATATTTTATTATTAATGGATCCGAGAAAACAGTATTAGGACAAGAACGATCGGCGGAAAATCGTGTATACTGTTTCAATGTATCCAAAAATCAAACCAAATATAATTGGTCGGCTGAAATCAAATCGGTCCCCGATTATAAATGTATTTCGCCAAAACAACTTACTATGTATGTATCATCTAAAAACAACGGATTCGGATATTCGATCTATGTTCAACTCCCGCGAGTAAAACAACCCGTACCACTATTCATTGTTTTCCGTGCATTGGGCGTAATTTCGGATAAAGATATCTGCGAACGCGTATCGCTGGACATTACAAACGAAAAACAAAAAGATATTGTGGAAGGATTGCATGCTTCAATTATCGACTCAAATATATGTATGACACAAATCGATGCGATTAAATATATTATGGGATATGCGATGTACAGTCCAATTAATATGGACAAAGAAACGGGTGCCCGGAAAAAATACGAGTTTACTCAAGATATTTTGAACAACGATTTGTTCCCGCATTGTAATACTCCTCCCCAGAAAATCTATTTCTTGGGATATATGACTAATCGATTACTGCATGCTAGTTTTGGATGGACGAAGCCCGATGACCGTGATTCATATGTAAATAAACGCATTGATCTTACGGGTACTCTACTCAACAATTTATTCCGAAATTATTTCAATAAATTGGTGAAGGATATGGAAAAACAAGTAATTAAAGAAATTAATACGGGATCGTGGAGATCGACAGATGATTATTTGAATATTATGAATCAAACAAATATTTATAAAATAATTAAGTCGACGACTATTGAAAACGGATTAAAGCGGGCATTATCCACTGGTGATTTTGGAATTAAACACATCAATAGCAATAAGGTAGGGGTTGCACAGGTGTTAAATAGATTAACGTATGTATCAAGTCTGAGTCATGCTAGGCGTGTTTCGACACCAACCGATAAAAGCGGAAAATTGATCCCGCCCCGCAAACTGCACAATACGTCATGGGGTTACCTCTGCGTTTCGGAAACACCCGAGGGTCAGTCAGTTGGCATTGTAAAAAATCTGAGCGTAATGACTCACATCACTATTAATTCAAATAGTAGTCCTATACACGAATATGTTAGTCCTCATATTGTTGAAATTCATCAACTAACTCCTGCGGAATTATTCGGGCGTGTAAAAGTATTTGTTAATGGAGCGTGGGTAGGAGTCGCCATAGATCCTATTGAGTTATATGATATTCTTCGAGACAAAAAACACCAAGGAATTATCAATGTGTATACGTCTATCGTATTTGATTATAAAATGAATGAAATCAGAGTATGTAATGATGCCGGAAGATTATCTCGACCGGTATTACGCGTAAAAAATAACAGATTATTACTTGGCCGAAATGTGGTCAAACAAGTCGATCGCGATGAATTGCAGTGGAATGATTTGATAACAAATTGTAAATTGACTGAATCTGTAATCGAATATATTGACCCGGAAGAGCAGTCGTGGGGTCTGATTGCGATGAAACCGCGAGATTTATCTGCGGCTAATGGTATTAGTCCTAGTCCCAGTCCTAGTACCAGCAACTTGGATTCTGACAATCCATTGCCACCTACCGCTATTTATAAATATACTCATTGTGAGATTCATCCGAGCACGATTTTCGGCGTGCTTGCATCATGTATCCCGTTCCCCGAGCACAATCAATCGCCTAGGAATACGTATCAATGTTTAGATATAAATGAACATGTATTAATGTCCGACGGGACAAGAAAACGTATAGAAGATGTGAAAATAAATGATGAGGTCGTGTCATTTCACCCCAAAACCATGGAAATCAGTAATACTAGAGTAACTCATCATTATGTTAGAAATACCGATAAAAAAATATATAAATTAAAAACTATAAGTGGACGAGAAATTATTGCTACAGAAGATCATACATTTATGACTTCGGTAGGATGGAAAACTGTGGATGAAATAAAATTAAATCCATCATCCTATAAAATTGGTATATATGTTGAATCGGTCCTTGCTAAAGACGAAGAATATAATAATTATTGCGCCATTAATACATCCAAACATATGGACAAACCTACATGGTTAAATATTGTAAAAATACTAGGACGTGCCATGTTTATACCAATGGATTCTATAACTGAGGTAGAGAATAGATTGATTTCTGATATTACGGTTGAATCTGATAATCATAGTTTTATAGCAGGGGCGAATTTCCTGTCTAGTAATTGCGCACAGGCAAAGCAGGCAATGGGAGTGTACGTCACGAATTATGAAAACCGAATGGATAAAACGGCATACGTCTTAAATTATCCCGCAAGACCATTAGTGGATACCCGTATCATGGACATGATTCACGTTAATAAAATTCCATCGGGATGTAGTGTTATTGTTGCCATTATGACACATACCGGATATAATCAGGAAGACTCATTGTTGTTCAATAAAGGATCGGTTGATCGTGGTCTATTTCAAGCGACAATTTATCATACTGAAAAGGACGAAGATAAGCAAAAGATTAACGGTGACGAGGAAATCAGATGTAAACCTGATCCATCGAAAACAAAAGGGATGAAATTTGCAAATTATAATAAGGTGAACAGTAAAGGTCTTATGCCCGAAAATACATTGGTCGAGAATAGAGATGTTATTATTTCAAAAATCACGCCGATAAAAGATGCGCGTAATGATCATACAAAAGTCATTAAATATGAAGATCAAAGTCGTATTTATAGGACAGATGAAGAAACGTATATTGATAAAAATTATATAGATAGAAATGGAGATGGATATAGTTTCGCCAAGGTGAGATTGAGAGCGGTGAGGAAACCGGTGATCGGAGATAAGTTTTCGTCGCGTAGTGGTCAAAAAGGAACTATTGGAATGATTATTCCGGAAGCAGATATGCCCTTCACAAAATCAGGAGTTCGTCCAGATTTGATTTTGAACCCGCATGCGATTCCGTCGCGTATGACAATTGCGCAATTAAAAGAAACAGTTTTAGGGAAAACGTTGATTGATTTAGGATTATTTGGAGATGGGACGAGTTTTGATGAATTTGATGTGAAATCGATTTGTGCAAAATTACAGAATAGTGGATATGAATCTAATGGAAGCGAAATCATGTATAATGGATTGACGGGAGAACAACATGAATGTAGTATATTTACGGGTCCGGTGTTTTATCAACGATTAAAGCATATGGTTATTGACAAACAGCATAGCAGATCAATTGGACCCATGGTGAATTTAACAAGACAGCCAGCGGAAGGACGTAGCAGGGATGGTGGACTTCGATTTGGCGAAATGGAACGAGATTGCATGATTTCCCATGGAGCAGCAAGGTTTACGCGGGGTAGGATGTATGAAGCATCGGACAAATATCAAGTAAATGTATGTAAAAAATGTGGACTAATTGCATCATATAACGACGAAATGCATATTCATCATTGTAGAACATGTGATAATCGCACTGATTTCGCATATGTAGAAATACCATATGCATGTAAATTATTATTCCAAGAATTAATTACCATGAATATTGCGCCGAGAATGATTACTAGTTCGTAAAATAATAAAATGTTAGTATATAGTATATTATTATAAATGGATGATTTAATAGCCGAAATATTTGGACCTCAAAAAATAGAAGAGCCGATTTTTACACTTGATACGCTTGGTCAAAATCCAGATGCGACCGTTGACAGATGTGGCAATCGGTTTAATAATGGTACTATTGAGCCTAAAATATTTGGTCCTTATACAAATACGTTAAAATATACACCGTTGGGATTTGAGCTTATAAATTGGTTACATTATAATAGAGATGACAAATATATACAACAAATCAAAAATACGAAACCTGTTGCATATACACATCAAAAAAAATGGTTTGACTTGGCCGATACATTACAAACATGGATGAAAAAACACAAGTTCGATAAATCCCTACAGGGTCCAGGTGGCCTTGGTAAAAAATCCAAAAGAACCAAAAAATCTAGAAGAAAAACACGAAAATATAGAAGAAGATAATTTTCACATTGTTACATTTTTTATTTTATGTCGGGTGTAATCGCACCGAAATATAATAGACGAGCGCAGTAGTCGAGCCAAATAAAACTCCACCCCATAAGGAATCAATAAGAGCGATTATTGGTGACCAGTTTCGCAGTAATGCTAAATTTGTTAGATCAAATACCGAATAAATAACAAGTCCTAGTAAAAACGCGTCCTTGATACTCTTTTTCTCTCTAATAATGAAATAGTAAAGTCCAAATATTAGAGAAATGTAGCAAATTACTGCAGCAAATATATTCAATTGTATAGGCGATCCTTGAATTATACTAATCTGTTGATTGAATGCATTTTTCATCAACCATAAGTAAATGGAATCTAGCAAAACTAAACATCCTGCAATAATACAAATAATAGTTGCATCTTTTTTCATTATTATTATTATATTTTGTACAATATAATAATATAATATAATAATATCTTTATCAAATATATATGACATCAATAGGATATACAAATTTATATGGATCTGTTAAACAAACGCCGGTTGATCCAAGATTTAGAATGAAATTAGGTGGTGGACTTCCTGGATTTATTCCGCAAGCAGTACAGACCACAGATAATTACGACGAGTTTGCCCAAACGCGGTTCTTGTTGAAAGAAGCGTGGAATACAAAATATGCGCGTCAATTGGATTACCAAAGGGCAATATGTACCCCATTTAGAGCAGTAAATAATGCAGGTGATTTATTGAGCAGGAAAAATTATTCATGTGGCGGATCATGTCAAACATTTCAAAGTCGACCGGGACTATTTGGACTTAAAACTCATTTTGGACATATCCAAGATTTATGTGATGGATCAGGTGTTCCACCATCATCGTGTAATGGTAAATACGTTTATGATTCGTCAGATTATAGCCGATTTTTGAAACAAAAGGCGATCAATAAGAATTATAATGATTTGTCGTATGGAGGAGATGATAGTTCAGCAAGTCAATCGGCGTGGCGAGCAATTCGAAGATATTAGATATTGAATCATTGAATAAAAATATACAAATATTATTATATCTATGTAATACATAAAGAAAATGAGTACGAAGGCTATTATCTCAATATCCAGTAGGTTCTACGAATCAACACCAACACCAATATAATTATTTTCATGGTATTCACGAGAACTTGATAAGCCGTAGTGGTCGTGGTGATTTGGGCAGAAAAACAAAACGCAGAAAATACCAAAAATACGGCAAAAAAATAAAGAAGACAAAAAGAAGATAAATTAAAATTTAATTGTCTAGCTAATATTATATATAAGAAGATGACAACCGTTATATATAATAATTATTGCAATATCCCGTTTGCGGGAGGATCGTATAATGGATCAAAAATAATTGGACCAATGCGCCATGTATATCCGCTTGCTATGCCAAGACACAATTACGGAATATTAGCAGGAATTCATCCCAATCCTCCGCAATTTGGAGTGGCAGATGGCGCATCTGAATTCTCAAATGCTCGTCGTCAATATCTTAGGACAGCGAGTTATGCAGAATCAACCAAAACAGGAACAGAAATGTATTCCCCGATTAAACCCACATCGGCGTTTAATGCAGGAACACAGCGCAGTTATTTGTTATCACAATCAACAAAATATATTGCTCCAACATCATCGTCAATGTATATTTCAACGAGAAAAGCGCAAGCAGTTGGAAAATCAAGTTATAAACAAGGATTATCGGTAGATGCCCCGATGACGTACAAGAATTATAATCGCAATGATGTTAGATCCGCACTCCGATTTGCTAGAGCAGGAGGATGTGTTGCGCCGGCAAAAAAAGGATCAATATTCAATCATAGTTTAGTCAATAACGATCATGGTGCTGGATGGGGCGCATTACCGAGACAAACCTATTGACAAAATAAAAAAACCAATAACAAAACCAATAAAAATATTTTGTGGAGATATATTATAACAATCAAAAGAAAATGATACATAAATTATTAGTAGAGTTTTTAGGCACATTGTTTTTGACATTTATCGTATTGGCAACACGAGGAAATTGGTTAGCTATTGGCGGGGCGTTAGCCGTAGGCGTATTATTAGGCGGTCGTATTTCGGGCGCGGCGTATAATCCGGCAATAGCAATCGCGTATTTTGCCGCGGGAAAAATTGCAAGTACCGAAATGGTGGCGTATATAGTCGCGGAAATTGCAGGAGCATTGGCAGCACTACAATTGGTAAGAATGATTAAATCGTAAAATTATAAAGAATACTCGATTAAACATGCTCGAACGGCATCTTTAATATTTCTCACATCAGGGAATAATGTTTCCAATTTAATAGTATCTAGCAAATTATTCGATCGATCCGATGCCAATATTTTACGCTGTTCATCCTGCGAAAAGTTTTCCCAGGTAAATGCCGGATCGACGAGTTCTTGATACATTGTTAAAATTTCGTTATGTGAAATTACGCCGGGATTTGTCAAATTAATGGTTCCAACTGTCCGGCTTTTCATCATGAATAGAACAATGGGGAGTAATTCAGGTAATACGGACATTGAATTGGGAATAGAGCAAATGCGAGAATAATGGGTGATTTTAGTGATAAAATTTCGATCGTTTTGCTCGCCGGTGATTGGCATACGAATGCGTAGATTTAACACAGAATCTTTATGGATGTGCATTAATCGATCGGTAAATCCTTTCACGATGGAATATGACGACCCGTAAAAATTGGGTAATGAATCTTCAGTAAATCCTGTCACCCCTCCCAACGGCCGTTCTTCGTCATATTTGAAAATACAGCCTGTTCCGAGATATGTGTAATGAATATTGAGTTTTTTGGATATTTCGGCGAGAAGTATAGGAGAAAATAAATTATCGCGTATATTTTCGACCAATTTTCCCTCTTGCTCAAGATAATCGATTGTACTAAATACTTTACCATTAATTTGTCCATGCGTTCTGCCGATAAAAGAGATGATATGTGTTGGATTTAGTTGGATAATTTCTTGGAATAATGTATCATAATTATCTACTCGTGATTTTCCTTGTGTATATTGAATTTCAGTGGGATTCGTTAGAATTTCTTTATCGAGAACATTTAGAAATTGTTGACCGATCCATCCATTACTTCCATAAACTAAAACATTCATTTTTATTTTTGTCTTTATCTTTTCTCCTTTTGTTATTGTTATAATTGATTTTATCGCCATCTCTTTATTATATTTTCTCGGTATATATTATACACAAATTTTTATTATTATTATTTTATTATTATTGCATGACAAGAAAATCTAGAATTAGATCTAAACGGTCCGTGTCTAGAAAAATAAGAGGAAGCCGTAGACGAGTTCAGAGAGGGGGTAACGGCGTTGATGTTGCAACTAACAGTAGTCAAGGATCTATTGGCGCAACCATAGACAATTATAAAAAAAGCACAGAAGCCGCTGTTTCGGGAGCTGCAAGCGATGTAAAAAACAAATTATCTAACTGGTTCGCCACCCCCTGGTTAAGTGACACGTGGGGAAAGTTTTGGGACAAAGATAAAGATAGGGTAGTTACTCCAGATAATAGTGTATTAAATCCATTACTTCCAGAAAATGCACAAGTACCAACACCAGCACCAATACCAGTAACCCCATCACAAGTACCAACACCAGCATCAACACCAGTAACCCCATCACAAGCATCAGGTCAAGAAGGCGGAAAAAGAAGAAGACGACCGCAAACACATATCCGACTAAATCGTAAATATATTAGTAGAAAAATGAATAATATCGTCGATATTTTTAGAAAACAATTGACCTGCAAAAATAAAGGTAAAAATAAAAAGAGTAGACGACATTATCGGGGAGGGGCGTATGGTAATTATCCTGGCGCGGTTGGTAACATCAATGTCCCGATGCCATCACGACCATAAAAACCATAACCCAAAAAATAATAATATTTTACTAAATAATATTATTATATTATATAACGATTGAATGCATCATAAAAATAAGACGCGGAAAGTGTATAGTTCTGTTGGAAGCCAAAGAA
>Ga0209829_10000846_pt1 | contig 26509 bp, 25 predicted proteins | sample C_140205_EF_Meta_FD_187311 | JGI IMG/M metagenome (GOLD analysis project Ga0209829, IMG submission 187311) | Freshwater microbial communities from Lake Croche, Canada to study carbon cycling - C_140205_EF_MetaG (SPAdes) (version 2) | ecosystem: Environmental > Aquatic > Freshwater > Lake... | reverse complement strand
CCCGTGGTAAAAACCACTCCAAAGATGAGGCATTATTTCCCTATGCGCCTAGACCATGTCTCATATGTGACCTCCCATGACCAGCTTGCCGACACTGTGCAACGACTTGGATCCCGACTTGGATCAACCTTTGTTGATGGTGGAGTGCATCCGCGTTTTGGTACGCGCAACTTCACGTTGCCACTTGCTAACGGTCACTATCTAGAAGTTGTTTGTCCACTTGATCATCCTGCAACCGATGCATCTGCATTTGGTAAAGCAGTTTCACAACGTGCAGCCGAAGGCGGCGGATGGTTAACGTGGGTTGTCTCCGTTGATGATGTTGCACCAATTGAAGCTCGACTTGGTCGCCCGGCAGTAGAAGGACATCGCGTAAAGCCAGATGGTACAGATTTAAGTTGGAAGCAGATTGGCCTTCTTGGAACTATGGAAGATGCACAGTTGCCATTTTTCGTGCAATGGATTGCAAATCATCACCCATCCACTGATGGCAAAGCAGTTGCAAAGATTGTAAAGATTGAACTTGCAGGCGATGAAAACACAATCACCAAATGGCTGGGATCTGATTTGCACTCTGCAATTGGTGACGGTGTGGAAATTGTTTGGGTACCAGCTAGCGAAAACGATGGCGATAATGGAATTGTTGCTGTGCACCTTGCTACGCCAACCGGTGTTGTAAGACTCGATTAATCGTATTTAGGTTTCAAGCAACTGCCCCGCTATACGATGCAGAGCGGTTATTGATTCGCCGCCTTAGCTCAGGGGTAGAGCAACGCACTCGTAATGCGTAGGTCCCGGGTTCAAATCCCGGAGGCGGCTCTGTAGGGCAACCAATTCAATCATTTTTCGATATTTGACGGCTCAAGAAGATTTCAAGCCAAATTTCAAAACTATTGCTTTAGACTTCACATCATTAATCCCCACGCAACCGATTTGCACCATCAAGTAAGCGTTGATATGAATTTATAAGGAGAATTATGAATTTAGGGATAGCCAATAAACATGCATTGGTAACGGGTGCCAGCCGGGGAATCGGGGCAGCAATTTGCGAGAGCATTGCTCGAGAAGGCGCGCTCGTTACTGCAGTTGCAAGGTCTCAAAAGGATCTTCAAGCACTTGAATCGATCATTGGCTCAAGAGGAAATGTGTTCATTCAGTCTGACCTCATGGAAGACCGTGCAGTTGAAACCCTACATAGTCAATTAATAGACAGCGGTCGCCAACCTTCCATCATTATAAATAATGTTGGTGGAACTATGGATTTAAACGATCCCCTTTGTTCATCTGATGATTTCCTGAAAGTTATGAAATTCAATCTAGGAATAGCAATGGATGTTAATAGATTTATGGTTCCAAATATGAGAGAGAAAAAATGGGGCAGAATTTGTCATGTTTCGTCGATTTCAGCATTAGAAAATCAAGGACCTCCAAGTTATAGCGCAGCAAAAGCGGCGCTCAATGCCTATGTACGTGGGGTTTCTAGGTACCTAGCTTCAGAGAATGTAATTCTAACTAGCGTAATGCCAGGTGCGATTTTTACAGAAGGCGGTTATTGGGATGAAGTTTCCAAAAATCGCCCAGATCATCTCAAGAAATATCTAGAAGAACGCATGGCAACAAAGCGACTAGGCAATGTATCTGAGATAGCAGAGCTCACAACCTTTTTAGTGTCAGAGCATGCCTCCTTTATGGTTGGTTCATCCGTGCTTGCCGACGGTGGTCAGGGACGTGTTTTTCCTGAATATGAATGAGAATATTAGTTCAATAACCTAGAAGAAATTTCAAAAATGTTAACCTCGGTTAATACCCTTTAATGTAAGAATCAGCGGGCTTAGAATATGTGACGATTTTTCCCGCCATCCAATCTAAAATTTGAACCTGTTATCCATTTAGCTTTATCAGAGACCAAAAAAGCGACCATTTCTGCAACTACTTCCCCTTCCCCGACTATTCCCAATGGAATACGTTTTTCAATATTTTGCATTAACACTTCGGCTTCTGAAAAACCATCTAACCCCTTTATTGATCCAAAAGTGTTAATCCAATCCGTGAATCCTTCGGTTCGAATTGCACCAGGTGAAACTGAATTTACGGTTATTTGAAATTCTGACAACGAATTAGCGAGGTACTTTGTTAAATTAGCTACTGCAGCTTTTGAACTAGCATAATGTGGGTTTTCAAAACCTGGCTCACTTGCGATTACTGATGAAATTGTCACAATTCGTGAATGACTTGATTGAATCAAATGTGGCTTCAACAGTCGAACGAGTCTTACGAGGGACATTACATTGATTTGATATGTATCTAGCCAATTATCATCCGAGAGGTCATCGAAAACACCTCTACCAATTGCTCCGCCAACATTATTGATGATTGCATCAATTCGACCATGTTTTTGAAGAAGTAGTTCTACACATTTTTCTGCGCCATAACTAGTTGCGAGATCCTGATTAACTAAAGTCAGATCCGAACCGCTAAGAGCTTTATCCTCTGCGAATTCCCGCAATTTCTCTAAATTCCTAGAACATAAAACTAGCGTTGCCCCCAAACCCGCAAGTTTTCGGCTTATCGAAGCACCAATGCCTTCGCTTGCACCCGTAACTAGAATTACTCTACCTTTAAGTTCACCAACCATAGGAAAACCTTATCACCGTAATTTGGACGTTGCGAGAAATTCGCGACAACGCACATAATTTTAAGTGATATTTGTGGTTAAGATTTTAGAAACTCCCATTTGAATCAGTTTATTCAGTATAGTTCTGCGATTCTCTTGAGATGTAATTAAAAATGTTGAATCCTTGAGAGAATCGACTTTCGATGGATGCCTAATCTCCAGATCAATATTCCTATAATGGCCACCATCAAGTTCAAAATTGTCATCCAAAATTGAATCTACCAATGTAAGCCTACCTTGAAGATGATAATTGAAGGTAGCTAACATATGGGCAGCCCCAAAACCATAGATACGCCCAATTGAAAGTTCTAATTGACTTGCAAGTGTTTGCATACCTAGTACGAAATTAGCGACCTCCTGCTTAATTTGAAGTTCTTTCTCTTTAATTCTGACTCTTCCAGATTCAATTTCACCATCTAGATTCTTGTCGATTTCGCGCGATTTTCCTGATTTTTGAAAGGCAAATAGCAAAGAACCCCCATTCGACCCCAGTGGGTTATAGCGAAAATCAAGCATTTCACAATTCAAGCCTTTCAATAAATGCGAGATCGACTCTAAATCATAATATTGGATATGCTGATGAAAAATCGCATCAAAACGAGCTTGATTCCGCAAATGCTTCAAAGATGGCACCTCGAAACAAAAAATTGTTTGCTCTTTTACCGTTGCGAGCAGCGTGGCTAGCAGTTCTTTTGGATTCACGACATGCTCAAGGAAGTGTCGACCAAATACAAAGTCCGGCGCCAAAGCTTGAATCTCTAATCTGGCATCTTCTGCAAACTTACCAATTATATTTATTCCGTCAACAATGGTTTCATGTAAGTCTGCTAACAAAGGTTCGCAAATGCTGTATTGGGATACAAATTCTCTTAAAAAAGTGGCTAACTGAAAATTACCCGCTCCGATTTCAAGTGCATTAAATTTTTGAATGTCGATATTTAAACCAGTAATAAATTCAAGAAAATATTGGTGCTCTGCATGAATCTTTCCGTTGTTTGGAATGCGGTAGGCATATGTTGCCGGAGTATAAAGAAACTTTGGGTCAACGATATTAAGAAGCTGCACGTGGCCGCAAAATTTGCAGAGTAACAATTCTTGATCAAAAACTGGAAAGTCTTTATCAAAATCTCCAAATTGTTCTGTTAAAGGAAAATTTGGCAGGTCAAAAACTGATTCAAATTCTTCATGTTGACAAATCGAGCAATGAGTTATTGAATGATCAATACGTGGGATTTGTCTAGATTTCATTCTACGTTTCACTCCTCTGACCTAAAAGAATTTCGACATTTGCAATGACATGTTCCGCTGAGAGACCAGCTTCATTTTGGAGTTCAGCGTAAGTTCCATAGGTACGAATAAAATCAGTTACCGCCATCTGCATCCCCTTTAGCTTTCCTAAGCCAAGTACTGATTGTAAAACTTTGTTATAGAGACCATCCTGTGACGACAACTCTTCAACTGTTATGAAGCAACCAGTTTTTTCTACGCTGTATCTGACTGCTTTCGAATCAAAAGGCTTAAAAGTAGGAAGATAAATTACTTCAACAGAAATTCCACGCGTACTTAGTTTTTTTGCCGCTTCTACACAATTTCTAAGTTGTGAACCGATGGTTATGAGGGAGATATCGATCCCTTCCATAACTCGGATTGCTTCCCCAATATTGATTTGTTCACGCTTGAAATCTATTTCATGTGAGTTTTCTGTAAGCCTGAAATAGTTTATGAAGTCTTGCTTATAAGCTTTCTCAAAAAGAATTTCAAATTCAATTGAGCTTCCCGGAAGAAATACGCGTCCTTTAGGTAGATGAGAGATTAAGGAAACATCGGCATAGGAATGATGGCTGCACCCAAGTTTTGAATAATCAAATGAAGATCCCACTGATACAAAATTTCCAGGCAAGTTTTGATATCCAAAATCCAACTTTATTTGTTCGTATGAACGTTCAATGAGGAAAGGTGCGATGGTATGGACAACAGGCGTTAGTCCTGCATGACTTAAACCAGCTGCAACACCAACAGTTGCTGGTTCGCAAATGCCAATATTGAAGTATCTATCGGGGTGCGCATTTCGAAAATCACCTAAGATTCCGTGGCTGATGTCTCCCACCACTACAACAAGTTCCTTATCTACAGCACCAATTTTTTTCAAAGTAGCGGCAAAAGCGGGCCGTAAGCTACCCATTTAACGCCACCTTAATTTGTTGAAGTTCTTCAGAATTCGGAATTTTATGGTGCCAAATCCCATGCCCTTCGAGAAAGGGAACTCCTTTGCCCTTAACGGTGTGGGCAAGTATGACTTTTGGCTTTCCCGCCGGTGATTTCTTTAAGAAGGTCATAGATTCTTTCAAACTTTCGAAACTATGCCCGTCAGCGACCGAAGTAGCCCAACCAAAACTACTCCATCGATCCTCTAGGTTCTCTATGGGCATTAGTTGTTGTGCAGATTCATTCCAATCGACAATAACTGTCAGATTATCCAATTTCTGATTACTTGCAATATTTGCACTTTCCCATACCGTTCCTTCTTGACACTCGCCATCACCCACGAGACAGAAAACTTTGTTTGAACGTTTTTGGATTTTCAACCCTAGAGCAATTCCAGTTGCCATTGGGAAACCATGACCCAGTGAGCCGGTGCTTGCTTCAACACCGGGCACTTTAGTTGAGTCTGGGTGCCCACCTAGAATTCCGGGAATGTTTCCGTACAGGGCTAGATCAGACTCAGAGAGAAAACCATATTTTTCTAAAACTACATAAAGCGCGGCAGCGCCATGCCCTTTACTCAGAATAAAATAATCTCTCTCTTTCGATTTTGAGTTCTTCGGATCAATTTTCAATTCATTCCCGTAGAGATATTCAATAATATCTACTATTGAAAAAGAGCTGGGTATGTGGCCCTCACCCGACGTGCAGATCATGTCCAATATTCGGAGACGAAGATTGTTGTTAGGTGTATCAGGCACAGCGATAATCTTACCTGTGCCAGTTACAAAAAAGACCCTATTTCAGAAACAAGTGGGAAAAACTCAAAGTAGCTTAGATTTCCAGGATTTTAGGAAGGAGACGCTGATATTTGCAGTTGCAACACTCCCATGCCTTTTGATTTTTCCTTCAAATGTTTCCCTCAAATCTGAAGTTTCAACAGATGGTTTTTCCAGAAGTTCCATTACTGCGTCTAGGATTTCATTGGGCGAATTGTTTCGCCATCTAAAATTCGTAGATTCAGTTCCTCGTATAGTTGTATCTGACCATCCAGCCCCACAATCTATCATTTCATCTAAAGTCAAAATATTGTCCTGATTGTCATAAACCAATTTAGGCAACATTAGAGAATTAGTAAAGTAGGCAGTTTGCCCGATACTCGGCGCATTTGTCATCAAGACTCTCCTGCCGAAAGCAGGAGGCACACAAATTGGCCCTGAGTTAGTCCCGATTAAGAAATCACATTCAGCAAGAAAAAAAGTATTTAAGCGATCAATTTGGGAATTTACCTTCGTATAATCTATCAATCTCGGATTGTCAATTAAAGAAGATTGATCTCTATCCCCAATCCTAACCACAAAATAGCCGAGATCTAACAAGAAAGTAATCGTATCTTGGTAAGTAGAGATCTCAGCATTTCTTCCCGAACTAGAACTTATCAGACGTCCATTATTCCAAGTATTCGAATTTCGAACATGAATTGTTATAAATTTTCCATTACCTAATGCCTCGAATCCATGTTGAGAAAGAAATTCGTAGCCAAATTTCTTGTCGTCCTGAGATAGTTCTAGGAGTGGTTTCTTTTGAAGAGTTTCCCACGAACGCGAGTATCGATCATGCGCCTCAAACAAGGGAATAGAACTATCTGCAATCGCAACCGACGAAACTCCCTCGTAAAATGGCCACATTTCTTTTTCTATTATGAATTCAGTGTAAGGATTGACATCAAATCTCGGGAAAAACTTGTACCAGTAACTTAAGAAATTTCTATTTGGACTGTCATTAGATGTTATTAGGAACTTATGCTCGATTTCAGGATGCAAATCCAAGATTTTTTGTCTTAAACTCAAGCATTTTGCTGTGTGACCGATGCTCTTGGTTATTTCAGCGCCTACGAATGAAAAGCCAATATGGTTTAATCCAAACCCATGCAGTAAGTCGATTGCAATTTGTCCAGCTTCCTTAAAGTTGCTTTGAGCTACATCGTGATTTGATTCTAAATCGGCCTGATGCGCAGAATGATTTAATGCGTCTCTAGCAATTCGTTGAGAAGCAACTGTAAAATCGAATGACTGTGGTAGTTCTGTTTTCCGAATCCAAATTTCATCGCTGACATTCAAAGAATTTTGAAGTTGCAATTTTAGGTAAATCAAGCGTCGCCTATAAATCAATTTGGCGAACTCAAGTGAATTGATAAAAAGCAATCGCAATAAAAGGTAAATGTCAGTTCCTAGAATTGGAAGAATTTTGACTGCACTTTTGAACACCTTTATATTGATCATCTTGTAAACCCTATACTAGAGATTCCAGGGCTAGCCATAATTTCCCATGATAAACAAGAACTAAAGTTTATAACGTTGTAGGATTTTATGGAGACCGAAAGGAGCCAAATGACTCAACGCCTGGGACGAATAGGGAATGCGTTCGATCCTGAGCTGGATCTGAAACCTTTTCAAAGGCGGGTTCATTTAATCCTGACATTTCTATTTGGTGTCCCATTTTGTATCTTTCAACGGCTAATCTTTCCAATCCGATTAATTCGAGTCGGTAGAATTAATTCATTACGTATTGGCCACATGCTTCTTGAAATCGATTGGTATTTAAGTGACATTCGCAAACCAAGTCTAGATATTTTCTTTTTCACTACTGCTACGCCAGTAAACTCGTTTCTAGAAGATTTTGCAAAAAGAAGAATGAAATATCTCCCTAGAATCATCATATTTGGTGCATATATTATAAATCGAGTAATCCCAGGCGGCAGCAAATATCTTGTCCCACTACCCTTCGAGTCATTTGATTTTCAAATATTCGATTCATCTCCTTCACCGTTCTCGTCAACACCAGATTTTACAAAAATGGGGGCAAAGTTATTACAAGATATGCAGATTTCCGAAACATCAGAAATTGTTTGCTTTTATATTCGAGATGAAATGTACGGTGAAAAAACCTTTCCTCACCTCAATCAAGATTTCTCAAAATATCGGGACTCCAATATTGATGATTTCCAACCAGCCATGGAGTTTCTAGCAAACCAAGGCTTTACAGTAATTCGCATGGGCCGTGAAGGAAAAAAACCACTCTCCTCGAAAAATCCCAAGGTTATCGATTATTGTTTCAGCAATTTCAAAAGCGATTTCGCAGATTTCTATTTAACATCGAAAGCGAAATTTGCGATCTGTACAGATACGGGAATGACTCATTTGCCGCTATTTTTTAGAAAGCCAATCGGGATTGCGAATATAGTCGGCATGCATGGCTTATTGCATACTAAAATGGTTAGGTTTATAACATTTAAAAGGTATTTTAGCAATGAGAAAATGCAGAATTTAACTCTTAAGGAAATACTGAATTCTCCCCTATTGCACTTCAAGGATAACAATAGTTTTCTTAATGTAGGCATTGAATTTATAGATTCAGACCCAGAAGAATTGATTGGATTAGCACAAGATATGATGCTTAATGTTCAGTCTCCGAATTTAGAGAAGAATTCCAATACAGAACTTGATGCCAGATTTCAGGCCTTGGTGTATGACAAACGAGGTATTGAAATGTTGTCAAGAATTTCCGTGAATTGGCTTGAAAATAATAAAGATTTTCTTCACTAATCAAAGTCATTTGATTGTTTTTCAGATAAACAGCAAATAGATTCTAAAAGGTTAAATTCAATTCCTCTTTATGGAGTTCTATGAAACTATTACTAATTGTTCCAATTGCATCAGTTCCAAGATTTCGGCAAATCTGATCGAATCGAATTTGTCCTACAGTAAGATCTTTAGTGTTTCTGGAGAACATTTCCGTAACACTATTTAGTATATCTTCGCTCGAATTATTGATCCATTGATAACCCTTTGATTCGTTCAACCAAAATTCCGAATACCCAACTTTCGAATCGAAAAGTTCTTCCAATGTCAAAATCTTCGCTTGTCGATTTTTGACTAATTTAGGGACAAAAATGGAATTTGTAAAGTAAGTATTCCTAGCAATACTAGGACAATTTGTCATCACAACAGGCTTACCAAAAGTTGAAGGCACGCAAATCGGACCCGAATTAGTCCCAATCATAAATTCACAATTAGCCAAGAAGAATGAATTCAATTTATCGTCTTGAGTATCTTCTATCGTGTAATCAATTACATTGGGGAGATGCAGTGGATTTGGCGATCCCTTGTCCCCAATTCTAATAACCCATCCTCCACGCTCAGTTATATATTTAATCGCTGGTAGGTAATCTTTAATGTCGGCGTTTCGTCCATATTGAAAACCTCGATGATTTGCCCCCGGACCGGTATTAGCACTTCTAACATGTAAAGTTATAAACCAATCATCGGCCGTGAACCCAAATTTACCTAAGTAATCTAAGCCAATTCCGATAGTTCTATCATCTAATGTCAAGATTGGCTTTTTAAACATTTTGGAATATTCTCTTGAATAAACATCATTAGCTTTCCAACTATTCATCGGACCTTGCGGTGTCCAGATTGCTCCATAAGATTCTTGTGCAGGCCAAAGTGAAGTCTGCATTTCAATGGCTTGCGGATCACTTACTTTTCTCAATTTGAAATACTTGGAATAGCAGAGCAAGTAATTTTCATTTTGAGTATCGCCATAAATCAATTCATGTTCAAAAGGGTAAATATCCGGAAACAATTGTTGCAATTTGATGCGCAGGGAAATATTTAGGGACATATGTCCGATGTTCCTTGTTAAATCATGTCCAAAAAAAGTCAATGTCCTCTTTGAGCCGCTGATATTAGATCTGAAATTCAATTCTTGAAATCGAAGTATTTCGGAGCGCTCATGGAAAAATGAGGATTCCCTCATTTCCGCTAACTCATGATGCCGATGGGCCAGGAGTTCCAGCCGTTGGTAAAGGCGTAATCTATTTCTTATTTTTCTGGATGGAAAGCATTGTACAAATCTAATTTTGCGATTTTCCCGAGAATAAGTAGAAGTTGAAGGCAATCCGAGGAAGTTAAGGATCCTGAAGTTTAGATATAAAACACTCAAAAATCTAAAATAAATCGAATAAATCAAAATTATTTTGATTTTATTTACTAATTGAGACCTGCCCATGGTCAGACATTATCACCAAATTACAGGCGACCTAAGAATAACTTAGAGTTTTGCAATCTAAAGAATTAAATTCAAGAAACTGATACGACATGAAATTGGGAAAAATTCACAAAAATATCAGAGGATCACCTAGGCCATCAGAAAATTCAAGCTTTGATGCTTCGATGCCCATACGAATCTCATCAAAGTCATTTTTCGACATGAGATTATCTGAAACTTCAATCAGCTCACCAAGTTGATTCAGTGTACGAACGCCTATAATCGAGTAATTTGAAAGGTAGTAGCCATAGGCAAGTGCGTAACTGTAAAGAGTTTGCCCTTTATCCCTACACAAACTTTCTATGAACTGAAACTTGCTTTTCAGGTTTGGATTCGTAATTTCCGCCATTATTTTCGAATTCATATTTTTTCGAGAAAATCGATCATGTATTCCAGATTCAGGCATGAAGGCTCCCCGTGCCAGCAAACCGTAAGAAACTGAATTAATAGAATTCCGATGGCCAGCATTCGAGAAGTCATTCCAATAGTCGTGTTTTCTTCGTGCCCAATTGAAATAGTTTTGGATATAAAAATACTCTTGAGAGATACCAATCGAATCAATGATTGACAAATATTTTTGCACTTCCGCAGGTGAAGCGTTGCAAATGCCAAATCCCTTTATTAGGCCATTTTGCTGAAGCTCATGGAATGCTTCTACTGTAACCGAGATATCAGTTTCTGGATCTGGCGCATGAAGGAATAGAACATCAACGTAATCTGTTTGTAAACGCTGAAGCGATGAATTTAGCGTTTCCATTATGCGACTGGGCTTACCTAGTCCGATTGGATTTTCATAGCTGTTCAATCCTACTTTTGTCGACACATGAAAGCGTTGTCGCTTCACCTTATCGTGATTCAGCCAACGACCAATGATAGTTTCTGATACACCTTCAGAATAAGAGCTAGAAGTGTCAATGCCATTCATCCCTAGTTTTGCGGCGTTATCAAGAATTTCGATTGCGGCATCTTCTTGGGCAGAGTAGCCAAATATGTTTCCCCCCAACCAAAACTTACTTGGATTTACGAGGGTCATTTATTGCTCCAAAGCGATGTGAAATGCTCGATTAAGGTTGCCCCTCCGTCCAAAGGAATAACCGCTCCATTTATAAAATCAGCATCTCCCGAAATAAGGAATTTTATGGCATTCGCAACGTCAAAATCTTTGCCTACTTCACCATTGGGCAGGTGCTTTTCCGCCGTAGCTCTGTACATAGCGTTATCAACATCCTGAAATCTAACTAGATTACGATTTTGTACAATGAATCCAAGTGAGAGGCAGTTAACGTTAATTTTACAGTTATGAGTGGGTCCGGCCACTGCAAGATATTTTGTTAAACCTTCTAAGCCTGCTTTTGCAACATGATAGGCGGGTGATTGATGTGATACAAACTTAGCCGTGACACTTCCAATATTGACTATGTATCGTCTTCCTAGATAAGGGCTCTGAGTAATAAAACTTTGTGAAACTGCAAATGCAGAGCGAAGTGAAACCGAAAAAGTAGCATCCCATGATTCTAGATCTTCAGTCAATAAATTTCTATCAGAGCGATAACCTAGGTTATTTACGAGGGCAAACGGTTCTACATCTGATTCCTTACAGAATTGCATAACTGAATTTGCAGCCCCCCAGTCACTCAAATCTAATTTCAAGAAAGTAAGATTATGGAAATTATCGGAGTCAGCATTTTGAAACTTCCTATACAACTGCTCATCCTTATCGACAATAATCACTTTATAACCTGCGTCAACAAGCGCCTTTGATGTTTCGAGTCCAATTCCAGAAGCACCACCAGTAACAATTACAGTTTTATTATTTTTCTCTGTCATGAATCAATCTCCCCTATGAAATTTCGAATTCTTTCAATTGTAGGTTCTTCCCGTAAAATTAATTGATTTCTCCCTGCCCAAGGAAAATGATTCGAACTCCCTAATTCTCGGCTCATTTCTGTCTGATGATGTCTAGGATCCTTAAAAATTAAATATGGAGTATCACTATATATTGCAGACGATGCGACGCCACTGGCGCTGCCAATAAAAAATTTCGCCTTAGAAGTGATTGTCAATTGTGACATTAGGGGCACTAAAAATGATTTCAAGTGTATAACTCCGTTAATGGACAGTAACTCACTAGGGTAGTCGTCGTCGCCAATTAGCAAAAGAGGCAGCGAAGTAACTTTAGCAATCTCAGATATCAATGGTACCCAAATCGCCATATTAGCTCGGCTAGTTTCAAAGGTGCCTAAATTTTTCAAATGAATAACAGCGAAAGTAGAGATATCGAATAAATCTTGGATTTGCAAATTGATTTCAGCCGAAGATTTCCAGTTAAGTAAAGGTTTTTTATGAATGTATGAGGACAGCGCAGTTAATCTACTTGAAGAGAAATAAGATAAATCTTCGAGTTGATTCATCAACGCCTTTGGATAAACCGATTCTGTAGCTTCATAATTTGAAATATTAAAAGTAAATTCAGAGGAACCGAGCACCATTTGCAAGAGTTCCCCCGAAGAGTTTTGGAATTTGTGATTAATATAATTAATATCTATATTTTTCAACTTGCAATAACTCGCAAGCATTTCGAGCTCACACCTTAGAGTTAGCGCACCACCTAAGGTTAAGTTTTCTAATTCAAAATCCCACTCGGCTTTAATTCCAGACTTACAGCCTGCAATCATTTCCTCTAAAAAAGAATTAATGGAGCCATTCATCTGATAAAGCCTGATTTTTTCAAGTTAAATTCTTTCGACTTAAGGAAAAGTGTTCAATGTCCTCGAGCAACGGTGGATTCATGTAAATGTTCGCCGAGCCGGCTTTTACGATTGGTATGACACTATTATTTGAATCTATTAATATTTCACAAAAAACATTGCCAATAGATTCAATTACATTGGTGAGTAATACTTTCATTTTATCTGCTGAGTCAATCAACTGATACTTCATACCTATGCTTTCAGCAACCAAACGGAAATCAGGAAAGTTTAAGCCTTGCTGAGTACTGGAAGCATAATACTTTCCATCGAGCCATTGATCTTGAGTTTGCTTAATCATTCCGTATCCAGAGTTATTAAAAAGGAATATTTTTACATTTTTTCCATATCTATTTAAATTTACTAATTCATTTAAGGTAAACATTATTGACCCATCGCCCACCAGGCAAACAATATTGTCAAAGCCTGCCATTTGAATCCCAATCGAAGCTGGGATTGACCATCCCATTGCAGTATTATTGAAATCGTGAAATGTTTTGATATTATTATTCTTAATTAAAGTTTGCATTCCCCAAGCAATTGTGCAACCTGTATCGAATACCAGAGCAGTCCGTGATGTAATTGCTTTATATAGAGTGCTAAAGAATTCGTAGGGGTTAATCTTCTCGAGCGAAGCATCATCTCGTAATAACATATCTTGCTTCGTGTAAATAGTTTCAATTTGGGCAAGGTATTCACGCCATTCCGAAATCGATTGGAATTCAATACCCTCCACTTCCACCGCCACGATGGATAAAAAATGATTTACGTCCATAACAAAGGAATGAATATTAGTTAATTGGTAGCTCTTCAATTTTTCAATTTCAGCTGAATCAATGTCAACAATAAACTTCTCTGCACGTGGAGCAAAATCGCTTGGGGGTGTGCCTGTTGCTTTAAGATCCAACCTGGCCCCAATAGAGAGTATAAAGTCAGATTCATGAATCGCACGGTTTACATGCCTCATACCGTGTGTACCAAAGGTGCCCAAGTAATTCTCATTTTCTTCACTGACTAGCGACGCGGCGCCCCAGGTCGCAGCGATAGGAATTTTCATTTTCGCAGCGATTTGATTGAAAAGTTGATCTGAATTGCTTAGGTGTGTACCAAACCCAACTACAATTAAAGGGCGTTTAGCATCACCGAGTTTAGTTAACATTTTAGATATAGCCGTAGCATAATTAGCTGGAGCATCTTCTTCCATAATCGTTCGTCTTGAAAGAAACCTCGTTAAGATGGATTGGCGTTGGATATCGTCTGGGATGTCAACCCACACGGGCCCATTCCGCGCATCTAAGGCAAACTCTTTAGCCAGATTAAGAATTTCAGGCACTTGATCCTTGTTTGTAATTTGGTGTTGAAATTTAGTAATAGGAGAAACCATTTCAATTATGGGGGTTTCTTGAAATCCACGCTGTCGGATTTTAATAGGGCCCTTCAGCCGAAAAGTTGAAACTTGTCCGCTAATTATTAGTAATGGAACTGAGTCAAAATACGCACCTGCCACTCCAGTGATTAAGTTTGTTGCCCCGGGTCCACTGGTGCTTATAACCACACCAATTTTATTGCTGCCTCGAGCATAACCATCTGCAGCCATTGCAGCGGATCGTTCGTCATGACAAGACACAAAAGTCAAAGACTCGTTTTCGACAATTGATTGAATTAAGTGAAGTGCGGCACCACCAGTTACACCAAAAACGTGAGTGACGCCAGATTCAGCGATAAAATTCGCTATGTAATCTGTAACTTTGATGGAACCCATATTGAGAGTCTATCAAATTGGCATTCTAAAGCTGAAAATCGAAGAACTCTTATTTAAGTTCTGAGATCTCACGCTCCCAAGTAAGTCTTTGAGCCAATATTGCCGTGAAAGAGGTAAACTTCGGAGGTGCTGAGCAATTTGAAACTATTTACAGAAATCTCGCGCGCCAACAACGAGCATTCCAACAAATCTCAATGGTACAAAAAGAATAGCCAGGCAATACTTGCTGAGATTTCGACACTATACGGGGCGGGTAGCACTGGCTCATTAAATCTTGGTGAAATCGGGGAAATATTCTTCCCACACTTTTCCATGGGGGCAATAGATTCAGAAAATTTATTTAATCTAGATGAGCTCATTATGATTTCTTATTATTATTCGAGTCGGCAGAAATATAAAAAAATATTGGATCTAGGAGCGAATATAGGACTCCATACTCTAATGTGTAAAAAATTGGGCTTTGAGGTTATTTCTTATGAGCCTGACTTTGTTCATATAGCTCAATTTGAAAAAGTTATGAAACTTAATGGATTGAACACAGAGGGTTTAAAGCCAAAAGCAATTAGCGATAATCGTGGCACCATGGAGTACATTCGAATTCTGGGGAACACCACGGGATCTCATCTGCTTGGATCAAAAGAACAAGTTTATGGCCCAACGGAAATAGTAAGCGTTGAGGTGGACGACATTTTAGAGGTGCTAAATCAAGGCAAATTTGATTTTGTGAAAATGGATGTCGAGGGACATGAAGTTGTTTTACTCAATCGAATAACTGCCCAGGCAATTGCAACAACTGACATCATGCTTGAGATTGGTTCCGAGAAGAATGCAAAAGAGATTTTTGCAACCCTATCTGAGAAAAAGATTCCTGCTTACGCTCAGAAAATAAATTGGGGACGAGTTGAGAAACTCGAAGATCTTCCAAGTCACCATACCCATGGAAGTCTTTTTTTATCCATGCAAGGCGCACCCAACTGGGGCTGAGATTAACAAATGGAGAAGCCAGATATGGAAAAGTTACTCAGCACTATCACTGAATATTTCTCTGACGGCCAAAAGATTCTTTCTCAAATATCTGGAGATGAAGTAGCAAAACTAGCAGGGGCTATTGAAAAGGTGAGATTAGCTGGAGGAGTTGTATTTATTGCTGGAAATGGCGGCAGTGCTGCAACGGCATCACATTTTGCAACGGATATTGGCATCGGCTCAATAAATAGAGCAAATCCAGTTCGAGTAGTAAGTCTGTGTGATAACTCTGCAGCAATGACTGCGATATCAAACGACCTAGATTATTCAGCTGTTTTTGAGCAACAGTTAAAGCTTTTAGGTAAATCTGGGGATTTATTGGTGGTCATTTCTGCTTCAGGTAATTCTGAAAACCTTGTTAAGGGAGTTGAAATGGCTAAAACTATAGGAATGAATTCGTATTCGCTTACAGGATTTGATGGTGGGAAGTTGAAGCAAATGACTTCTGGGCAAAACGTGCACGTTCCTACCCCTAAAGGTGCATATGGGTTAGTCGAAGATGCACACTTGGCAATTTGCCATGTTATTACTGAGTGCATTCGGTCTTAAGAATTATGGGAGAAACCAAACCTGTATTAGTTCTAGGATCTAATTCTTTTTCCGCCTCAAGTTTTGTAGACCATCTTCTTTCTGAAGGTTTCAACGTTATCGGCACTGGTCGTTCAAAAGAAATTGCTTCAGTTTTTCGACCATATGGTAATAATCCGAATGCGAAGAATTTTACTTTTCATCAAATTGATGTAAATAGTGGCGCCAGGGCTATTGCTCAGCTGGTATCAGATCACCAGATTGAAAATGTTTTTAATTTTGCAGCACAAAGTATGGTTGCTCAAAGTTGGGATTTCCCTGAACATTGGTATCAAACAAATGCAGTGGCTCTGGCTGAGCTTGGAAATTTATTGATTAAAGAGAAATCATTAAAAAAATTCGTTCACTTTACAACTCCAGAAGTATATGGATCAACGAGTGGATGGTTGAAGGAATCTTTTGATTTTGCACCCAGCACGCCATATGCGGTTTCCCGAGCTGCCGGAGATTGGCACCTCAAGTGCTTATTCGAAAATTCTGGATTTCCCGTAATTTTTACACGCGCAGCAAATGTATATGGACCCGGCCAACAGCTTTACCGAATTATTCCTAGAACGATTCTTTCTGCGTTGACGGGTCAAAAACTTCCTTTACATGGGGGCGGAAAGTCCATTCGCTCATTCATTCACATTAATGATGTCTCATCAGCTTTAGTTGCAATTATGGCTAAAGGAAATCCTGGGGATTCGTACCACATCTCAACTAATGAAATGATTTCGATTTTTGAATTAGTAGAAACTCTGGCCCTGCTCTTGGGTGTGGGAGTTGAAGAGTTGGTTGAACGTGGGCCAGAGAGACCAGGCAAGGATTTTGCATACCAGCTCTCATCAGAAAAAATAAGAAGTGAGTTGGGGTGGAGTGACAAGATTTCGTTAAATTCTGGATTATCTGACACTTTGGCTTGGGCTAAATCAAATTTGGATACGCTTAGGAACCTACCGGTCAACTACGAGCACAAGAGGTAAAGATGAAGATTTTAGTAACTGGCGGCTGCGGTTACGTCGGCTCTGTACTTGTGCCTCGGCTACTTGGTGAAGGTCACAACGTCTCAGTCATTGATGACCAGTGGTTTGGCAATTTTCTTCCTGCGCACCCAGAGTTAAAGGTTAAGAAAAAGACTATCGACCAATTAGATTCAACAGATTTAGAGGGAATTGAAACGGTTATTCACCTGGCAAACGTTGCAAATGATCCAAGTGTTGAACTAAATCCAACTTTTTCATGGGAAGTAAATGTTTTGCACACTACTCAATTCTTGGAATTGTGTAAGCGCTCTGGCACAGTGAAGAAATTTATGTTTGCAAGTTCCGGCAGTGTCTACGGCGTGAAATCCGAACCAAATGTCACTGAAGAGCTTTCATTGGTGCCAATTTCCGCATACAACAAAACAAAGATGTCTGCTGAGCGCGTCTGCTTGAGTTATGACGAATACTTTGACGTTATCTGTGTGAGGCCAGCAACCGTCTGTGGAGTATCTCCAAGAATGCGCTTTGACGTTGTTGTCAACATGTTTGTTATGCAAGCATTTGTGAAGAAGCACATCACTGTATTGGGTGGCGATCAGGTGCGCCCTAATATCCACATTGATGACATGGCTTCGGTATATATCCATTTCCTCAAAACAAATGGCCTCGGTTCTGGCATTTACAACGCTGGTTTTGAAAACATTTCCGTGATGGATATTGCAAAAATGGTGCAGGACCGTTTTAAAGTTGAGGTAGAAGTTAAACCATCAAATGACCCAAGGTCGTATAGACAGGACTCTTCGAAACTTATAGCAACTGGTTTCGAACGGAAAAAAGGAGTGGCGGATGCCATAAATGAAATTGCTACAAAACTCAATAATGGAGAGTTAATTGATGATGACCGTTGGCACACAGTGCGATGGATGACTTCACAAAAAATAGGCTTGTCATGAAAAAATTGGGGCGAGAGATTGATCTATTAGTAAATTATCCAAAAGCCAACCGAGATCTGACTGCTCGACTAGAGTCTAAATCAGAAGAGTCCAGGGCAATCGGTCGCAAATTTGGATTCGATTATTTTGATGGAGACCGAAACCATGGCTATGGTGGGTTTAGTTACAACTCGAGATTTTGGCAACCGGTTATTCCAACAATTGTTGAGAACTATCAAATTACCAATCAAAGTAAGGTGTTAGATGTTGGATGCGCCAAAGGTTTCTTCTTATATGACTTGAAACAAGCGCTTCCGGACATCTCAATAACTGGCGTAGATATTTCAGAATATGCAATTTCACATTCGCTGCCAGAGGTGAAACAAGAACTTCAAGTGGGAAATGCAACCGCACTGCCATATGCTGATTCGACTTTTGACTTTGTAATGTCAATAAATACAATTCATAATCTAAATAGAAGCGATTGTGCTAAATCGCTACAGGAGATTGAAAGAGTCACAAAAGGGAATTCATTCATTACGGTTGACGCCTACCGTAACGATGAAGAGAAAGCCCGCATGGAAGCTTGGAATCTGACAGCACTAACAATGATGTCGGTTGACGAGTGGAAAGACTTTTTTCTGGAAGTAGGTTATTCAGGTGATTATTATTGGTTTATCCCATGAAATCACAGCGGCTTCTAGATTGTTATGAAATTGGTTTGAGGATTAGATCAGTTGAAGAGAGAATAGCCAGCGAATATTCAAGTGCACAGATGAGATGCCCTGTTCATCTATCTATAGGACAAGAAATTGTTAGCGCAGTTGTTGGAATTAACCAGACTCGCACAGATACAGCGGTCAGCTCTCATAGAGCGCATGCTCATTACTTAGCAAAAGGTGGCGATCTCTATCGAATGATTGCTGAGATTTACGGGAAAGTCACTGGGTGCTGCAAAGGGCGAGGGGGCTCCATGCACCTTATTGATTTGAGCGCTGGCTTTATAGGTTCTTCTGCAATCGTAGGAAACAGCATTCCTATTGGAGTTGGTTCTGGTTTAAGCCATAAATTGAATAAATCAGATGCACTTTCCTTTATTTTTCTTGGCGATGGAGCAACAGAAGAAGGCTCCTTTTATGAGTCGATGAACTTTTCAATTGTGCAAGATTTACCGACAGTTTATGTCTGCGAAAACAATCTTTATTCTGTATATACGGATCTCACACCTCGACAGCCAGCGAAGAGAAATATTTTCGAAATGGTGGGGGCTATGGGTGTGAAGTCGGTAAAAATAGACTCACGTGACCCAGTTGCTTGTTTAGAGCAGACGGATGCTTTGATTATCGAGGCAAGAAAAACCCAGAAGCCATTATTTATTGAGTATGACACGTACAGGTGGTTAGAGCACTGTGGACCAAACGATGATGACTCGCTTGGGTATCGACCTGAAGGCGAATTGGAAAAATGGAAAAGCCAGGACCCGCTTGAGAAACTCAAGAAAATCTTAATTCAGGACTATAAGATTTCAGAAAAAACTCTCGAAGAAGTAAAGGCTAAAATCGAAAAGGAAATTGATTTAGCTTTTGATCAAGCTAAAAAGGATTTATTTCCTTCACTAACGGAATCAATGGCAGACGTATATGCCTAATACGAATCCAACAACTGATTTTGCTGAGCAAATCCGTGAATGTTTAGAAGAGATTCTTCATAGCGACCCGACCACTCTCATCATGGGCCTTGGAGTGACTGACCCAAAAGGTGTTTTTGGAACTACTTTAGGTTTGCACCAAAAGTATGGGAATACTCGAATAATTGAAACTCCGACATCTGAAAACGCTATGACTGGAATTGGAGTTGGTTTAGCAATTACAGGATATAGGCCAATCATGGTTCATCAACGTCTAGATTTTTTTCTGCTTGCTATGGATCAACTTGTTAATAGCGCAGCTAAATGGAATTACATGTTTGGTGGCCAACAAAGTGTTCCCATAACCATTCGGCTTATAACTGGACGCGGATGGGGCCAAGGCCCGACCCACTCACAAAATTTGCATTCATGGTTTACGCACATCCCAGGACTAAAAGTCGTAATGCCTGCTTTTGCTAGCGACGTAAAAGGTTTATTAAAAGCATCAATTAACGATCCCAATCCAGTAATTTTCATTGAAGATCGATGGTGCCATGTTCAAAAAATAGAACGGACATCAATAAACGACTCAAGTAAAATGGCGCTTGGTAAAGCAGAAGTTATTGAACAAGGTAATGAATTAACTATCGTTTCTGCTGGCTTTTCAACAATTCAGAGTTTGCGAGCAGTAAAGTTTCTGCAAGAAAAAGGAATTAACATCGAATTAGTGGATTTGAAGACTCTTAAACCACTTGACATGGCAACAATTCTAAAATCAGTTGCCAAGACTGGGAAATTATTAGTGGTTGATTCCGGATCGGGGATTTCATCCTTCGCTTCTGAGATTATTTCTCAAGTCACTCGGCTTGGATTTGAGACCCTAAAATCTGCACCGCAGATGATTACAGCACCGGACGTTCCAGAGCCTGCTAGCCACGGAGTAACCGGCGAATTCAAATTTGATTCAGCAGATATTGCTTTGAAGGCGATTGAAATGATTGGGAAGAATACAGAATCATTGGATCTCTCTGGATTGAAAGATTTGCTACATGATGTGCCAAATTCAAGTTTTATGGGTCCATTTTAAGGATGGCTAATAAATCTTCATCGCCGGCACTTTTTCTGGACCGCGATGGAATAGTTAATGTCGAGGTCGGATACATAAGTAAAATATCAGAATTTGAATTTAATAGAGAGATTTTTGAACTTTGTAGTCATTTCAAGAAAATGGATTTCAAGATTATTATCGTGACAAACCAAAGTGGTATTGGTCGAGGGTTTTGCACCCTCCAGGAATATCAGGAGCTAAACTCTTGGATGCTAGATAGATTTTTATCAGAGGGAATCAAGATTGACTTAGTTCAAACTTCGACTCTTGATCCTAATAACGAAAATGCAACCGATGTAGAGAAGTGGCGAAGGAAGCCAAACCCTGGAATGCTGTTAGAAGCAGAAGAAAAATTGAATTTAGACTTATCAAGTTCCTTGTTAATTGGGGATAATTTAACTGATATTGAAGCAGGGCTAGCAGCTAAAGTTCCTCATCTCTTTTTAGTAAGCCAGCAGCATCCTTCAGCATCAGCGTATGAAACCTTTCAAGATTTAGGGAATTGCTTGGTAAGATTGAAAGAACTCTTTCCAAGCCCAGCCAACTAGAATCGAGTCATATTTCTATGGCGACAACCTTTAAGGCAGCGGTTCTCTTTGCGACAACGCAACCTTTAGAAATTGTTGAACTAGAAATCCCGGTATTAAGTCATGGGCAAGTTCTGGTGCAAAATAGATATTCGGGAATCTGTCGTAGTCAACTCATGGAGATTTCCGGAGGTCGAGGCGTAGACAAGTGGCTCCCTCATTTACTGGGACATGAAGGGTTTGGAATTGTTAGAGAGATTGGTCCGGGAGTAAAGAAGGTTTCTCCTGGAGATAAAGTAATTGTTAGTTGGATTACGGGCAGCGGGGAAGCTTCTTCGAACCCAATTTTCACATCGAAAAATGGCGAAAAAATAAATTCAGGAGCAGCAACCACATTTAGCGAGTATTCGGTAGTTTCTGAAAACAGAATATTTAAGGCACCAGAGGGCTTTGCTGAAGATTTTCTGCCTCAATTTGGTTGTGCACTTCTCACTGGCGGTGGAATGGTCATTTCAACTTTAAATAACGTAGACGTACAACCAGAGCAATCAGGGTTAATTATTGGCTTTGGCGGTGTGGGTACGGCCGCTGCATTAGCCCTTAAAACATATTCAAATTTTTCAATTACCGTTGTTGAAAAAAGTGAAAGCAGACGTGCGATTGCTCAAGAATTAGGCTTTACAAAGATTTTTGGAACCATGGATGAACTTCAAACCAGTACAGGGAATGAGAGATTTGATTATTGTTTTGAGTCCGCTGGTACTGTCGAATCCATCGAATCTGGATTTGCGAGAATCAAAGAGAGTGGAGTTCTGGTATTTGCATCCCACCCGAAAAATGGTGAAGTAATTAGAATTGATCCCTACGAATTAATAAAGGGGAAAACCATTAGAGGGACTTGGGGTGGAAATCTTGCACCTGAAATCGCTATTTCAACAATTGCCGAAAGACTACGCGCATCAAAAACTCCAATAAATTCACTTGTAGGCCCAAGATTTGCTTTGGATGAGGTAAACGAGGGACTATTGTATTTAGAGTCCGGAGAACCTGGGAAGCCGGTAATTGATTTTGGAGACATCACGTGAGCGCAAAACTATCCGGCACTGTCTTCATTTCTGGCAAATTTGCAGTCATACATTCTGGCCACATTCGTTTATTTGTGTTTGCCAAAACATTGGGCTCGAAACTCATTGTTGCCCTCGACACTGAAGGGCTAGATGAATCCGAAATTGAGTGGCGCGTTGGATTTTTAAAGAGCCAAGAGTTCGTAGATGAAGTAATTATTTATAGAAGTGACGTTGCTGAAGTTATCTTAAAGCTCAAACCAAACTATGTCCTTAAAGGTAGTGAGTTTGCTACGCAGTTTAATATGGAACAAGAAGTAGTTTCTAATTATGGTGGAGAATTAGTTTTTAGCTCAGGCAGCACCTATTTCTCTGAAACTGACTTATTGAATAAGAAAAATGACCTTGCACTAAGCGTGACAAAAGAGCTACCTAAAGATTATTTGAAGAGAAATAAGATAGATGTTAACAAGATTACTGAACAGATTTCCGCCTTTGAAAAGGTAAGAGTGTGCGTAATTGGTGACCTTATTGTTGATGAATATATCAATTGCCATCCATTGGGTATGTCTCGAGAAGAACCAACGGTGGTTGTCACACCAATTGACAGTCAAAAGTTCTTAGGTGGAGCCGGAATTGTTGCGGCTCACACTGTTGGACTTGGAGCGAAAACAACTCTCATTTCAATCCTTGGATCAGATGACGCAGGTTCTTGGAGTCTTAAAAAGGCAAACGAATACGGAATAACATTTCAAGCCATTGAAGATAAGAAGCGCCCAACGACATTGAAGCAAAGATATAGAAGTGGGACGCACACGCTTTTAAAAATCAGCCATCTCAGCCAGGATGAAGTTGCAAAAGAAGTCCAAAATAAGATTGTAAAAGCGTTCGAATTAGTGGCTGGAGATGTCGATCTGCTTATCTTGAGTGATTTTTCGTATGGAACATTCACCGCTTCAACTGCGGAGTCACTTATTGCGATTGCAAAAACATATGGAATTGTTATTTCAGCGGATAGTCAGACATCTTCTCAACTTGGCAATCTGACCCAATTTTTGAATGTTGACCTGATAACTCCTACGGAAGTGGAAGCACGACTGGAACTTAAAGATCAAAGCAGTGGGCTAGCAATCATTGCTGAAAAACTGCGACAAAAGATTCTTTCTCGTTCAATGCTCATTAAATTGGGAGCAGATGGTGTTTTGCTCCACGGCACTGACTCACAGGGAAATGTTTTAACAATGGACGCACTCCCGTCTTTTAACCTGAACCCAGTTGATACCTCAGGTGCAGGAGACTCTTTATTGGCCGCGTCATCTCTTGCTCTTGCAGTTGAACACAATTTACCGAAGGCTGCACTAATCGGCTCTCTAGCTGCCGCCATTCAAATTAGCAGAGTGGGAAATGTTCCAATTCAGAGAGAGCAACTAACAGCGATAATTATGAAATGAAAGCCTTATTACTCGCTGCTGGACTTGGAACAAGGCTAAGTTCTATTTCTAACGGTAAACCAAAGCCGTTAATGGATATTCGCGGAGTTCCGCTTTTACATATTCTCATTCAGAAATTATTTTCTGTGGGTGTAGAAGAGATTGTTATAAATACACATCACTTACATGAGCAGATAGAAGAATTTATTGAAAGTCAGAATTATCGCAACCAAATTAAACTTGTCTACGAAAAAGAATTGCTTGGAACTGCAGGAACGCTGAAAGCAAATATTGATTATTTGGACGATCAAGATTTCTTTGTTTTACACGGAGACAATTTTTTTCAAGATGACCTAAAAGCAATGATTATCGCTCACAAAGAAATCAGTGACAAAGTGGCAATAACGATGGGAACCTTTGAAGTTGAGAATCCAGCAAATTTCGGGACTGTTGTTGTTAATTCCGAATCCATTGTCACAAGTTTTTATGAAAAAGATCCAAAATCGCCATCTTTAATTGCGAACTCAGCAATTTACATTATGAAGCCCACTGTCGCTAAGGAGATACGGAATCTTGAAGTCAATCAAATCGATATTAGCCGTAATTTAATTCCGCAGTTTATGGATCGAATTTTTGCCACACCCCTGATGGGGGTTTTTCTTGATATTGGAACACCGGAAAACTACCTGAAAGCAAACGAAATATTTAGTTAAAGAATGCTTTGCGCGACATATTCACCGAAAGGTAGCGCTGCTGTCCAACCTGGGGAGACCGCATTCAGAATATGTGTTGATTTCTCATCACCTTCAACGATGAAGTCCTGAACTAACTCCCCATTCCGTATATCAAGAAGTTGGGCTCTAATTCCCGGTCTCTTTCGTTCCCATCCTTTAACACTCTTTACACTTGGTACTAGGTGGGAAGAGCGCTCAATCAAAGTTTTTTCGAATAGATTTGGATATTCGGATAGCGCAATTGATGCAAGATTATGTTTTTCTCCATTATTTATTGAAAGTACATTGCGAAGAAAAATAGTTAAATCGCTGAGTGCAAATTTTGAGGAAAGGCCGTACTGCTCTTTTCCGAGCACGGGAATAGCAGTAGGACCGATCTTAACTTTTCCATCAATAGATAATGTGAAATGAACCCCTAAGAAGGGATTTACGGGGTGAGGTACCGGATAAATCAGTCGGCTTAAAGGAAGTTTTTCAACCGGCACTTGTTTGTAGGTACCAAGAAAAGGCATTACTCGATAATTTTTTGCAAACCCCATCTTTTGTGCAACCTCTGTAGCGAAAGAGCCTGATGCATTGACGAAGTGATCACATTTCAAAACTTTTCCATTTAAAGTTAGTTGATTTACAAAGCTAATGTGAGAGTCATATTTGATTTCACCTCCCATTGATATAAATTCGCGTCCAAGGGCTTGAATCAATTTAAGAGGATCAGAAACTCCAGTCGTAGGTGACCAAAGAAAATCAAAATCAGATTTTGCAAGTGGCTCTAAATCAACCAACTCTTTTTGTGTCCGAATTTCAAGTTGAACGCCATTGGCAACTCCACGATCATAAAGCTTTTGGAGACCTGCAACTTGTTCGATGTTTTGTGCCAAAACAATCTTGCCTGGATTTATGTAAGGGACACCATACTTCGCAATAAAAAATCGTAGTTGTTCATTACCCTCACGACAAAATTTAGCTTTAAGCGAGTCCGGTGAATAGTAAAATCCAGCATGTAGAACACCAGAATTGCGGCCACTCGCATGTAATCCTAGATCTGCTTCTTTTTCAAATACGGTGACGCTGAGTGAAGGTTGCTTCTTTAGAAGGGCAATCCCAATTGAGAGTCCTAAGATTCCACCGCCTGAAATAGCTATGGACTCTTTTTGATTTTTCATTGAGCGCTCTTCATTTAGAGAAATAGTACATTTGAATTTGAGGGCTTACTTGGCCTGAATGTATATTCTCGAGATCAATGGCTGAAAGCTCTCTAAGGTGCGGGAACCAACTACTTACTTTGTACCCAAGCTCTTTCATGTATTCAAACGTTTCGAGAAAGTTTGGATTGCTCACAACTTTTCCAGGTTGGTGCTCGGACGCGGTAATTTCAACTAAAAGTTCACAGTTACTATTCAGTATCTGCTTCGCGCCGCGCAGTACATCGAATTCGGCACCCTCGACGTCAATCAATAATAGCTTTGGTCCTGGGCTTACAGAGATTAAATCATCCAGCAAGGAAATCCTCACACTTTGCTTTCTTTTTGAATTTCCGCCAGCCCATCCTTTTATGGAAGAAATACCTGTACCAAATCCATAAAGATCAATATGCCCATTGTAATTGCCTAACGCTACTTGACCAGTCTCTATTCCAGTAAGCGAATTAGCTTGAATATTAGCCAGCATAAGTTTCAAATTGTGTGCATCAGGTTCGTAAGCAAATATTTTTCCATTAAAGCCCACATGACGTAGCAATACCGGCCAATAACCAATGTTGGCTCCAATATTTATAAAGGAATCAAATCTTTTTATGTTCTCACGAAGAAATGTAGCTACTTCTGGCTCGTAGTTATCATTTAATTGATCACTATTCCCATTAAATAGAAAGCCGGATTGCGAGCGAATTGGCTTGCTCATCACTTTCTTTTGGTCACGCAAATGCCGAAATATGTCAGAAAGAATTGGTATTTTCCTAAGAAAAGCTCGCACGGGTGAAGTATATCTCCGACTGGTTCCAAGTTACTCAAAT
>Ga0209829_10000844_pt1 | contig 26538 bp, 32 predicted proteins | sample C_140205_EF_Meta_FD_187311 | JGI IMG/M metagenome (GOLD analysis project Ga0209829, IMG submission 187311) | Freshwater microbial communities from Lake Croche, Canada to study carbon cycling - C_140205_EF_MetaG (SPAdes) (version 2) | ecosystem: Environmental > Aquatic > Freshwater > Lake... | reverse complement strand
GGGCGGGAATCCTTTCGTGAAACTTGATGTGTGGTTCAAAACATCTAGGGATGTTTTGATTGGCATCCTGCCACCACTGGTCATCCTTGACACATTAGATTTGATCAAGTTAGCATTTGAAATCAGCTGAGCAATTAAAATCCGTAAAGATTTTCAAAGTAAATTAACTTTAAAGATTTGCTGAATATTTAACTTACTATTTCAGCTGAATTTCGCGCTCTTTCCTTGGCCTTGGTAAAAGATTTTTCTGCATATATTTCTGAAGTATTCAGTCTCACATGCCCTAGCGTAGCAGCAACAGCTTCAATTCCATCAGTTTCCCTGATCTCTGTTCCCACTAAATGTCGGATCTGAAGTGGTGTAAATGGCTCGAGCTTGATCTTGTTAACTAGATTGTACCTTCTAATAGCGGACTTGATCGCAAGGTAATACGCTGCAGGTGTCATCTGTCCGCTGTACCCTGCATTGATTCCTTTCCCATGACTGCACCACACAAAGTCTTTTTCCCATAGTGGTTTCCTGATACAGCGCATCAGGGCTATGTGATCCACATGAATATAGATCCTTCTGTCCTGTCCTCTGTGACTGCCTTTATGCTGACTGGGTATGTAGCAGCATAGGGTGGGATCACCTTTGGTTGGCGGTTCAATCTCTGACCACCGCATCTGAACCAGTTCCTTAACCCTCATGCCAGTGGTGGTGTGGATTTTCATCATCACTTGGTAAACAGGTTTTAGGAAGGGTCGGATCTTAAGGATGGAAATCTTTTCCACTGGCTTGATGGGTTCTGGATTCCTAAGGCTGGGAGCTGTTCGCCAATTCAACGGTTGCACACACATCAACGCACGGAAAACAGGCTCAGGAACTAGACCAAACTCAACACCCTTCTTGAACATCAATCTGATTTTGCAAATCAAGATGTTCACAGTGGAGATGGTTAATTTTTTGCGTGGGGTAAACTCTGACTGGGGCATGATGCATCTGTTGACAATTCCTGCCCTGACTGCGATCAGATCCTTGGTTGTAAACTCGGCAACAGGTTTACCCGATTCAATCCAAGGCTTAAGCTCCCTGATTGCAGATTTTAAAACATGGTGCTGGGAGGTGGGAAGTTTGGTAACTGGGTTTCTATAGTAACCATCAGCCCAGCGCATGAAAGCTGAAACAAGATCAGCTAGGATGGGTTCTGATTGTTCGGGATCAGCTTGAGGTGGTTGGTTGCGGGTGGCTAAGAATTCAGCCAGCCAGATCTCATACTTAGACTGGGTAAGCCTAAGACCCCACTGCCCATGATAGATTCTCTTTTTATCTCTAGGGTCAATGGAGTAACCCAGACTCTTACCTTTGTGATGTAACAGTCCTGGTACTTTAATTTTCTTCATGGCTATAACCCTTTGATTAGTCGGCTAAAGTAGCTGACAGACCACAGAATCATAGCAAGAGTGGTACCAGTTGTACTAGTACAACTTTTTGACCACTCCACTTTTCGCTAAAACAAGGTCGGGGATACAGGATTTGAACCTGCGACCTCTTCCACCCCAAACTGATATATTAGACTGATCTAACAACTGCAAAACATAGCGATTCATGCAGGGATTAGCAAGAAATAGCTTTCAAATTAATATCGTTTTTATGCAGGTTTTATTCTTTTAAACAGGGGGAAAGTTGTACCAGCTTAAACCTCTTCCTCTTCCTCTGATATCTCCATGGTGATCATCCGTCTAGGTGCATAATTGTTAGACAATACACCCTTGCGCTTCTTCTTGCCATCGTTTCTGAAATAACAATCCGGTGTGATCATTGCATCATCAGGGTGGTGGATCTCACGCAGGTCTGCGATACGCTGTGACATCACCAGCATCTTTTCTTCTGAGCCTGGTAGATGTTCAGTCGGGTGATCGGGTAACCCAATAGGTTCCAGCATAGCGTTGGTGTTTCGCTCTACTCGGTGGCGGGTTTCAATTTTGAGGTGTTCCGATTCCGGCCTCTGATAACAGGCCAGACATAAGTTTCTGGATTTGTGGGGTTTGTTTTGTCCGCAGAGTAAGCAGTCTATCATCCTGACATTTCCCATAGGGGTTCCTAATGCGGATCCATCCTAAGGTCGTGTTTCAACTTTCTTGTAATACCTGATGCAGTCAAGTCTAACAGAAGTGTTTACCGATTTCCAGCTTAACAGGTGACCCCAAACGAAATGACATCGGCCACTGCCCATGCACAGGGGAATCATGTTGGAAAAGTCTAGCTCTCTAGATCGGTCTAGGTGGTAGGGAACCTCATGGTGAACCTCAACCTTTTCAGTGGATCCACAGGCAGCACAGAAAGGATGCAGCTTTAGAAACTGCTTCCTGACTGTGGGCCATTTGTTGGATCTGGGTATCCCAAAACATATTCTAGAGGGCTGCACTGATCAGCATCTTAATTAAGACCTTCAACACAATTGCCCAGGGGATGATGCCAAACTGAACAGGGTCACCATTTTGTGGTACTGAGTAAAAGCCTTGGATGCGTTCCAACAGGGCTACTACTTCATCATCCGAGATAGGGTAATCCTGCACAGGTTCAGCCTCTGCGCTTTTCACTGGAACTTGAGTAGCAGCGTAACCTGCCAAATTCCATGCAGCGTTCAAAGCTGTTTGCAAGGGAATAGGTTTGCCCCTGAGCCGATCAATCAAAAGACCAACTGCTTCTATGGGAAGATCTACTGGAAATGGTAATAGCATTAGGCTTTATCCTTAGTTTGAGAAATCTTGTTAGCTAGGTTTATGATCTGGCTATTTTGGTCCACCTGAGTGGTGCAGATCTTATCAATGCTGGACTCTAGACGATCCAAAAACAGCAGGTGTCTTTGGTGGATTGGCATTAGGATGTTGTTTCCGATCCATCGGATGGTGCTGTAAATCGAGTAACCTATCGCAGCGAGAGCTGCGACAGGCACCCCTAATTTATCTATCAGATTGGGCCAGTCGATCTCAGCCACAGGATTTGCCACCTCTGCGGAATTTATTCCTGATGGTCTTCAGTCGGTTGTGAACCTTCTTTGCGGGTGAACTGTTAACGGCTGCACCTGACACACAGCTTTTGCTGTATTGTTTGCACTCTTTGCAATCCACTGGTGCTACTGCCAAAACTGCTGCTACGATAAAATACATACTGACTCCTAGTTAAATTAACCAATCGAGTTTCTGTACTGGAAACCCTTCAAAATTCGACAATGAGAACACCTCACCATCGTCACAAATCCATTGCATATCCTTTGCGGTGATCCAAAATCCACCTTCAGGTTCATGGTAATTACCAGGGGATTTCCCGTGACAGATGCCCCATGAATTTTGAATCCAAAAAATGTCTTTAAGTTCGGGATGATCGACCCACCCTAGGCAGCACATCTGATGACCCCATGTGGTTACTCGTTTATTTAGAATAACTGCAGGTGTGCCTTTGATGGATGGGGCCATTTCCCCACCCCAGTTGCTGGCACAGGTTAGCGGATACCCATTGATCAATGCAGCTTTGGCATCTTGCCATGATTTGATTCTGGCAGAGGTTTGCAGGGTGTATTTTTTTGATCGTAATAGGAATGCAGGTTTGATTGCTGCGCCATCTGACCATGTCATTTCGGCAGCTTCACCCCAGGTCAAACCACCGTCTACCAGTTTAGGTTGTGGTACGGATGGATCATCGGATGGCAGGGTGCCAAATTTCATCAAGGCTTCTATCGCTGCACTGCCAAAACTACCTTCACCTCTACCACTCATGCCAGCAAGTTCGCGCGATTTTCCGTAAGGGAGTAGCCAAAAAGGACACACAGGATTTTCAAGCTGACCTAGTTGATTCACCTCTATGGACTCAAGGCACCACAAAGCCATGCCTAGGCCATTGCCAACGCAACTGCCAGTCATCTGGTAGAAGGGGTGATGATCATGAATGAAGCGATAGAGAAGGGCTGAGGTGGGTTCTTTATACTTGCCCCTAATCTTGAAGGGTTCCCATCGAGCTTGGATTTGTGAGTCCATCTCGATCTGCTCGGCAGTGCGGTCACAGGGTGGAATCCATCCTAGATTGGATGGGCCACTCACTTAGTTATTCGCTCCAAGGCTTTAGATATTTCCATAAATTTCCCACTTATTACTTTTTTTGTTTTGTCATCCAGCTTTTCATCTGGATCAGTCGGGAAACCTGACATCTCAGATTGTATCCTTACTCTTATTTCTCGCAAATCTGAAGGACTTAATACCCTTGCTACTGCTTCTTTACAAATGGCTAATAACTCCCCAGCAGTCGTGACTTCCTCACCCTTAACAGTGGTGGCAAAGCTGGCATAAAGGCTGGATAGTTTGTTAACTTTCCCTTGTTTATCATCCTCTGTAAGTGACACATATAAGGACTTAAGCTCTCGCTGGAATTTGCTGGTTGCCTCATCCGGTACTGGGGTTGGTTCGGGTGGATCGCCAATGATGACAGTGGTGATCACAGGTTTGCTGGCAGCATCCCCTTTTGCAGCATAGGCTAGGACTCTGTATTTGCCAGGGTTGTTTGCGCTGACAACTGCGGTGGTGGTATCTCGTAATAACTCCACTGGAAATAGGTTAAGCCCTGCATCGAGTACCACCCATTGAACAGACTTGCAATCAGTGACTGATGGGATGCTGATGAAAGCTCCAGGCTGACCATGGATCTCGGGTGGCAGTGTTACCTGCTGACCAAGTGTGAGTAATAGAATTGGTATTAGGTTCATAATTATACCTGTGCATCAAAGTATTGTTTAAGTAACTTTTTAAGCTGTCCTATTTTCACTTCCACCTCTGAGCCTGCTGGAAAAAAGTCTGCATCATTAACCACCTTTTTTTTATTGCGATTAATGAAGGTGACATTGAAGCCGGTGGTGGTGTTGTCGCTGCTAGTGTATTCGCATATTAATATTTCCATGATTTGATCCTAGGTTTTAATGATGTAATTTAAGACAACGCAAGGGGGAATCGTAGCGTGTCGTCCATCGCTTGGAGTATTGGCCACATTGTTAATACCAATGTTGTGGGTGTGAGATGTATCAGCCGTATTGGTTGATAGCACATCGTTGTCGTTGCCAAGCTTATTTGTGATGTTATATACTGAACCCGCTGGCCCTGCTGCTTTATTAACTAGGGTGTGAAAATGTGTTGCATTTGCACTCATTGCCCCTGTGATAGAATTGCTCCCACCTGCAGATGAACCAACCGTGTTTGCGTGTGTATGACTTGCCAGTTCTGTTGCAGTTAGCAGATGCGTTTCTTCCCCTAGCCATTGACCCCTAGTCCTAGCTGTCTGTGCGGTTCCACTCGGTGCCCCTGTGCCGGATGCGTTCTGCCCTGTGCCAGTTCCAGCACCCATCGGGAGCCTGCCCCTAAGGTCTGGTAGATTGAAACTAAGTGCCCCTGCCCCTGTGTAAGCTGATCCGCCATAAGTATTGCTGATGACTGCGTGTAGTGCTAAATAAGTTGAACTACTGACGCTACTGCCATCACATAACAGATACCCAGTGGGAGCGGTTGCTCCTGCGTAAGCGGTGAGTGCGCCAGTAGGCATCTGGGCTGCGGGTGCGGTGCTTTGCCAAGTTGTTCCATTTGATGTTAGTAGGTTGCCAGATGTCCCAGGGGAAACAAAGCTGGGTGCGCTAGTGCCGTTACCTAAGATGACATTATTTGCCGTAAGGGTGGTTAATCCTGTGCCACCCTTAGCTACACTAACAGTTGCTAAGGTGGTGGTGATTGCTGTAGTACCTGTGCCTGTGACATCGCCTGACAGTGTGATGGATTGATTAGCTGTGAGGTAGGTTGATGTGTCTAAACCAAAGGTTCCTGTAGCAGTCATCTTTACAAAGGAAGTTGCAGCATAGGTCAGACCAGATAAAGATGTCAGGTTGGTAGAGGAAGCCTGACCACCTAAACCAGCTAGGGTGTAGGTGGGAATATTCAAAGTGTTGCTGGTTAAAGTTGCTGCGCCTGATGAACCAGTAACCGTTAAGGAAGTGATCCTGTTAGTGTATGCTGTTCCCCAGTTCGTTTGATCGGTAGTGGTTGGGATCGAGTAGCCAGCCGTTAGGGTTAAGGCTAAAGTTCCTGCTGTCGTAATGGGTGTTCCAGAAACCGATAAGCCAGTAGGAACAGTCATTGCTACTGAAGTAACTGTTCCAGATGCAGTTCCACTGGATGCAGCCGTGATTCTGCCCTGGGCATTTACTGTGATACTTGAGTTGGTATAGGATCCAGCCGTGACTGCAGTTGTGCTTAACTGAGTATTAGATACTGTTCCGGTGTGATCTGTGAAAGCCAAGGAAGAAACCAAAATATTAGCATTACCTGCAGCATTTCCTAAGTAAATTTTACCATCGGCTGCATTGATTGCCAATTCAGAAGCTAGCAATCCACTAGGAACTGCTGCTGCTGTATAAGATCGCTTAGGTCGAATCGTGTTCGCCACTAAAACGTACCCCCATCGATCGAGCTCGGGAGGTCGTTAAGTTCAGACATTAGCACAGGTGCCCCTGTTGCATCAGCGACCCATATACGTTTATCAGAAATATTTACTGCTAATTCATAAGCTGCTAATCCTGTCGGAGTAGCAGATGCAGTCGAACTTCTTTTGGGTCGGATGATGTTTGCGGGTGTTGGACTTGGCGTAGGTGTCGGTGTTGGAGTAGGTGTTGGGGTTGGTGAACTCGCAGCGATATATAGGGAAGTCAATGTCAGGTAGGACATATGTGAGGTATCAGAACCGGGATTGAAATACAGTATCACCGTATCACCGGAAGTAATTGCAGTAGATCCAGAAAGGCTAGCTCCGGGAGTACTTAAAGTAGCAGCACCAAGGTATGACCCATTAACCGTTATGTAGCAAGATGCCATCGAATACATCATGTCGTAAAGCCAGAAATTATAGTTTATGGTTCCACTTATGCCAGCAGTATAGGTAACTGTTTGCGCCCCGCTATAGCTATACCTCGATCCAGTTAATGGTGTGCCGGATGAACCATCCCCAGTAAAGGAATAATCGGTATTGGACGCTGAAACAAAATTTAGATTAGCCATCAGAAACTCCCCCCATCTATATCCACACCACTAAGAGCGGTTGCAGAAAGGACTGTTGTTCCATTAATTTTTAAAGATTTTCCAGTAGCAAGATTTACATGCTCAGAGAAATCCCATGAAGTTGTTGCAGCGGTGTACAAGATCGTGTGATCTACAGAGGACTTCAAAGTTATACCACCCCCTGTGCAAGTGGACTCGCTTGGTGATGCTACTTTTCCTAGTTCAATATTCTTATCGTTTACCACTAATGTGCTAGAGCTAATAGTAGTGGTGCTACCCTGAACTTCCAATGTGCCAGTTACCACCACATTTCCTGACACTGTTCCACCAGCACTAGGCAGGTAACTAAGGGATGGGATATCATTGGCAACCAAGGCGCGAAAAGTGGGTGTGGCAGCAGCTCCAGTAGTAGGGCCAGACCACACATAGTTTGCCGTCTGGGTAGCTAAGGATAGGGCTATCGTTCCTGATGTGGTTACTGGGGAACTAGCTACAGAAAGTATGGATGTGGGCACCGATACACCTACAGAAGTGACTGTGCCTGATCCATAAGCGTTAGTATCTAAAGTCCAAGTGTTGGCAGCCGTCTTTTTTAATAGACCAGAAGTTCCTGCGATAGCACCAATTGCATCAAGATCGGCATCCCATGCCTGCACATTACTCCCAATAGCTACCCCTAATGCAGTCCTAGCATTGGGTGCTGTTGAACTACCAGTACCACCATTTGCGATGGCAACAATCCCAGTAACATTAGCCGATGTTCCAGTTGTATTTGCGTTATCGCCAGTGTTTGTTCCTGAAAGATTAGCCACTGCCCCATTAGCTAACATGGTGTTAGTAATGGCACCCGCTGCAATGGAAGTGGCTACACCAGATGAAGTGACTACCCCTGTTAAGTTCGGGATGGAGTTGGCGATAAAGTCGGGGCCACCGATTGCTATTACAGAACTGGCTGTTCCACTGACGTCCCCCAATCCGTAGTACAACACCCTACCCCCAGATGTTTCGTTCATCGCAATTTCAGCAGCAGCCAAAGTAGAAGGGGCGCCAACTGTGGAACTGGATCGCCTTTTGATTCTTAGTGTCGTTGCCATGATTTAAACCCTTTCAAAAATTTCCACCATCTAATTTGTTTGTGTTAGTCCAGACACCCAAGCCTTGCGAATATTTTAAAACATCACCATCTGCAGCACTCACAATGAGAACATCAGTCAGGTCATCCAGTGGGCCATTGCTAGTGCCTGTTGCGCCTTGGGGTCCAACTGGACCAACTGGGCCAACATATCCAGGGCTGGATACCTCTACTGCATTACTTGGGAATAGAACACTGATTCTTCCTGCACCACCATCCACTACCGAAACGATCCCACCCGATTGGGTGACAGCAATAGCGTTGGAGTCTTGGCTGATTAGAATGGTGTTGTTATTCTCGTCTACAGTTACACTCATCGGGTCACCTCAGCTTTGACGATGAATTTGCCTTCAATTAATCGGGTTACTTTGGTTGAGGGTGCGGTGATTTCAAGGTCATACACATAGGTATTAGCTGCGATTGCTGACATGGTGGAAGCTGAAACCAACAGGGTTAGGGTTCCAGCAGATCCATTGATGGTGATGCCTGCAGTGTCCGTGAGTTCGAGAATAACTGTTGCTGATGCTGCGGTGGTGCGGACCTGCATTTTAGCGGTGTAGCTAGTGATATTGATGATGGCATCTAGGGAGTCGGTGTAAGTAATCACTCTCTCTAAGGTTGCGCCCTGCTCAGCGAAAAAGGTATAATTTCCTGCAGCCATAGTAGTGATCTCCTAGAAAAAATTACCACCATAGTTTCATCAGATGTCTGACTCAGGGTGCTAGCCTTATAACCTTCAAAGCTTACCTCTTCACTTGCCATTCTTTTTCCTTGGCAGCAGCAATCGTGCCTGTATTTGTCGTATCGTAATTCTGATTAAACTGGGCACAATATCGCAGGGCTTTTCAATGATCTCGATGATCAGGAAACCATTGGAAACCACATATAAACCAGTGATGCCTTGGTAATGCCAATGATTGTCCTTCCCTAAGGATACCCCAGCCTTGATGGCATCTCCAAACAGTAGAGATTGAGTCCAGCTAGGATGCAACGCAAAGTGAATTACCATGGTTGAATCCTTTAGCTTGGGGTTTCATAAGTAAATAAGGTGTTTGCAGAATTGGTTCCACCTGCTGTGGTGACTAACACACTGGCAGAACCTGCAGCGTGAGCATAGGTATATGCGGTAATAGTTGTTGAGCTAACCACAATAACATCAGTAGCAGCAATGCCACCAATGGTAACAGAAGTTGCACCTGTAAAATTAGTGCCTGAAATGGTAATGGCGGTGCCACCATAGGTAGAACCAGTAGCAGGTGAAAGACTACTTACAGTTGGAACAGCAGCATAGGTAAACAAGGTGTTTGCAGCATTGGTGCCAGTAGGTGTTGTTACTAGCACACTAACTATATCTGCACTGTGCGCTGCTGTTTTAGCTGTAATTGTTGTACAGTTCACAACAGCAATATCAGTAACCGCAACCCCACCCACAGTAGCGGTGGTTTCTCCTACAAACCCAGTACCTTTAATAGTAATGTTGGTATCACCTGCAATCGGACCAGCAGCAGGCAGAATACTGGTTACAGTGGGAGCTGGTACTGCAGCACCAATAAACATTTCAGCGTGAAAATTAACAAGACTATTCCCACGAAAAAACAATACTACAGTTTGGTTTGCAGTGACGGCTATGTTTCCAATTTTTCTGTGGTCCGGTATGGCTAAGCCAAGATCGACACCATCAATGCTAATGCTTCCAAACATGCTAAGTTCACTTGGATTTGATCCAACCAGAGCATAGTTATAATGCAGTAATCCAGCCAATCCAGTTCTAAAAGTTATGGTCTTATCGCCACCTAGTCCGTAAAGATTTACTTTCAGTGAATCCATACAAGTTAAACCTTGCCCAGAATAATCGGGAGTACCAGCGGACTGAGAAACAAAAATAAAAGCTTCAGAAAGAGCAGCGAATTTTATAGCTGGCAAAACTTCTTGATGAAAGTTTACGAAAAATGTTTCCCCTGAACTGAGATCTTTTACCACTGTGTAGTCATAGTATCCAACTAAGCGATTACTTTTTGTGTGATTGTAAACAACCAAATATCTGAACGGCCCAAAGAATTGGCTTTCGGCACAATCAAACCTAAGGCTTTTTACATATAAACTGTAACTGCCACCACTAGCCACATAGTTGGTTTTCTCAAGTACATAACCCCCATCGGGATAAGCAGCACTTCCAAACAGCTCAGGGAAATCTGTGCTATTCCATGTTGTTTTGTTAAGTGGAATTGCTGAATATTCATCTAGTTCAGGGTCGTACACTCCTGCTGTGAGTGCCAGCTTATATGTGTCGTGTTCTAAGTCATGTATACCTGCAATAAAATCAGGCTGGAAACAAGTAAATGGGAATAGAGATGCCATATGGAAGTCCTTTTACTTAGCTGAATAATCTGAACACTGCCAGCAAAGTTTTGTTTTAGGGTCGTTGCCGGATTGTCTACACTGGCCATGTGTCGAGCATTCATGAAGCACAGCTCCACCGCATCCACAGGAAGCTGTTTGTTCTAATGCCATCCCAAGACTTTTGCAGGGTTGCGCTTTTACTTGGTATATTCGTTTCACCATTTCTCTGGCCTTGGCTATTGCTGGGCTTTCTTGTGGTGGAATGGATATTGGCATGGGTGCTTCTAAAATTTTTAAATTTCGTATAGCGTGAGGTTCCATTGGAGGAGGGCCAGAAATAGCATTTATGCAGTCTTGCAAAACCGATGTGGGAAACTCCATCCCATAAAATTGAAAGACTGGATTTCCTGCAAGTAGTCCTGAAAAACTTGCCGTCATGATAAAAGGGTTGACCGATTTTACAATCGTTAGCGATCCTATTACCCATGCCCCTGTGGTCATTCCTATCAGCCTGGCTGCCACACAGATTGATCCTAATCCTATAGTTTTTAAAACCACTTCATAAGACCCATAGGATGAGCTTCCAAGGATTGCTGTTTGAATTCTTTGCTTTGTACTGGGTGGTGAAGAGTAAGGGGCTGGCTCGTTCGGGCATCCTACGATTGTTAGATCCGATGGCATGCTGTGTGATGGGTGCATCTGATACCCATCCCAGTAATAGCAACCACATCGGTCTGTTAGATGGCAATTGACTGGGTTAACCCCTAGCTGCACAACCTGAGGAAGCCATGAAGATCCATCTGCAGGTGATGCCAAACCCACTAAACAGGAATACTCACGAACAGCACCCCCTCTGGTGGTTCGTAAATTGCATTTGTCTGCGGATGGGGTGTAGGTTATACCGCAACCAAAGTGATAGGACATCAACACTACAGTGGCTCTTACTTTCTTTACTTCTCCACCACAGTTGTCCTGATCAAAAGAAGTGCTTAATAATTCAGACTCATAGTACCTAGCATCATATCCATCGGATGCCACAGATGCGGAAGTCTCAGTCATGGCCATCGTAATCGAATTACAGACAACATAAGTCAAACTTCCTGGCATTAACCTGCTGGTGGTAATCGTCAGGCTTAGATGACCTACTGATAGGGCAGTCATGACCGCATCCATTTTCAGCCGATATCCTGCTGGGTGTCCGTCAATGGTGCCATGCGGTGTGGTGGAGCTTGAGCTGCCAGCCCATGTGTCATTATAAGGACTATCTTCATTGTAATTAGAAGGGCAACCAATAGGGATGTAAAACATATTAGGATTAAGTAATCGAGTGTTAATTAAAGTGCCGTCACAATCTTCTCGATAGGTAAAAAATGAAGCCATCCCAGAGATAAATGGTTGCCCTAGTGTACACACTAAACTGCAATTGATGTCAAAGCCCTTTGACTCATGCGGGTTTGGATCGCACACATTATAACCAACTTTTGTGGCATGCGTTTTATGTAGATCAGCGTACCCACTCACAACATATGGCATCATGCACCTACCGTAATTTTAATATTACTCATGGGAATTTTTACGGCCTTACTAAGTGGATCGCCTTCTGAAAGTTGGGATGGCTTAACTTTTAAATCCATCGGCATGGTGTAGCTTATTGAAATGTTTTTTTCAAAAATGGATGTAAAGTAATTTAGGGATGGGTCGTTGAATGATCCTTCATTTTTTACATGCCATCGTAACCTGCCAATGCGTGGACTTGGCAAACCATCCCCTGCTAGAAATATATTTGCCTCAAGCCCGATAGTTTGCACACTTGGTGAAAATGTGGGAATTAGTCCAGTGTATTCTGGTAAGTCATCAAAGGGCAATTTGAATGCGGTTTCCCCATAAAACAAAACAAAAGCAAGTCCGTTAAATTCCCCAATTAGGTTTTCATTTAAATCATAAACCCTAAGAGGATTTACAAATGGCAAGAAATTTTGCTGCGTTGAATCGGATGTGGTTCTGTCAATTGCACTACCACTACCCTCATAGTTTGTTTGCGTTAAATAGGGTTCGGCCACATTGGTATTGCTGTACATCCACCCAGCAGGGTCTCTAATAGTTTCTAAATCTTCAGGGGTGTAGGGGTAGACACCAGAAAATTCTATTGGGTCGATAAGTGGTGAAGAAATGCTTACTGGATCTGCATTCAAAAAATCGTAAGTAAGTCGGCCCTGCTTAAGTAATCCAACCCCTTTCTTATGCTGGCTGAGTGGAATTACTGCAAGGGTGTTTTTAAATTTTGGTCCTGTAAATATGTACTGGCACAGTGGGGGAAACCCTGAGCAATTTATGCCACGATCAGCCCAGCTATTAATTTCGGAAATATCAAAATAATAATCGCTGAAAGTGGTGTTTTGAATGTGGCTTTCGTTATAAGTTCTTCCAGCAAGCACTCTATCATAATGCGGATAATCGCCTTGTGTGGTGTTGTTTTTCCACTGGCTCAGGTCTTCCCTGACTGTAGATACACTAGCAGCATCAAAGGTAACATAAGCCGTAGCGACCCCCATGGGAGAAAACCTTCTCGACCCACTGTTGCAAACACCTCCAATTTTTAAACCATAGCCATGTATCAAAATGAAATTCCTGTAAGGCTAATAGTAAATTTGCAATTCATGTTATTAAAGTTTTCAGTCATTGTAAAAGTTGTTGCACTGCAATTAATTCCTGTGGGTGTATCACCAGTCGGTCCTGCTGTCGCATCTCCCAATATTGCTACACCATCTTTTGCTTGCTCTGAAAGGGTTCGGTATTCGTAAACAAGAGGATCAATTATCGCCACCACAAATGGAACCTGAGGTAGAGGAGAAGGTCTAGGTGCAGCTTGGTAGAAAGCACTGTCTTCACAATCTGGAGTAGTTTTCGTGAATTCTACTGCTGTTGGAGTTAATGGATAGTCAGTACACATTCCATCAGGAGCAGAAACCATTTGCCATGTCCCGTAAAACACCTTAGGAGTCTTACCTTTCCAGTCACACATAAAAACTTTGTAATGAACTGGGGGTACATCTCCAGTAGGGTTTGAAGCAGAGTTATAACAATTGAAATTTTCATCGCTCATATTTGAGAACCTCCAGAGTAGGTGACTCTAAGCACATTGCCAACACATTGAACATTAGATACACCACCAACACCTGGTGGCAAACCTATCAGCACCCTTGGCTGTTCTGATCCGTTATACCCAAAGATCGTGCCTAGGTAGAAACCCTTGCCTATGCTTGGTGCGGATTCACTTCCTAGCTTTGGTGTGAAGGTCGTGCAGGTAATCCCACCTGTCACCAAACCATTCACATCATTTTTGCCCCACTGCATCAGGCCCGCTGCATCCACCCCTGAATTGATTGGATAGCAAGTTACTGCATTAGGTATGATCCAAGCTTTGACTGTGGCATCATAGGTGCAGGCTATAGTGGCAGGAACATATGCCCAAATGAATGCAGGGCTATGATCCAAAGGGATAGTATCATCGATTGCTGCTGAGAAGTTTCCATCCTTGGACTTCTTCAGGAGTCTTAGGAGTTGCTTAGCTGTTTCAAATTCAAATGCTACTGGGTCAGGCATGTTAGAAGAATCCTAGTCCTGGTAAGGTTGCATAATTGATGGTGCCGTAGACATTGGCAGCAGTAAACACCACATATCTATCTGGGGTGGAGGGTGAAGACTTTTTGCCAAAACTATCCAGCCTTGCTGGTTGCGTGATTTTAACCCCACCTTCAAAGATTGGTGCCCTCTCGCCATCATCTTTTTTGATCCGATAGCCCCTATCCAAAAGGTACATATCCCAACCAGTAACTGTGGTTCCATCCTCTGGGCTTAAGCTGGTGTTAATTTCGATTTCATAAGTTAATCGCCAATACTGAAGACTGCCTTCCAGCAACAGTTCGGTGTTGATGTTTTTGATTTTGCCAGTTTTAGCTGGGATGCTCAGAACACACCCAGTGCCAGTGGTGAAGGTCACACTGGTGGAGTTTACTTTGCCTATGTAGGTGGCTAGAGTGTAGGAATTAATAGCTCTGACATTGCAACCAATGCTGAACACTGGTCTAAACTTTTCCACCGTAATAGGTGGCACAAAGGGATCACCCGCAGAGTTGTTAATGTTCGGCACTATGTAAGGGAATGAAACAAAGTTTACCTTAAAATCTGGGGGTCTTAAGGTTGGGTTCTTTTCTCGGTCTGCAGGTTGTTGCCCTGCTTGCTGCGTTTCCACCTGTGGTGGTGGAGTGCTGCCACCCGAGCTGCTAGAGGATGCGTCTGGGTTGGATGAATACTCAATCGAGCATTTCCATGTCTGGGCATCACCTTGTTCTGGGCTGATATTTACACTTTGAACATAGGTGTCAAAATCCCCTGGGTAATTATCACCAATCTGGGGGCAGTTGACATGACCATAGATCGCATCGTAAATGCCGATATCGGTTTGCTCGATGGTGGTGGTGTGAACAATAAAGGTGCGGGTGTAGGTGTTCTGGTAGCTCTTATCTAGAGTTGCTTTTCTTTCTTCCCATAGTTCTTCAAATAGATCAATAGCCATGATGCAAGTTCCTTAGGGGTTGACTGCAACTGCAATTTGTTGGGCTCTTGGCATTTGTGCGGGTAGTGCTTCAATCGCTGCAGCAATATCTTTGGCTGCTTGTAGCTGTTGGGCTTCTACCTCTGCAGCAGCTTCCATGAGTTGTCTGATTTCTTCCTGAACATTTTTAGCTTTTCCCATCTCGTCAATTTTGACTTGGAAAGCTTCAGCCGATCCAGCTTGAACTGCGGATGCGAATTGCTGTGGACCCCCTAGGCCAGTGGCTTCTTTAAGCTTTTTGATAGCATTGGCAGAACCAAGCGCAAAGGCCATAGCCCCTTCTTTGGATCCATCCATCATGCCCCTTAGTTTGGCCACTTCACTTTCATACTGCTGCATGGGTGTGATGTTATCGGCAAAAAACTTCTTCCACCCTGCTTCCCCCACATGGATAGGCTTTTGGACTTCATCATGCAGTTTCTGCCACTGCTTATCAAAGTCTGCTAGCTCCATTTCGGCTGATTGCATCTCTTCTTCTAATGCAGTTAGCCAAGTGCCACCACCATTAGATGCAGGTTGCATCATGTCATTAATATCATCTGGACCAAAACCACCACCAGCACCACTCATGTCAGTATCTGCTAAATTCTGGGCATTTTGCGCTGCTAGATCGAAAGCATTCGCTAGGTTATTTACTCCATCCGCTGCGTTATTTGCAGCACCACCAATGGTCTCTATTCCATCGGACCACTCACCCACATTCAGAACAAATTCGCCTGTTGAAACTACAATTTGCTTGAAAAGGTCTGCCACAGGATTATTAATCAAATCTATATTAGTCCACCAGCTTATATTTTTTGCAGCTTTTGCAGCTTCAACTGAAGCACTTATAATTGCCTTTACCACTTCTCTTAGGAGGTCAACCAGTTCCCTAGACATGTTGCTCATCGATGAAAGCATAGTCTCTGCACTGGTATCATCGGTAAAGGTTTTCCATCCTGATAAAAAGCTTGATATTTCATCCATGATCATTTTGGTAACATCAGCAGCAAACTCCCCAATTTTTTCCAGCATGGGGGCAAGGTCTAAAATTTTAATTTCGATTTCTTTAAAGAATTCTGTGATGGTTTCTCCCATCGTTACCAGACCAAAACCCTTTAAAATGCTAGCTCCTACATTTTGAAAGACTACTTCTATGTTGTTGGCAACTCTTGACCATATTCCACTAAAACTATTCGCAGATTCTGCTGCTGCTGCTGCGATCTGTGGCATATTAGCTGCATCAGCAATAGCCTGAGTCGCTTCTGCTACTGTAACCAAACCCGCTGCCACTCTGCGCTTGGCTTCATCAATGCTGACTCCCATGCGTTTAGCCAGGGCTTCAAACACTGGGATCTGCTCGTCTGCCAGTTTCCCCAAGGATGCCATATCAGCACCACCATTGGTTGCCATATCTGCGATCTTATCTGTGATCAGTGCTACGATCTTTTCGGGATTCCCTAGCGCAACACCCAACCTATTAAAATCTTTGATGAGTCCAGCAATCGCATCTGGTCGAAACTTCATCCCAGCTAATCGAGTAGCTGCTTCACCCAAAGCAGTAAAGCTGGCACTGGGGCCAGTCTTCATGATGTCTTGCAAACCTTTGGCTATTCCCTTGAATCCGGTCATGGCTTTTAATCGATGATCCAGTTCCTGAAACTTACTGCCTGATTCAATAACCTTGGCCCCTAAATCAATCACAGAGGATGTGATCTTAGTTACCAGATTGATTGCCCCATCAAAGATCTTGCTGAATGCACTAGTGAAGAATCCTATGCCTAGCATATCGGTGATTTTCATACCACCACTGGATGATGCACCCTTAGATTTTTGCCCACCACCTGCATTAATTTTGTTAGCTTTATCGGTAGCATCCATCAATTTTCTAGTGGAATCCGCTGCTAGATTATTAGCCTTATTGAATCCACTGGTTTTTGATGCTGCTGAATCCATCGCAGATGTGAAACTGGATAGGTCTGCTGTAACACTTAGACTGGCTCGTCCTAAAGATGTATCTGCCATGTCTAAGTCCTTTTTTTGGTAACTAACCCACCTAACATTGCTGCCAACTGTGCTGGGGTTTGTTTCTGCTCTGCTCTCTCACCTAACCAGTCAGGAATAAAATCAGATAGCTTGTGTTTGCTGGTGCTGGTGCAAGCCACTTGAGTATGCTGAACGGATCCAGCTAAGAAATCTAACCTTGCATCCCCTATGGGTTCGATGCGGGAGAAAGCCACCCACTCCATGAGTTCAGAGTGGCTCATCTCTTGCTCGATCTCTGACACCATCTTTTTTAAATGACCAGCCAATCTAAATAAAAATAATCTAGATGGGCTTTCCCTTAGTTTTTTTCCGCTTCCTCAGTTGCACCTGCGCCAATGCGATTGATCTTCAAGATCGCATCAAATATCTTTTCCAAGATCGTTGCAGGTAACACATTCACTTCTGCGATATCGGCTTCTGTGAATAGCGGTTTTCCTAATTCATCGCAGCACCCCTTGATGAGCATCCGTGCCCTAAGGTTGTCAGGGGTTTTCCCTTTGACTCGTGCTGCGTTGAATTCGTTATCGATGCTGTCTCGTTCACCAACAGTCAGACTTCTGACCCAGACAGATCCTTCCCACTCGGGTACCAAAACCTCTTGCCTGGGCAAGTTGTCTTTTTTCGCAAGGATCTGTGATCTCGATAAAGCCATAACAAAAGACTCCTATTAGTCTGGGTAACAAATACCCGAGACCTTAACAGTGAAAGTTGCCTTAATTAAATCGTCACCAACAGCAATGGAACTAATGCCCCTGCTCGTGATGAATCCATTAACAGTAATCGAAAGAGAAATCGGTGCAGGAATGGCGATGACAAAATTGGATGCAGTTCTAGCCACTGCGATTCCATTTAAGGCTGTAAAATTTGAACCGTCTAGATTGACTTCAAAAGTCATTTCCCCACCATCTTCAAACCCTGCAATAAATGTATGAGCATGATTTGTACTTGAAAGATTGGTAGTCTGAATCGATCCAATTTTTGACACAGGTGGAGTGATGGAAATCACTTCAGCCACAGCAGAACCTGCTGTAAGAGTTACCCCATAAGTTGATTGAACTGCCATGGCTTAGCCTCCAAAAAAGTCGGTTGTTGCTTCCGTAAACACAATAACTAGATCCACACTCGCAGTATGAATCCCAGTATCTTTTCCTGATTCAATATCCCATCCATTCGATTCAGATTCTAATCTGACCTGATGGATAAAAGTGGTGCCCCAGTTTCCTTGGAAACCATTAAATCTAAGTCTAACTTGTTCAATGATGGATTCGCAAATCATACGGCTTGGTGCATATATGTCGATCTGGAACCTTGCGACACAGACCCCAGTTGCACCTCTAAGATGCATTTCTCGGGTGGTGTCAATCTTGCTGTATACCATGAAGGGGTAATCGCATTTTTGCGGTGCGGTATCGGGATAGATCCGAGTTCCTACCAGACTGGTGATCGTTGCCTGATCATTTATGTAGGTGTACAAATCAGATTCAATCATTTCTTTACCCCTATTTTAGAGATAATTTCTTTCATCTTCTCAGCAAACCGATTAAAGATCTGAGATCCCACCGCATCCAGTGCGGGCTTCATGAAGGGTTTTGCTTTTGCTCCTGGATGCATCCAGCTTTTAAATCTGCCAGGCATAATTGGACCCACAAAACTTTTTCGCTTTTCCTTACCTCTAGGGCTGACCTTGTGTGGTGCAGCTCCTCTTTCAACAAGATGAGCATATCGAAATGGCTCAATCTTAAGACCATTTTTTAATGTGATGGATGTACTGAACTTTGGACCTACTAGTCCTAGTATTTTCTTTTTGTTTCCCCTGCCAAACTTTTTAGCTTTCACGGCTATTGCTTTTCTTAATAGGCCGGTCCTGCCGTCTTTATTTTTATTTGACCTCAGCCTTGGTGCGTTGGCCTTTACTTGTTTTTGCAGGGGTTGCAGAGCATAGCGCATAGCCGAAACCAGCTTAGTATCAGACTTACCACCAGTTAATTCCTTGAATTTGGATATTAACTGATCTAGTCCTTCTATCTTGACTTGACCTTTTTTAAAAAGTATGGATTTGTCTAGCTTACTCATGGCACCTCCACTGCATCAACTAGCCATGTTTTTTTTAGCTCGTTTTCGTTTATCAATCCAAGGATATTAAAAATCCTAGATCCCATCTTGAGCCTGTTTGCGCTGGTCAAGCCTGCAAAATACCTCATGGTAATCCGGTGGGTGGTTTCTGGCCTGACTGTTTTCGTAAAGTATAATTCGCGCGCTGTTAAAGGGAGGATCTGTGCCCAAGCTGATTGCGTTGTTCCCCATGAGATCGTAGGTTGACCCATGGCATCAGGCGAGCTGGTAACCTCTTGGATTTCCACTCGGTGTCTCATCGGGCCACTTCTCAATGGTAGACTCCTGATGAGTACTGAAGGATGATCGATTCAACTGCTAAAGGGGTTTCTGTCAGGCTTCCAGTAGTTACTGCTTCACGATTCTCATACAAGTGCGACACATAGAATAGGATGCCAGCCTTGAGCAATTTTGGCACTGCGCCATTAGCAAAACCTGCGGTGTAATTAACTCTGACTGCATTGGTAATCTTTGCGGTGGTGGGCCATGCTGCCCCATTGCTGGTGGTGATCCTTGCAGGACTGCTAATCAAATCCACCCGATAAGATCCCAAAGCTTGCTCAGCATTTGCTGTGTCGGTGTAGGCTACACTCTCTACAGAACTAACTGGGCCAGTGAGATAGATGCATCCATCAAAGGGATAGTACTTGGTTTGGAATGGGTAGTTGATATTTGAAGTCACAGTGAGGTTGGGAACTGTCACTGGGAAACTGTCTAGGGCTAACTGCACTGTTTTAGATGCAATGTGAATCTGGCAAGCGTTTTCAAAGTATTGCCTAGATGCACCAATGCACAAACCGATGAGGGTGTCATCATCCGAGCCATCAATCCTTAGATGACTTTTTGCTTCTGCCAGTGTTACTGGTTCTTGGCTGGGTTGAGAAACCACCAGTGACGATCCCAGTAGCTGCATCTCTCACCTCAGGGTTAACTTTGGAATTGGCTTTCTCGAACACCACTGGGGGTGATGCAGGGATGGCATAACCAATCCTGCACCACTCAGCAGCGACATCATCAGGGATATCAGTTATCTGGTTGACAGCTAAGCCACGGCCTAGACCAACCAGATTTTTTAATATTTTTACTAGCATTAAGAAGCCGCCATCTTAAGGTGCTTAAGTGGGTTTTGTGCGGTTGCGTTAGCAGCCAACAGAAGACCACCTGACCTATGGATAGCGACCCAGCCAATCTGACCTGAAGTTGCATAGGTTTCTGACTGACGGATGATCGTCAGACCACCATCACCCGCAACATCACGCACAAGGTAGCTAGAGAAGTCACCAAACAGCAACACTTTGTTGCCTGCAGCAAGGGTGCTGGCCATGTGCTGATTGATTACCACAGGATAACCCATGATAGTCGGCACTCGGCCATCAGCCTGGTTATAGTTGTTTGACAAAACAGGGTGACCATCTGCACCACGCAGCTTGGAAAGCGAGCTTAACACTGAACTGTGGCACATGAATGCACAGCCAGTGGACTGCTTATAAGCTGGATCAAGACTGAAGAAGAGATCTAGCACTTCATCGATCGTGATTGCGTTAGTTGCTACGCAGGTGGCCCCTGCATAACTTCCTACAACGACCCCCTGGGGCTGACCACTGCCAGTTCCTATTGTGAAAAAATCTTCCTCAGCTCGGCCGATTCTTACCCCTGCGGACTCTGCAACAAGTGATTCCACATCGATCAAGGAATCTTGCAAAAGTTCGTAAGAGGTCAGGATCTGGCCAGAAGAGAACTTATAAACTGTTGAGGTTTTGGAACTGAAAGCTAAAGCTGTTTCAGTGATCGAACCATTTTCAGAAATGATGGTGCCAGCATTACTAGTGTCATCCAAGCATGGCATGGAAATATTAGAACCATTGCTGGTTTGCAAGATCTTAGCGATCTGGCGCACACCATTATAATCTTTCAAAGCACTGGTCAGGGTGCCGTAGAAGGTAGGATTAATCAAAGCACCACCGATGCTGGTGGAACCAATACCCTGGGCACGATCTTCAGACATGCCTTCAATGTTGATCGAGTTTGAATTCAAATCAAACCCAATGTCATTAGCTGCCTTGGCGAATTCAGATCTGAATCCCCTGGTGCCCTTGAGCATCCAGCCACGGATCGCATCACTACGATTTCTGGAAGCTTTTTTATCACCTAAGTCAGTTACAAAGTTGGCTGCACCTTGAAGGGGTGCTGATTTGCGGGTAGACCTTTTGATGAGGTCAAGCTTAGCTGAATTCTGTTGAGCTGCTGCGGGTGCAGGAGCTGCTGCTGCGTCTGCGCTAGCGTCTTGTGACATTTCATCCTCCAGTGTTTTGACTCGTTCATCAATTCCAGAAACCTGAGTAACCAAACCATCAAATGCGGTTTGCTCCTCTGGTGTTAGGTTGCGCTTGGAAAGTTCTTCCAATTGGTTAACCAGTTCAACTCGATCAGATGCGAGCTTTCGCAAATCGGCTATAGCCATGTTCAAATCCCCTATAAAAATTGTTTGGTGGCTGCATACGCAGTGGCACCGATCCAGAATGCTCTGGTGGCCACCATGCGTAAAAACTGCAGGGCTGACCAATTTTCACATGGATGGTAAATGTGTCAAATCGTAGGGAATGAAACGAAAAAAGCCCCTAGGGATTAGCTAGGGGCTAGAGGATGAGGTGATATCACTTTTAGCGAATATGAGTTTTAAGAAATGTATAAATGGGGGTAGTTACAAGATAAACAATAAACCCTGCAATGAATATCAGAACCACCCGAATGCATAAACCAATTAAATGACCTATGTTTTGCGGTGGTGCTGGTTCCTTATTCTTTTCAGCCATGGTTGCATAAATCACATGCAGTGGAATGGTTAGAAACAACCCAAAGAATCCACACATGAATGCTAAAAAGTGCAGCACGATAAAAACAGCATGACCCATGGTTCCATCCTCCAGTGCGAGTAATGAAACCATGGTAGCAGAAGCTTTTTGCGATACCTATTTTATTTAATCTTTAATATTCTGATCTGGTTCATCCGTCTTTGAATCTCCAGATCCTTTTCCAGCTCTAGTTCTTGATAGTATTGCAGGGATCTCAGCCCTATTTCAGTATTGAGGTATGCGGGATAGGTAACTGCAGACACATCATGAAGGTCTACATCAAGCAGGGTTCTGATGTTTGCATCACCCTCTTTATCCCAGCTATCTTTTTTCGTCACAAAGGCGAATGACATCTGGGTAACATCTCCTCTGCTCATCGAGACCATTAGATCCCTTGCATAGCTGGTATCTGGTGGGGTGATCTCTACTAGTAACCCTTCAGAATCTACGGAAAGATTAAGAGTGCCACTGGTGGACCTACCTAGGATTAGGTTCTGGTCATGGTTGATGAGTGCCCTGACATCAGCATTCCCTGCTAATGATCTGGTGAAAGCTCTAGCATCGATCTGCTCGATGAATCCACCGAGATCCTGAGATCGATTAGGCGAGAACTTAGCAGCATAACCTACTAGCTTTTTTCCATCAGCTTCAACTCGGAACTCTGTGGTGAATCTTGTTTCTAGTTTAACCATGATGTTTTCTCCCAGTTAGCTTTGGTATCGATCCAGTTTACTAATTTAGCATCGGCCAAAAGTTTTAGATTCCTTGGTGTTGCTGATCCAGCAAGATCCAACCATTCAGCCTTGAGACATTCACAGTGATCTGCAGCAGCTCGGACACCACCACCCGATTCAGGCTTAAGGAATTCCATCACAGGTTCAAGGATAATCTGGACTCGCTCCTGATGAGCTTCTAAAAACTTCTCTAAGGCAGGGATGAATTCCCCTGGCTTATTGGAAATTCTAGCTAGGTGGGATGCTTCTATTTTTCTGATTTGCTTCCTAGCAGCTTCCAACAACTTAGCAAAGCCAAAGTGATTTTGTTGTGGTGGTGGGATTGGCACTGGGATTAGTCCTGGCTCATCGTATGGCATTTTCCCAAGAGTCTTGGACTGATCCACCGCTGCGGGTGTTTGTCCTGGTCCAAAAGTTGGGTCCATGTTTTTGGGTGTCATGTAAGAATCACCACCCTCAAATGGGCTAAGTGATTCCATCATGCGAACTTCATTCCTAGATAACCATCCCCAAGACAAAGCAGAGGCATAGAATGCTGCCCTGCCTGCAGAATCAGAGCGCAAAAGGGCATCACTGTTATGCTCGCAGTACATGGAATCCATGTCGCTAATCAGCTTATGCTGTATTTCCTGCTCCCACCTGACCATCCAAGGCCTCAGGGTTTCCTGAAGGAATGCCAAGTTGTCTTGTTCTAAGGATGAGTAGGTCTTATTTGCGTTATCACCGAGCTTGGATGAAGGTATTTTGAACCATCGAGCAATTTCTTGGATCTGAAATCCTCTGGAAATCAACCACTGGGAATCATCTGGATCAGTTCCAATGGATTGGAAGGTCACGCCATTCTGAAGGATAGCAACTCGATGTGCATTCCTTTGGCTACTGTGCATGTCCTCCCAAGACTTCCGCATGTTCTGCAATGCTTCTGCTGATAGTTTGCCTGGCACACTGATCACCCCTGCAGGTTTTGCACCATTGCCGAAAAAGGTAGATCCGAAATTCTCAAGGGCCATCGAAAGCCCAATGGAATCCCTAGCCTGTGCAACAATGCTGTACCCCTTCACACCGTCAAAACCAAGTCCTTTGAGATGGAAGATTTCCTCAGGAAGAAAGATCAAACTGCCATAGCGGTAGAACAGATCGCCATTTTTATCACGCACTGGTTCCATGATGTCTGGGCGCAAGGGCCAGAGTGCGACAACTCTGCCAGTGTCAGGATCTCGTTCGATTTCTGCATAACCATTTCCCCAGGTCAACACATGACCCATGAGAGTTTCCCGAAAGATCATTGATGACATCTCAGGATTAGCTCGATCCTTGAGAATCAAATAAAGGGGATGAAAGTCTGCACACACCCTAGCACCATCAGCACCTTTTTTATAAAGGATAAGTGGTAAGCTTGAAACACCTTCTGAAATATGCCTGACAGCAGACCAAACTGCGGATGATGTGAGTGCGGTGGCTTGGTTTACCTGTGCGCCTGCGGTAGATGTTGATGAATAAAACCATGAACCATAGTTAGAAAGAACTGAATACCCACCCCACTTGCCGATTGTTTGTGACACAAGGGATCTGAGGGCTTTAAATGGCATAATTTTACAGGAATTCTATCCCTGCTCCTGTGTTTTCTGTGTGTGTTTCAGCCCCTGCTGTCACCATCCACCTGCCTAGACCCATAACCAAAGCTATAATTCCATCTATTTTGTCACGAGATTTCTTTTTTGACAACTTGTAGTTATTATTGTCATCAAGACTCACACTGATATTCCCTAGATTCCATCTCAAAACAGGGTTTCCATCGTGCGAAATCTGATTAGATAGGATCCATTCCTCTAGTTTTTTAGTCGGTGGTGATAGGTTCAAAGGGGTCTGACCAAACTTGACCATGGTGAAGTCATCACTGAGTTCATGCACGATCTGATCAGAGTGCCAAGGGTCGTAAGCGATCTCTTGAATCTTGTAGATTTCTCCCAGTGCCATGATGTCTCGTTTGATCTGTCGATAGTCCACCCGATTGCCTGCGGTCGCTGTAATCTTTTTAGACTTCACCCATGGACCAATTCTAAATCGGTTCAACCTCTCCCGCAGTTTATCGGCTTCTTCAGGTGCCCAGTAGAAGGGCAGCACATAATGCGGTTCATCTTCATGAGTGCTAGGAAAAAACAAAGTCAGTGCTGTGAGATCCATGGTGGCACTGAGATCAAGCCCTGCCCAGCATTCCCTGCCAGTCATATCGGGTGCTGCTATTTCACACTCATCCCACTTCAACGGACTGATCCATCGGACATCGGTTTCAATCCACTGATTTAAATGGTCTCGTCTGAAAGCTGCTTCAAGTGCTGGGTTGTCTTTGCATTCCTGCACCTTCTGGTGAAAGTAAGCTGGCTTAACTGTGATCCCATAACCAGGGTTAGCTTTCTTCCAAGTTGCTTCAGATGTCCAGTCATCATCGATATCAGCAGCAAAGATTTTTGCATAGAATGTTTTGTCCTGGATAGTTCCATCCAACCATTTCATAGCCTGACTGTGCATATCGTGACAAAAGCTAGTTCTATCCGAACCCGCAGTAGTGATCATCACGCACAATGGTTGCCGTCTAGCTAGTGTTCCAGTCATCAAAGTGTCGTAAAGTTCGCGCGATTTCTGAGTATGCAATTCATCAATTACAATTCCATGAGGGTTGCCCCCATGCGCGGTATGTGCATCTGCACTGATGGACTTGTAAAACGATTTTGTGTCAGGGTAGATGATGGTATTTTTAAATGGTTGGAGCTTTGCAGCTAGGGGTGGGCAAGCTTCCACCATGTTTTTAGCTGAATCAAAACAGATATGGGCTTGTTCTCGGCTAGCTGCTGCGCTGTAGATCTCTGCACCTGGTTCACCCTCTATCAAAAGCCACAATGCTATGGCACTAGCTAAAGTTGTTTTGCCCGCTTTCCTTGGCACTTCAAGATAGACCTGCCTTATAATCCTGTTGCCGTCTTTGTCCACTTTCCCAAACACTTCACGCAGTATTTCCTTCTGCCATTCTTGAAGCGTGAATCTCTTCCCTGACCATTCACCCTTGTGATGTTTCAAGGCTCGTTCGATAAATGGAATGATCAATGGATCTGCAGCAGCAGGTTTTTTCTTTGGTTTCTTAATCTGCATTTATATCCACACCACAAAGATCCTTGATCCAGTTTCCCTGAGTGACAACAGGATCAGAAACCATCTTTGATCTTGCCATGGGAGAAAGACCAAGAGATTTCCCAAGGGTGGAAAGTCGCGCTGATAAACTGGTTAGCTGATCCACTGCGGGATCTGATTTCTTTGGTCGGCCTTCCTCCTGGATGAATCCACCAGATTCATTAATCTGTAACTGGCATCTGATTACTTGCGAATACATCGCACAGTAAACAGCGATAGCATCAGCATCCACTGATGAAAGAATAGCCATTGGCTTTAGACCTGTAAGAAGTTCATGCCATTTTTTCTGACCAAGTTTATCCAACCAGTCAGGCATCATGGGATCATTTACATCCCATGCAACAGGTGATGGGTTTACTGTTGATGGTCTTGGATTTGGATTAAGAGATAATAGCTGTCTCTTATTAGGTTTTCTACCTCTAGTCATAACTGCACCTCATTTTGCCCTAAAAAATCATGCAAAAATCCTGAATTT
>Ga0209829_10000843_pt1 | contig 26552 bp, 24 predicted proteins | sample C_140205_EF_Meta_FD_187311 | JGI IMG/M metagenome (GOLD analysis project Ga0209829, IMG submission 187311) | Freshwater microbial communities from Lake Croche, Canada to study carbon cycling - C_140205_EF_MetaG (SPAdes) (version 2) | ecosystem: Environmental > Aquatic > Freshwater > Lake... | reverse complement strand
ATGCCTTCCTTGGCCTTGAGATCATCCTCGGCGTGAGCCTCGGCCTCACGCTGCATGCGCTCGACCTCTTCCTTGCTGAGTCCACTCGATCCGGTGATGGAGATCTTCTGCTCCTTGCCCGAACCGAGGTCCTTGGCGGAGACGTTGAGGATACCATTGGCATCGATGTCGAAGGTGACCTCGATCTGAGGTGTGCCACGAGCGGCTGGTGGAATACCATCCAGGTGGAACACTCCGAGCTGTTTGTTATCACGGGCGAGCGGGCGCTCTCCCTGGAGGACCTTGATCTCAACACCGGGCTGGTTGTCGCTGTAGGTGGAGAAGACGTTGCTCTTCTTGGTCGGGATCGTGGTGTTGCGGGGGATCATCGGGGTGGCGATGCCTCCGGCAGTCTCGATGGCGAGTGTCAGCGGGGTGACGTCGAGAAGGAGTACGTCCTTCACGTCGCCACGGAGCACGCCGCCCTGGATGGCCGCGCCGATCGCCACAACCTCGTCTGGGTTCACACCCTTGTGTGGCTCCTTGCCGATCATGTTGCGTGCGGTCTCGACGACCTTGGGCATGCGGGTCATGCCGCCGACAAGAACGAGCTCGTCAACGTCCCCCTTCTTCCACTTGGCATCCGCCAAGCAATCCTCGACGGGCTTGATGGTGCGCTGGAAGAGGTCATCGGTGAGCTGCTCGAGCTTGGAGCGGGTGAGCTTCTTCTGGATGTGCTTAGGGCCGCTGGCGTCAGCAGTGACGAAGGGAAGGTTGATCTCGTACTCCTGGGTGGAGGAGAGGGCGATCTTGGCCTTTTCGGCCTCTTCCTTGATACGCTGGACGGCATCGGGCTGCTTGGTGAGGTCGATGCCGGACTCGGCTTTGAACTCGTTGATGATCCAGTCCATGATGCGATGATCCCAATCGTCGCCACCCAAGTGGGTGTCGCCATTGGTGCCGCGCACTTCAAAGACGCCGTCACCGAGCTCAAGCGCTGAGATGTCGAAGGTGCCGCCACCCAAATCGTAGACGGCGATCTTCTCGTCAGCCTTCTTCTCGAGGCCGTAGGCCAGTGAGGCAGAGGTGGGCTCGTTAATGATGCGCAGGACCTCGAGACCGGCGATCTTGCCGGCATCCTTGGTGGCGTTGCGCTGGGAGTCGTTGAAGTACGCGGGGACGGTGATGACCGCCTGGGTGATCTTCTCACCGAGCTTGGCCTCGGCGTCGCTCTTGAGCTTGGCAAGGATCATGGCTGAAATCTCCGGAGGGGAGAAAGCCTTGGGCTTGCCATCGATCTCTACCTGAATGTGGGCGTCGCCGTTGGCGGCCTTCACAAGCTTGTACGGGACGCGATCCTGCTCGCCACGACACTCGTCGTACTTGCGGCCCATGAAACGCTTCACCGAGAAGATGGTATTCTGCGCATTGGTGATGGCTTGGCGCTTGGCGGCTTGGCCGACAAGACGTTCACCACTCTTGGAGAAGGCCACCACAGACGGGGTAGTACGGGCTCCTTCGGAGTTCTCGAGAACAACCGGTTCCCCACCCTCCATGACAGACATGCAAGAGTTGGTTGTTCCTAAATCAATTCCTAGAATTTTAGACATAACGCTTATAAACCAAGCAAAGCGTGTGCCCAAAAGAAAAATTCTCTACATCATCCTAACAATAAGTGAGATAGATATATCTTTGTATTTTTGAACTAAGGCCAAAATGAGCCTTTATGGCTCATTTATGAGCCATTCATCAACTTAATGAGACTCTCTGTCTCATTAAGGAACTTCCCTGCCACCATCTTGAAGACGGGGGTGAAATCTTCCGGCGTGCGTTGCACCCACTTGCAAACTTGGTCGATTGGGAAAAAGGCACCCGTCTCCACCTCACCAGAAGCAAAGCGGAAGGGCCCCTCGGATGTACCCACAAAGAACTCGATGAACTCGTATCCCGTCTCCGGGGAGGCGTCGATCTTCCAAAACTTGGTCAACTTGCAGTCGATGCCGATCTCCTCGCCCAGTTCGCGGTGACCTGCCTCCTCGTAGCTCTCGCCCGAGTCGACATGGCCAGCCGTGCTGGAGCACCACAGGTCGGGGTAGTTGTGCTTCCAAGGGGAACGTTTTTGCAGAAAGAGCTCCCCCTGAGCGTTTAAAATCCAGATGTGAACGGCCCTGTGCCGCAGGTTATTCACATGCACCTCATCCCGCCGTTTGGCATCGATTACTTGGTCTCTCTCATCGACCACATCGAAGACTTCCTCTGGCTCGTCAATGCTGGGAGCCCCCCCAATCAGGGCGAGCTCCGCCCAGTCATCGACAGGGAGATCTTCAGCACGCGCAGTGACAGGATGTCCCATGGCTGCAGACCACTCCTCCCAGCTCTCTTTGGGTAAATTCAGGAGCGAGCGCAACTGCTTGCGACGGGCCGAAAACCCCTGACGCACGAGTGCTGAGAAACGCTCCGGGTCACAGTTTGGAAGCCCCTCGATAGGACGCTGACTCACGGAGATCACAGCCGACTCCACTGCAGGTCGAGGCCAGAATACATCGGGAGGAACAATGCGCAGTTTCCTCACCATCCAGCGCCTGCCAAGTTGCACGGTGAGGGCGGCGTAATCCTTGTGTCCGGGAGCGGCAGCAAGACGCTCGGCAACTTCCCTCTGCACCATCAGAACCAGTCTGGATGCGGGTGAAAGGGACGCGGTGAAGTGGGAGATGATCGCGGTTGAAGCACTGTAAGGGAGGTTCCCAACCATCTTCACGGGACCGTGTCCGAAGAGGGAGCGAAGGTCCGCCCTCGCCCCGTCACCTTGGATGATCTCAAGCCGACCGGAGGAGATTTCCGCTGCGTAGCGCTCCCGAAGTTCTGCCGCCAAGCGATGGTCTCGCTCGATGAGTGTGATGCGCCTGACGGGAGAGGCCAGAATGTGAACTGTGAGCGCTCCCATACCGGGGCCGACCTCGACCAAATGATCACCTTCAGAGGGCTCAAGATCGGCGACAATCGCGCGGGCAAGGTTGGTATCGAGGAGGAAATTCTGACCGAGCATCTTACTCGGCCGCACCCCGATCTCATCGAGACGGGCGCGGAGTTCGGCTTTAGACATGGGGGTATTCATAAAGCCTTGGGGCGACTTGTGCCAGTCACGATCTCCACACTGAAGCAGGGAGTTTTTCGCCTTTGTTCCCAAGTTATTCACAGTCGAGAAGGCAAAACCTTCTCTCCAGGGATTTAGACTCCAGACTACAAGGCTATTAGGTCAGAGCAGCAACGACTCAACTCGATTGCGCAGACTTTGGATCGTCACTTTCCCCTGAATGCCTGCCTTCTTTCAGCTTTTCTCATTTTAGCTTTTAGCTTTTTCATCCACTCTCGTCGCATCATGAAAAAGTCCGGATACCTAACTCTCGTGCTCATCGTGGTGATTGGCCTGAGTCTGTTCGGTAATCTGGCTCTACTGATCGCCCTAGGGTCGCACGGCGCAGGCCCGGCCTCAATCATTGCTGTAAAGAAGTTCTCGGAAACGACTCTTGTGCCGGGTCACGATACTCAGGACAAAATCGCACTCATCCACCTGGATGGCCTGATCTCCTACGGGCATGGGCGTGGTTTCTCTCTGGGCGACTCGATGGTCGATGATATGAAAAGAGCCTTTGAGCAGGCTGCCGATGACCCGCAGGTGAAGGCCATTGTGATCTCGGTTGATTCCCCCGGTGGTGAGGTCACCGCAGGAGACACGATCCACCACGCTCTCGGAAAACTGAGCGCCAAGAAGCCGGTCGTCATCTTCATGAACTCGATCGGCACCTCGGCCGCTTATTACATCGCCTGTGCCGGATCATGGATCATGTGCAGTGACACGACCTTCACCGGCAGCATCGGCGTCATCATCTCGACGCTTAACTACAAGGAACTCTTCGGAAAGGTCGGCCTGCAGTCGGTGATCTTCAAGAGCGGCAAGTTCAAGGATGCCCTCAACGGCGCGCGCGATCTCACCGAGGAGGAGCGGAGTTACTTCCAGGGGCTCGTCATGCAGACCTATGACCGCTTTCTCGGCATCGTGGCCTCGGCCCGCAAGCTGAATCCCGAACTCCTGCGCGACGGCGTCGCTGACGGGCGAGTGATGAGCGGAAAGGATGCCTATGCCGCCAAGCTCGTCGATCAACTCGGCTACATTGAGGATGCTTATGAGAAGGCACGTACTCTGGGAAAATCTCCCGGAGCAGAAATCGTCTGTTATGAGAAAAAGCGCGGCCTCGGGCAGCTACTCCGATTTTTTGAAGATTCAGAAAAGAGCGACATTCACCTTGATCTGAACATGGGTGGCGCCCCTGGCGTGAAGCTCGAGAGCGGTCGCCTCTATCTTCTGCCTCCGTTTTACGCTCTGTGAATCACCTATTCTTCATCTCCGAGGCAGTGAACACAGCACCGCCTGACTCGATTGCGTCGATTTGGCCAACCGCCTTAATGCTGCTGCTTCTCCTAGCCTTCTACGGATGGCTGGCTGCCCGAGTCTCCTCCCGATCCTTGTTGACCACGCAGCCGTTCGGCATTCCCGACGCGCTCTGTGTGGGAATTTTGGCAACCTGGATGATCTCGGTGATCTGGCAGTCACTGGATGCCCCGAAGGTGATCACCCTCAGTGCGATTGTGGCGAACTCGGTGGTCTACACTTCCCTGATTCTCGGCATCTTCGGTGTCATTGGGTTCCGTGGACTCTCCGGTGTCTCGCTCTTTGGGCTGGAGCCTTCACGTTTTCCAAAGGCTGCCGGAACCGGCCTCATCTGGCTCATCATCACATACCCCCTGATTCTGGCCGCGCAGGCGCTGGTCCAGAGAGTGGCGGGCAGCGCCGATGACTCCCAAATGATTGTGAAGTATTTCCTGGAGCATCCCGACTTCAAACACCGTTCCGCCGTTTTCATCATGGCCGTGATCGTGGCACCTATTGCCGAGGAGATCGTCTTCCGAGGCTACTTCTATGGAGTGATCCGGGGTTACGGCGGACGCTTTCCCGCTCTCATGACCTCCTCTCTCCTCTTTGCCGCGATTCATGTCCACCTCCCCTCGATGCTGGGCCTTGGCATCTTGGCCATCATTCTCTGCCTTCTCTACGAGCGGACAGGATCCCTGTGGGCTCCGATTACGATGCATGCCTGCTTCAATGCCTCGACCATTGCTGCCCTGATCTTCTTTCCTGAAGTGATGAGGTAAGAGAAAATGTGAAAGGCAAAATGAAAAAGGCAAAAAGGGGAGCCTCACCAAGGTCTGAGTCCGAGTTGCTGATACTGATCTCTAAGGAGCTTCCCTCCCCCAGTGATGATGTGCTGACAGGAATCGGTGATGACTGCGCCGTAATCCGCAGTTCCAGAAAATCAGGCTTCATGGAACTTCTCAAAACTGATGCGCTCGTGGAGGGGATTCATTTCGCCAAGGGAACCCCGCTTCATCTTGTAGGCTGGAAGGCACTCTGCCGCCCGATCAGTGACATCGCCGCGATGGGAGGAAGCCCCCTGCACGCCATGATCACCGTGGCCGCACCACGCACCTGGGGAGACACTGAATGGAAGGCTCTCTATCGAGGGATAGGAAAGGCTGCCCGTGAATTTGGCGTCTCGGTCGTAGGGGGTGAGACTGTCCGCTCCCCAGGCCCCCTCTTTCTTTCGGTCTCTTTCACCGGAGAGGTTCCAAAAACACGGCTGCGTCTCCGATCTGGAGCAAGGTCCGGCGACTTCATCTGCGTGACGGGAAAGCTTGGCGGATCACTCGCAAGTGGACGGCATCTTCGCTTCCAGCCCCGTGTCGCCGAGGGGGCATGGCTAGCCTCGGAGCGGGGTGTCACCGCCATGATGGATCTGAGCGACGGGCTGGGAAGCGACCTTCCGAAGCTTGCACACGAGAGCCAGTGCTCCTTTCGGATCGCTCCTGACAGTCTCCCTCTCCACAAGGGGTGCACACCCAAGGAGGGACTCTCTGATGGCGAGGATTATGAACTGCTTGTCACCATTCGCCCACAACTCTGGCCCGGCATTCAGAGCCGCTGGGCCAAGGCCAGCCCTGATCTCGCCCTCACTCCGATCGGAATCATGATTCCAGCGGGAGAGTTCGCCACCACCCTGCCCAAGGGTTACGATCACCTGCGTCCATGATTAGACTCATCTATCACAAACCTGGAACGGCACCTGCCTCCCTCCAGATCGAGGGAAGCGGGGAGACGAAGCCTCCGGAAATTTCTCTCATCCAGTACGATGCCGCATCGTACTCCGAAATCAGCTGCGCCAATGCGAAGGAGGCACTTCTGGCACTAGATCCCGCAAAGAATAACTGGATCAACGTCGATGGACTATATGATACCGAGACGGTGCGCATTCTCGCGAGCCACTTCGGGCTGAACCCGCTGATGATCGAGGATATTGTCACCACGCAGAGGCCAAAATTAGAGATGCTTGACGAGGGTATCTTCCTCACCACCACGATGCTCTACCCCTGCGAGAAACAGGATCTCGGCGTGGAGGTTGAGCAGTTGAGCATGTTCTTCAATCGAAACACGATCCTGACCTTTCAGTCTGAAAACGGTCACGACCCGTTCACGGGCGTACGGAAGCGCATTGCACAGCAAGGGACCATGATCCGTAAATCGGCTGCAGACTTTCTGGCCTACGCCCTTCTCGACAATGTGATCGATCATCTCTTTCCCGTTCTGGAGATGATCGGAAACGAGTCGGAGGTGATGGAGGAAACGCTGATGAAGAATCCCACCAAGGGGGCTCTCAAGGAACTCTTCCAGAACAAACGCGTTCTGCTGGAGATGCGCCGTCTGGCCTGGCCGTTCAGGGAAGTCATCGGACATCTGATCCATGACGACTCCGGAGTTGTTCAGACATCAACAGTTGTTTATCTGAGGGACTGCAATGACCACCTCACCCAAGTGATCGATATTTCCGAGAGCTTCAGAGATCTCACGGCGGGACTCATGGACATCTACCACTCAAGCCTCGGCTTCCGCACCAACGAGATCGTGCGGGTGCTCACGTTGGTCTCGACCTTCTTCATGCCGCTCACCTTCCTTGCTGGGGTTTACGGCATGAACTTTCACGCCCCTGGACCTTGGAATATGCCGGAGCTCGACTGGCGCTACGGCTATCTGGCCTTCTGGGGCGTCTCCATTCTGCTCTGCATCGGGATGTTTGTTTTCTTCCGTCGGAAGAAGTGGCTTTAAATCCCAGATTTTGCGACTTAATCGATGAAACAGGTCTGGGTGCTCCACCATTATGTTAAGACCTCCGATCGTTAAAACCGTTGAAAAGTTAAAACAGTTCGACAGTACCCCCTCTGATTCCAGTCTGGATAACGATATATTTTCAGCAAACTCCTTGATGGACCACTTTTGAGGTCATGTGCAAGGCTGTCGGAAATCAACGTTGTAACCTTTTAACGATTCTAACTTTTTGACCTAACCCCCCTTATCTCTCCGGGTTCCTGATGCAAATTTTTGAGTTGATGCTCACCCTCTCCGCCAACTTGCAAGATATCCGATGAAACCACCGATCCTCATCCTCACCTCTGCTTTTGGAGAGGGACATAACGCCGCGGCCCGCAACCTGGCCATCGCGCTTCGCACTCAGGACCATGATCGTGAGGTCGTGATCAGGGACCTCTTTGCGGAGGCATACGGGCCACTCTACTCGCTTGCCCAGAGGGGATACTTCCTCTTCATCAATCATTTCCCGGGACTCTGGGGAGCCTTCTACAAGTACCTCGACAAGGACACGAAGGCACCTGGACGGGTTTCCATCTACCAACGCGCTGCACGCCTTCTGCGAAAGACCATCACAGAGATGCATCCCGCAGTCATCGCCTCCACCTATCCCGGCTACAATCACCTGCTCGACCACCTCTATGAAAAGGCGGAGCGTCCGTTTCGCACGGTCACTGTGGTCACTGATTCGATCACCATCAATTCACTCTGGTACAGCGGGCACTCCGATCTCTTTCTAGTTCCCAATGAGATCACAGCCAGGGTGATGGAAGATGCGGGCGTGAGCCGGGAGAAGCTTAGGGTCACCGGATTTCCCGTCCCCCCGATCTTTGAGTCGCTTCGAGGGCAGCGAACAAGCCCTGACCCATCAAGCCCGCCAAAGGTCCTCTACCTGGTGAACCCAGGCCAGAAAAATGCCGGCGAAATTCTACGCCAACTCGGCATGGTGGATGGGATCGAACTCTCTGCCGCCTGTGGTCGCGATGAGGAACTCCGCAAAGCGATGCAGAAAATCGCTAACCTGCTACCCCGCCCGATCAAGGTCGAAGGATGGATGCAGGATCTTCCTGAGAGGGTGGCCTCCAGCCATCTTGTCGTGGCTAAGGCCGGGGGCGCCACCGTACAGGAATGTTTGGCTGCGGCGACCCCTCTCATCATGAGTCAGGTTGTCCCCGGCCAGGAGGAAGGCAATGCGGAACTTCTCACGGAGGCCGACTGTGGCTGTTCGGCCACCACGCCGCAGGCTGTCGGAACAGCAGTTCGCCATGCCTTCTCCCATGGCTACCAAGTCTGGATGACCTGGGAGTCCAATGCCACGAAAACAGGAACTCCGGAAGGAGCCAGGAATTCGGCCATCGCCGTCCTTAAAGAGGCTGCATTCAAGTTAGATTAGACTTAAGGCTGAAGACTTTTAATATGGAACTCAGGAACAGAATCCGAAAGGACCAAAAGTTGATCTGACGCTCGCTCTTTTTTCCTGATTTCCTGATTTCTATATTTATTTTTTACCCTTACTTGCATGCAAATACAGGCCGTTATCTTCGACATCGGGAATGTCCTCCTAACCTTCGATTACTTTATCGCGGAACGGGCCCTTTTGGCTCACACCGGCAAGGAGACACCCCCTTTTGTGGAGGATCTGCATCCCCTGCGTATCGATCATGAGACGGGCCTGATCAGCAGGGAGGACTTCATCCGTGAGGTGCGCACAGCATTCGAGCACGATGGTCCAGAGGATCACTTCATGAATATCTGGACCCGGATCTTCGAGGTGAACACTCCGATGGTCAATTGGGCCAACTCCCTTCATGGAAAGACGCCCCTCTACCTGCTCTCCAACATTGGTTGCATCCATCACGACCACATCTTCGAGGAATACGATTTTTTCGGGAGGCTCTTCAACGATGGCGTCTACTCGTACAAGGCAGGCGTGATGAAGCCTGAGCAGCGGATCTTCGAACTGGCCCGAACACAATTCGGTGTCGATCCCTCCACCACGCTCTACATCGACGACCTGATTGAAAACGTCCAGGGCGCGGAGGCAGTCGGATTCATCGGCCACCACTACGATCCAACGCGTCACGACCTCTTCGAGGAGCGCCTCACCAAGGTCACCTTCTCGTGAGTCAGGGAGGAGAACGGACAGTCTGGATCCTAGCTGACCAACTCTCCGTCACCAACGCAGCACTCCTTTCAGCAAAGAAGGAGCGGGACAGCCTGCTCTTCATTGAGTCCCGTCAGACTTTTGGGAAGCTTCCCTACCATCGCCATCGCCTGATGCTCCACCTCTCGGCGATGCGACACTTCGCCGCAGAGCGGAAGGCCGAGGGATGGATGGTGGAGTACCATACGCTTCCTGACGCACCTGATATGCGCTCCGTGCTTACGCAGCACTGCAGCAAGCAGAAGCCCTCGGAGATTCTTGTCACCGAGCCCAACAACTTTGATGAGCGCCAAGCCCTGATCTCTCTTGCCAAGAGCTTGGAATCGCCCCTCCGTATTATTCCAAACAGGCAGTTCCTCTGCTCTCAGGAGGATTTCTCCGAGCTAGCTCAGGGGAAGAAGCGCCTCCTGATGGAGAACTTCTACCGCGAGATGCGCAGGCGGACCGGCTTGCTCATGGAGAGCGACGGGAAGCCCTCGGGGGGCGACTGGAACTACGACGCCGAGAACAGGGCCACGATCCGTGACTGGAAGAAGGCCGGATCACCCCTTCCTGAGACAATTTCCGGATCTCTTCCAAGACCAAAGCAGGATGACATCACCCGTGCAGTAGCTGCGGAACTGGAGACATACTTTCCAAAAGCACCCGGCAAAGCTGCCGACTTCGCTCTCCCTGTCACACGCAAGGAGTCACTTAAGTGGCTTGGTGATTTCATTGCGAAGCGTCTCTCAAATTTCGGCACCTGGCAGGATCTTATGGTCCAAGGGGAGCCTGATATGTTCCACTCAATCATCTCCCCGATGCTCAATATCGGCCTGCTCGAGCCATTGGAATGCGCGAAGGCCGCAGAGTCTGCATACAAAAAGGGGGTGGCACCGCTTCACGCCGTGGAGGGATTTATCCGGCAGATCATCGGGTGGCGCGAGTTCGTGAATGGGGTCTACTGGCTGAAAATGCCCGAATACGAAAAGGTCAACGGTCTTGGAGCGGAGCATCCCCTACCCTCTTTCTTCTACGATGCAAAAACCGATCTAAACTGCCTCCATCAGACCTTGGGTGAAGTCCTGAAGGGTGGATTCAATCATCACATCCAGAGACTGATGATCCTTGGGAATTTCCTCCTTCTGGCTGGTGTGAAGCCTCAGGAGGCGCTCCGCTGGTTCAACGAGATGTACATCGACGCCCATGACTGGGTGATGGCCGCCAATCTCCTCGGCATGGCCCTCCACGCTGACGGCGGATTCATGGCGACCAAGCCATACGCGGCTGGAGGGGCCTACATCCACAAGATGAGCAACTACTGCGAGGGATGCGCGTACAGTCCCGACATCAAGACCGGGAAGGGAGCATGCCCCTTCAACCTGCTCTACTGGAACTTCTACGAGAACCATCGTGAGCGCTTCGCGAATAATCCACGCACCGCCATGATGGTCCGCTCCTGGATGAAGCGACCCGAGAAAGAGCGCACTGATATCGTCACTCAGTCAAAGGCATTTTTGGACTCTCTCACCTAGGCTCAGCCGCTCCACCAAGTGAGATTGGATGCTCGGGTTGCAGAAATGAGAGAACCTTAGGACCTAGTGGGTCTGCTTCTAGAGTTACCGCGCCAGTCTCATCCTGACGTATCAGGGTGATACCCTCCCCTGCGAGGATCCCTTTCCACTCACTGCTAGGAGCGCCGTTACGATTGAGACCATCAACCGTTGAGATGATCAGGTGTGGCGCAACTCTCCGAATGACTTGGAGTGAGGAACTCATCTCTGAACCACCCAAGGGAAGGAGTATCACCTCGGAGCTCAGTGCCTCATCCGGAATCATTGCTAGTCGCTTCAACGTCAAGGGGTCGAGACGCGGTAAAATAAGGACCCGTACCCCTGAAGTCCCTCCGAAGCGAATCCGCACAATCAGGCTATCCGCAGCGACACCCGTTGGCGGATCAACGATCTCAGCCGTCACCTCCGCGACGAGAGGCCATGAATCTCCCGCATGAAGGTGTGTCAGCGGGACTCCTGAGTGGAAGAGGCTCTTCGCGACGGGAGATCGCCCCTCCCCGGGTGGGACCCCAATCCTTCTGATCTCTAGTTCACGCTTCACTTGATCGAGACCTCCAAGATGGGCTGCATCCGACTTCGTGATTAAAATTGCACGGAGGGAGTTCGCACCGCTCGACTCTAGGCAGGGGAGCACTGTTCCCAGGACATCGCGCTTTCTCCCCGCATCCACCAAGGCAAACTCTCTGCCATGACGGATCACCGCGCAAGAGGCACCCCTCAGATCCAGAATCGTCATGACAGGGTACGGCTTCCCCGGAGCTCCGATGAACCAGTGACCACCGGGCAGGAGGGCACTCACCTGAACAACAAGAAGAAGCAGTTTGGTGACGAGCCAGTTGGCATTGTTGAATGCCCCAGCCATCCATAGTGAGACCGATCCACTCAGCAAGGCCAGGGCTCCAAGCGATAGCACGACAAAGGCCAATGGCACGGCCAAAAGGTTGGCTCCAAAGGCGGAGAGAGAGATGAGGTGAAAGTAGGCGATCGTAGGAATCAGCGATCCGATCCATGCCGCGGCAGAGACCCCAGCGAGGCCCGCAAGGTGGCGCCAAGCGTCGAACCCAAGGCGCTCCCGACCGGTCAGCAGCCTTGGGGGAATGAAGGGATCCGGAGCGTGCCGGGAAGTGATCCATCGTTCAATGGGGGCGGCGGCAACAAGAATGGCTAAGACAACCGTGTAGGAGAATTGCCATCCCGCAGAGAAAAGGACGTTGGTATCGAAGGCCAACTGCAGGAAGGCGGAAGCGGCAAGGGTGTTGATCATCGGGGACTTCCGAAAGAGGGCCAAGCCGATCAGCAAGACAGTGGCCATGGTGGCGCTCCTAATACTGCCGGCCTTAAGTCCTGTCACCGCCACGTAGAAAAAGAGCGCGGGAATGGTTACTGCCACAGCCCACACTCTCGGAAGACGCGCCGCCCTGAGCACAAACCAAATGATCACAGCCAACATCCCCACATGAAGTCCGGAGACGGAAAAGAGATGCATCGTGCCGGTAAAGCGGAAGTCATCAGTAAATCCCTCGGGAGAGTCGTCTGTAACACCCAGCGTGATTCCCTTGATGGCGCTCAGGACCTCAGGAGCACCTCCCAAGTCAACAGCTAGGATTGCCTCCATCCGCCGACGCGCTTCGATCGCCCACCCCATGAGGGGATTCCCATGACCAGAAGAAAGGATCACCCCCGGTTCAGCCGGATCGACCCGGAACTGTGTGTAGATGCCATGACGCTCCAACCATCCACGGTAATCCATGGCGCCGGGATTACGTGCTGGTGGCGGCCTCGCAGGTAAGGCACGGAAGCTCACGCGGTCACCGTATTGCGGTGGCACCCCGGACCATCTGACCTGGACGAGAACAGGGAGACTAACCGCACTCTCTAAACTCTCCGAGGAATCAAGGGAGTGAATCGAGCGGAGCTCCTCCAGCCGGAGGGGGAAGGTCGAGACCTCCGAGGAAGAGGACTTGGCTTTCGCCTCACCGGAAACAACTCCCACAATCTGAAACTCCTCCGGGTGCTCATCCAGCCACACGGCAAGTTTCCGCGCGGGTGACTCTCCCCAACTCCAGAGTTGCATGAGAGCAAAGAGTCCCAGCGTCAGCGCCCAGCATATGGCACCCTGCCTTCGCAGCAGAAGCAGCGGAACCGAGAGGGCGCCTACTGCAGCAAGTAGCATCCAGGTGGCTCCCAGCCAGGAGGAGAGGAGGATGCCAACGATGGAGGCCAAGAGCAGTCCAGCAAAGGGAAAGCGCTGTTTGAGAATTGACCCTCTCTTCACTGCCCGCAGAACTTGAAGAGCAGGGTCTCCATACGATTTTCCTCGTGAAAAAAGAATCGCAACGCCCCATCCCTCCCCTCGATGGACTCGGGGACGGCGCAACTTCCCCGTCTGCTGTGGATCTGGTGAATCCCGGGTGACTCCCTCTCCCTGAGGTAGGGAGATCCCCACGCTTCAAGGAGAACCGCCTGATGGGCACGATCCATTATCATCGAGGCCAGAAAGGCCCGGTCCACGGGGGAGAATTCAACCGTGTCGATCTCGGGTATCTCCTCGTAGCTGAACCGATGGCATTCATTGATGCCTCTCTCGGGGAGCTTCTCCCAAGTCCCATGAATGATCCCGAGACGGACCCGTGGATCAAATCCGGCCAACGCATTTGGGATGGAGAATGTATTCACCGAAATCATCAGTCTGGTCCCTAGCCCTGGATCCATACTGATCCAGACATGATCCTGCGAATGACGCGGCAGTAAATGCTCGGTGCGGCCCTCTAAGCGAGCCTTGATATGGTCCCCCACAATGTGGACCAGCGGGGTGTGAAGATCTCGGAAAAGCTGCAGCCCCCTGACACGCCTCATCCTATTACGTGGTGCAGGGGAAATCCGAGGGAAGAGCGAAGACTAACCACCACCGCCCGTGTCAAAGGAGAAGGGGCTGTAGCAGGACTCGGTGTATGCTGAGTCATACCAGTCATCGATCAGGGGAGCATTGTAGAAGAAGGGCTGCTGATCCTGATTCAGCTTCGTGTTGTTTTTCACGTAGGAGGGAACCTTGCCCCCTGCCTTGGGCGGTTGATTATTCCCGTAGAATCCCTGCGTCTCTGTCAGGTAGTTCAGCAGGTGCGGCTTCGCGCCAGCTGACTTGAGGGCTGCAAGTTGGGCGTAGTTGAACTCATACACCTTCTGGGTGCTGCGAAGGTAGCCGACGGTGATGTGGGAGGGGACGTGGCCCTTCACCAGATTCATGATGTCGGAGTAATCAAGCTGCCGCGCATTGAAAATCTTGTCGTAGGTGACCTTGTTCACATTGGCTGTGGCAACAGCCGCTGTGATCTGCGGGTCAACATTGGGACCCGTGGCACATCCGCCGCATAAGAGGGCAACGAGGAGCGCTGCAAACGCCGGAAAAGTGAATCGGAGAATCTTCATGCGACTTTGTTACTACCCCGTTGTCCGAGAGGCTTCAATCAGATTCAGAAAAGGATGTACAGGTTCATGGAGCAAAGAGCTGCCCATGCTTAAAAACGACGGGCTGGCTCAGGAGATCAACATGTCTGAGGGAGTGCTTTTTTCTTGTTCCACTATCATTCCGCAGGCATTCCCATTGCATGATTTTACGCTCGCTCAGCAAATATCGCGACACCGGACTCCTGCTGCTTCGCATCCTGATAGGACTCTCCTTCCTGACCCATGGACTTCCTAAGCTGATGGAGGGGCCAGAACTCTGGATCAAGCTTGGTAAATCGATGCAGTTTGTCGGAGTGGGCGCCTACCCGGTTTTCTGGGGACTCATGTCGGCGTTAACGGAATCGGTTGGAGGGTTCCTACTCCTGATCGGCTTTTGCTTTCGTCCGGCCTGCCTCTTCCTAGTCATCAACATGGCTGTAGCCATCACGATGCATTTCAACACCACGCCGGGCGACTTGATGGAAAAGTGGTCCGTGGCCTCACACGCCATCGAACTCGGCTCCGTCTTCCTATCACTCCTCCTGATCGGACCAGGGAAGTTCAGCGTCGATCGGGAATGATGAAGCTTCACACATTGCGACTCTCCCAACTGATCACCACGTGCATCGGGGCAGTCCTTTTGGTGAGTGCCACTGACGGCGCATCCTGCCGTGCCTCCGACATGATGCCCTCGTCCTCAGAACGGAAGTCAATCAAGGGCCCAGAATACGTTCCACTCGGCATCTGGATCTCCTCGATCGGAAAGTTCAACTTCCCTGACAACTCTTTCCGAGCGACTTTCTGGCTATCGGGAATGCTGCCAAAAGGTCAGGAAAAGCTCCTCACCAGACTCGATTTTGTGAACGCGGACGCCCACAACTTTCTCAACTCCACGGTCGTTCAGGACACTCAGGGTCCGATAACCTATCAGAAAATGACAGGCGCTTTCCGCCATGAGTGGAAACTCAAGAACTACCCCTTCGACCATCATACATTACGGATCTGCATCGATGCCTGCGAGACAGCGGACCAAATCAGCCTGTCGGCGAATAACAAGCTCTCGGGTTATGATCCCGAAATCAGTTTCCGCGGCAGCGAGGATCCGGATGGAGTGAACGGGTGGAGGGTCACCGGATTCCGTTTTTTCTCTTCAGTGAAAAACTACCCGAAATCTCTCGACAATAACTTGGCCTCCACCATTTCCTGTTCCACCGTCACTGCAGAAATCGACATCCACCGTTGCTCCTACGCCATTTTCTGGAAGATGACCGCTGCGGCATTTGCAGCCATGATTCTGGTCATCATCACCTATTTCCTTCCGATTGAGGGGCCGGAAAATATGAGCCCCTATTTTGCCACCTTCGTGGGTGCTGTGTTTGCCATTGTGATCAACCTTAAATCGGCAAACACCGAACTCGGTTCCTCAAATGACATCACCCTCATCGACAAAATCCATCTTGAGGCACTCGCTTACGTTCTGTTTGCAGCATTTGTGACAACGATTGCCAGGATCCGTATCGCAGCTGGAGTACCGGCAGCCACCCTGAATAAAAAAAGGGCCTTCATTGCCGTTGGCAGTGTTTTGGTGATGACCATCCTAATCTCCCGTCAGGTCTACCATGCCATTGCGAACGGGTGAAGCACCCGGGGGTCTCAGCGGCGTGCTATCTTGCGCCTAATGATACCAGAGATCTCCTTGAAGCCCTCAACCTTCAAGACCCAGCTTGCGAGAAGGAAAAGGGTGACCGCTCCCGTGATTACGGCCATGAGTGCTCCAGCCCTGGCGATGACGGAGAAATGACCGAGGCTTGCGAGCCATGAGTGGGAGTACCAACCGAGGAGACCGATCGGAAGTGAAGCCAGGAGGCAGCGCCCCAAGGTGGAGGCCATCGCCTTCGACTCAAGGGATCCCGAGACTCGTGTCATCAGGATATAGAGGAGTGTGAAGTTCAAGGTAGCGGCCAAGGCCGTCGAGAGAGCGAGACCCCTGTGGCCCATCTTGAAATGGAAGATGAAGACCCAGTTAAGAGCCAGGTTCAGCCCGATCGAAAGGAAGCTCACCATCATCGGTGTCCACTTGTGGTTGATGGCGTAGAAGGCGGGCGAGAGCACCTTAATGCAGGAGTAGCCCACCAGACCAATCGCGTAGAACTGGAGTGCCTCGGCAGTGTGCAGGGAGTCGCTATCGATGAACTTTCCACGCTGGTAGATCAGGGCGATGATCGGCTCGGCCAGGACAATCAATCCCACGGCGGAGGGGAGCGTCAGGAAGACAGCAAGCCGCATGGCTTTGGCCAGCGTGGAACTGAATCGTCCCATCTCACCCAGCGCAGAGGCGCGGGAAATCACCGGCAGTGTCACCGTGGCCACCGCGACACCGAACACACCTAGCGGTAGCTGCATGAGGCGAAAGGCGTAAGAGAGCCAACTCACCGGCCCATCCCCCAAGTAGGAGGCGAAGATACTATTGATCATCACATTGATCTGGACGGCGCTCGCGGCGATCACGGCTGGGAGCATCAGGAGAAGCACGCGGCGCACGCCGGGATCCCTCCAGTTAAAATCCAGCACGAAGCGGAAGCCGGCCTTGTAGAGGCCGGGCAGCTGCACTCCAAGCTGAAGAAAGCCACCGAGCAGGGTACCGAGCGCCAGACCGATCAGGGAACGCTCGCCGAAGTGGGGATCAATCCACCAACCGAAGGCGACACCCCCAGCAATGGAGCCGATATTGAAGAAACTGGAGGCAAGAGCCGGGGCCGTGAAGCGGTTGGTGGCGTTGAGCATTCCCATTACCAGGGCGGCCAAGGAGACCATCAGGATGAAGGGATACATGATCCGGGTGAGCTGGATCGTCAGAGCAGCCTTCTCAGCAGGGAAACCGGGCGCGAGAAATCCGATAAACTCCGTGGCAAAGATCACACCAAGCAGCGAGACCAGACTCATGAAGATCGTGGTCAGGGTCGCCATCTTGGAGGCGAGCTTCCAAGCGGAGCCCTCTCCCTCAGTGGCGATCCTCTGGGAAAACACCGTAACAAACGCAGTCGAGAGCGCCCCCTCGGCGAAGAGGTCTCTCAGCAGATTCGGAGCCCGAAAGGCTGTGAGGAAGGCATCCATGCCGCGACCGGCTCCAAAGAGTCCCGCAAAGATCAACTCACGCGCTAGTCCCAGAACACGACTGAGCATGACCGCTCCAGCCACGATCCCAGCCGCTCTTGTATTCAAACCCTCTTTGTTCAAGCGATCCTCACTCATGGCTGCAGATCTCCATGCGGTTGATGTCCAGTTCCATGATTGGATCCATGGCTTGCACGGCGCAGTCGATCCATGATCGCGACACCAATTCCGACCTCAGGAAGGGATTCCGCATAGATCATGTCCACATTACTATCATCAAGCCTCCTTAAGGCCCCATAAAAGTTAGCGGCGGCCTCCTCCATGTTGCTGGTCGGGCTCAGGATCTCAACGGCGGCACATTGCGGCGCGATTTCCTGAGGAGGCGATGTGAACGCCATATAACCGTAGGAGCCAACATGCACACTGGGAATAAGCCCTTTGATGTCCGGATCAATGATGTGAAGTCTCTTCTTGGGGGCGTAATGACCGGGCAAACTCCCCGGACTATTCACAATGCGCTCAGGAGAGGCAATATGACCATATTGAAGCAGTTGATCCTTGGTAATCGGCCCTGGTCTAAGGATGCTCAAGGTGAGGGAGCCCTCCCCATTCCCGTCAACATCCACTGCCACAAGCGTGGATTCCAGGCCATGCTCGCAAGGCCCCCCATCAAGGATCAATGGAATACGATCCCCTAGTTCAATCTGGACATCAAGGGGTGAGGTCGGGCTGATGCGACCGAAGCGATTGGCACTGGGAGCCGCCAAAGGGGAGTCGAAGCGGCGCAACACCTCTTGAAAGAGTGGATGAGCAGTCACCCGGACGGCGACCCGATCTGATCCTGCAGTCACCAAATCTGGCAGATCGGGATGCTTCGGCAGGAGGAGTGTGAGAGGGCCGGGCCAGAAAGCTGAGGTAAGATCGTGAACGAGTTGGCTTTGCTCACTTGAGCTGAAGCGGACCACCCGATCCAGCCATCCAGCTTCTGGTAAATGGACAATAAGGGGGTCTGTGAGGGGGCGTCCTTTGGCCTCGAAGATTCGGGCCACAGCAGTGGGCTGAAAGGCATCTCCAGCAAGCCCATAGACGGTCTCTGTAGGCAATCCGACGACTCCGCCTTTTCTAAGAATCTCGACAGAGGCTGAGATCCCCTCCTCCCCTGCCAGAATCTGCGCGCTCACACTCAAAGGGGAAAGTTCAACACGAGTTTAGCGTGACCGCAGCTTCCTAGGGGCTTCCAGAACGCTCCCGGCCGCCACTTTGGTCTGGGCGGCGCGGAACTTCTTCAAACGGAGAGCTAGAGACACATCACCCAGAGCGAGTTGGGCAACGGCAAAGAGGGCGGCATTCTTAGAACCTGCCTCGCCGATGGCAAAGGTGGCCACCGGGATCCCTGCCGGCATCTGTACAATGGAGAGCAGTGAGTCAAATCCCTCCATGGTGCGGCTCTTCACCGGGACTCCCAGCACCGGGACAGTGGTCTGGGCGGCGATCATTCCCGGAAGGTGGGCGGCACCACCCGCTCCGGCGATGATGGCCTTCAGTCCCCTGCCTTCAGCTTCCGTAGCATAGGTGGCCATGGCAGCGGGCATCCTATGCGCCGAGACCACTCGGTACTCACACGGGACGCCAAACTCCTCTAGGATGGCAACAGCGTGCCCCATCGTCTCCCAATCACTTTTGCTCCCCATGACGACACCGATCAAGGGAGCGGATGATTTTTTGTTCTTCCCGGCATTCTTCCTGTCCGATGCTGCAGATTTGGAACTCATGGAGGAATCGTATTCAGGTCGGGCCGCTTCAGGCAACCTGCTAGCCGGAATTCCATAGAGAAAGTTTCCCCGCACAAGGTTGGGGCGGCATCTCTCCACCACTTCATTCCCTTTCCTTCGTGCGCTACGCTGCACTCACGGGTACGATCAGCGATATGACTCAAAATATCATCCTCATCGGTTTCATGGGATGCGGCAAAAGCAGCATTGGTCGCCGCTTGGCGGGACGACTTGGTCATCAGTTCCAAGATAGCGATGATCTCATCACCGCGAGAGCAGGTAAAAGCATCACGGACATCTTCAAGGACGAGGGGGAAGCAAGCTTCCGCGATCGAGAGACCATGGAACTTCGCGAACTGATCGACTCAAAGGGGATCGTCTTGGCCACCGGCGGAGGTGCCATTCTTCGTGAGGAAAACAGAGAAATCCTACGTCGCATCGGACTTGTCGTCTGGCTGCATTCCGATCCGGAGACTCTCTTTGAGCGCTCCAGCCGAAGCCGCAAGCGCCCCCTGCTTGAGGTGGAGAACCCCCGCAGTGCTTTCAATGCTCTTCTTGAGTCACGCCTCCCCGTTTATGAGGCGGCGGCGGACTGTAAGGTGGAGGTCTCGGGTCTCTCTCACGACCAGACGGTGGAGGCATTACTCAGGGCGATCGAGGGCCACTCCTAACTCCCCTCAATCAAGCCGGACCCTGCGATTCTCCTGCTCCTCTCCTACGATTCTCCCCGATTAGGTTTGACGCGGGGGCCTCGTAATTCTAACCATTTTCGTTTCCGCGCGACCCTCAACGCCGGCAACCCACCACCAACATCATGCCTACAATTGCTATTAACGGGTTCGGTCGTATCGGCCGCCTTGTCTTCCGTGCCATCGTCGAACAGGGACTCCTCGAAAAGGGGTACAAAGTCGTCGCCGTCAACGATCTCGTTCCCGCCGACAACCTCGCCTACCTCGTCAAGTACGACTCCACACAGGGTGTCTTCAAGGGCGAAGTCCACAGTGAGAAATCATCCCCGGAGGTTGCCGAGGATGATACGCTTGTCGTCAACGGTCACAAGATCAAGTGCCTTGCCGTCAAGGAAGGCCCAGCCGCACTTCCCTGGAAGGAGCTTGGCGTTGACGTCGTTATCGAGTCGACCGGTCTCTTCACCGAGGCAGAAAAGGCTCAGGGCCACATCACTGCCGGCGCCAAGAAAGTCATCATCTCGGCCCCGGCCAAAAACGAGGACATCACCGTTGTGATGGGTGTGAACGACGAGAAGCTTGACATCTCCAAGCACAGCATTATTTCCAACGCCAGCTGCACCACGAACTGCCTCGCTCCGGTCGTCCACGTCCTCCTCAAGGAGGGTTTCGGCATCGAAGAGGGTCTCATGACCACAGTGCACAGCTACACCGCCACACAGAAGACTGTCGACGGTCCTTCCAAGAAAGATTGGAAGGGTGGCCGCTCCGCAGCGATCAACATCATCCCCTCCACCACCGGAGCAGCAAAGGCTGTCGCCCTCGTCTGCCCCGAAGTGAAAGGCAAGCTCAGCGGAATGTCCTTCCGCGTGCCGACCCCGACCGTTTCCGTCGTCGACCTCACCGTCAAGACGACCAAGTCCACCAGCTACAAGGAGATCTGCGAGGCCATGAAGAATGCCAGCGAGACCTACCTCAAGGGCATCCTGGGTTACACCGCGGACGAGGTCGTCTCCAGCGACTTCATCCACGACACCCGCTCCAGCATCTTTGATGCAGGTTCGGGCATGGAGCTGAACGACAAGTTCTTCAAGCTCGTCTCCTGGTACGACAACGAGTGGGGCTATTCCAACCGCTGCGTCGATCTGCTCAAGAAGGTCACTGCCTAAAAACTCATCCCAATCGGGAAAGCAGGAAACCGGGAAGAATGACTTCCTGAATTTCCTGCTTTCTTGTTTTATAGACTGAATCGCTACTCTCCAATTTACGACCTATCAATTTCCGTCTCACCATGGCTAAAAAAACAATCAAAGACCTCAACCTTGCCGGTAAGCGTGTCTTCATCCGCGTCGACTTCAACGTCCCTCAGGACAAGCAGACCGGAGAGATCACCAATACCCAGCGCATCACTGCCGCCCTGCCTACGATCCAGCATGCCCTTGATCAGGGAGCTTCTGTCGTGCTGGCAAGCCATCTTGGTCGTCCGAATGGCCAAAAGACACCGAAGTTCACGCTCAAGCCTGTGGCTGAGAAGCTTCAGGAACTGCTTGGCCGCCCGGTGAAGTTCCTCGACGACTGCGTCGGAGCCGAGGTGGAGACCGCCTGTGCTGCACTCCAGCCCGGAGAAGTCGTCCTGCTCGAGAATGTCCGATTCCACATTGAGGAGGAGGGCAAAGCCAAGGACGCCGAGGGTAACAGCGTGAAGGCCGATCCGGCCAACGTCGCGGCATTCCGCGCCAGCCTCACCAAACTGGGTGATGTCTACGTGAACGATGCCTTCGGCACCTCCCACCGCGCTCACTCCAGCGTCACAGGGGTCGACCTTCCCGACAAGGTCGCCGGTTTCCTCGTTGAGAAAGAGCTGGCCGCCTTTGCCGCCGTGCTCGAGAACCCACAGCGCCCCCTCCTCGCCATCCTTGGTGGCGCCAAGATCGCTGACAAGATCCCCCTCATCCGCAGCCTCATCGACAAGGCCGATGACATCATCATCGGTGGCGGCATGGCCTACACATTCCACAAAGTGCTCAACGGCATGAAAATCGGAAACAGCCTCTACGATCCGGCCGGTGCAGAGATCGTTTCCGAACTCGTCGCCAAGGCCAAGGAGAAGGGTGTCCGTATCCACCTGCCAGTTGATTTCATCACCGGTGATGATTTCTCACCAACAGCCAACACCGGCTCCGCCACCGTGGAGAGCGGCATCCCCGAAGGCTGGGAGGGATTTGATTGCGGGCCGAAGACCCGTGAACTCTTTACCAAGGTCATCGCCTCCGCAAAGACCATCGTCTGGAACGGCCCTTGCGGCGTGTTTGAATTTGATCTCTTCGCCGAGGGCACCAAGGCGATGGCTCAAGCCGTTGCTGCCGCCACGGCCGCAGGATCCATCACCATTGTGGGTGGTGGCGACACCGCAACCGCTGCGAAGAAGTTCGGAGTCATTGACAAGGTCACCCACGCCTCCACAGGTGGTGGCGCCTCCCTCGAGCTGCTCGAAGGCAAGATCCTTCCTGGAGTCGCCTCCCTTAACGAAAAATAATCCGACAAGTAATCCTGAGTCTTTCGTTCAACGACCATCATATCATATGTCCATTCCACGTAAAAAATTCGTTGCCGGTAACTTCAAAATGAACACGACCTCCTCCGAGGTCGCGGCCTATCTCGATGCCTTCCGTGCGGAGACCGAGAAAATCAACGATGTCGACATCGTCCTGATCCCCCCCTTCACGTCGCTTGCCAAAGCTTCTGAAATCCTCGGCGGAGCGCAGAAGATCCGTATCGGAGCGCAGAACATGTCACCCGAAGCCAAGGGGGCCTATACGGGGGAAGTCTCCGCCGCGATGCTGCGCGACCTCTTCGTCCGCTACGTCCTGGTTGGTCACAGCGAACGCCGTCGCCTCTTTGGTGAGACCGACGAGATGGTACGCCGCAAGCTGGTAACCGCACTCAAGTCGGAGCTCCGCCCCATCCTCTGCATCGGAGAGACCCTCGAAGAGCGTCAGGCCGGACAGGAGAAGAACATTCTCGAATCTCAGCTTCGTGCATCACTTGAAGGACTCACAGCCGAGGAGATCTCCGAAGTCGTCATCGCCTACGAGCCAGTCTGGGCCATCGGCACAGGTCTCACAGCGACTCCAGAGCAGGCCCAGGAGGCACACCTCTTCATCCGCGATCACCTTGGCAAGCTTTCCGGCACCTCGGTCGCCAACAAGGCACGCATCCTCTACGGTGGAAGCGTCACGCCTGAGACCGCAGCGGAGCTTCTCTCACAGCCTGATATCGACGGCGCCTTAGTTGGTGGAGCAAGCCTTGATCCACGCGGCTTCGCGAAGATCGTGGCAGCGGCGGTTCCAAAAGAGTAGGCTGGATAGGGTACAAAAGTAGCAAGGTTGGAAACAGAATCGCTGTTTCACCTAACGGCTTTCAATGGATGAATTACTGCTCCTATCACCAGGACCGGTAGAAAATATTTTTGCATCTGACTTTTCACTTTTTCACTTTTTACCTTTAACCTTTTGGCACCATGCTCCGCCGCCTCGCCTCACTCCCTGTGGTGTTGCTCTGCGTGGTCACGATTACCTTCTTCCTGATACGCCTCTCTCCCGGCGGTCCCTTTGACTCCGAGAGGAAGCTTCCCGCCGCCATCGAGCAACAGCTTCTATCCAAGTACAAGCTTGATGGCCCGATCATCCGTCAGTACACCAGCTACCTTGGAGACCTTATCCACGGTGACCTCCGCCTCTCGACAAAGTACCGCAACCGCTCGGTTAACGAGATCTTAGCACAGACCCTCCCGGTCACCCTGACACTCGGCGCCACGGCGCTCCTGATCGCCATCACGGCGGGCGTCTGGCTCGGAGCCTTTGCGGCCTCACGACCTGGGAGCCTAGCGGAAGGAGGTGCCCTTGCAGTGACCCTGCTCTCCATCTCCCTCCCATCCTTCGTGCTGGGTCCCCTGCTCATCCTTCTCTTCTCGATCAAACTCGCTTGGCTTCCCGTGGGTGGATGGGGCACTCCACAGCAACTCCTCCTTCCCGCTGTCACGCTTGCCATTCCCTATGCTGCGGTGATCGCACGCCTACTCCATGACAGCCTCCGGGAAACCTTGGCCGAAGACTTCGTCCGCACAGCCCGCGCCAAGGGTCTCTCGGAGTATGCAGTGGTCTACCGCCATGCACTACGAGTCGCCATCCTCCCGGTCGTCTCCTACCTGGGACCTCTCGCAGCCAATCTCCTGACTGGCTCAATCGTGGTGGAGACTATTTTTCATATCCCAGGTGCGGGCGGGTTCTTCGTGAACTCCATCCTCAATAGAGACGGCTTCCTTCTGGGGGGCGTTGTGATTGTGTACTGCCTCCTCCTGATGCTCTTCAATCTACTGGTCGATCTCTCCTACAGATTCTTGGACCGGAGGATCCAAGGTTAGCACGATGAAGCACCATTTGCCTTTACCCTTACCCAAAGGAGCAAGTCTTCCCGCCCTCATCCTTCTCGGGATGAGCCTATCCGTGGTTCTGGGACCACTACTTTTTCCCTCCTCCTACGACCTCCCCGGAGCACTCACCTACTCCCCCCCCACCCTTGCTCACCCTTGTGGCACAGATCTCAACGGTCGTGATCTTCTGCTTCGCATTCTGAACGGGGGCCGCATTTCTCTTCTTGTCGGGATCTGTGGCGCAACCATCAGCCTGCTGATCGGAACGACTTACGGCCTGATTGCAGGATCCGCACGCGGGAGCATTGATAACTCGATGATGCGTGTCGTTGATGTGCTCTACTCGGTTCCGCGCCTGATCTTTATCCTCATTTTCATAAATGCCTTCAACGAGCGCCTCCAAGTCGCTGCAAATAACCACGGTTGGGAATGGCTAGTCGGCTCCTCACGGTTGGTGATTCTCATCTTGAGTCTCGGTGTCATCGAGTGGCTGACCATGGCCCGGATCGTCCGCGGACAGACCCTCACTCTCCGGGAGCGATCCTATGTGGCTGCCGCCAGAGTGCTCGGTGAGGGATACTGGACCATTCTCTGGAGGCATCTTCTACCAAATCTGGCCGGAATCGTTCTTGTCTACCTAACCCTAGCCATCCCCTCGGTCATCATCGACGAAGCCTTTCTCAGCTTTCTAGGGCTGGGCGTGCAGGCCCCTCAGTCGAGTTGGGGATCCCTCTTGGCCGAGGGGGCTGCTTCGATCAATCCGCTGAAGGGGGCCTGGTGGATGCTCCTCTTTCCATCAATCGTGCTGTTGACCACGCTCTTGGCCCTCTATTCCGTAGGAGACTCCTTACGTCGGAGCATCGGGGCAAAAAATCGCTGAAAAGAAGGCTTCTAGACCGAAGGCTTTTAGTAAGCATCAGAAATCTCATTCCTCAGTTTTTTGCATTCTTCTTTCGTAAGAATGACTCCTTCCTGAGTTCTTGAGTTCCAGATTTTTTACACTGCCTCCTGCTTGCCTGAAGACATGGGAACAAGGCACGATAACCGGATGAGTGAAGCCGCTGCACGTTCTGTCGTGGATAAGTTGCGTGCCCGGGGATTTCAGGCACTGTACGCAGGAGGGTGTGTGCGCGATACCCTGCTTGGTGTTGATCCCCACGACTACGACGTCGCCACGAGCGCTAAACCGGAAGAGGTCGAGGCACTCTTCCCGAGGACGGTTCCGGTAGGTGCCCAGTTCGGCGTGATTCTGGTTCTGGAACAAGGTCAGGAAATCCAAGTGGCCACCTTCCGGGGCGATGGCTTCTACCGTGATGGCCGCCACCCCGAGAGTGTCACCTACACCGATGCGGAAGGGGATGCTCGACGACGCGACTTCACGGTGAACGGCCTCTTCTACGACCCACTCACCTCGGAGGTCCTCGACTTTGTCGGTGGCAGGGAGGATCTGAAGGCCGGCATCCTCCGCGCGATCGGAACTCCCTCCGAGCGCTTTTCCGAGGACAAGCTTCGGCTTTTGCGCGCCGTGCGTTTCGCCACCACGCTTGGATTTACAATTGATCCTGAGACTTGGAAGGCCGTGCAGGAACGGGCTCCGGAGATCCTCGCCGTGAGCGCGGAGAGAATCCGTGAGGAGCTCTGCAAGATCCTCCTCTCCCCCAACCGCGTACGTGGCTTCGACCTGCTCGACGAGAGCGGCCTACTGCATGAGATCCTGCCGGAGATGGAGCCCCTCAAGGGGTGCGATCAGCCTCCCGAATTCCACCCCGAAGGGGATGTCTTCGTCCACACACGCCTGATGCTCACCCTGCTCAAGCCGGACGCCTCCTTGCCTCTGGTTCTCTCCGTGCTCTTCCATGACCTTGGCAAGCCAGCCACCCGAGTCGTCGATGAGACGGGCAGGATCCGTTTCAATGGTCACGAGGGAGTCAGCTCCGAGATCAGTTTGAAGATCATGCATCGGTTGCGCTTCTCCAACGAGATGATCGACGCTGTCCTCCCCGCCGTGCGCCTTCACATGAGCTTCAAGGATGTGCCGAACATGCGCGTCGCCACCCTCAAGCGGATGATGGCACGCCCCACCTTCGAGGAGGAACTGGAACTCCACCGCGTCGACTGCCTCTCGAGCCACGGTATGCTCGACAACCACGCCA